>Ga0326728_10022826_pt1 | contig 11558 bp, 9 predicted proteins | sample MB3enrmetagenome_FD_207602 | JGI IMG/M metagenome (GOLD analysis project Ga0326728, IMG submission 207602) | Lab enriched peat soil microbial communities from McLean, Ithaca, NY, United States - MB31MN | ecosystem: Environmental > Terrestrial > Soil > Wetlands > Peat | place: USA: New York... | reverse complement strand
TGACGGAGAAAACGCAAGAGATTTCGATGATGCCGTCTCCGTTGAAAGAGAAAGGGATGGGGGCGTCAAACTCTATGTATCGATCTCTGATGTCAGCCACTATGTCAGAGAGGGAACATCTCTCGACGGAGAAGCTTATTTGCGTGGTACCAGCGTTTATCTTCCGGACCGCGCCATTCCCATGTTCCCTGCGGAGCTTTCGAATGAAATCTGCTGTCTTCATCCCAGAGTGGACCGGCTGGCGCTCACGGCTGAGTTGAGATACGACGGAAATGGGGAGAGGAAGGATGTTCGATTCTACCCCAGTGTGATTCGAAGCGACGAAAGACTCACGTACACATGGGTCAAGAAAATTCTGATGGACGGGGATCCGGAACTCAGGGAGCGATTCAGTCCTTTCCTTCCCTCCTTGGACCTTATGGCTGACCTCAGTCAAGAACTTCGCCGGAGAAGGACGGAAAGAGGGGCCATTGACTTTGATCTTCCGGAACCCGAGATCATCCTCAATCTCCAGGGGGAGGCCGAGGATGTCATCCGTGCGGAGAGAAACCTGGCTCATCAGATCATTGAAGAGTTTATGATCACCGCCAATGAGGCCGTCGCTCATTTTATGGAGGAGAAAGGGCTTCCGTTCATCTACCGGATCCACGAACCTCCTAAAAATGAAGCGATCGATGAATTTAGAAGGTTTATATCCCATTTAGGATACAGGATGAGAAAGGAGTCGGATCATTCCCCGAAGGAATTCCAGAACGTCCTATCGGATGTTAAGGGAAGGCCTGAGGAGAGGGTGGTAAACGAAATTCTCCTTCGATCGATGAAGTGGGCCAAGTATTCGGCCAAAAACGTAGGGCACTTCGGCCTGGCCTCGGATGGCTACACGCATTTTACTTCTCCCATTAGAAGATATCCTGATCTGATTGTGCACCGGCTTTTAAAAAAGGCCCTGTCCAAAGAGGAGATGAAGGTCTCGGAGGAAGTTTTGGCTGAAAGGGCTGACCATCTCTCCAATAGGGAAAGGGTGGCGATGGAGGCAGAAAGAGAGATTCTGGATCGTTACAGGGTGCGCTTCATGAAGGATAAGATCGGTGAGGAATATGAAGGGATCATCAGCGGTGTGGCGGCTTTTGGTTTCTTTGTAGAGCTGAAAGATATTTTTGTGGAAGGGCTGGTGAGAATGACAAGCCTCCACGACGATTATTACCAGTATCATGAGAAGAAATACTGTCTTGTCGGTGAGAGGACTCACAAGACCTTCAGAATCGGCGATGAAGTCAGGGTGAGGGTGGATCGGGTAGATGTGGAAAGCCGCCATATCGATTTCGGGCTGCTCCAAAAAATAGATAGGTGAAAGGGTGATGTGTCTCCCCATCTATCTTTTCGGCGATTCTGCGATGGATTCTTGACATGGGGGAAAGATGGATGGGGTGACACGGAGACACGGTGATGGGGAGAAGAACCTTCAACTCCCCGGCCCCCAGCCAACGTTCGACAACTGGAGAGCTATACGACGGTGGATTCGTGACATTGGGAAAAGATGAAGGCTTCGGATGGCGACCCAATTTCCCTTTCCCTCCCCATCGGTCGCCTGACAGTGATAAACCTGTAGGGTCAGCTTGAAGTGAGAGAAAGTTTGCCTGAAGGTTCCGATAAGCTCCTTGACGTCGACTGTTATTCCCATATCTTTCTTGGTATTAGTTCTTAATCTCAGCCTTAATCTTGACCTTTGTTTTTCTTTGATCCTCCAATTTGGAAATTCCCACAAACCTCCCAGAAGGCCAGAAGGCGGTCTCTGTCTGAGGAGAACTTTTCCATCTCTCTTGATTACTGCCGAAACTGACTCCACATGGGGAATCGTTTTCCTTATCCTCTTTGATGGGTATTTCTCAGGCTTTCCTGAGGCTCTTCCTTTGCAAACATTACGCAGGGGGCAGCGGTCACAGTCAGGTTTTTTAACCGTGCATAGCATCGAGCCGAGATCCATCAGGGCTTGATTGAAAGGGTATGAATATCCTTTTGGGACCAGGGATTCAGAGGTTCTCCATAGAAGATCATCGGTCTTGCCTGCCGCCGGATTTTCTGAAACAGCAAAGAGTCTTGAAATGACTCTCTTTACGTTTGTGTCGAGGATTGAGGCGTCTTTTTGAAAGGCAAAGGAGAGGAGAGCGCCCGCGGTGGATCGGCCAATTCCGGGCAGACTTAGGAGTCCCTCCAGGTTCTCTGGGATTCTTCCATGAAAATGATTCGAGACAATCTGGGAGGCACGGTGAAGGTTTCTAGCCCTTGAATAATATCCCAGTCCTTCCCAGATTTTCAGAACTCTTGAGAGATCCGCCCTCGCCAGATGGCGGACCGTGGGAAAAGATTTTAGGAATTTTTTATAGTAGGGGATGGCAGTGGTCACCTGGGTCTGCTGAAGCATGATCTCCGAAACCCAGATAGCATAGGGGTCTCTGGTTCTCCTCCAGGGAAGGTCTCTCCCGTTTTTTTTAAACCATTGAAGCAGATTCTTCTGAATTTTTCTTCTTTGAGCGTTGTCCAATGTGGCGTCGGCGTTTACTGCCGACGGCACTTGCGTTTTTATTCGCGCCCGATCAAAGGAGGCGCTACGTTTTTGTGCAATGTGTTTAATCATTGGTCAAGCCAGGCTGCAGCACATCTCAATGAATTTCGCATTAAGACCGATTTTTTTTGCATAGTCGATCGTTCCTTGAAGCGGATAGGCGATGGTATTGATCCCGGAGTCGATCGCGCCTCTCTCCATTGCCGCTTTCCAAGGATGGGCAGGGCGGATGCATCCGAGTCGAATGGGAATGTCCGGGTTGAGAATACGAGCGATGGCACAAATGTTTGATGTTTCTTCGGGGTTCGGAACTTTGAAATAATCCTTCTCCGGAGCATCCAAGGTCTTGAAGACGACCAAAATAATCGTTTCCACACCGACCCGAGCGACCATCTCCAAGGCTCTCCATTCTCCTCTCAATTCTCCAAAATGATGCCCGATAATAATATGCGGAGCGAGGCGATGCCCCATCTCCTTCAACATCCAGAGCGTTTCTTCGTAATCTTTGACTCTTTTATTGAGATGATAAACCTCTTGGATGGTATCATCATCACCGATAACGTCGATAAGAATCTGATCCACCCCAGCCTCTTTTAATTTCCTCGCCGGCTCCCTACGGATCAAGCCAGTGTGGACGATGACTTTAAGTACAGGATGTTTTTCTTTGATCGTTTTGATCGAAGGGATGAATGGATCAAGAGGAACTTGGCCATCGTGATCTGCACCCCCGCTTACTAAGATGCCGTGAGCCCCATTGAGACGAAGTCGATCAGCAATTTTTAGAAAGGTTTCAGGATCTTCTGCGGGGATCATCGCTTCAAGAAGTTTTCCTTTGCAGTGTGCGCATCGGAGATCGCAATGCCCCCCGGTCACACTGATGGCTGCAAACCGGTCTTTCTGGAGAGGGAAGGTGCTGTCATGGTAGGTAACTGTACCGGGAATCGAGAAGGTGAGTTCATTGCCAAAATGCTTCTTTCGAATCTTGAGGGCCTCCGATTGAAGTTCGGCTAAGGAAAGTTGGATTAGATGATCAATCATGGTTAATAGATGCTGAAACGAGTTTAGCATGACAAAGAGCTGTCATTCCGAACTTGTCTCGGAATCTCCAGAAAAATATTGTCCAACTTACTTCATTTCCAGTTGTCTTTTTACCTCTTCGATATCTTCCTTTTCCGGCATAAAAGGAAAATTCCGGATCGGCTCCGAAGGTCTTTCATTCCCGTAGGGCCGGTTGCAGGCCACTTTCCCATCGCTGCCGGGACACCCGGAGGTCATAAATGCCTCCCCTGTCTGAATAAGAGGCTCTACGTCCATCCCGAAATCAATCGATCTTTCCTTCTCATCAAACTTCATCTGGCTGGCTGATCCCAAACCCTCATTAATGATCCAGCGAGCAAGCTGGATTCTCCGGTATTGGCCGAGAGGAGGGGACGGATGTTTCTCCATGGGACTTCCCTTCTCAGGAAAGAAGGAAAAGAGATGGGTGAGGGCTCCCATGCTCTGCCCTTTCTGGATCGCCGCCACCATTTGTTCCTCTGTCTCGGTTAGGCCGACAATGAGATGGATCCCCGCATGAAATCTTCCAAAAACATTTACCGCCATCCGGACAACATCCCAGTAATGCTCCCATTGATGAGGACCTCCGACGCCTTTCCCTCTCAATCGATCGAAAAGCTCAGGAGTGGCGGCATCAATGGCGATTCCAACCCGATCGGCGCCGGCCTTCTTTATTGCCGCAAGAGAATCATCGTAGCGGATCAGCGTTGGAGCGATGAGAACGCTTATGGGTAGGTCAGTTCCTCTTCTCAATCTTCCGATCACGTAAACAGTGTCTTCCAGGGCCTTCGGATGGGTGATCATTGAGAGGCATACGCGATGGATCTGCTCTTTACCCTTCATCCTTTCGATAATTTCTTCCAGTGGGTAGAGAGGCCAGTCCACCCGGATAAAGGTCTTTCCTCTCGGGGCGTCCTGCCTCGACCTTGACAGCCCACAGAAGTGGCATTTTCCAAGGCAGCCCTCATCGTAATGAAGGAGAAGGTTTAGCCCCTTCAATTTTGCATTCCTGTGGAAAGAGCCTTGCTGGAAACCTAATGTCAAGGAGGCGGCTAAACTGGTCTGGACAAATTGAGGACTAACCTTTTGTTCCATCGCTTTCCGTTCTTTTTAAAATCTGCATTGTCGAAAAGTTATCTTTCCTCCCGGGGCACAAGTATTAACTTGACAAGCCGGCGACTATTTTTATTCGTCATTCCGGCGAAAGCCGGAATCCAGTCAAACAATTTTATGATACAAATCTTGCCAGTTCGGATTAGTACTTTCGATCAATTCCAGTTTCCAGACTCGTTTCCATTCCTTCAACCTCTTCTCCCGCTGAATAGCAGACTCCATGCTCTCGTGCAGTTCATACCAAACCAGATGGTGGACACTATAACGTTTGGTAAATCCTTCTACCATATTATTCCTGTGGTCCCATATCCTTTTGACGAGATCCGAAGTTACACCGATATAGACAGTACCATTTTTCTTACTCGCCAGAATGTATACAGCGGGCTGCTTATTCACCGGTTTTTCTCCTTTTCCCTCTGGATTCCGGCTTTCGCCGGAATGACGAAAGAAGAAACGATTCTTTACCAAAGAGGGGGATTTTCGGCCCTGGGAAATGAAGGGTGAAGGTCGATTTTTCTTCGGTCCTCATAGTATTCCTTAAAGCCTACCCAAGTTTTCCGGATCAGCCCTTCGAAATCAACGCCGGGTTCATTCCAGTTTTTCTGCAGAAATTCTCTCTTAAATTCACTGTAAGCAATGGATTTTCCAAATGTCTCCTGGCATTCGACTTCATAGTTCTTCAAGTGTCGGAGGTTTCCCCTCTCAACCGCTTCCGTGGCAATCCTTCCCGCGATCTCGCCGGCAATGACAGCGTTGACGACTCCCGCGCCTGTGATGGAATGGGCATGTCCGGCCGCATCGCCTACTAACAAGATGTTATCAAAAACAGTTCTCCTGGGCTTTTCACAAGGAATGGATCCGCCGGTTTTTGCTACGATCTCAACGCTCGACAGTTTTCTTGATCCAACGAGATAATCGAGGAAGTGATCCAATCGTTGTGAGAGAAGAGTCGTTTTCTGCGCGATGATACCCACCCCCACATTGGCCGTTCTCCCCTTTGGGAAAAACCATGCATATCCACCTTCGTAATCTTTATGAAAATAGACGTCCACATGATTCTGAGGGTCCGGCATGACGACTTCGTATTGAAGGGCCACAATGTTCTTCAAAGATGGTTGTCCAACAAAACGGGCGATGGCTGAATACACGCCATCTGCCCCGATAAAGATCTTCGATCGAATTATTTCCTTTTTGGAGCCCCGCTCTACAGCAAGTCCCTCGGCTGAAAGACTTACTGCCCTTGTTTCAATAGAAATCGTTACTCCGGATGAAGCGGCTGAGGCCACAAGCTCTTTATCGAAGAGAGACCGGTCCAGCATATAGCCGGGACTCTTCATCTCATAGGAGGTTCCGTCAGGGAGATGGGTGATCATCTTTTCAACCGTCTGGACAACGCAGGCCGAAGAGAAAGAAGCGTGACGGGAAATCCACTGAGGAACGAACTCTGCACACTGGACTGGAATTCCAATGCGCTGTCTCCGGTCGATCAAAAGGACCTTTGCTCCCCTCTGGGCTGCCGCATGAGCTGCGCTTGAGCCTGCCGGACCGGCCCCGATCACGACGATGTCATAGGATTCTGTGAGAGTGGCTTCAACCATAAGAATTCCGTCCCCTCACCTTATCCCTCTCCCCAGCGGGGAGAGGGGAGGGATGAGGGGACTAATAAGTGTTTGTTCATAAAGTCTGTTAGTCCGTCATGCCGGACTTGATCCGGCATCCAGCGACCCTCGAAAACACTGGATTCCGGCTTTCGCCGGAATGACACCCTTCATTAGTGCCTTAATTTACGGACTGACACTAATTATGGACCAAATCGGTTTTGTTCACCCCCACTTGATCCTCTCCCCATCACGGTAGGGAGAGGAGATGGCCCTTACCCATGGCTATATTCTAAGACCCTTTTGATAAGAGAAAGGTTGAGATACGTCTGGTTTTCAAAATGACCTTTTCGTGCTTCTTTTTCCTTCCCGAGGTCGTAACAGGTGCTTCTTTCAACATCGATGAGGATTCCGGGTAATCCAATTCGCTCAAAGTCCGGCCGGTGTTTTCCGTAAAAAGATTCGCAACACGAGCCGATAAATTCCTTCACGCCTGAACGCTTAAGGCTGATGAGCGTCGATTCGAGCTCTTCATAATTCTGGATGGTAACAGGATTCATGCCGAAGGACCTCGCCATCTGTGCGGCATCGCCCACTGTACATCGCCCGCACTCCTCACAACCCTGCAAATTCCTGTATGAACACTCGACCTCTTTGGCACAATAGGGAAGGAGAAGGACTTCAGGGTTTTTGACTTCCTTGAAGGGCTTCAAGACCGGGAAGAGGTGGTGGGTTTCTTCTTCACTGAATCCCTCCGGGAGGAGGTCCATTTTCTGAAGAGCCTCTTCAATGGCCTGGATGAGATGGGTTTCGCTGATTCCGGGAATCTTCGGCCTTTCCTCGTAGAAGAAGGAATGGATGATCCCTCCGATATTGGAAGGAGTGGCCTTCGAGTTCTTAAGGAGGCTTTCGAGGTCGAAGATTGTCCTTTTGGGATAAGCGAAGAAATCACCCGTGATCAGGACTTGGTTGATCACGCGAGTCTTACTGTCCAGAGCGATTGAAATCCGAACCAATCCTCCCGGCGCCCTGATCAGAGAGTTTACGGTTTTTCTTCTCGGCAAGGAGCCTCTTGTTTTGAAAATATAGTCCTGGGAGGAAAAATAAGGCACTTTGGTTTTTAACGCATTCTCTTCTTCAGCGGTCAGAGGTCTGTCTTCGAACTTCACTCCGAAGGCTTCTTCAAAACCTTTTTTTAAGGGGGCCTTGATGGTGTGGATCGATGGAGTTCGGCCCAATTCCCATTTCAGGCACGTCACCCGATCTTTGACGGATTCGATTTCTTTGTCTTGGAGTTTTTCGGTGGGGATTCTAAGACTTCTCAACATCCCATTGACATCGAAATCAACCAGAAGGGTCCCCTGGAATAGGATCGCATCCGATAGTTCTGTTCCTCCCATCCCTGAAATCTTACGGCCTTGGATTTCGATGTCATTTCTTGGCCGGAAGTGAGCGCGAACTCCAAGACGGCAAAGTCCAAGGGCTGCTGCCTCGCCCATCTTTCTATAAAGACCCTCGATTCTTGAGGGAACCCTCAGGTCTTTCTTCGAAATATATATCTCCCAGCCTAATTCCTCTTTTCCCCAGTAGAGTGCGCCTCCTCCTGTAAGCCTTCGGTTGATTTCGATCCCATGAGATCGACAATAGTCGAGCCTCACTTCCTCTTCTACGGATTGATGATGCCCGACTAATACCGTTGGGTTTGAGAACTGGAGAAACCGAAGCGTGTGCGGGATCTTTCCAGCAGCCTTCCATTCGAGAAGTGCCTCGTCAATGGCCATGTTTTCAGCGCCCGACCGGGCACCTGTATCTAAGAGCCTCCAGGTTTCCACTGTGTTATTTTTATAACCAATTTCGTCTCTGCCTTCAATAAAGGAACATGGCTTTTTTATTCTTAAAATGCTACATTTGAAACAATTCATTTCCCACGGGTGTTTGTTTCCTGGCTTTTGGGTGTTCTAATAAGAGGAGGAGTCATGAAGAAGAGAGACGATGCGAAATTGGTGTCGGAAAGGGCGAAAGGCTATTTCAACCAGGGGTTTAACTGAGCCGAATCAATCTCCTTGAGTTTCAAGGATTATCTTGGGATTCAGGATTCCGTGATTCCCAAACTGGCCACGGGATTTGGCGGAGGGATTGGACGAAAGGGGTCGCTCTGTGGAGCTTTTACCGGCTCGATCATGGCCATTGGGATGAAGATGGGAAGAGTTGATTCCAAGAACCGGGAGACGGTATCGAAGGTTTATGAGAAATGCCAGCAGTTCTGGGATCAATTCGAGAAAGAGTTTGGAAATATAAATTGTTATTCTTTAATAGGTTATCATTTGGATAATCCGGAGGAAAGTACGCAGTGGTTAGCCACAGGCGGCCGGGAAAAGTGCGCCAGCATCGTTGAAAAGACCGCCGAAATGCTCTGCGATTTCCTCAAGGCAATCGAGTGAACCCCTCGACTCGGCGGCCTAAAGAGGGACTTGGGGCGCATACCGGTTAAGACGGGGATTGGAATGGAGGAATCAATGAACCGCATTTTCAGCGGGATTCAGCCCTCGGGCGAAATTCATATCGGTAACTATGTGGGCGCTATTCGCAAATGGGTTCAATTAGTCAACCGTTATGACTGTATCTATTGTGTGGTGGACTATCATGCCATTACCATCGAATATGAAGTGGCTTCGATGCAGCAGAGGATTTTAGAAACGGCCACCGTCCTTGTGGCATGCGGCTTGACACCGGAACGATGCAAGCTTTTTGTCCAATCCCATGTGCCCGAGCATACGGAACTGGCGTGGATCTTCAACTGCGTGACCCCGGTGGGTGAATTGGAAAGGATGACTCAGTTCAAAGAGAAGGGAAAGCAGCACCGGGGCAATGTCAATGTGGGGCTTCTCGATTACCCGGTGCTCCAGGCAGCGGATATCCTTATCTACAAGGCTGGGTATGTACCGGTGGGGGAGGATCAAATACAGCATGTGGAGTTTTCAAGGGAGATTGCCAGAAAGTTCAATGCCCGCTACGGGGACACCTTTCCGGAGCCCAAAGTCATCCTTTCCGATGCCCCAAGAATTCTTGGAACGGACGGAAACGCGAAGATGTCCAAGTCGCTGAATAACGCGATCGGCCTCCTCGATTCACCAGAAATGATTTGGGAAAGGTTAAGAACCGCGGCAACTTGTGAACACAGACAGCGTCGAAGTGATCCAGGACATCCTGAGCATTGTAATATTTTTACCATGCACCAGGCTTTTTCAACGCCGGATCAGATTGCTTTCGTCGACCATAATTGTCGGACAGCAGGGTTCGGATGCATTGATTGCAAGAAAATCCTCTTCAAAAACATGATGGAAGAGCTAACGCCCATTCAAAACCGCCTCAAAGAAATCAATGAAAAGCCGCAATACATGGTGGATGTATTAAACTCCGGCGCAGCGAAATGTAGAGCCATCGCCAACGAGGTGATGGATGAAGTAAGAGAAAAGATTGGCGTCAAATCAAAGTGGTTGAGTCAAAAATGAAGGGGGCTGTTTCGATGATTGATGGATTCGTAAAAAGTCAAAAAAGGCTCATAACGACATTTATAAAATCACTGGACACCGGTTTTCACCGGTGAGACGATTTTTTACGAGATCTCAAGGATTGAAATAGGAAGTGATTTTTCCCTTCGTGAGGAAAAGAAATGAAAACGGCAAAGACGATCTTTTCGATTCTATGCGTTGGTTTTCTTCTTAGCTGTGCTGCAAGTCAATCCGTACAAAAGGGACCCGACGATATAGCTGGTCGGAGTGAATCCTCAGAGAGATCTGGGCCCGCGCTCGGGCGATTGAAGGCATTGGAGCAATCTGTCTCCAGCCTTCGTTCCGAGGTGGCCGATATGCAATACCGTTTGAACAGCATCCAGGCGCGTCCTTCTCTCACCGCCTATAAACTTCCCAAAGAGGTTTCTCTTTGTGGAGAGCTTTTTCCATTAGAAGACAGGAATATTTGGGAAAATCTGGATCGGGAATTTCTCCTGGCCTTGTCCAACGAAGCCCAGATCCTTTTATGGATGAAACGGGCACGGCGATACTTTCCTCTTATTGAAAAGAGTCTGAACGAGATGGACCTCCCCGATGATTTGAAGTACGTAGCCATTACGGAAAGCAGCCTTCGACCCGAAGCCATCTCTTCATCCGGAGCGGGTGGAATCTGGCAATTCATCCCTTCCACCGGCGAGAAATACGGGATGAGAAAAAACCGGAGCATCGATGAACGGTTTGATTTTTTCAAGGCGACGGAAGGCGCTCTCACCTATCTGAGAAGCCTTCACGAAGAATTCAAAAGCTGGACGCTTTCGATGGCAGCCTATAATGCAGGAGAAAATAGGGTTCGAAAGGAGATCGATCTTCAAAAGACCATGAATTATTTTTATCTTGATCTTCCGTTGGAGACGGAGCGGTATGTCTATAAAGTCGCTGTGGTCAAAATCATCCTTTCCGATCCAGGGAGATACGGATATACCTTAGAAGAAAAAGAGCTTTACCCACCTCTCCAGGTGGAAAGAATTCAAATTGAGCTGACTCAACCTCTACCCATTATGGAGGTGGCCAGGGCCCTTGGATTTTATTACAAGGAGATCAGAGAAATGAACCCCCACCTCTTTGAGGAGACCATTCCTGCTGGAACCCATTTTCTCAATCTTCCTCCGGGAACGTCTGAGAAGTTCTGGGCCTTTTTCTCCGCCTGGAAAAAGGAGACGGAAGGCAAATAGTTTCCAAAGGGCCGATAGCTTTACAATTTTGTTGAAATTAAAATGAGTATTTTCCTAACCCCTTGATTCCTGGTCTGGTTTCCCACTAAGCCTTGATAATATTGGGTTAGAAGGTTTTCCATCTATTCCAGTCTATTCTATCTATTTCAGTCTTTTTGAGTTAATTAAGTCACAATTTAGTCACAGTGGTTCTTAATGAATTTTTACCTCCCTCCCAACCCAACCTCACTCCCACAACGCCTCCCTCCAAACCTAGTGGTGGTGCCGAGCCGAGCATCAATAACTCAATAAACTTACTCAGGGTGGTCCTCATTTGAGGAGAGTGGGTATGGATTTTGGAGCCAGAAGTATCCCTTTCCCTATTTCTTCTATTGATCCATCCCGATTCCTATTGACACCCCGTTTCTGATTTAGTACACTCCGATTGAGCCTCAAGTCTCCTGTACCCACTTCTGCACATAACATTGTGAATGGTCTGGGGCCG
>Ga0326728_10022824_pt1 | contig 11558 bp, 14 predicted proteins | sample MB3enrmetagenome_FD_207602 | JGI IMG/M metagenome (GOLD analysis project Ga0326728, IMG submission 207602) | Lab enriched peat soil microbial communities from McLean, Ithaca, NY, United States - MB31MN | ecosystem: Environmental > Terrestrial > Soil > Wetlands > Peat | place: USA: New York... | reverse complement strand
CTCACCATGCTTGGCAACCGACCGAGCGAACCGAACCCGAATATGATACGCGTGCGGACAGCCGGAAAATCAAAAGTCTGTTCGTGATCACGTGTTTCCATCATAAAGCCTCCTGACATAGATCAGCGTCGCAGCCTGTACGATGAGGTGGCACCCGCCCCTTTCGTAGGACATTGGGTGACTCAACGCTAGCAAAGAATTACGATACTGCAACCAACGGTATGTGTCAATATAATTACATGGTATCATGCTATCATGAATTGTGTTAATACGTCCAACTTCAACATTGGTTGGGCAGACGTACAGCGTCTGAAACCGTTTTGACGAAGCCACAGGATTCTCGCGCGGGACCCATTCCTGATTCCGGAAACTGAAAGCGTTTCGGGGGCAAGGCGCATTCCGGGGATGCGCAAGGTACGCTTTCACCTGATGAGCGAGTTGTATACCTTGCGGCTGTAAAAATTCTGCTACTCGTTCCGAACCAGGCGCCTGAGGCAACATAACTGCCGCAAGGGAAGATCTGCACTGCCTTTATAGAGGCAGTCGGTCCACGATCTGCTACTGAGCTGACTTGTTGCTGGTTTCCTCTATAAAAATTGCCGGGTCGGCTCGATTGGCTTGGGCTGTAACGTTCTTGTAATTCACAATCATCCGTCACCAAACATTTTGATCCTCTCATGTTCTTATGCCTACATTCCGCACCTGCTAAACAAGTTTTTCCTGATTTTCCGGACTTAATCAGGACCTGAACAGGCTGGCCGTAACTCCCAGAAGTACCGTCTGCTGAATCTCGGAAAGAGGATCGGAGAAGGTCTTCAAGATTTTCCCCGCTTTGAGCAGCGAGCTGCGTTCTCCACGCCCGCTCAATGTGCTTTACGAACCGCAGGTGGTCCCAGTGCGAGGCTTCTGTTCTTTGCCTCAAGGATACAACGCATGGATGATTCCTCGCTTCGTCTACAAGATCGTTCACGTAAGTGATGTTATGATCAAAGCAACATCGGTCCGTGCGGTTAGCGGGTCGGTGGCAAAGCGGTAGTGTGGAAGATTAAGCGGTGCTTAAGGTTCTCTCACTACCGGGGCTGAAAGTATCCCTGGGTAGCAATAGCCCGAATCCGTGTTTAGCCCGTCCATCTGCCGTACCAACCACATGGGACCGAATCTTTGATTCGGAAAACCCAAACTGGATGGCGACAACGAACCGCCGCCAACGGATTGTGAGACTTTTTCGCAAAAGGGAGGAGAAAACGAGCTCTTATGAGTGAAGCGAAACCGTTTGGGCCTCTTGCCGACGGTTGGACGGTAAGAGCCGTATGAGTCGAGAGACTCAAATACGGTTCCGTGAGGGCGCGGGGGTCAGATTCCCCCGTGCTACTCGACGTAATATCTACGTGAAAAGCGAGCGGGCGAGCCAATGAGTGATGGAAGGTGTGAAGCATTTCCTAACACGCAAGCTCAGGCTCAAGGTAAAGGAATCCAAGAGTGCAGTGGCGCGGCCAAAGGATCGGAAGTTTCTCGGGTTCAGCTTCTTGTGTGGGGAAGTGGTAAAGAGGCGCGTTGCGCCCAAAGCCATCCTGCGCTTCAAGGAGCGGGTTCGAGAGCTGACAGGGCGGACGCGCGGAATCAGCATCGAGCGGACAATCGAAGAGCTTCGCCGATACATGATCGGATGGCGGGGCTACTTTGGATTCTGCGAGATCCCTAGCGCACTCAAGGCCCTGGAAGGATGGACCCGAAGGCGTCTACGTTGTCTGATATGGAAACAATGGAAACGCGGGACGGTTCGCTTCAAAGAGCTAAGATCGCGGGGCACTGGCATAGCCCTTGCCGCGCAAGCGGCGGGGAGCGCACAAGGCCCACGGCGACTGAGTAAGAGCCCCGCGCTGAGCTGTGCACTGCCGAATGCTTTCTTCGCCTCCCTCGGTCTCCCGTCACTTGTTACATGAGCGCTCAATCTTGCCGAACCGTCGTATGCGGATCCGCATGTACGGTGGTGTGACAGGGAAAGCCCGTGAGGGTCTACCATGTCGATCCGGAAATGATCGTGTCTTAGTCAGTTGATAGGTTGCCGCGTCGCCCGCTCTCTTCGCTGGATCTGATGGAGGTTCTGAAGCCCGCCTTGGTTCAGATGCGTGAGAAAGCTGGCGATATTGCAGTCTCGACGGTCGTTACGAATCGTGGTGCTCGAAACCTCGCAACTGCAGCGGCCTGGCCGCAGGACTCACGATGACGGCCAGCCTCTTTCTCGGACGAACAAGCGCCCATTCAACGGTGTAGAGCCAACTCATTTCGTTGACTTCCCATCCCGTTTTGTCTCAATTTCTCACTTTGCAAAGAACTTGCGAAAAATGGTATTGGGGTAGAGTAGATAAAAAGTTCAACCAAAAGCGGAATCGCAGAAGCTGAGCGCTTCATCTCTGTGTTGCGCCTCCTGCGGCCACTGGGAGTCTTCATTGAAGATCAGTGCTTGCAAACCCAGGAACCTGCAGGAAAGTCCATAAAACTCCCGCTTTGATCCATTCGTTGGTAAGGAGCTTAGTGGTAACGTACAGGCCTTGACCTCTAGCAAACGAACGGAGCATCTGAGTGCAAGAGCGGCTGGACATAAGGTCCGTGACAAAGACGTACGGGTCCGTAACTGTACTGAATGACATTTCATTTTCAGTTAAGCCCGGGGTCGTGCATGCTCTGATTGGTGAGAACGGGGCTGGCAAGTCTACGCTCGTCAGGCTGATTACCGGGATGGAGCGCGCAGACACGGGAGAGTTCATTCTGGACGGGTCGCCCTGTGACTTCGGCACCACGGTTGACGCTCGGCAGGCAGGGGTAACGGCTGTCTATCAAGATACGAAGCTCTTTCCCCACATAGATGTTGCTGAAAACATCTTCATGGGCATTTATCCGCGTAATGCCCTCGGGTTGGTCGACAGACGGAGGATGTATGCGGAAGCGGCGCGGATGCTCAAGGAACTGGGCGTCAACATCGATCCTCGCTCTTCGCTTGTCCACCTTACTTTGGCCGAAGTTCATTTTGTCGAGATCGTGCGGGCATTGTGCGCCAATCTGCGAGTGCTTATTCTGGATGAGCCCACTGCCTCCCTGACGCCCGCCGAGACGGACCGCTTCTTTTCTATCATCCAGTCGGTCACCTCCCGCGGTGTGTCGGTGATCTTCATCTCCCATCGGCTCAAGGAGGTTCAGTGTATCTCGGACTATATCACCGTCCTGCGCGACGGTGAGCACGTCATCACTGCGCCTGCTGAGGAGATGACAGAGAACGACATCGTTCACCACATGGTCGGACGCGACTTCTCCTCTATGTTTACGAGGATGACAGCTCCTGTTGGTGGGCGGCCGAGGCTGGAAGTGCGCGGTCTCTGCTTGCCGGGATACTTCGAGGACATTAGCTTTTCTATCCGCGATGGTGAGATCGTCGGTCTTGCGGGACTGGTCGGGGCGGGCCGGACGGAAATCGCCGAGGCGATCTTTGGAATACGCCCCCCTTCGGCGGGCACGGTGGTCGTTGACGGCGTGGAAACCAGACCCAAGAGCGCTGCCGAGATGGTTGGCCTGGGTCTGGCCTACGTTCCTGAGGATCGGGATGCACACGGGCTGGTCGCCGAGATCGGTGTAGCAAGAAACATATGTCTGGCCGCGATGGAAAGGGTTTCCTCTACGGGATTGATCCACCACTCATCGGAGACCATATTTGCAAAAGGATACGCCCAAGACTTCGAGATCAAGTCCTCCACCCTGGACAGTCCGGCGGCCAACCTCTCTGGTGGAAACAGACAGAAGGTCGTCCTGGCAAAATGGCTTGCAACGGTTCCCAAGATCCTCATCCTCGACGATCCCACGCGGGGAATAGACATCGGAACCAAGTCGCTCGTGCATCAACGCGTGGCGGAAATTGCCTCCGCCGGATATCCGATCCTCTTCATATCTTCGGACTTCACCGAGATACTGGCCATGTGCGACAGAATTCTTGTCGTCGCGAGCGGCAGAATCGTCGCTCAATTCGATAGAAACGATGCAACGCAAGACAAGATCTCGCGCGCAGCCGCCGTGGGAGCGGTCGGCAGAGGGGAGGCAGCCATGCAAGTTGCTTCGGGAGGGTCCTATGACCGCTGAAGCTGAGCGGTTGTCGATCCGGAGTGTCAGCAAGAGCTTCGGGCCGGTCCGCGCTGTACGAAACGTTTCCTTCTCCATCGAAGCGTGCACCATACACGCGCTGGTAGGAGAAAACGGCGCGGGGAAATCCACGCTGGTCAAAATGATCACAGGCATGCTGCCGCCGGACTCAGGGGAGATCCTGCTTGACGGGCGGGTCTGTAAGTTTTTCACACCACTGGATGCACGTCGAAGTGGCATCACGGCAGTCTACCAGGATCCCAAACTCTTTCCGCACCTCGATGTGTCGGAAAACATCTTCATGGGATTCCAACCGCGAAACATGTTCGGACTGGTAACCAAAAGACGCATGTACACCGAGACCGAACGCATGCTGGGAGAACTCGGGGTCGAAATCGATCCTCGCGCCCTCCTCGCAGGGAGATCAGTAGCGGAGATCCAGTTTGTAGAGATCATCAGGGCAATGTGCGCGGACCTTCGTCTCCTCATTCTGGACGAGCCCACGGCGTCTCTGACCCCCGCTGAAGCCGATCGGCTCTTCGCCGTGGCCAATTCGGTCAAGCAACGCGGCGTTTCGGTATTATTCATCTCCCATCGTCTTGACGAGGTGCGACGAATCGCCGACCAAGTGACCGTAATGAGGGATGGGGAGTGTATTGTGACAGCCCCCGCCGCTGACATGACGGAAGCCGACATGGTTCGACACATGGTGGGCCGCGAGCTCACATCCTTCTTTGTCCGGAGGGAATCGCGGGCAGCCGGCGCAGTCAAGTTTGAGGTAAAGAATCTCTCGCTTCCGGGCATGTTCGAAAATGTAAGCATGTCGGTGCGCGCTGGGGAGATCGTCGGGCTGGCGGGTCTAGTCGGGGCCGGCCGTACAGAGATCGCAGAGTCGATTTTTGGTATAAGACCGCCGAAATCCGGAACGGTCGTTATCGGCGGCGTCGAGCTGAAGCCGTCGAGCCCTAGACAAATGCTGCGAAAAGGCGTGGCATACATCCCCGAGAACCGGGACGACAACGGGTTGATCGTAGAGTTGAGCATCGCTTGCAATATCTGTCTTGCCGTGCTCGACCGGCTCGGACCCTGGGGTTTCATTGGCCGATCCTCTGAATCCAGGTTTGCCAAGCCTTTTGCTGACGACTTCGAGATCAAGACACCGAGCCTCGACGCGCTGGCGGGCAGCCTATCGGGTGGCAACAGACAGAAGGTTGTGCTTGCAAAGTGGCTGGGCTCCGAGCCCAAAGTGTTTATTCTGGATGAACCGACACACGGCATCGATGTCGGGACTAAGTCGCAGGTGCACCAACGCGTCTCAAAGCTGGCGGAAGCGGGTTACCCCGTGGTTCTTATCTCGTCGGACCTTCCGGAAATACTCGCCATGTCCGATCGGATACTCGTAGTGGCGTCAGGAAGGATCGTCGCAGAGTTCTCACGCGCTGAAGCGACTCAGGAAAAAGTAATGATGGCAGCTTCACGCAGCCCATTGTTAGTGGGCGCCGGGGAGGAGCGGCCGTGATCGCAAACACAAACTCAGCACTCGCGCGTCGCATTTCAACGACCCTGTCGCGCAACACGCTGCGTCTTCGGGTTTTCAGCGTCCTGCTGTCGCTAGCCGCGATGCTCGCCGTGTTTGCGCTCACCACGACGAACTTCCTGACCCTTCAGAACCTCAAGGTCATCGCTTTCAACGCGTCTCTTCTGACGATGGTCGCCTGCGGCGAGTCAATTGTGGTCATCACTCGGAATCTCGATGTTTCCGTGGGATCGATAATTGGTTTTTCCGGCTTCATTACAGCAATGTTTGCTGCGGCCCATCCGCATGCTGGGCCGCTTATAATTGTCGTAGCTGTAGGGATCGGCTTTGTCCTGGGCCTTGTCAACGGCACGATCGTCGCATACGGCCGGGTACCTTCCATCGTTGCCACCTTGGGGACGCTCTCCATCTTCCGCGGTTTTACCTACATCGTAGGGAAAGGCGTCGAGTTGCCGTCATCGTACCTGCCTCGGTGGATGACCAACGGGGCGGAAGCAACAGTGCTCGGGGTTCCGTTTGTCGTCCTTGTCGCGCTGCTCGTTGTCTTGGCGATGGCGTTCATTAGCCGGCGCTTTCCGATCATGCGGCGCGTATACGCTGTGGGGTCCAATCCGGGGGCGGCCGTGTTCTACGGCTTGCGCGCAAATCGAGTCGTCCTTTTTGCCTACGCCGCCTGCGGCGCGCTTGTTGGGTTTGCCGCCTTCTTCTACATCTCACGCGTTGGGACGATCTCGGTCATTCTAGGGCATGACTGGGAACTGATGGCCTTGGCCTCGGTGGTTCTCGGAGGTGTAGCAACAACCGGCGGATCAGGAAGCATTATTGGCGTCCTGTTCGGCGCTCTAATGCTTTCAACTATCGATAATGGCCTCGTGTTGGCTCACGCTCAGGAGTATTGGAGGATGTTCATCCAAGGGTTCGCAATTGTGGGTGCGATCGCCCTTGACGCGGGCATCGAGCGCAGAATCATGGCCATTTTCAGAAACCAGAGGGTGTAGGAAACCGAACTACGATGAAAGACACATTCGTCGGAGACCTTTTGAAGCCAAAGGCGTTGGGAAACCCAACGGCAATGAGACAGACATTTGCAGAATATCGCTGGGAATTCGTCATCGCAGTCATGCTCGTACTGGCGGCAGTGTGGGCCACCACGCTTTCACCATATTATCTCAGTTTGGATCAACTTTTATTCTCCTCTCGCAATCTTGTCTTCACCGGAATCATGACGCTCGGTTTAGCGTTCATCATCCTGACGGGAGAAATGGATCTCTCGCTGCCGTCCATCCTGGCAGTCTGCACGGTATCGCTGGCCAAGGCGTCTCAGGCGAACTTGCCACTTCCTGTAGCTCTGGCCGGCATCACTGTCATTGCACTTATGATGAGTGCTTTTAACGGCTTCCTCGTTGCCAAGCTCCGGCTCCCTGCCCTCCCGGTCACGCTTGGAACAATGGGCGCCTACCGTGGCGTGGCCTTTATTATTGGCTCCAACGTCGGATATACGGGATTCAACAATACCTACAAGTGGCTGGGCACCGCTACTGTGGGTACCTCCCCGCTTCCGGTCATGCTGCTCGTGTTGGTCGGCTGCGTCGCCATCTTCTGGGTGCTTATGCACTACACGACGTTCGGAAGGCGATGTTTCGCCATCGGAAACAACTCCGCTGCAGTGACCTATTCAGGCATCAATGTCGCCCGGACCAAGATTGGAACATACATGCTGGGCGGCCTTACCGCCGCGATGGGCGCTTGGATATTCATCGGACAGTTTGGTTCTTCCCGCGGCGATAACGCGAACGGCGTGCTCCTAGGAATGATCACGGCCGTCGTGCTTGGGGGCGTGGATATTAACGGAGGACGCGGAAAAGTGCTTGGAGTCCTCCTCTCAATGCTCTTTATTTGGACGCTGAGGAACGGAATGGGCTTGGCAAACATTGCGGGCCCTATCGAGCAGTTGATCATCGGAGTTCTCCTCGTGACGGGAGTGCTCGTTTCGAACCTCACAACTCGGGGCAACTGGAGACCCCGTACGCGGAAAAAGGTGATTGCGGGGCCGTCGGCTCCGTAAGGAATTTTCGATAGGAGGTTTCTTATGATGAAAAGGGGTTTGGCTATCCTCGCAGTGCTGGTTGTAGTCGCCTCAGTGGCGACGGCGGCACCCCTTCGGATTTTCATGAATCCGAAGTTTACTGGATTGTCCTACTTCCAAAGGTGCGCGCTGGGTGCAGGTGACGCAGCCAAGTTGCTAGGTGTTCAGTTCACCTACACCGGCTCTGAACAGCCTGATGTCCAGCTTCAAGTGCAGGCACTGGAGAACATCGTCTCTCAGAAGGCCGATGCGATCATCTGCTCCGCAATCGACCTCAATGCGTCTGCACCCCCGCTTCGCACCGCCAGGTCAAAGGGCATTAAGGTCGTCACCTATGATGCCGACAGTGCGGTCGACTCTCGCGATTTTTTCTGCAACCAGATGGATTATGAAAGCGCGGCACGCGCCGAACTCGACTGTGCGCTGTTGGACTCTCCCGAGGGCGGAGAGATCGCTTTCATTGCGGCGACACCGACGAGCCCGAACCACATGGCCCATTTCAACATCGCGAGCCAGCTCGTCAAGACTGACCCTAAGTACAAGAGCTTGAAAATCGTCGCCCTGCAGTTCGACAACGACGATGAGGCACAGAGTGTTCAGGTTGCCACTAACCTCATGCAGGCTTTTCCAAAGCTAAAAGTGATTATTTCTTCCGCCACCCCCACGGTTCCTGGGGCATGCCGCGCCATCGAAGAACTCGGAAAGCAAGGACAGGTATTTGCTACGGGAGTCGCCCTGCCGTCGACTATCAAGCAGTACCTCAAAGACGGTTCACAAAAGGCTTTCTTCATTTGGGACCCGTACTGGCTGGGCTACATGTCAATGTATGTGGCCAAGGACGCTGTAGACGGGACGCTCAAAGCGGTCCCTGGCTCCAAGGTCGATTGTGGAAAGGCCGGACAGTTCGTAGTCGGCAAAGACGGGGAAATAGTGTACGGCAAGGCGCTGTTCTTTACCCCGGAGAACATTGATCAGTACAACTTCTAGGCCGCCGCTGTAGTTCCAGAGGCCTCCGTCTTCTGACGGAGGCCTCATTCCAGATGTGTCGGGCATGTTCATCACCTTTGGCCACGGCCCAGTGACTTTGCAGCGTATTGGCGAGTAAGGCCGCGACGGCTGCAACTTCGATGGGGACCGAGCCATCCACCTGTCAGAGTTCAGATGGTTTCGAAAAGAGTTTTCAGTTTCTGGTAGTTGGCCAGTGATTGCGCGACATTCGTGTGCAACTGCCGGGGGATATAGTCCTGGCGGGGCCTTTGATTGGGATAACTGACAGACAGGTAGTACTTGGGGCCATGGCCCGGGCCTTGGGTACACTTGCAACAAGGCTTTCCACAGGGGAGGTAGCGTTCGACGAGAGAGCCGCGGAGGATGCGTGGGTCGAAGAAAGCCACCCGTGTGAGGAGGGACATTCTTTTTCTGCGTAAGAACGCGCTCGATTTGTAATAAACTGTTCCGACAGTGTATGATCTCTATACATCTGTCAACCCTCTTACCAACTCCCACAGGACCCGAAGGCGTCTACGCTGCGTGATCTGGAAACAGTGGAAACGCGGAAGGGTTCGCTTCAAGGAACTGAGATCACAGGGAATCGGTGTAGACCTCGCTGCGCAAACAGCGGGGAGCGCACACGGACCACGGAGGCTGCGCAACAGCCCTGCACTGACCTACTGACCTATGCGCTCCCGAATGCTTTTTCCACTCCCTTGGACTTCCGTCACTTGCGACATGAGCGCTCAATTTTGCCGAACCGCCGTATACGGACCCGCATGTGCGGTGGTGTGACAGGGAAAGCCTGCGAAGGTCTGCCTATGTCGACTTGAAGAGAAGTTAGATAGTCCTATGTGCATTGTGGAGTTACCGCGTTTCGGTGGACAGGTTCACAGGTTCGGGCTTGTGTCTCGGGAGCTCCGAGTGTTTCTCTTCGAACACAATCGACAGTCGCAGCCCGGGGATGAATGACTTTGGCGTGAATTGTAGCTCCCCCGGTGAATTCGAATACCGCCTGCTCTACCCCAAGGCGGGTGCGCAGGCCTACCCGATCCAGCAACTCACACTCCAGGGTCGCAAGGAGAGGCTCGCGCAAGGCCTTACCAAAGGCGTCGCCGACGCTGCCCATGGAAGGACGAACACCAACCTCGCGGTAGCGCGCGCCGAACGCCCCCGCCGAGGTGTACTGGCCCCTGTAACTGGAGGATGACCGAGCGTGACTGCCGGCGGCGACAAAGCCCCCCTACGTAGGAACTTGGGTGATGTAGGCCACCAAGAGTTGATTGGGACCGTGGAGGCGGAAACCACCCTGAATCAGATCAGTGGCCACCGCCGAGTCTCGCTTGTTGTCTTCGTCCACTTGCGCCGACTTGGGCCTCGCAGCACACTTTCTCGAGGTGAGGTGCGCGCTTGCCCCCGATGTACCGAGCACCCGCAGAGTAGCGTAGGTTCCATGTGACTTTTTGGAGGATCGCCGTTTCGGTGGGCTCGAACTCTGGCCCAAGCTGGCAGGTGTTCTACCCGCGCGAGCCAGGTCAGGGATCCACTGGCGGAGATCCAGCGGATATGGTGGCTTTGTTTCGTTGGCGTCTCTGACGTTCCTCCCCAATGGGTCGGCCGTCCACGAAATCAAGTCAACTTCATGAGAGGTTGCCCTCAACCGAGGCGATGCCTGATAAAGTCTTTTGGAGGGTAGCCTCGACATTTCTTGTAAATTCGTGAAAAGTAGAACTGGTCACTGAAACCCAACTCTTCAGCCACTTCCCCGATGGATCTTGTCGTATCCTTCCAAAGGAGCGATTCGGCGGCGTAGAGCTTCTGCTCGATAACCAATCGTTTGAAGGAAATACCAGCTTCCTTCTTGATAACATGAGAAACTGTCGAAGCGCATTTGTGCACGTTTTCGGCGACCTCGTCGATCGGAATGCTCGCCCGGGCAATGTGAGTCCGGATGTATTCAAGGATCATCCCGAACAAGTGGCTGCGAGGCAGTCCAATCATCTGGTGGGCTACAGCGTGGTCTGCTACCACCTTGAAGAGTCGCACCATTCGTTCCTCCATGGCGGAGGAGAATCGCGGCAAGGCAGAATAATCCTTGGAAAGAGTATCCGCGGAGCCGAGATGGGCTTGCCAGCCTGTGTTGGCAGCGTCGGCCAGCTTTTCAGCAAATCGGAAACCGTAGATCATTGCCATCGCAACGACTTGATGCGATTCAACAAATGGGTACATGCAGCATCGAAGGCCCGCGGCACAAGAGTAGACTATTGCCTCAAGACGATCCGAGGCGAGGTGGCGCATTCGTTGACCCTGGGCATCACAGACACCGGGAGCCGTAACCCAATTCTTGCATTTTACGCAAAAGGCCGGTTTAGAACTGTTTGTGCTTGTCAGAATGGTATTGCCGGAATGTGAGAACAACGACAGCGAGACGTTAAACTCACTACAAAAGTCATCCAAAAGAATTTGGAGCTCTTCTCGGACTTCAGTATCACTCCACCCCACGGTGAGATTTTACCACCCTTCAGTCAGACGTGCAACAAATATTATGATAACATGATTTCAGGGCATTAGATGTGAACTTCCACGGTTTTTGCATAAAGCCGACCTGTTTCACACAGTTGTCGGCTTCTTTTTACGATCGGTTTCTGTTGGCGGCTAGCGAATGTGCCTCAAAACTGGGAGGATTGAATGTCATAATCACCTTCCTCACCGCACCTCATGGGGCGGCGATCTCTCATCACCCCGAAACGAAAATGCGGAAGCCCACCTGCTACTGCGCCAAGGGAAAGGCCACACCATAACCCCAGCGTCGAGGAG
>Ga0326728_10022823_pt1 | contig 11558 bp, 9 predicted proteins | sample MB3enrmetagenome_FD_207602 | JGI IMG/M metagenome (GOLD analysis project Ga0326728, IMG submission 207602) | Lab enriched peat soil microbial communities from McLean, Ithaca, NY, United States - MB31MN | ecosystem: Environmental > Terrestrial > Soil > Wetlands > Peat | place: USA: New York... | reverse complement strand
AACCTCAAGGGGGAGCATCTTCCGGTTTTCGACTGCTCGCTCACGCCTGTGAATGGCCAGCGGTCCATCCACTACATGGGCCATGTGCGAATGATGGCCGCAGTGCAGCCCTTTCTTTCAGGCGCAATCTCCAAGACGGTCAATCTCCCAACCGCAGCCACAATCGAAGACATCGCCGCTGTTTACCTGGAAGCTTGGCAGATGGGCCTCAAGGCGGTAGCGGTTTACCGGGACGGCTGCAAGCGAACCCAGCCGTTGAGCACGGGAGATGAAAGGAGGATGCCTGAGATGCGTGAGTCGGAAGCTTCAAGCGATACTTCCAGCGTGCGACCTACGGCACCGGAGATCGTTGAAGGAGCGAAAGCCTATCGACGAAGGCTTCCGGACGTAAGGAACGCCGTGGTCCATCATTTCTCGGTGGGTGGGCAGGAGGGCTATCTGACGGTCGGCCTGTATGAAGACGCTGTCCCTGGGGAAATCTTCATCCGGATGGCCAAAGAAGGGTCAACCGTCTCGGGGCTCATGGATTGTTTTGCCACGGCCGTATCGCTGGCCCTTCAGTTTGGCGTCCCACTCCGCGTGTTATGTGGGAAGTTCAGCCACACACGATTCGAGCCCAGCGGATGGTCGGGAGTGAAGGAAATCGGCTACGCAAAATCCTTAATGGATTACATATTCCGTTGGCTCGCCATCAAGTTCTTGCCGAAGGAAGAAACGGCCGTCGCAGACCAGAGCGGGGCGGGTGAAGGCGGCCATGAACTGGTGCCGCCTGCAGTTCTGATGCCCCAGGTGGACTTGGCAATAACCGGGCGTAACGGCGACGGACCGGCCTGCCAGCAGTGCGGTGCAATCATGGTGCGTAACGGCTCGTGCTATCGCTGCCTGAATTGCGGAAGCACGAGTGGGTGCTCGTAGTTAATGGCCTCTGCCTACCCGGCTTGAGTGGGAGCCAAACCCTTGATGGCGATCAGGGCCTCACGGTCTCGCTTTCGTCAAAGGCCTTGCTGCCCTCCAGCGCGATCTTAAGTCATTGATATAACGCGGGTTGATGCGCCTATCGTGTACTGGTCCAAGCGAAACCGTCGCCTGCACATTGCTTGCCAACTTTTTTTCGCCGGTCGACAAATGTGAGTACCAACGTCGTGGGAAGCAGGTGATGTGATCAAAGGGAAGGCCCGCTGATCACAATTTGGCACTTGGTGCCCTGTACCAATCTGAACCAACCCTGACCGCATTGCCTGTCAACTCAGATCCTTTCTTCCTTGTCCTCGTGGGTAAGGCTTTCGAGTGGAGCCAAATGAGATCAAGGCCTGCCTGGTTTCCCAGGGGCCGTTCAACACATCAGTTCGGTGCCTATACAACGGAAGGAGGCGGATTATGCGAATACGAGTGACGCAACGAGACATTGACGAAGGAGTGCAAAACAATAGCTTCCACTGCCCGGTGGCGCGTGCTGTCAGGCGTGCGCTCGGGGCCGGTGAGGTCTGGGTGCGCGAAATTATCATTGTTACGAAGTCGGGGTCGCGGGACACCTATGTGACCCCACCCGTCGTTACCGACTTCATCGAGCGGTATGATTCCGCAACCCTTGAGTTTGAATCCCCCAAACCCTTCAGCTTCGCTCTCGAACATGCAAATTGAATTTCTTGGAGAAAGGAAATCCCCATGAAAGCATCATCCATACTCGACGCTTTACGCGTTCTCGTGGCTGCTCGTCAGCCCGTCTTCGTCTGGGGCGGCCCGGGAATTGGAAAGTCGGCCCTGATCCGCCAGCTTGCAGGTGCGTTAAAAGTTGCACTGCGAGATGTGCGGGCGCTCTTGCTCGATCCGGTTGATTTACGCGGTCTGCCGTTCCTGGGAACCGACGGCCGGTCGAAATGGGCGACGCCGGAGTTCCTGCCGCAGGAGGGAGCGGGCATTCTCTTCCTGGACGAACTGAATGCTGCGCCGGCCATAGTGCAAGCCAGTTGTTACCAGTTGATCCTTGATCGCAAACTGGGTGAATACGTCTTACCCGAGGGTTGGGCAATTATCGCTGCTGGGAACCGTGACTCGGACCGCGGCGTGACGACCCGAATGCCCACACCGTTGCGAAATCGGTTCGTGCATCTCGAATTCGAAGTTGATATCCAGGATTGGTCCGAATGGGCGATCCAGGTGGGGATTCGTCCCGAAGTGATCGCTTTCCTTCGCTTCCGGCCGGAACTCATCAGCGCCTTTGACCGTGATGCCCATGCATTTCCCTCACCCCGTTCGTGGGAGTTCGTCTCGCACATTCTCGACTCCCTCGACTCGCAGTCGAATCCAACGATTGAGCACGAAGTCATCGCGGGAGCCGTGGGCACTGGGGCCGCGACGGAATTCTCGGCTTTCCTAAGAATGTTCAGAGAGTTGCCCAACATCGACGCCATTCTGTTAAACCCCCTCCAGGAAACCGTCCCTGAGAACGCGGCCGCGCAGTATGCAGTCGCCTCCGCGCTGGCCCGATGCGCCTCCGATACCAACTTCGATCGCATCTGCCTGTATCTGAATCGCCTGCCCACCGAATTTCGAGTGCTGTGCGTACGTGACGCCACCCTCCGGGCGCCAGCCATTCGCTGTACCGCCGGCTATACCAAATGGGCCGTGGAGAACCACCACGCAATCGCCTAGTCCATAATTCTCGGGGTTCGGGCACGTACTTCGAGCGACAAGTACTGGCCACTGGTCGTCGTCGGCAGTAACGCAGCGGTAGTTTCCGATGCCCCCCGTCATCGAAACACGACCGTCAGAAATGATAGCGCAGACCACGCCTACGGTTTGGCGACAGCCAAGTGATCGCAATCAGGCACGGGAACTTCCCAAATGCCGACTTCCGGGCGTTTGGGAAGGGGATTTCCCGCCAGTTATCTTGGGTCCCTCTCAGCGTGGCCAACTTCCGTATAGCCGACCATACGACAACAACTCCGAATCTGACACAGATTTTGCTGTCCAAAACCTCAACACTTGTTGATACTCATCAGCATAAAAACCTTGAAATTAGTGGGAACACCGCACGATTGATTTGCGTATCGTCTTCTTAGCAAGGTGAATCAAGGCAAGTCGGCGTGTGCAGTTGTTCGTAATTTATTGCTTCGGTGAGACAAAATGCGTCGGATCGCGCAGGTCGTGGTTTTTTCACTATTTTTGGGGGGAGTTTACGGTTTTGCCGAACAGGTCTCTTTCATCCGGCCCAATGGGAGCACAATCAGTTCGTCCCAGATCGATCAGACTGTCAACCAATTGATCCAGAGCGCTCATCTGACAGGAACTGGCATTGCCATCTTTCATCATCGCAAGATCGTATACCTCAAAGCTTATGGCGTACGGGATGCAGAAAAGGGCCTGCCGCTCACGCCCAACTCTGTGATGACCGCCGCTTCCCTGAGCAAGGCGGCGTTTGCCACACTTGTCATGCGGCTGGTCCAGGAACACGTTCTCGAACTCGACAAGCCCATCTACCAGTACCTGCCTAAACCTCTCCCCGATTATCCGCAATATGCCGATTTGCACGGCGACGATCGATACAAGCGACTGACCCTACGCATTCTGTTGAGTCATGCGAGTGGATTTCCAAACATGCGTGCATTCGAGGACGACCGCAAGCTCAGGATCCACTTCGAACCCGGGAGTCGCTATGCATACTCCGGCGAGGGAATTGTGCTGGCGCAACTGGTTGTGGAGACGGTCACCGGCAAATCGCTCCATACGCTGATGGATGAGAAGCTCTTCCGGCCACTCGGAATGACGCGGACCAGCATGGTGTGGGAGCCCAGGTTCGAGAGCGACTTTGCCAACGGCTATGACGAATATGGCCGCTCTCTGGGGCCTGAAAAGTGGACTAACGGGAATGCAGCCGGATCGATGCAGACCACCCTGCGCGACTACGCGACCTTCCTCGACGCCCTGCTCCGCAGCAAGCCCCTCGGCATCCACACCACTGGCCTGCTCTTCAACCGACAGATCGCCATTCACTCGGCCCATCAGTTTCCATCGCTCAATGAAGAAACCTCTGCCGCCAACGATGCAATCCGGCTGAGCTACGGTCTCGGCTGGGGCCTTTACTTCTCACCTTACGGCAAGGCCTTCTTCAAGGAAGGCCATGATGGAGGATGGAGACATTTGGCGCTCTGCTTCCGCGAACCTGGCGATGGGATTCTGATCCTGACCAACAGTGCGAACGGCGAGGGGATCTTCAAACCCCTGATCGACGCCGTGCTCGGCCCCACCACTTTTCCCTTCGAGTGGGAGAACTATACTCCGTATGATCAGCTGCCTCCGCTGCCAAAGCTGAAAGAACACAAACGAGCCGTACTGAATCCGGACGAATTGAAACGGCTGGTCGGCCGCTATGCACTTTCGGCAGACGTCGTCCTGGCCGTGACCGTAGAAAACGGGCATCTGTATATACAGGAAAACGACGAAATGAAGCAGGAGTACCTTCCCGAGAGCACACAGGATTTTTATTCGACCACTTCGACCGATGAGTGTACCTTCCGACTGCAAGCGGATGGACTTGCTCAGACTTTAGTGCTCCATCTTGACGGAAAGGATGTTGAACTCAAGCGAATGCATTGATCGGGTCTTCCCTTGCGCTTTCTGCGAATGCGGAGGGAGCACCAGCAATTGGTGATTTGAGTGTTCAATTTTCAGCGCTACAGGGACCACAGAAGTTCAAGAACTCTGAGCGAATTACCGTCAACCCGGAAGTTGCACCCGACAGCGCTAGCGCATGCCCCAGACCGGAATCCCATCACGCGTGAGAACAGCCCTTCCCATCAGCCATCATGCAAACTCCCCAGAACGGGGTTCTGGGATGTCTGGATCTGCGCTCCTCCTCGCTTGGGCGTAGCGGTTTAACCGTAGAAATGGCCACGCGGCGTCGGTGGCCATTCCGAGATCTCGCTTCGCCAATTCTGTCCAGATCGCCCCACACGGAAAGAACGCCTCACCATAAGTCCCGATTTTGTGCACGATCGGCACGACGATTACTACCATCGAATGTTAGCCCACTTATAAACCCCCGTGGTTAGCGACAATCCGGGAGGCTGGGTTCTCCCCATTCCTGCATCCTGGAAAATACTTCCCAAGAGAAAACAGGAGACTTTGCTATGAACCCCATCTCTATTCCAGATCCATCTCTGTCCTCGCGGGCAATGCTGTGCTCGCTTTCTATCAGTATGTGGTCGGCGCGGAAGCATGACCCCGACGCATCCCAAGAAATCGCCCAGCGGCACGGCGCACAAGCCGACGCCGGGTGCTATCACAAGGTGCTTCTCCCCAAAGAAGCGCTCGCCGAGATCCAGAAGATCGTGAGCGATGCCCGCCAGGAACACTACTTCATGACGTTGCCCTGGGACGATAACGGTTATCGCGTGCTCCCCGCCGCCGCGTACATGGACCACACGGAGAAAATGCGTGAGCTGTCGAACCAGTTCACGCCGGCTGTCGAGGCCCTGGCGCGCGAGTTCGGAAAGCTCGTGGAGGAAGCCAAGGTACGACTCGGCGGCTTGTTCCGGTCAGAGGACTATCCCTCTCCCGACGAGCTTTGTTCCAAGTTTTCCTTTGAGACCAAGGTGATGCCACTGCCGGATGCAGGCGATTTTCGTGTCACGTTGGGCGATGAGGAAAAAGACCGAATCAAGCGCCAGATCACTATGGCCGTCGAAGCATCGCTTCAGGTTGCCAGTCGTGACCTCTGGCAGCGGCTCTACGAGGCGGTGAGCCATCTGGCCGAACGCCTCAGCGCTTACAAAGTGACAGGTGTGGGAGTCGAACATCCGTTTCGTGATACCGTCATAACCAACCTCGTGAAGCTCGTCGATGTCCTGCCCAAGCTGAATGTCACCGGAGATCCCGAACTCGAACGCCTTGCTGCCCAGGTTCGCACCTCGTTGCTGGTCGACCCGCAGGAATTGCGCAAGTCGGAGTCCGTAAGAACGGAGACTGCCAAAGCCGCGACCGCTATTTGTCAACGCATGGAGGGCTACATGAGCGGCTACTTGATCCCTGCGCCGAACGAAGGGAGGGCTGCGTGAAGCCTTCGCACACCCCCACCACGACACAAAAACTGACCCGCGGAAGGGTTCAAATTTTGCTAACGCATCCTTTCTTCGGGACGCTTAGCTTGCGGTTGAAACTTGTGCCGGGATGCGTCCCCACGATGGCGACGGATGGGTCGCGGATTGTCTATAACCCTACCTTCGTGGATCAACTCAAGCCGGCGGAACTCGAAGGAACGCTGGCGCATGAAGTTATGCATTGTGCGCTGGGCCACCACTGTCGCCGCGGCGAACGCGATCCGCGACTCTGGAACGAAGCCGCCGACTTGGCCATCAACCCTATTCTGATCTCGAACGGGTTCACGCTTCCGGCCGGGGCGCTGATCGATCCTGCGTTTACAAATTTGAGCGCTGAGGAAATCTACGCCCGATTGCTGCGGAAAAGAACCGAAGGGGGAAGTGCGCCTAAACAGGCGCCACAAAAGACCAATGCTGGCGGGGGAACAGCCTCCAGTCCGCAGGCGACACGCGGCAGTGGGCCGTCCAATGCAAAGTCTGATATTTCTAGCCAGTCGGCGCCAGAGCAGGACGGGCAGACGATGAGTGACGTCGCAGGACCAGAACCGTCTGGATCTGGAGGGTTTGGGGAAGTCGTAGATGCGGCCGATGAACAGGGCCAAACGGCCTCGCCCGCCGAGAAGCGCCGGCAGGAGCACGAGTGGGGCATCGCCGCGGAGCAGGCTCTGCGCTCGGCTAAGGCGTGCGGAAACGATCCAGCAGGCATAGAAAGACCGCTTACCGAAAGCCGCCAATCTCAGCAGGATTGGCGCGCGATCCTGCGTGACTTTGTGGCCGCCACTACACCCTCTGATTATCGCTGGACGCCGCCCAATCGGCGGTACATCGCATCGGGCCTGTACTTGCCCTCAGTCGAGCGCCGGGGATTGGGCGAGATCATGGTCGCCGTCGATACCTCGGGCTCGATCGGAAAGCGTGAGCTGGAACAGTTTGCAGGCGAGATCTCAGCGATTTCCGAGGAGACACAGCCGGAAGCCATCCAGGTGGTGTATTGCGACGCAGCAGTTCAGTCCACTCAAGAGTTCAGAGCGTCAGAAGCGGTGCGACTTGAACCCAAAGGCGGCGGGGGCACAGATTTCCGCCCGGCGTTCGAGTGGGTTGCAAAGAATGATGTCTCCCCGGTCTGCCTGATATATCTCACCGATTTGTGCTGCGATTCGTTCCCTGAGACCCCGGAATATCCGGTGCTTTGGGTCACCGACTCCCGTAGAACGGCACCTTTTGGTGAAACGGTACGGATCGGCGTTGAATGAGAAAACAAACATTGCACGGTCACAAAGGAGGACAAAAGCCATGTGCCAATGTGTGAACAGAGTAACTCTGATCGGGTTTCTGGGTGATGCGCCGGAACTCAAATTCAGCCAGCAAGGCAAGCCCGTCTGTACGTTCAGCCTTGCGGTCAACGAGAGGTGGAAAGACGCAGAAGGCGCTCCTCGCGAGAGAGTGGAGTGGTTCAAGATTGTTTGCTTCGGCCGGCTGGCTGAGGTCTCGGGCGAGTACCTGAGTACCGGCCGCCATGTTTACTTGGAAGGCCGGTTGCAGACCCGGAAGTGGGAAGACCGTGGAGGCGAGAAGCGCACAGCAATCGAAGTCGTGGCCAACCAGATGCAGATTCTCGATCGAGCCCCCCAAAACGGGAACAGTTCGAAGGCGGCGGAATCATCGAAGCCATCGGGGCCCGTCGATGAGGGCGACAACCCCTTCAATGCACCGGGAAGCGAGACGACGGATCAAGATATCCCGTTTTAAAACGGGGCTTTCCGCACGTGTCCACTTTGAGGAAGTATCCCACCTGCCCCTCTGGATCCTTTCGCTGTTCTGTTCCGGCTCGCGAATCGCGTAGGCCGTAGGCCGAAGCGATTTGCGCACCGGAACCGGAGCTAACCCGCAGCAATTCTTTTCATACCGAAGTCATCCCCATAGTCATCCTGCCATCCTCATAACAGCACCAGCCTAAGCAATACAACCCAAGGTCAGTGTCGTGGACGGAGCACAGAGCCGTAGCCTTCGTGCTGACGGTGAAGTGTTGTCTCCGGACACCGACACCGAAGCCCAACGACGGAAGGATTCTACGTTTAAGGCTCCATTCGAGAGTGAGCGAGGTTCTTATGGCAACACAATTTGTTTCCACTTCCCATCCATTAAGCAGTTCGGCGGCTGCCCCCGCCCTTTGCGGCCGGAAGATGACGCGCCTAGTTCCGACTTCGCGCATCATGCGCCCCAGGAAGCGACGAGAGGGAGAGCCCATCCAGGACAGGGAGAAGTTGGTGGTTGATATGCTCCCCTTGGTAAAGCGTGTGGCTCTGAAAATTCGCAAACGCCTGCCTGCCCAGGTGGAAATTGATGACCTGCTCTCTGACGGCGTAGTGGGGTTGGTTGATGCCGTCGCCAAATTCAACCCGCGAAAGCGAGTGAAGTTGGAGAGCTACGCGCGGCACCGGATCCGTGGAAGTATTTTGGATGGCCTCCGCGGCGCTGATCCGGTCCCCCGAGACTTACGGCGCAAGCACAAAGACTTCCAAAAGCTCAATCAGGAACTGGAGGCCGATCTCGGCCGCCCTGTCAAAGACGAGGAGATGGCTGCGGGGCTGGGAATGACAGTGGCGCAATGGCACCATGAACTGAACGAGATTCAGAGTGCGGGGATTGACTGTGGTGCGCGCACCCTTTCGGCAGGGCCGACCTTCATGCTGACGTCTGTTGAGCCAGCGTTTCTCGCGGGTGACGATTCCAATGCTTTCGACCTCTGCTATCTTCGGGAACAGCGCGAGATTCTCTCTCGCTCGCTTTCTCTACTGAGGGAGCGTGAGCGGCAAATCATCATCCTTTACTACGAACGCGGATTGACGATGCAGGAGATTGCCAATCGTATGAAGGTGGACGCATCGCGCGTCTCACAGCTTCATGCGGTGGCCCTCGTCCGATTGAAGGCGAAGGTGGATTCCTTGCTCCACTCACACGACGCTCGAAGCGCAACATCCGGCACTCGCTCGATGGCGGCGGGCACGGGGGGGTAATCAGATTCATCAGTGCGTCTAAAAGGCGCAGACCGCGATTGCGCTATGCAGCCGTCGATGCGCTCCGGGCACCTGGCCAATGGGAAGCATCTCGCTTGCCAAGTTTTTTTCACCGGTCGATCTTTGTGAGGACCATACGGGAACCGGCATCGATGGGTACGCTTCTCTTGCGATCGACCCAAGCCCCATGTGTTTTCAACTACTTGCAGAATAGCAGAATAATGGGTCTCGCTGAAAGCGTCTCAGGTCAAGGCCGTTTGACAGGAGGAACAATCTGTTCTATTTAGATCGCAGGGGATTCCGCGCAAATCGCCGTTGTCGGTCCACGCCGCACTGGTCCGTCCAAATCTTAAGAGAACATGTTGGGTTTGCATTGGCAAGTCAAATATCGCGTTGAAGAACGACGGCAAATCCGTCCGGGCCACAGCGGAAAATAAACAAAATGAACAGTAGTCCTATAGCCGCCAAAGGCTTAGTGAAGGTCTTGTCCTTGGCAGATGGGGTGGAAGGTGACCATGGGACGTTTTAGCACCCTTGAAGAACGGCAAACCGAAATGCAAGAAACTCAGGTAACGGGGGTGGCTTCCGTGGTGCCTCACGGCGAGCGCCACTACAGCGTCACCGATGTTGCAAAGCTTTGGGGCTTGAGTCGAGATTCTGTACGACGCCTATTTCGCCGGGAGCCAGGAGTTTTGGTAATGGGGGAAAGGTATGTGACGCTCCGCATACCGGAGTCCGTATTGGAGCGGGTTCATCGGAGGCTGAGTAATGCTGGCGATCTACAGACGGCACGGTCCCAGGTGCCCTCATAAGGAGCGGCGCTGGCGAAGGTGCCTTTGCCCGATTTGGATCGAAGGTTCACTCGGTCGCGTGCTTATACGGAAGTCGATGGGGACACGCGATTGGGAGGTCGCTCAATCCAAAGTTCGCAAGTGGGAAGAAGAGCAGAGAGCTTCTGATCTGGGGATCGTAACGCTGGAGCGGGCAATAGAGTTGTTCCTCCTCGACGCACAGGCTCGCAAGTTGACCGACGCTACCATCCAGAAATACAAGCAAATCTTTAAGCATCTTCGCGCCTTTGTGACAACCCAGAATATCAGGAGCATTCGGCAACTCGACTTGCAGGCCCTGCAAGCGTTTAGAGTATCCTGGCAGTGCAGTGGTATTACTTCGCTCAAACGCCTCCAGCACCTGCGGGCCTTCTTCCGCTTCCTGGTCTCGAGTGGATGGATCGCTGAAAATCCGGCGGCCAAATTGCGCCCGCCCACAGTGAGAACTGTGCCCACACTTCCCTTGACAAAGGAGGAGGTGGCACGGATCGTTGCAGCGTGCGAGATTCAGGGTGAGAGGTGTAGAGGCCCCTTTTATACGAAGTCGGAGAACGTGCGGAGGCTAAGAGCCTTCGTGCTGGCACTTCGGTATACGGGAATGCGCATTGGAGATGTGACGGCGCTTGAGAGGGTCAGAGTGCAGAATGGAAAGCTGTTCCTCTACACCCAGAAGACAGGGACCCCGGTTTATTTGCCGCTTCCGGACTTCGTGCTCAAAGCCCTCGAACAGACACCGGTCATCAGCGAGCGCTACTATTTCTGGAGCGGGAATGGAAAGCTGAAGAGCGCTGTGACCGATTGGCAGAGATCTCTGGCCAAAGTCTATGCGGCGGCTGGTGTGCCCGACGCACATGCCCACCGTTTTCGAGACAGCTTTGCCGTCGAGCTTCTACTGTCTGGGGTCCCTCTGGAGCGGGTTTCGGTCTTGCTGGGCCACTCCAGCGTGAAAATCACTGAGAGGCACTATGCGCCATGGGTACGGGAGCGGCAGGAGCAAATGGAGGCAGACGTCCGGCGGGCTTGGAAGGTCGATCCGATCTTGAACCGTACAATTTCCGTACAATCGAACAACACCACCCGTAACTAAATGAAAACAAGGGCGTTATCTGGTGGAGGCGGGGGGAGTCGGAACCCTCGTCAAGATGATTTTCCTATAACTTGCTGATTCTACGTGCCAAAATGGATTCATCCCCACTTTTGTTGCAGGTGATGCTTCTTGGTGGAAGCTGAAGAGATGATGCCTAAAGCCTTGTCCGTCGGCCAGTTGCTGCCGAAATCCCTCTACTTACCCTTGACAAGATCACCTGGGTCGAATCTGGCTGGGTATCGGCGCGCTGCAGACATCCCATGAGAGGCGAGACTCTGCACTCTCTCGTCATGGAAACCAAGTGATCCGTCTGCCCACAATTAGCTGATGCCCTGAAAGGCTCATTCAGGAATTCTCGGGCTTCCGCGTCCAAGCGCCCGACGGTAGCCACCAACCTGCGCAGGGCATTGCTACCGGGTGGATTCCGGTGTGGAAGGGCGTTTGAACGAAGCCGCTGGGCGGCGGACGCTTCGCGTGCGTGCAGTTGAACGATTGTCCTGATCAGGTATGGTCGGGTCATAAGGAG
>Ga0326728_10022821_pt1 | contig 11559 bp, 7 predicted proteins | sample MB3enrmetagenome_FD_207602 | JGI IMG/M metagenome (GOLD analysis project Ga0326728, IMG submission 207602) | Lab enriched peat soil microbial communities from McLean, Ithaca, NY, United States - MB31MN | ecosystem: Environmental > Terrestrial > Soil > Wetlands > Peat | place: USA: New York... | reverse complement strand
CGGCCAGCGTCAACCCGCAGGAGCTTGGCGCTCCCGTCACCCTCACAGCGACAGTCTCGGCAGGCCCCGGCGCGACCGCCGCTCCGGTGGGCACCGTAACTTTCTACGACGGCGCGACTTCCCTCGGCACCTTCACGCTTGACGCTACCGGCAAGGCATCTTTCACTAACTCCACGCTGGCGCTCGGCCAGCACCCCATCACCGCCTCCTTCACCAACACGACCATCTATTTTCTGCCCAGCGTCTCCGCCGTGTACACGGAGAACATCATCGTCTTTTCGACGGCGACCACGGTTACGGCGAACATCAACCCGCAGGAGATTGGCGCTCCTGTAACCTTTACTGTGGCGGTCGCAGTGTTCCCGGTGCCGGCGGGTACGACGCCCGGCGTGCCGATTGGCACAGTGACCTTTTACGACGGCGCAGTCTCCCTCGGCACGGTAACTCTCAGCGCCACCGGTACGGCCACCCTCACCACTTCCACGCTGGCGCTCGGCCAGCATCCCATTACCGCGTCCTACACCAGCAATTCGGTCGACTACCTGCCCAGCGTCTCGGCGGTGTATGTCGAGACCATCGCGGCCTATATCGGCGACTTTTCCATCTCCGTCTCACCCACTTCGCAATCTCTTTACACCGGGGAAGCCACTCGAGTTATCACGGTAACGCTTAACCCAACCGGAGGATGGGACCGGGATATTACCCTGTCCTGCAGCCAGTTGCCGGACAACACCACCTGCGCCTTCAACCCGGCGTCTGTCCCCGGCGCCGACGGCGTCTCCCAGCTTGTCATCCAGACCGCGGCGCCCCACCAGGTAACCGCGGCCGCGCCGACGGATAACTTTGCCTGGCCGAAGAGGGCGAGATGGGAGCTTTCGGCCTTGGGGCTGCTCTTGTTCTCCTTCCGGCGGCGCTCTTCCCGGCTGCGGCGTATGTTGCCGGCCCTCATTCTGGCGGCCTTGCTCCTAGCGATGAGCGGCTGCGGAGCGCCCACCGACACCGGCGGAACGCCCCCCGGCGTTTATAACGTCTCGGTCAACGCAACCTTTTCGGGATACGGCGCGACACTGACTCACAGCGCCCAATTCACACTGACTGTCAAGTCCCTCTTCTAGGTATGCCCAACGACAGGTCTTCGCCGTTGGGGTGGCCATTAACGGACTCGGCGCCGGCAACAAAACTACACCTCATTCGGAGCGGCGATGCCAAAAGCAACAACAAGTTATCGTGAAACCGGAAGGCTTTCGCTCTCCTCAACTACATGCCTGGCGGCGTTTCTTCTGCTTGCGGCGGGGCTTCTTATGCGGCCCGCCCGGCTCTACGCACAGGTCGTGCCCTCCGCGTACGGCAGCTCCGAGAAGCTCTGGGTGGGAGGGCAGTATTCCAACTTTCTGCCCGATTTCGGCCCCCCGAACCGGATTGCGGGCATAGGCGTATTTGCCGACTGGATCGTGACGCCGCGCTGGGGCGTCGAAGGGGAGGCGCGCTTTCTTCGCTTCAACGGCTTCTACGGCGAGGCACAGGATCACTACCTGATCGGTCCCAAGGTCCAAATCGTGCGGCTGGGAAAGCTCCGTCCCTATGCGAAGTTCTTGGTTGGCCTAGGACAGAATAACTTCCCCTTCACCATCGGGACGGGCAGATACCTGGCGCTGGCGCCGGGGGCCGGAGCCGATTACCGGCTCACGCGCAAGATGGCGCTCCGCGCCGAGTATGAGTACCAGCTCTGGCCCTCCGCGCCCGGCATTGCCGGCGAGCCCAGCAACGGAATAAAGCCGAGCGGCTTCAGCGCAGGTTTCGCATATAAGCTGTTGAGCCATTGAAGGAGGCCGTCGCGCTTAACTTGGGGCATTACCAAGAAATCGACCGAACGTCTTCCATTTCTGTTGCTTGCAGGCGTCAGTTGTGGATTGTTTTTTTGAGTCGCCATGGCGACTGGAATCCTGTGCCCTCAAGCCGGGCCTGGGCTCCGGGAAGGCTCCCGTATCATGCTCAACAAGGTTCATATGGAGACTCTCAGAGCGCACACGCCATATCGTGACTGGTTCACTATGGATGCCGCAGTACGCTTTCTTGAAGCGAAACATGGCTGGACACACACGCTCGGTCCGATGCGATGGGATGCGGCGGCATTGGCGATGCACTGTTGGTTCGGGAGGGTGAGCCAGGTTTTCGACGCCAGCGGCTCACACGCTCAATTCACGGGTTGCATGCTGTGAGGAGCGTGCGAGGGAATCGTCTGCAGCGTAGCTAGAGGCGGCTTCCTGAGCGCTCATCGCGGCACAGAATAGAACTCCCAGTACGCGGAGGTTCTTGTGCGGATTCGATGCTCATCTTATGTTTCATTTCTCCTGCAAGCGGCGAACTTCTCGCAATCCCCCTTTTACCATACCCCGTAAGGGCATTATCAAGAGGAAAATGCTGACATTGTTTGAAAAAAGAACACGAAAGCGAATTGTTCGCATGGCGCGAATCTCCAGGCCTGCTGTCCTGCATATCGGCCTCATCTGCCAGCGTTCGGGAACGGAGAAGAATCCGTTCCCGGCGTTGATCTCAAGCCTCCGGCTTGAGCCAGTCGGAAGAATGTCTCTCAATCGCGATTCTCACCAACTGACTCCGCGGTCTCACTCCGGCCTTACGGAAGAGTTCCTGGATAACGGCTTTTACTGAACTCTCCGAGGCATTCAGCTTTAATGCGATTTCCTTATTCGTCAGACCGTCGAGAATGCCTCGCATCCCTTCGCCTTGGCGGGAGCTCAAAGGCCGCATGTGCTCACTAGAACCGGTCTCATAAATGCCTCAGGAAGAGTTTGAGGCATTCACGAGAACGGTTCTAGACTGCTAGCCGCCATGGAGCCGGACAAGAGTTCTTGACAGCCCGGACGGTCAGCGGCCCTGGCCTTCCCGATATAGAGCCGCACGCAGTCCGAAGCCAACGACGTAAGCGTCCTTAGTTCCCCTCTTGACTTGACTGAGGTGTGATCTCTCCTGAAGTGTCCACCTGTTTTTGGTGGGCATGGGCGGCGGCACGCTCGAAACATCCCCTCGCAATCCGCCACTTTGGACCGCCGCAGACCCCTGATCAGCACATTTTGGAAGTACATTTGAGGGTATCTCTACTGGAATTAAACATAGACTATTGAGTCCATTATACTTACTGTTAAATACGGATCCAGTCGTGCCGGCACGGGCGCGCCGCATCTGATCGGCGTCTGCGCGGTATCCTGTTCATGACCGATCTCCGATGCCCAACACCGACCCTGTGAATCGATCGCCTGAACTCCCTGGCGCGACCTTGCCGCGCGGAGGCAAGCGGCGCTGGCCGCGGATTCTGCTCTGGTTCGCCGGCGGCCTGCTGATGCTCTTGTTGCTGGCTGCCGCGGCCGGGGTGCTTTGGCTGCGGGATGCGGAGCAGGCCGCGCTGCCGGTGCTCGATGGCGATTTGCATGTCGCGGGCCTATCCGCGCCGGTGACGGTTCGGCGCGACGCTCACGGCGTGCCCCACATCGAAGCGGCCACGCAGGACGACCTGTTCGTGGCCCAGGGTTACGTGACCGCGCAGGACCGGCTCTGGCAGATGGACCTCTTCCGGCGCAACGCCAACGGAGAGCTGGCGGAGGTGATGGGCTCCTCGATGGTCGCTCACGACCGGATGCAGCGGGTCTTGCAGATTCGCAATACGGCCCGGCGCGTCTACGCGAACCTGTCCGCCGAGGACCGAGCCCGCTTTGAGGCCTATGCGCGCGGCGTGAACCTCTTCATCCAGCAGCACCCGGATTCGCTGCCGGCCGAGTTCCGGCTGCTGCACTATCGCCCGCGGCCCTGGGGCGGCGCGGACTCGGTCTCGATCGGCTTGATGATGGCGCAGACCCTGGACACGCACTGGCTTCCAAAGCTGGAGCGCGAGCGCATCGCCAACCGGCTGAAGAATTCCAAGCTGGAGGCGGATCTTTACCCCATCGGCTCGTGGCGCGACCATCCGCCCACCGGAGTGGTGGTGGACTTGAGCCAGCCGCACCCGGAGCCGCCTCCGGCCACAAACGAGGACGACGACGATGACGACGACAACGACAACTCGCAGGCCGGCGCCGCGCCGCCTGGGCGCGAAGACCTCAGCGCGCTGCGAGCCTTGCTCGGGCTAACCACCTGCGCCGGATGCGCGCCCGGCTCCAATAACTGGGTTGTCGCCGGCCGCCACACCGCGAGCGGCAAGCCGCTGCTCTCGAACGATATGCACCTCGGCCTAACCGAGCCGAATATCTGGTACACGGCCGGCCTGAGCGCGCCGGGTTTTCATGCCGCCGGGGTCACGCTGCCCGGCGTGCCGTTTGTGATCGCCGGCCACAACGAACACGTGGCCTGGGGATTCACCGCGCTCTACGCCGACGTGCAGGACCTGTACCTGGAGAAGCTGGACGGCAAGGGCAACTATCAGGCCGGCGACGGGAGTTGGAAGCCGCTGGCCGTGGACCGCGAGGTGATTCACGTGCGCGGAGCGAAGGATGTGCTGCTGGACGTGCAACTCACCGCGCACGGGCCGCTGCTGAATCCCACCTTCGTCCACGAGAAGCGGCCCATGGCGCTGAAATGGACGATCTACGATCCGGCGCTGAACGGGCTGCCGCTCTACCAACTGAACGTGGCGTCGAACTGGGCGGAGTTCTCAGCGGCGCTGGAGACGTGGTGCTGGCCGACGCAGAATCTGGTTTACGCCGACGATCGGGGGCACATTGCGTACCAGGCCATCGGGCGGATTCCGCTGCGGCCGGCGGGGCTGATGGGCGTGCCCATCCAGGACGCCGCGCATGAGTGGCAGGGCTTTATTCCTTTTGAGGCGATGCCCAACGCGGTCGATCCGCCGTCGGGCTTTCTTGCCACGGCCAACTCCCGGGTCACGAATGTAAGAGATCCGAGCCGGCCTACGAACGACTCGGAACCAACCTACCCGCTGACGCTGGAGTGGGCCGATCCCTACCGCGCCGAGCGCATCTACAAATTGCTGCAAGGCCGCGACCAGCTCAAGCCAGCCGACATGCTGACCGCGCAAACCGACATCTACAGCGAGGTGGACCAGGAGCTCGGCCATCGCTTCGCCTACGCCATCGACCACACCGACGGAGTGGACGACCGGCTGCGCAAGGCCGCCGACCTGATGCGCAGTTGGGACGGCAAGCTGAGCGCGGATTCGGCCGCGGCTTCGATCGTGACCGAGGCGCGGTATGCCCTTTGGCCGCTGATTCTCAAGCCTAAGCTGGGCGACGATGCCGCGTACTACAGCTGGGAGGAGTCCAACTTCGCCGAGGAAGAGATCATTATGCACGCCAGCCCCGACTGGCTTCCGCCGGCCTACAAGAACTGGGATGCGCTGCTGACCGACGCCGTGCGCTGGGGCATGAAGAACGGCAAGGCCCCGGCGGACGTGGCCCAATGGCGCTACGGAAGCTGGCACGTGGTGGATATCGAGCATCCGCTGGCGCAATTTCTGCCCCTGGTGGGCCGCGTGGCCGGAACCGGCCCCCAGCCGCTGAGCGGCGATACCACCACCGTCAAGCAGGTGGGCCGCGAATTCGGCCCCTCGCAGCGCTTCACCATGGACTGGAGCAACGTCGACGGCTCCACGGAGAACATCGTGCTGGGCGAAAGCGGCAACCCGTTCAGCCCGTACTTCCGCGACCAGTGGGCCGACTATTACGCGGGAACGACCTTCGCTCTGCCGTTCACGCCGGCAGCGGTAGCAGCCCAGGCGCGGCACACGCTGCGGCTGCTGCCGTGAAGCGTAGTGCCCTATGCTCTTCGGCTGCGTTGTTAGCGGCTAGTTCCATTTGCCAGTTGACAGCAGCACACAGACTACGACCACGGTCAGGAAGGCATACGAAAGGAGATTCGCGTTCCTGGTAATCGTCATGCATTGATCCGCCGATTCCGGCATCGTCCGCTTGATGAATCGCTGGAGCCACTTGCCCTCGATCCACCACGAGACAAGAAAGCATACAACCATCATCGCGACCGCGCTGACAATCAGAATCCACTGCCCTTGATAAGTTTCTCGAACGATTGAATCCAACAAATCCTCAAGGCTGAACGCTATCGCGCTCGCGACGGGGAGTCCGGCAAGCGACGAAAGCAGATTGGCAATGGTTGTCACCCAGACAATCTTCCAAAATCCTGCGCCCAGTCGCTTCCACGTATACAGAGCCTCGATCAATACGATCGGAATAAAAAGCAGGATCATGGTCGGCCAGACATTCACCAATGCTGGAAGAACAACGTCCGCACGGGCTGTGGAGGGAAGAAAAAGCGAGATCAGGATAAGCGCGGCGATTCTGGTAGTTGCAACACTGGACCGGTTGAGCATGAGCCACTATAACAAGAGGTGGACAATTGATCGAGAAAAAGAGATGGATTCTTGTTCAAATCGAGCAATTAACAGAAGGTTTCGGCTGTGAGAGCCGCAGTAACAACACACTGGCACCGCCTCGCCGGCCCCGCTCTCATCCTGTTCGCCGCCGCCGTGGCCACGGCGCCGCAGTTGCTGCGCGGCAACTCCTGCGGCCACGACTTCGACTTTCACCTCGTCTGCTGGCTCGACGCCCAGAGCGGCTGGCGTCAGGGAATCCCGTATCCGCACTGGGCCGAGAGCGCGAACTTCGGCGCCGGCGAACCGCGCTTCGTCTTCTATCCGCCGCTGACCTGGATGCTGGGCGCGGCTCTGGGATTCGTTCTGCCGTGGCAGCTTGTGCCGGTGGCGCTGACCTTTCTGCTGCTGGCGGGCACGGGACTGGCCGCCAGAGCGCTGGCCCGGCTGGCGCTCCCGAGCGGCGCGGCTACCCTGGCCGGTTGCGCGGCGCTGTTTTCCGGCTATGCGCTCTTTACGGCCTATGAACGGTCGGCCTTCGCGGAGCTTGCCGGCGGTTGCTGGATTCCACTGGTGCTGCTTTATATCCTGCGCGATAGAAATCCATCCGTCCCCGCTTCGGCCTGCCCCGCCTGGAGACGCGCTCTCGATGGTTCCACCGCGCCCCTGGCACTGGCCGTCGCGGGCGCCTGGCTCTCGAACCCGACGGTCGGTGTGATGGCCTGCTACCTGCTCGCCGCGGTTGCGCTGACTCTGGCCTTTCTCTCATTCTCGTGGGCGCCTGTTCTGCGCGCCTCAGGCGCCGCCGCGTTGGGGATGGGCCTGGTGGCAGCGTATCTCGTCCCAGCCAGCTCGGAGCAGCGATGGGTGGACATTCACCAGGTCACCGAAGATCCCGGACAGACGCTCGAAAACAACTGGCTGTTTGCCGTTCACGCCGACCCGTCCCTGGGGCCTCACGACGCGGTGCTGCGCCAGGCGTCGGTCATTGCCGTCGTCATGATCGCCGTGGCGCTGGGCGGCCTGCTGGTGAGCTGGCTGCGCGGCCGCCTGCGCAACCAGCAGCGCTGGTGGATTCCCTTTGCCCTCATTGCGGCAGCCGTTCTCTTTCTCCAGTTCCCGGCGTCGCGGCCGCTCTGGAATCTGCTCCCCGAGCTTCGCTTTCTGCAGTTTCCCTGGCGCTGGCTGCTGGTGCTGGAGGCGCCGATGGCCGTCTTCCTCGTCTCGGCGCTGGATTGCTCCCGGCGCTGGCGGCGCGTTGCCGTTGCGACCGCCTGCACCATGGTCTTTCTGGCGATGACCGCTTTCGCGGGAAGGGAGTTTTTTCAGAGTTGCGACGAGGAAGACGCCGTGCCGGGCATGCTGGACACGTATCGTTCCGGCCAGGGCTTCATCGGCACCAGCGAGTATGAGCCCATCGGCGCGGATAATTCGCTTGTCGCCACCGGCCTGCCCGCCGCCTGCCTGGTGAGCGACCCTGCAACAGTGCTGGGCGTGCGCCCCGCCGGCGTGGAAGCCGACGATGCGTCTCCCGTATGGGATGCGGGGCAGGGAAGTTGCGAGGCTGCCTTTGCCGCATCGCCGGCTCGGGCAAGCAACCATGGCGAGCATTTTGGAATCGTGGCCAATACAGGCCACGCCAGCTACCTGATTCTGCGCCTGCGCAGCTATCCCGCTTGGCGCGTCCGGGTGAATGGCCGGCCAGTCGCCGATCTGCCACGGCGCGACGACGGCCTGATGGCCGTGCCCGTTCCCCAAGGCTCCGTGAACCTGGCCGTGGACTGGACCACCACGCCCGACGTGGTTGCCGGACGCTGGCTGAGCGGCCTGGCTTTCCTCCTGCTCGCGGCAGTGTGGATGCTGGAACGAAGGCTGCAAAGGCCCAGCCCATCTCGTCTATCATGAGTGCAATGCCCGCCGACGTGAAATTGCTGAGGAAGGAAGCCGCGGAGCTGACCGATCAGACGCTCGATGAACTGCTTCCCAGCGTCGAGACCGTCCCTGCCTCGATCCATGGCGCGATGCGCCACTCCGTCTTTGCGGGCGGCAAGCGGCTGCGGCCGCTGCTGGCTTACCAGGCCGCGGTCACCATCGCCGGCGCGCTGCCGGCGGGCATCGGGCGGCTGGGCGCGGCCCTGGAAATGCTCCACACCTACTCGCTGATCCACGACGACCTGCCCGCCCTGGACAACGACGACCTGCGCCGCGGCAAGCCCACCTGTCACGTGGCCTTCGGCGAAGCCATCGCCATCCTGGCCGGCGACGCTCTGCAGACTCGCGCCTTTGAAGCGCTGGCCTCGCTCGACTGCCCGCCCGCGGCCACGGTCCAGATCGTCGGCCTCATCGCCAACGCCGTCGGCACCGTCGAGGGCATGATCGGCGGCCAGGTGCTGGATATCGAGAGCGAACACCTCAAACCCACGCCGGAACTGGTCGAGGCCATCCACCGCGCCAAGACCGGAGCGTTGATCCGGGTGAGCGTGGTGGCCGGCGGCGTTTACGCCGGAGCCACCGCGGAGGACGCGGCCCGCCTGGATCTCTTCGGCCGGAAGGCCGGCCTGGCCTTTCAAATTGTGGATGACGTGCTGGACCTGACGGTGGACTCGGCGCATCTGGGCAAGACCGCGGGCAAGGATCAGGCCACCGAGAAGGCCACCTGGCCGGCCGTCTTCGGCCTGGAGCAGAGCCGACGCGACGCCGCCCGGCTGATTGAGGAAGCCTTCGCCGCGCTCACACCCTACGGCAGCCGCGCGGATGGATTGAAATCCGTAGCCCGCTACCTGGTCGAGCGGAAGAACTAGTGCCGTTTAGCGAAGCGAGCCGCGGGCAGTTGGGAATGAAGTCGCCGGCCTAGCGCCCCAGAACCTGCCTCAGCTTCTCGCGCTGCGCGGCAATTTCTTCCACCGTGCCTTCCACCTGGCCTAGCAGCCCCTGCACATCGTCGATAAAGCCGGGGAGCGTATTCCACCAGGAGAGCACCGTCTCCTGCTGGTCGAGCAGCGCCAGGGTCGCGCCCGCGGCGGCCGCAACCAGCCCGGCCCGGCGCCGGCCCATCAACAGCAGCAGCCCGCCGGCAATCAGCGTTCCGCCCGCGGCCACCACTACCCAGTTCGTGCTCCCGGTCTCAGGGGCGGATGGTTCCATCTCGAAATCTTCCTCTGACATGGTAAGCGGCACAACGACCATACTCTCTCCTTCCGTCCCGGTCCGCGGTCGCGGGAGCGGTATATCAAGTATCGTCCCGATTCGCGGCCATGAACAGCTCCAAATTGCTCATATTCCAGCGCGCGTAACGGCCTTCAGTCCAGGTCGAAGACCCGCAGCGGCTTCTCCTCGGGAGCGTCCTTGGCCTTGCGCAGAGCCTCGGCGAACTTCTTCTCCAGCAGGTCCTCCTTGTTCTTCTCCGCCTCGACCGACTGCCGGAAGATCGACTCCTTGCGCTCATTCTGCTCGCGCATCGCCTTGGCCGCCGTCTCCAGATCCTCAAACGTCCGCTTGCGCGGCGCGGGCGTATGGCTCACCACCACGCCTGTGGCCGCATCCACCTTGATCATCGCCCCGCAATCGGGGCACGCAACTTCGAGAATTCGTTCCTTTGCCTTTGCCATCTTCTTCTGACAGGAATTGTATGCGCTTGCGGGGCCGGTTGCACAGCGGCTTGAACGGGAGCCTCGGGACCGGCGCGACTGGGCAGCACCATCCGCGAACGGTCTGGTAAGCCGCGGGCGGCTCCCATACTCCATGATCACTTGCCCGTCCCCTCGGTGATGGTCACAATCCGGTCCACTCCCGGCACGGTGAAGTGCTCCACCTTGCCGCTGGGCCAGTGCACCTCGATCGCATCCACCGTCGTGGCCTGGCCCAGGCCGAAGTGCGGCCGCGGATCGTTGCTGGAGAGATAACTGCCCCCGCTCAGCACATCGCCGCGCTGCCTCATGCCGTTGGCGGTGACATACACGGTCGCCCCCACGGCGTCGCGCGGGCTCTTCGGTCCGCCCACCAGTTTCAATTCGAGCCAGTGGTTGTTGTCCGGGTTCACGTTCCTCAGCAGCACCGGATGGCCGTCCATCACGTTGATCACCGCGTCCAGCTTGCCGTCGTTGAACAGGTCGCCCACCGCCATGCCGCGCCCGGCAATCACCACCGCCAGGCCCGAGCCCTCCACCGCCGGCACGGCCTCGAACCTCTTGCCTTCGAGGTTGCGGAATAGCATGGGACGCTGCGCCCAGCTTGTGCCCCAGTTATACTTGTCGGCCTCCGGGTAGACGTGGCCGTCGGACATCAGCAGGTCGCGCCAGCCGTCGTTGTCGTAGTCGATGAAGGCGTCGCCCCAGCTGAGAAATGGAACCGAAACTTCCGCGATGCCAAGCTGGTAGCTGATGTCGGTGAAGTTAGCGTCGCCCTCGTTGCGGTAGAAGGGCTTGTAGTCGTCGGAGAAGGTGGTATCGAAGATAGCCAGCTGGCCGTTGTTCCGGTAGTCGCCCACGGCGATGCCCATGGAAGCGGTCTCGCGGCCGGCCTCGTTGAGCGCGAAGCCGGAGGCATAACTCACATCTTCGAAGGTTCCATCGCCCTTGTTCAGATAAAGATAGTTGGGCGTCGAGTCGTTGCCCACCAGCAGATCGATCCTGCCGTCGTTGTTGATGTCAACAAACAGAGCGCCCAGCCCGTAGTAGCCCGGCTTGTCGGCCACGCCTGCCTTCTCGCTCATATCGGTAAAGGTGCCGTCGCCGTTGTTATGGAACAGGTGGTCCGGCTCGCCCTTCAGGCCCCGCGGCCCGCAGGCTACCGGCTCGCCGCGGAAGGTGCAGAAGGCGTTGTTGCTCCCATCCGCCTTGCTGTTGGGCAGGTTGTTCCAGTCCCAGTGAAGATAGCCCGCGACAAACAAATCCAGCCGCCCGTCGCCGTCGTAGTCGCCCCAGGTGGCGCCGCTCGACCAGTTGCCAAGCGTAACTCCGGCCTTCTCCGCCACGTCGGTAAAGGTTCCATCATGGTTGTTGTGGTAGAGGCGGTTCTTGCCGACATTAGAAACAAAGATATCCGGCCAGCCGTCGTTGTCGTAATCGGCGATGGCCACGCCCGTGCCCCAGCGGTCGTTGGTCACGCCGGCTTTGGCCGCGACATCGGTGAATGTGCCGTCGTGGTTGTTACGGAAGAGGGCGGCGTGAGGCGGAGTCTCCTTGCCGGTCAGCGCGTCCACGGTC
>Ga0326728_10022820_pt1 | contig 11559 bp, 9 predicted proteins | sample MB3enrmetagenome_FD_207602 | JGI IMG/M metagenome (GOLD analysis project Ga0326728, IMG submission 207602) | Lab enriched peat soil microbial communities from McLean, Ithaca, NY, United States - MB31MN | ecosystem: Environmental > Terrestrial > Soil > Wetlands > Peat | place: USA: New York... | reverse complement strand
GACTGCCGCCGACTGGCTGACTCTGCGCCCGGCATAGTAGACCAGAGTAGAGAAGATGGCGATGAAGATCAGCATCATCGTCGCCGTACCGAAGGCTGCCTCATACAAGCCATAGCGCTCGCCCGCCAGACGCAACCAGCCCAGGCCCAACGGCAGCAGGATCATCGGCAAGAGCAACAGGCGAATGGTTCTCCCGCCGGGATCATCCGCCGTCACGGCCGCCATGAGCCCGTCCTGGGGCCGGGCGCACAGCACTCCAAGCCCAATCGCCAACAGGGCCGCGGCCGTGGGCCAGGCGATGCCCGTGTATCGCGCGGTCCCATAGAGTTCGTCCGCGCCGTAGAGGTAGCCGATCGTCGGCAACATCGCCACCAGGACGGCGAGCAGGGCGAAGGACTGATCGAGGGCGCGCCGCCCCGCGCGCCTTCCTTGGCGGCCAAGAAGCAACAAGGCCGGCCCGAGCAAGAAAAACGTCAGCGCTGTCAGCGGTCCCATGCGGTTCGGGCTGATAGCGCCCGCAGCCCCCGGAGGTTCGGTGGCCAACAGTTGGTCGATCCCCAAGTTCCGGCCAATCAAGTGCTCGCTGAACGTCAGCGCCCCTAAGAGCAGCACTATCGTAGCGCATATCCGCCCCGCCCAGCGCCGGCCCCGCCCGGCCTCCCCCGGGATCAGCAGAACCAGGCCCGTGCCGGCCAGCAGCAGCCCCAGGGCCGCGTTGGTTTTCATAACGATCGCGCCGGGTAGGTCGCGGAGCGGCGCAATGCCGAGCATCCAGCCGGCGAAGACCATAGCCCCGGTCAGCGCCGCCAACATCCCGAGGCCCCGCGCCACATGGACCAGCCACCGGTGGAGGGGACGACTTCTTGCCGTGTGGATGCCGGCAACCATTCGACTGGCCGGCGGAGTCGAGGATCGCGTAGTGCTGTGAGACAAATCCTTCATGGCTTCCACCCGTGCGTGGGGTGAGATTCCCGGCCGACGCGACGAAAGCGCAGGGAGCGACCGTCAGGGAGCCCAATCCCGCACTATCAATATGCCCGATTCACCCGAAAACGCAAGCGAAAGCGACATAAAGTGCGGGGAGCCTTCAACTTGTCGGGAATGGCACCCAGCAAGCGTGCAACGACCCAAACTCGTCGGATTCCGGAGGGCTTCTACCATTCCGAGACTGCGGCGGAAGTCGCTAATTCTGGCACTTTGCCTTCGGCCCGGTGCACATGCCCAGAATGCACGGCCGGCCAAGCTCTCGTATCCCGCGAATCCTTGGGTTCTCGGCAAAAGTCGCGCCCAGGCAGCCGGAGCGCCTGTTCTTGCATCGAACCACTCCGAGATTGCCGTCCCAGGAATCTGAGCGCCGGGAACTTGTGAAAATGGGGCACACATGGAACCGTAGGGCCCTCACCTCCGGCGGCCTCGCGCTTGAGAGAAGAAGGAGGGAACAGAGGCGACAGAGGGAATGAGGCGGCCCGTCTCCGGGCAGCGAGCGAAGGTTGGTCGGGGGAGAGGGGCCGCCCATGCGGGCACTGACGTGCCCGGCTCACCCCCGGCTTTCCCAACACGCGTTAAGACCCGCTGCGCGGCGGCAGGATGTCGGCGAGCATGAACTTCCGCAGCGACTTGACCACAGCCTGGAACTGCTCGGGATGGAGCGGCTTGATCAGGTAGCTCTCGACGAAGAGGTTCTCCTGCTTGAGGATCTCCCAATGGGACTGCGAGGAGGTCAGCACGACCACGGGGATCCGTCGCAACTCGCGGTCGGACCGCACCTCGGCCAGCACGCTGCGGCCGTCTTTTTTCGGGAGGTGGAGGTCCAGCAGGATGAGGTCCGGGCGCGGGGTGCGCGCGAAATGGGCCTGGTGCCGCAGGAAGGCCAGCGCCTCCTCGCCGTCGCGGACCAGGCTCACGCGGCAGGGAACCTGCCCGGCGCGCAGGGTCTCGATCGTCAGGCCCGCATCCTCCAGATCGTCTTCGATCAGGAGGATTTCCATGGGCCGGCCGACGACACTTTCGCGGGTCATGGGACAGGGTCCTGAGTGGTCAGGGGCCGGGATAAGGGGATAAGGGCATAAGGCACGCGAGACTCAATTTGCATCTTACGCAAGGCAAAAAAACCGACCACAAAGGCACAAAGAACACGAAGCTTGTTGAGGCATCCGGCCGGGCGAAACCGAACTTCCATGGAGGTTGGCTTGGGTTCGTAACAGCTTGATCTGATTATCTTCGTGCCTTTGTGGTTCGTCTACAGTCTGAGCATTTTACGGTTTTCGATCCCCAATTTGTAATCCCGGGGCACCTTCTGGGTGGTCTTCCGGCTTTGCGGGCCCTTCGGCGGGCTGCTGCGGCTGGATGGCCTCGCGGCCGCCCTCGATTCGTTGTTGCTCCAGGTACACCCGGCCTCCTCGATCCACCCAGCCGGCCGCGGTGTCGCCGAGCAAGCGGCTGCGGTGGAGATGGACCTCGCTGTAGGGGAGCGTGAGGAGTTGGGCCACGCCGTTGCCGCGGAGCAGGCAGTTTTCGATGTCTACCTGCGAGGCCCCGCCGACGGCCAGCCCGCTGCGGCCGTTGTTGGTACACGTCACGGCGCGGAGCGTGATGCGGCGGGCCGTGTTGGCGGCACTCAGGCCGTCGACCTGGAAGCCCTGGATCGTCAAATCCTGGATCACGATACGATCGACGTGGTAGAGCGTGATGCCCGTCGGCAGGGATGCATAGCGCAAGGCGTAGTCCGCGGGCAGCTTCGTCGGCTCGACGGCGAAGTAGATCGCTCCCTGATGGGCGCACCACTGGCGGGGCTGGAGTTTCGGCGGGCTGTCGCTGGCGGCGGCGGCGAAGACCCGGGCGGCCGGCCGGCCGTCGAGGAACAACTGGTAGAACTCGATCCGCGGCGGGCGGAAACGGAAGCGGTTGTCGCGATAGAACTCCCACTGCCCCGCCGGGACCTCCAGCGAGCCGTCCAGCACGGCCCCGTTGCCGTCCAGCACGAGCGGTCCCACGGCCGTCCCGCTCAAGCGGTTGCCGACTAGGCTGACGCTCTCGCGATAGGGCAGCCCTGTATCGTTCAAGCGGATGTGGTCGCCGGGGCCGGCCAGGTGCAAGGCCCTGGCCAGGGTCCGCAGCGGCCCGCTGCCGTCGGACCGATTCCGCGGCTGCGTGCCGGTTGACTGGTCGTCCCCGCCGCGGTTGTCGACATACAGGTCCCGCCCGCCGGCCGCACCGGCCACCAGCAGGGCCAGCAGGAAACCGATCGCCAGATTACGCATGCACGGGGCTCCCGGGGTGCCAATCCTCATTATTCATTCTAACCAGGCTTTTGCAAAGCGGATATGCAAGGTCCCGTCTCCCGCCGGGAGAGGGGCAGGGGGTGTCATGCTACAGGACTTGCAGACGCCCTCGGGCGTCACGACGCAACGGCTTCCGATTCCGGCCGCGAGACGGCCTCGCCCTTGGCCCACCGGTAGAGAAGGTCGGGACAGAAATCGGCGCCGTTCGGCCAGACGATTGTCCCCAGTTCAGGATGGACTGCGACTCGCCGGAAGAATTGCGGGTCTCCGAGCGGTGCAAAGACGCCGTGGCGTCCGATGATTCGCGCGGCAAGATCCACAACGCCCCGCAGGCCGTCGGAGAACGTCAATTCGATGCGATACCCGTCGAGCACGCGCGCGTCCGTGACTGTGGCACACGGTTGCGTCATGCGGCACCTACCGACTATTGTGTTACAGTGGCTAACCTGCCGCCGCCCATGCAAATGACCTCTTGCTGGCCGTGAACGGTGCGCCACCCCTCGTATCCGCAAGAGAGATTTAGGAACTCAATCGAAGCGTCGCCCGCAAAGTGAAGTACAAGATCGCCCGTCCCTTCTCTCAGCTCAAAACGGTTGATCGGATTGTGGCCAACGGTGTTGGTTACTCTGTCGACCGCATTCACGGGGGCTAGCAGGCCGAATGGGTGACCGTCATCTTCCGAGGTAACGACAATCCCCTTGGCCGCGACAAGCCGCCACGGCGACTCGGTGGCGATGCTGCTGCCGTCATCGAGGACGAAGCACCATGAGTAGTCGATCTTCTCGACGCTCCTGAGCGTGCGTCCGACTAGCCACGTCATGTCTGGTGGTGTTTCGCAAATGATGGTTGTGTAGCTGTAGGATGCCATATTGTCACCCCGCCTTCCCCCCTCAATCTGCGTTACGAGCGGCGGTTGGCAAGTTGGTGGGCCTTGTCTTCAAGCTTCGCAAAGACCTCGCCCGCGGGAATGCCCGGGCCGGAATCTGCGCCGGCCTGGATCTCACGCTGGAGATCCCGGCGCCGCTTCAGCAGGCTCACGGCATCGTCCAACAAGGCGCCGCGGCTGTGATAAACGCCCGATTCCAACTCGTGTTGGATGAACTGCTCGTTTTCTGGAGAGATGTCACTGGCCACAGGCACCCCCTCTTCACTGCTAGCATCTCGACCCAACGGCTATCGCGCCTTTGCGTCGCTGCGCCTTTGCGTGATATCCTTCCCAGTCACCGTGTTACCCTCACGATGGGCCCTTCTAGACTGTTGGGCGTGCTTTCGAGGGTGGTTGCCCGGGCGCAAGCCCAACGTTGCGGTGGTTCATATTCAGCCTCAACATCGTGGCTGCGAGGCCGGCCGCTGTTTCCGGAGGGGTCGTTTGCAAGGATATGGGCTTGGGATGGGGAGCACTTCACGCAAAGGCGCCAGGCCGCCAAGGCGCAAAGGAATACCGGAACCACACCGTCAGTCCCGCACCAAAGTCAATCATACCCCAATTGTACCATTTTCGTTCAGGCAGGCCAGTGGTCCCCCGCGCCATGGCGTTGGCCTGGAAGAACCGTCCGGCCATCGGCGTGCGTGTGCCACTGGCTTTGCCGGCGCTTCGTCGGGCCCGGTCCGGTTCCCGTCTCCTCCTTGGCTAGCTATTGCGGGGTTTCGGGCGAGGGGGCACGAAATAGGCGGTCGTAGCGGCCGGGCTCCCCTTCCGTCCAGGGGTGGTAACTGTTGGCGAACTCGATCCGTTGGGCCAACGGGGGATGGTCGGCTCGCCAGAGGATAAAGAGCGGGCCGGGACGGGGGTTGCCGAGGTTCTCGGCTTGCAAGCGGACGAAGGCCGTGGCCGCCGCGTGATTGTCGCGGGTCAGTTCCAGACCGAAGCGGTCGGCCTCGTGCTCCAGATGCCGGCTCACCGCCATGCCCGCGGGCATGAGCAGCAGGCAAACCAGGTGCAGGAGCAAGACGATCAAGGGCAGCGAGGCCACGTCGGCGAGTTGCTCGAAGCCGAAGCGCGCCTTGAATCGCCGCAGCAGTCCGCCCGCGAGGCGATAGACCAGGTATAGGCCGAGCAGGATGCCGGCGAACCCCGCCAGGATCCCGAGGAAGACGTGGTCGAGCACGTAATGGCCCATCTCGTGGCCCATGACGAACAGGACCTCGTCGGTGTCGAGCTTGGCCAGCAGGGTGTCCCAGAGGACGATCCGCTTGGTGCCCAAGAGGCCGGTGACGTAGGCGTTCAGCGTGGTGGTGTCCGCGCTCTTGTCCACCGCGAAGACGTGGCCGCCGTCGATCCCGGCCCGCTGGGCCAACGCCAGGATGCGGGCCTCCAGCCGCTGGTCCTGCATCGGGCCGAAGCGGTTGAAAAGCGGGGCGACCCAGATGGGCTCGACGAGCATCACGCAGAACATCACCGGCAGCGCGCAGAGGCCCGTGTAGAGCCACCAGCGGCGCGGGCTGGAGCCGATCAGCAGATAGGGAATCCACAACAGCAGGCCGCCGAAAACCATGCCCACCGCCAGCCATTTCAGCCAGTCGCCCCACCACTTCTGCAAGGTCAGGTTGGACAGGCCGTAGGCGTGCGGGCGAACGTAGCCCGCATAAAACGCCAGCGGCAGAGCTAGGACGTATGCCAGCACATAATAAAGGATGAAGTAGACGCCGATGATGAAGAACCACTTGCGGCCGATGCGGCGGGCCAGGCGGCCGATTCGCGCCGAGAGGCCGCTGAAGAGGATCGCCGCGGGGATCGCCAGCGCGACCAATTGGGAAACGATCCACAGGACGTTTCCGCTGCGGTAATACTGCATGGCCTTCGCGGAAGGCACGGGGACGGCCACCGCGGCGGCATCGCCGGCAACGGCGAAACCGCCAGCGGCGGCACCGCCCGCTTGCGGAGGTTTGGCAGCGGCAGTTATGCTATCTGCGGTGGGCGGGCCGGCGGCCAGGCCGAGCAGGATGGCCAAGAGCATTTTAGAGGCTCGCATGATCGCCCTGCTTTGGATGACGAGGATTGTAGGGTTGGTCGAAGGGCACCGACCGGGCAGCGACGCGCAGCCTTGGTCGGCGTTGGTCTGCGAGCCCCACCAGGAATACTATTTTCTTCGCGCGCCGCGCGGTGGGCAAGCCCGCCCGCTAAACCATGTTCTCCCCAACATTTTTCGACGAGGAGACGGAAATGGGCAACTGTATGAGAACAGTGTTGACGATTCTGTGCCTGCTGGCCCTTCCGGCCTGGGCCGGCTGGGCTGCTGCGGCCACCAAGGTCGTGCTCCGCGCGCCCAGCGGCGGGCCGGCCAAGAACGTGCCGGTGACCTTCGGCCAGGTCTTCAAGAAGGGCGACTTCCGGCGAGGCGTGCTGGTGAGCGCCCCGAGGGCGGCGGTCCAGGCCGATGTCAAGCGCAAGTATGACGACGGCTCGGTCCGCTTCGCAATTATCTCGCTCCTGCTGCCGGAACTCAACGGGGAAACGACGGTGACGCTCAGCGACGGCGTCCGGCCGCAACTCGGCAGCGAGCTGCCCGTTGACGCCGGCGCGGTGCTCAAGGTGGGCTTCGAGGCGGTCGTCAAACTCAAGTTTCCCGACGGCACGGAGCGGTCGGCCAGTGCCGGCCGGCTGCTCGGGGATGCTCCGGAGACCAAGACCTGGCTGTGCGGGCCCGTGGCGAGCGAGTGGCTGCTGAGCGGCCCGCTGCTGGGCAAGGACGGCACGCCCGACCCCGATCTCCGCGTGCAGTTTCACGTGCGGGCCTATGCCGGCTACCATGCGATCCGCGTCTCGGTCATCGTGGAGAACTGCCTGGACACCTGGGCGGGCAACATCGGCTATGACGTGGCGGTGCTCTTGGGCCGGCCGGGCCGGGTGGTGTATGAGAAGAAGAACGTCGATCACCGCCGCTTGAGCCGCTGGCGGAAGGATTTCTGGTTGGAGGGCGCCCCGCCGCAGGCCGACGTGATCCACGACCTGGCCTATCTCAGCGCCACGGGCGCGCTGCCCAACTACGACCGCTCCGTTGTCATCCCCGAGAAGACCCTGGCCGACGCCGCCGCCCAATGGGCCAAGAGCAGCGAGACCGACATCATGGGCTCCGGCTCGCTCTGCAAGTACATGCCCACCACCGGCGGCCGGGCGGAGATCGGACCGTATCCCAACTGGACGGTCGAGTACCTGCTGAGCATGGATCGGCGGGCGAAGGCAATTGTGCTGGGCAACGGCGATTTGGCCGGCTCCTGGCCGATCCACGTCCGCAACGGCAAGACAGGGCGGATTCTGACCCTCCAGGAGCGGCCCAAGTTCTGGCTGGCCGGCTACCGGGCGGAGGACAAGGAGCGCCCGCTCTGGCAGCCGGACCGCAAGCCGCCGCCGCCCCGGCGAACGGCCGACGGCAAGGAGAGTCCCTATTATCTCAGCCCGGACGTGGCCCACATGGGCTCGCTGGCCTACGTGCCCTACCTGGTCAGCGGCGATTTCTATTATCTGGAAGAGGCGTACTTCTGGGCCAACTACGCGCTCTTGGCGCAGTGGCCGGTGCCGCGGCAAGACGCTCGGGGAATCATGTCCGACCAGATTCGCGGCGATGCGTGGGGCCTGCGGAACATGGCCGACGCCGCGTCGATCGCCCCCGACGGCGTTCCGGAAGGTCCCTACTTCGACGAGCGGATCCATAACAACATGGCCGAAATGACCGCCAAGATGTACGGCCCCCCGGAATACAACAAGCTGGGCTTCTGGGGCGTCCGCACGGTGACCGACGCGCGGATCGGCAATGCCGCCAATCCCCGCTGGATGATCACCGCCCCCTGGGAACACGATTACCTGATCTGGAGCCTGCACCATCTGACCGAGCTGGGCTACCGGGATGCGGCCAAGCCGCGGGATTTCGAGCTCCGCTGGCAGGTCGGCGCCTTCACCCACCCGCGGGAGTTCCCGCCGCTCTTGGCTGCGCCGTACCGCATGGTCGTCGGCGAGATGGGGCCGCAGCAGAAGGTCCTCTTCTACGAGGACTGGCGAAAGCTGGGGGAAGAGAATGCCAAGCTGACCCCGCTCCCCAAGACCGGCCAAGCCAGGCTGGCCTACGACTACTCGGCCTATCTGGCGCTGGTCTGCGGCGCGGACGCCGGGTACCCCAGGGCAGCCGACGCGGTCAAGGTCCTCTTGGACACCAGCGGCGGCTTCCAAGGGATGCTCGCCGAGCCGGCGTGGCGGATCGTCCCGCGGCAGGCTGTGCCGCGGGAAGAGGATGGTCGATAACACCCCGGCGGGCAGCCGGAATCGGGAGCAGGAAATCCCAGGTGCGAAATCTCTCGTTCCCACGGCGGGCATCGCGCGCAGCATGGCCGCTGGGAACGCACTGGATGGCCGCTCCTGCGGCGCTGCCCGGTCGAGCCTTGCCGTGGGTAACGCGGAGCGTCGTAACGCGGTTGGCTCTGGCTCACGTGTGCCGGCTCACTTGGCCGGCTCCGCTTCCACCACCACGCGGAAGCGGATCACGCCGGGGTAGACCTTCTCGGGGCCGGGACCGCTGCCGATGTACTCCAGCTCGCTGACGGCGTAGCCCGCATTGCCGCGGCCGAAGTGCCCGTGCTCGCGGCCCTTGCCGGCCGCGGCCTGGTCTTCCGGCGGGATGTGCCGCGGGTCGACCGTGTCCTGGCGGTCGAGTTGTGCGGAGCCGTCGCTCACCCGCTCCCACCCGCTGCCGCACATATCGTAGAAGCCCCAGGCATTGGGCGGTTTGGACTTGACCGTCTTGGACAGCGTGGCGCTGCTGTCCTGGTCCCGGTTTTTTTGCTGGAACGCCGGGTTGGACGTGCCCACGCGGGCGGCGTATTCCCACTCGGCGGCCGTCGGTATGCGGACAACCCGCCCGGAGCTGCCCGAGAGGATGCGGCAGAATTCGTACATGTTGGCGCAGGAGACGTTTACCGGGGCCTGCGGGGCTTTCTCCCGGCTGGGATTGTTCCCCACGACGGCCTCGTACATCTCCTGCGTGATCGGGTGCTCGCCCATGTAGAAACCCTTGGTCAGGGTCACCATGTGCGGGGGCGCCTCCTGCCAGTGCGGGCACTGATAATACGGCTCGCCCATCAGAAACTTGCCGGGCGGCACCCAAATGCACTTCAGCGACAGGCTCTCGTTGATCTTCAGCAGCAACGCAGGCCGGTCGGGCATCAGCAAGGGCTTGTCCGGCGCCAGCATCCTGGCCGGGTATTGCAGCTCCGTGCTCGCGTACCTGCTGACAGTGATCCACTTCTTCCCGTCTTTTTCCGAAACGGTGCCCGTCAGGGCCGTGGGCTGCCGGGCGCCGTAAGTCGCTTTTCCGTGCAGCTCCTCGGCATGTGGCCCGGCGATGAAGTATTTCAGCCGGGCGGTGAATTGCTCCTGGAGCGCCCGAGCCGCGTCGCCGTCCAGTCCCTTTTCCGGGTAGTAGTCGGCCATGATCCGGTCCACTTCCGCCTTGATCTGGGGCGTGCCGTCCAGGGCGTAGATGAAGACGGCCTTGCCTTTCTCCCCCGTGTGGACTTCGTTCAGCACCATGCCCTTGATGGTGACCTCGCTTCCGGCCGGCTGGCCGGCAACGGCCGCCGCCCCGCCCGGCGCAGGGCGGGCCTCCGCGGCCAACACCCGCTGCTGGGCCGCCAACAGCATGGCGCCGCAAGTCAGAATCCCTGCCGCGGCGATTCGGATCACGCAACGCACCGTCCTGCTTTTCATGTTTGCACCTCGTCTGCCAGGTTTATTTCCCCTCAGCCTCACGGGGCCTCGGTTTCCCCCGCCAGTGCATACCAGCCGATCGAGACCCAATCGCCGCCCACGCAAGTGACCGCTACCTGCGGTCGCGTTTCGATTCCTGGACGGACAGGACCATCGCGTCCGCAGCGGCCTCATACCGCTCGCGCTCCTTCTCATCGGCAGGGACGATGGTGAAGTTAATCAGCACGACGTGGCCTCTGTCGAGTTGGAGGGTCGCAAATTTCATGTACACCTCCTGCTTAAGCTTCTGACTTCCGCTGGCGGAATGCACGCTGGGCGTCACGAGCCGCGTGCTGTCCTGCGGGAACCGTCGCCAGACCAGCGTATCGTCAACCATCTTCCGTTCGTTCAGGCCCTGCAAGAACGAATCCGCGAATGCCGCGAAGCTCTTGTCCTGCGGCATCGGCATGAGTTGTACATAGGCCAAGAATGGAGTGGTGTTCGTTCGCATGTCGTACAAGCCAAGGTCCAGGATACGGTCCGGGTGTTTGGTCTCGTAGAAATGCATATCCACGGGGTGGTTGAGCAGGGCATGGCCGTCCAACGCCGCCAGCGGCTGCGGCCAGAAGTCCAAGTGCTCGGACGGTGCGACCAATTCTTCCCATTTCCAGCCCTTGGCGATCTCCTCTATCTGCCGATGGCATTCATGGCCCGCCGTCACGCCACCGAGCACCATGTAAAGGAAGCCATTGTGGCTGGCGACAATTCCTTCTACTGGCTTCAATGCCGGGGTAGTGTTTGCTGCGAGCACCCGGAAGGCCGGCTCGCCGTCGAGAACGAGCTTCTCCGCCGAGACAGTGCCGCCCCAGTCCGCCGCGAGCTTGCGGGCACTTGCCTCCGCAGTCGCGTCCAGTCCCCGCGCGGCCTCAACCTTGATCACCGCCCGCGGATCCGCGGGCGTTGAGTCAGGGCTCGCCCATGAAACGACCGATTTGCCCTGGTCTCCCACAATCCGACGCCAGCCGGCTGGGGCGGTGAGGCGAATGCCGCGCGCCGGAAAATCCAACGTGGCCCTCGAACACCCCGCACAGCACAGAATGGGGCCCAATAGGACGAACGCCAAGATGTGGTTCACGGCTCGGCGTCTCATGTTCGTGCTCCCAGGCCAAGGCGTCGAAGGATGGCGATCTACCGACGGTGACGCTCACGGGTCCCCGGTCTCCCCTGCCAGTGCATACCAGCCTGCCCATCCGGCAGATGGGACCTACTTTCCTCGGTGCCATGCCCACGCTTGCGTGGGCGTGCGGCGATGGCGTCCGTTAGCGCCAGCTTGCCACCCAGGCTATCCAGAACGTCGGCCCGCGTCAATCGGCGGCGCGCCACGACACTGGAACGTGGTTGGCTTGGCAACCCCAAGTCTTGCAACTAGAATGGGCTGGAACATGCCCAAACGAAACCCGGCCCTCCCTCGCCCCCGGGTATGCACTCGCGGGCGCCTCACCCGCCGACTACCCCTGGAATACGAGCCGATCGCGGGCAAGATCGTCAACAACGCCGCGGCCGACCGGACCCTGCGCCGCCAGCACCGCCCGGGACGGTCGC
>Ga0326728_10022818_pt1 | contig 11559 bp, 9 predicted proteins | sample MB3enrmetagenome_FD_207602 | JGI IMG/M metagenome (GOLD analysis project Ga0326728, IMG submission 207602) | Lab enriched peat soil microbial communities from McLean, Ithaca, NY, United States - MB31MN | ecosystem: Environmental > Terrestrial > Soil > Wetlands > Peat | place: USA: New York... | reverse complement strand
TGGGAGCGTTTTGAATGGGTGTTTCGAGGCCTCTACCCGGGCCCTTTGCTATACTGGAACGGTCCCAACAGGATACGTTACGCCGTGAATTCGCTCCGCATCTCCATCGTTCAATATCTGAATACCGTCCCGCTCGTCCGAGGCTTCACGCACGGAGCTTCACGGGAGAAATACCAGCTTTCGTTCACCGTTCCTTCGCAATGCGCAGAGGCTCTCCGGACGAACGCGGCGGACATCGCCATCATCCCGGCGATCGAGTACCCGCGCATCGAGAACCTGGTCGTTCTTCCGGGATTGTCGATCGCTTCGAAGCGCGCGGTTCGCAGCCTGCTGCTGGTTTCCACGAAACAGGTGCGGGAAGTCACCCGTATCGCGCTGGACCGCAGTTCCCGAAGCACGCAGGCCCTGGTGCGCATCCTTTGCCAGAAATGGTGGGGTATCGCGCCTGAATTGATTGAAGCGGACCCCGATCTGCCCGCGATGCTGCAGAAATCCGATGCCGCGCTCTTGATCGGCGACCCTGCGCTGCGCTTGGCGCTCAATGTCGAACGCCACGCGGAACGCGATCGCGCCGGCGTGCAGCAGTGTTCCGGGGAATCCGTTGGCTTTCCAGGAATCGCAACGCTGTATTTGTACGACATGGTCGAGGAATGGCGCGCCCTGAGCGGGCTGCCGGCGGTCCTGGCGGTCTGGGCGGCGCGGCCGGAGGTGGCTACGCCGGAGGTGGTCCGCGACTTTCAGGAGTCGCTGGCGCAGGGACTGCTCCAACTCGATGCGATCAGCGCCGAAGCATCGCAAGAGATGGGGCTGCCCGCGGCGGATTTGCGGCGTTACCTGACGGAGAATATCGACTACGGGCTGGATGAAGAAAACTTGCGGGGGCTGCGCCTCTTTTTCAGTCTCGCTGCGGAGCTTGGATTGATACCTGGTGCGCCAGAGATCGTGATGGCCCGGGCGGCCGCAGTCTCGGAAGGTAACTCTGAACTTGCAGTCGAGCGGCGCCGTTGATCGTGGCACAGGGGGAAGTCTGACGTGGCAATCAGCAAACAAGAAGCGCTGGAACTGCTCCAGTCCGACGACCTGGTGGGCATCGGCATGGCTGCGCATCAACTGCGCCTGAAGAAGAACGATCCGCGCGTGGCCACTTACCAGATCGATCGCAACATCAATTACACGAATTTCTGCACGGAATACTGCTCTTTTTGCGCGTTCTATCGCCCCCTCGGCGCCAAGGATGGCTATATCCTTTCGTTTGAAACCATCTACCAGAAAATCGACGAAATGCTCGAACTCGGCGGCACCGGGATCCTTTTGCAGGGCGGGCTGCATCCAGACCTGCAAATCGGCTACTACGAGAATCTGTTGCGCTCGTTGAAATCGCGCTACCCGCAAGTTCATCTGCATTGCTTCTCGGCTCCGGAGATTCTGTGCATTGCGGAAGTCAGCGAACTCAGTTTGCGCGACACCATCCAGCGGCTGAAAGATGTCGGGCTGGATTCCATTCCCGGCGGCGGCGCGGAAATTCTTGACGACGAAATTCGCGGCAAGATCGCGCGTTTGAAGTGCACGAGCGACGAATGGGAGCAAGTACACCGCATTGCCCACTCGCTCGGACTGCGCACCACGGCCACGATGATGTTTGGCTGCGGCGAGGAACTGCGCCACCGCGTCAATCATCTGGACCGCATTCGCTCCATCCAGGAAGACACCGGCGGCTTCACGGCGTTTATTCCGTGGATGTTTGCGGCGGAGAATACGGCGCTGGGGAAAAAGGTGCAGGAAACCACGGCGGTGGATTACCTGAAGACGCTGGCGGTGAGCCGGCTGTATCTCGACAACATCGATCACATCCAGTCCAGTTGGCTGACGCCGGGAATCAAGGTTTGCCAGATCGGCCTGCAATTCGGGGCCGACGACGTCGGCAGCATTCTGATTGAGGAAAATGTGGTCTTTGCAGCGGGCATAAAGCGCCGCACTAATGAGGCCGAATTGCAGCGCATCATCACCGATGCCGGCTTCATTCCCGCCCAGCGCGATACGCTTTATCGAACTCGCACGCTGAAGCCCTTGCCCGAACTTCAAGCCACCGCCTGAAATCGTTAGTGGTGGTTTAGTTTTCGATCACCGCGCGAATCGTGTACGTGAATTGTCTCCGAGCGGCCGTAAACCGGCTGCACACGCCAAACGCTAGTCGGGATTTTGGTCTCCTGTGACCGGACATCCAAGTCATTTCAGGGATGTCCAAGGGGCCTCTTAATACGGTCGAGTGATTGGATTGGTGCCGGGAAGAATGGGCTATACTTGTCAACCGACCTGCCGATGAAGCCGAATATCGAGGTCTCCGATAAGAACGACGGCAAGCGGCGAGAATTCCTCGCCGAATGGTACCGCCGCGCCGTGGAGAGTTCTCAGAGGTATTACTCCACTGGCAAGCGTCTCGGTCGAGTGAATCGGCTTCTTGCCAAAATCCACAATCCACATTTGATGAGCACAAGCTGGGCGGCGTGCCTGGCGTTGATCTCCTTGCTTGCGCTGAATGGGTGCACAGCCGTAAAAGTCCAGCTGGGGATGAAGGTCTACCTGGCTAAGACTCCCATTGAGTCCATAAAGGTGAGCCTCCCTAACGGTCCGGGCATTGCGCCGGGAGAGAAGTCTCCTCTCGTTGTAGTGGTCACGGAGCCGGACGGCAAAGTATTGCAGACGGAAGGCAAAGGCGGGGGAAAGGTTATGTGGAAGGACCTCCAGGTGACGGCAAGTGTAGCGGTCGCCAACCAGAAAGGCATCCTATCCCTTCCAAAGGATCCCCGGAAAAGCGAAGGGAAGGTACCGCATGTCACGATCACGGTGCCCAGCCATCCGGACATCCACACGGAGCTCGACATTCCCGTGCGCTATAACTACAACTTCACCTCGAACTTCTCCGGGAGCGCCGGCTCCAGCGGTTTCAATGGCAGTGATGGAATCGACGGCACGAGCGGAACCATGGGTTCCATGGATCCGAATAATCCGTCTCCGGGCGGCAACGGTTCGAACGGAACCGATGGCTCGAACGGGCAGGATGGCGGACCAGGAGGTGACGCGCCGCCAGTGCAGGTCCGCGTAGCGCTCAAATCAGGGAGCCATCCGCTCCTGCAGGTGTCCGTGTCTGCAGCAGGCCATAACAGACTGTACCTAGTAGATCCGCAGGGAGGTTCGCTGACGGTGACGGCTGATGGAGGCCCCGGAGGATCTGGAGGAAAGGGCGGGCGGGGTGGTCGAGGAGGTTCGGGCGGCATTGGAACACCCAATGGATCGGACGGGAGGGCCGGCTCGGATGGACGGGACGGCTGGGATGGGCCGCAAGGGAGGGGCGGAAGCATCACCGTGACGTACGATCCGCAAGCCAAGCCCTTCTTGGGCATGATCCACCTCTCCAACAAAAATGGCCCTCCGCCGGTCTTCAAGGAAGAACCGGTTAGTCCTTTGTGGTGAGCCGTGGCACCGCCAAACAGGTTTCAGAACATCTTCGTGTTCGACGCCTTTCGATACAAACGCGCTCAAGTGCTCGGTCAGTCCACCAAGCAAGAAACAGACCCACTCCCAAATAATTGAAATGCTTGACCGCAGGCATTCAGCCAGTCCCTGGAAGTGTCACGCGGCTACTTGCGCACACGCAGCATGATTTGCACGTGGGCGCCGTCGGGCAGGTCCAACGGCTCTTGTGGCTGCAGCACGCCATTTTTGTACTGGGCGAAACAGCGGATTGTGCCGGGCTTGGGCGCTGCTTTCTCAGCCGTATGCATCACGCCGCCAGCGGCGATCAACGTTTCATCCAACGCCTGATTCACCAGGGCGTCGGCTTCGCGATTTTTCTCACGGTAAACGTGATCAATGCGGAAGGATTCGAGGCCTTGCGCCATCTTCCTTGCGCGGTCAAACAGCGGCCGCAGGTCACCGCTCTTGACTTTGTACTGCCCGCGCATCTGCTTCACCAGAAGCTCCGAATCGCTTTCGATGCGCAGGGCGCGAATCCCGTGCGCTTGCGCGTAATCCAGCGCCGCAATCAAGCCGCAGTATTCCGCGACATTGTTGGTGTTCTGGCCGATGTACTTCTTCAGGCGCGCCACGACTTCGCCCTTCGCGTCGCGCACAACAACACCATAGGCCGCCGGGCCGGGGTTTCCCCGGGAGCCGCCGTCAATGTTCGCTTGATGGGCGTGGGCGGGTTTGCGCTCCGGCGCGTGATCGCCGAACAAGCCGGCGCCTTTTGGGAGTGTGGGACGTTTGCTCATTCGGAGTGAGTCGTTTCGTTCGTGGGTGCGGCACCCGCATCCGGCGCCACATGGGGGATAGGTTCCAGGGTGTAGAGAATGCACCCACAGGTTTCGCAGCGGAAAATCTCTTCGTTAATTTCCGTTCGGAGAACCTGAACGACGTGGGGCAGCACGCGCATGCCGCAGCCGCGGCACTGGCCGTCGCGAACCTCCGCCATCACTGCACCCGGATGCTTGCGAGAGATACGGGTATACAGATCCAGCATATCTTCCGGCACCTTTGCGGCGAGTTGCGCGCGCTCCGCGGTGGCCGTTTCCAGCTTCTTTTTCTTTTCGTTGTATTGCAATTCGATCTGTTTTTTCTCGGCGCCAACGGCGGTTTCCGATTCCTTCAAATCCGCTTCCACATGTTTCACCCGGTGCTCGACGTCCTCGGTAGCCATCATCTGTTCCAGGACCAGGTCTTCCAATTTTGCCGCCTCGCGCTCCGCAGCCGCGATTTCGTGTTGCAGGGCCTTATACGCTTCATTCGTTTTTACGGAACTGCTCTGGCCGCGATATTTCTTCGCGCGCTCTTTCCACTGCTCCACATCCAGCTCAAGTTTTTTTCGCTGCGTCTGGGCGTGTGTGTGAGCTTCTTTGGCCGAGGCTACAGCAGACTTCGCGCCATGCAGCTTGGCATCCGCTTCGCGAAAGCGTTTGGGAAGGCTGTCAAACTCCGCATGAAGCGCAGCGATCTGCTGATCAAGCTGCTGGAGGTCCACAAGATGAGGGATTGCGGGATGCATGCCGAGTGATTCTAACACACGGGCAAGGCACTCTCGGCCGACGCTTTGACGAAGGAGGCAGGTGCACTCGCTATCGGCTAGACCTGAAATCCGACGCTGAGGAGGGATTCATCGCACAAGATAGCGTGCGATGGAAAATCGTACCTCCACTCCGGGACGGCCGAAACCGCCGTCCCTCCGGTCGGAATGACAATCATTGTGTATGGAGGGGATACTGACGGGTTAGAGAAGGCGCGGCTTGCCAGTCGGGTGAGGGGTGACGGAAACCTCGCCGCGCGAAGGGTTCCCAGGCAGAAACTTCAGGAGGCTTTCAGGTCGCGACGAATCATGGCCGCATCCAGGAAGTACCCGATTCCGACGGCCAATGGCAGGATGCCGAACGCCGCCGCAACCAGGGTCTCTGGTTCGCCCACAACGCGGGCGATAACCGCAAACATGGTTATGAATCCCAAGCCGCCGGAAACCAGCAAAATCCCGGCGCGACGCGACTTGGCATATTGGGAAAGTTCCGGCTCCATGGGAATCGCCGCGCCGCGAGCCAGCGCCGCCAAGCGCTCTTCGGTCCGCAGCTTACGGACCCGGTAAAATGTATAGAACAATGCAATGGGAATACCGCATGTCAGTACGACCGCAACGAGGCCAATCACACTCCCGTCCATAGTCCACTCCTTCTCGCAACCGCCTTAGCTCTCCGCGTGCTGCGCTTTCACTTGAAGTTACGCACGCGCAGGCGGAATTGTTCCCGCGAAAAAGGACAGGATTGGGAGGATGAAACCCGAGCTTACTGAATTTCCCGGATTTCCATCGTGGAGTCGATGGCCAGGGTTGGGTAACGGATCGAGACGCCGGCGGGAGGGGGAGCCGCGTGCCGAGCGACAACACGGAAATCCGACCCGGAACACTCGACTTCATAGGTGTAGCCGTCGCGCTCGCGCCGGGCCATGTTCATCGTTCCCGTGGTAGCCATTTCGTCCAGCGAAGCACACCGGCTGTTCAGGGCGATGTTCCCGCGCTCTGCCTGCGCGATGGATAGCAGATCGCTGCGCACACCCGTGAGGCTGATGGCCTGAGTGGGCGCGGTGCCCGCATCGCTGCTAGGCATTTGCTTCAAATAAAGATAGTAGATGCCGATGGCCAAGGCGGCGGTAACCAGGAGTCCAGCGAGGGCTTTCATGCCTCTATTGTTTCTCCGCGGTCCGGGCGGTTCAAGCATTTCCGTGGCCCCGCGTGCAATTGGTAACACCCCCGGGAGATTTCGGCAGGGCCATTCCCACCGTGTGCTACGCTGAAATTGACGGCGCCCCTCTCCCGGTGAATTCTCCCCTCCGGACTAAACCATGTCTGTTCTTACCCAGTCAGCCGAACTTCATTCCATCGAGAAGTTGCGCGAGCAGGAGCTCGAGGAAGCGCGTGCCATCCAGAGCGTCATGCTGCCTGGGCAGCCTCTACGAACCGATTGCGTGACGATTTCCCATGAGTTCCAGCCTGCTACGGAGGTAGGTGGCGATTTCCTGGACTACTTCCTCCTTCCCGACGGCATGATCGGCCTGTACCTTGGCGACGTGTCCGGGAAGGGTCTCCCAGCGGCTCTCTATGCCGCGCTGGCGGTTGGGACGCTGCGCGGCGTGCATAAGACCGGGCAGCCCCCCGCCCGGGTCCTCTCCGTCCTGAACGAGAGGCTGCTCCTCCGGGGAATCCCGGGACGCCACAGCGCGATTCAGTACGCCATTATTGACTCGTTTCGCGCGCAGATGCGCATCGTGAGCGCCGGCATGCCCGGCCCGCTGCTCATCCGGGGTGAAGAATGCCGCGTCCTGGAGCTTGCGGGGATCCCACCAGGCTTCTTCAGTGGGGTAATTTACGACGAGTTCACGCTGGACCTCGAGCCGGGCGATTCCCTATTGTTTTGCACCGATGGACTGACCGATGCGAGGAATGTTCACGGGCAGGAATTTGAGCTGGGGGGGCTCCAGGATGTCTGCCGCAGACATGCGGGCGAAGCCCCGATTGAATTGCTGAACCACGTCTTCTCGGCAATCCAGGAATTCTCCAAGCACTGCCGCCAGTGGGACGATATGACCGCTGCGGTGCTCCATTATGCCCCCTCCCCGGGACCGGAAGGCACGCGCCCTATTGCTCGATGAGCAAGCGTGTCACTCTTTTCATTTGGCGGCCTTTTTTCTTAGCCATGCTTCGGTAAGAAGTGATGGTCTAGTCGCTTATCCTCCCGGCGGGTTGCGGGCCAGTTTCCAGTCAAGGCGTAATCCGCCGTCAGCCGGATCCTGCGCTTGCTTAGCTCAGCGACCACCCAAACAGTGTGAGCGCAAGAAACAAGGTGAGCGCACCGAGGCTTACGAGGGCGAGGGTTTTCCCCTTGCCAAGAAGGGAGTCGCGGGTCTCGGCCTTGACACAAAGAACCACGGCCACTATGAGCACGCCGCCCCAGGAAATGGCGCACGGCAAGCCGGGGTACTGCGAGAGCGCGGAAAGAGTCTTGTCGGATGGCTGATTGGCGGGGATCCACCAGGGAAGGATTGGCGCAAAACCTGCCGCAAGCACAAACGCGAGAATCTTGCGGCTGACCCACCCCTTAATCTTGGTTACGGGTTTTGCCTTGCGAATCTTGCGCCAGACAAAGAATTCCCAAAGCAGAAGCGCGGCGGCCAGTGGCATCCATCCGTACAGCGAACTTTCCCGGTCAGCCCACAGCCAGCCGCGAAAAAAAAGAACTGAGCGGTGCATGGCAGACAATTTCGGCAGCAGGAACATGCCGGCAACCGAATTGCCGATCGTTGCCAGGAGGAGCACGGCCAGGCTGAACAGTTGAATCCACTCGTGCAACGGCGCCCGGCCACAGCGAGTGCATACTGGCCGCTCGGGAAAAATCCTTAATCCACAATGCTCGCAATACACGGCGACCTCGCTTCGTTCCCCAGTGACGACACCCCGCACGCCCACAAAGCCTATTCCAAAGTAACAGCGCAGCCTACTGGTCCGAAGTGCAGGACATTGCAAACGAAAGGACAATGGACAATGGGAGGGGTACGTTTCTCGAATAAATCGAACACTTTGCTACGGTTCAAGGCGTCGTCTATTATCAGAAGCCGGGCACTCCACATGCACTTTCTCTGGCCAGGAGAAGAAAACCTTATGTCTTCCAAGCGCTTCCGTGCCGCTACTCTTTTTCTCGCGTCCCTTTTTGTGCTCTTCTTTGCAGCCTTCTCTGCGAGGGCTCAGGTACAACGGCCTCCGCTCACTGCGGAATGGATCTTTGGCAAAGAAGGCTCCAGTGTGGCGGAAGTCCCAGAGTTCAAGTGGCTGGCCGACAATTCCGCCATTTTTTACGACAGCCGCCAACCCGAAGCGCAGCGCACCTTTGAGCGGCTCGATCCCATCACTCACGAACGTCACCCGGCTCTCGACATGCTCAAAGCGGTCGCTTCCCTCACGTCCCTGGATCCTTCCTCGGAAATCAAGCAAGCGCTTCCTTGGCCGGACTCGTTTGACGCCAATGGCCGGCAGGCCCTGTACATCTTTCATGGCGACATTTTTCTTCTTGATCTCTCCGCCTCTTCCTTCACGCGCGTCACCAATACCCCCGCGGAGGAAAAAGACGCGCAATTCTCTCCTGACGGACGCCTCCTTTCCTTCGTGCGTTCCAATGACCTGTACGTCTACGACATCGCCGCGAAAAAGGAGACGCGTCTCACCTCCGACGGCTCGGACACGCTGCTGAACGGCACTCTTACCTGGGTCTACTGGGAAGAAATTTTCGGTCGCCGTGATATCGGTTACTGGTGGTCGCCCGACTCGCGTTCCATCGCCTTTCTTCAGACGGACGAAAGCGAAGTTGCCGATAGTACCTTTGTGGATTTTCAGCCCGTCGACGAACACATCATTCATCAGCGTTATCCGAAATCCGGCGAAAAAAATCCACGCGTCCGCGTCGGCGTCACCGAAGTCTCCAATCCGCAGACCCGCTGGATCAATCTTGGCGCGGAACCCTTCGAGTGGATTTTGCGGGTAGAGTGGCTGCCGGATTCCGAGCGGCTCAGCATTCAAACGATGCCCCGCTCGCAGAAGGAGAATCGCCTCGACTTCATCAACGTCAAGACCGGCGAGCGCAAGCACATCCTCACGGAAACCGATCCGGCCTGGGTGAATGAGACCGACGACCTCCACTTTCTTCCGGGCGGCCGCTATTTCCTTTGGGCTTCCGAGCGCGACGGCTTCATGCACCTGTATCGCTTTACCATGGACGGCAGCCTCGTCAACCGCGTCACCAGCGGCGACTGGGCCATGGCCTCCTCCGGAGGCGTTTACTGGGTCCGCCAGGCGGTTGCCGGAATCGATTCCGGGAATGATTGGATCTACTTTACCGCGCTCAAGGATTCTTCCATCGAACGCAACCTCTACCGCGTGAAAAGCGACGGTTCCGGCCTCACGCGCCTCTCCGCCGAGTCCGGCGCACACGCCATTTCGATGTCCCCCAACGCGAAATTCTATTTCGACAGTTTCTCCAACAACCGCACCCTGCCTTCTTTGCAGCTTCATGACGCCGATGGCAAGCTCTTGCAAACTCTCGCGGCGCCCCGCCCGGAGCTGCTTCCCGAAGGAATCCAGTACCCCGAATTTCTTACCGTTCCCGCCGCGGACGGTTTTCCGATGCCCACGGAAATCTGGAAGCCAAGGAATTTTGATCCTGCCCGCAAATACCCTGTGATCCTGTATGTCTACGGCGGCCCTTCGGCTCCCGATGTCGTGAACGAATGGAGCGCGGAGACGGGCCTCTACAACCAACTTCTTCTCCAGGATGGTTTTGTCGTCATCTATATCGACAATCGCGCCGCCACCGGCATCAGCAAGAAACTCGAAAACACCATCGCTGCCAACCCCGCCGCCTCGGAAACCGACGACCTTCTCGCCGGAGTTCGGTGGTTCAAATCTCAGCCTTGGGTGGATGCTTCACGATTCGGTGTATGGGGCTGGAGCGGCGGCGGCACCATGACCCTCAATCTCATGACGCGCTCCAAGGAATTCAAGGCGGGCATCTCTGTCGCGCCGGTGACCGATTGGCACTACTACGATTCCAAATGGGCGGAATCCCTCATGGGCCCTCCTTCCCAGAATGCCGAGGCGTATGACCGCACGTCGCTGGTCAAGCATGCCGGGGATCTCTCCGGCCACCTGATGGTCGCGTTCGGCACTTACGACGACAACGTACATCCGCAGAATGAGCAGGCCTTCCTTAATGAGCTCATCGCGAAAGATATTCTCTACGAAGTGATGATCTATCCCATGCGCAAACACGGCATCTCCGATGCGCCCGCCACCATCCACCTCTTCCGCACCATGCGCGAGTTCTGGCGCAGGAATCTGTAGCGCGTGGCGATATGCCACGGCTCTCTTTTCCACCTGCCGGCGGCGTCGGGCGGGATGAGGGAACGGATAAGGCGCGCCGGCTTAAGCACTCGTGCTCTTTAATCAGCGAAAGTTGATGAGGATTTCCGCTCACCGCGCTCCATTGCATTTGCCAAAATAAATGCACATTGAAATAGCCGGTGAGCGCGCGAACGGCGCGTCAAAATGTAATACGATACGGACATGAAAGAAACATGGCGATGGTTCGGCCCTCAAGACTTGATTTCGCTCGATCAAATCAAGCAAGCGGGCGCGACGGGCATCGTCTCCGCCCTGCATCACATCTATCGCGGCGAGGCTTGGCCTCTTGACGAAGTCCTCAAGCGCAAAGCGGAAATCGAGTCCGCGGGCCTCGTCTGGTCGGTTGTCGAAAGCATCCCGGTTCACAATTCCATCAAGCTGCGCTCCGGGCCGTATCGCCAGTACATCGCTGCCTGGAAGGATTCTCTCGCCGCCATCGCCAAGGCAGGCGTGCCGGTCGTTTGCTATAACTTCATGCCGCTCGTCGAGTGGACCCGGACCAACTTGAAGTGGCGCCTGCCCAGCACGGGCTACGCGCTGCGCTTTGATGCCGTAGATTTCGCGGCGTACGACCTGTTCCTCCTCGAGCGCCCGGGTGCCGAACTCGATTACTCGCCAGAGCGTGTCGCGGCCGCCCGTGCCCGCTTCGCTTCGATGTCAAAGGCGCAGCAAGACGAACTCGAACGCGCCATCATTGCGGGACTCCCCGGCGCGGAATCGTCGTACGACCGGCAACTGTTTCGCGAATCGCGCGCGGAGTGGGAAGGAGCCACGCCCGGCGATCTCCGTACCGCCCTCGTCGCCTTCCTGCAGGAAGTCGTGCCCGTGGCGGAAGACCTCGGCCTGCGACTTGCGATTCATCCGGACGACCCGCCGTGGCCGCTCTTCGGCCTGCCTCGCGTCGTTTCGACCGCCGGCGATGCTCGATCAATCCTTGCCGGCGTTGACAATCCCGCTAACGGCCTCACTTTTTGCGTGGGCTCTTATGGCGCCCGCGCGGACAATGATTTGCTTGCGATGATCGGCGAATTCGCTCCGCGCATTCATTTCGCGCATCTTCGCCAGGTCGTTCGCGA
>Ga0326728_10022815_pt1 | contig 11561 bp, 9 predicted proteins | sample MB3enrmetagenome_FD_207602 | JGI IMG/M metagenome (GOLD analysis project Ga0326728, IMG submission 207602) | Lab enriched peat soil microbial communities from McLean, Ithaca, NY, United States - MB31MN | ecosystem: Environmental > Terrestrial > Soil > Wetlands > Peat | place: USA: New York... | reverse complement strand
GGCAAACGCCAACGGACTCGGAATTGTTGATAAAGACTCGTTGTCCGCCGGGGTAACGGAATCCGGGAAAGGAAAACCATAAATATGTTAAGATACTGAGCTTATGATCATTGGACTGACGGGCAAAAACGGATCGGGCAAGACTGAGGTCTCGGGTTACCTGAAGAATAGAGGGTTCGAGTATCACTCCCTGTCGGATGCAATCCGCGAAGAGATCCGCCGACGAGGGCAAGAGATCACTCGCGATGTCCTGATCGAAGTGGGGAACGATCTGCGGGAGAAGTTCGGCCCCGGAATCCTGGCCGATAAGATCCTGCCGAATCTGGAGCGGGAGCACAACTACGTTATCGATTCCATTCGCAATCCCCAAGAGGTTGAGGTGCTGAAGCGCCGGAAGGATTTTATCCTGCTGGCGGTGGAAGCCGACCAAGCCATTCGTTTCGAGCGCAGTCGGAAAAGGGGAAGAGAGAGCGCTGCCCAGAACCTTGCCCAATTCATTGAGGAAGAAGCGCGTGAACTTGAATCTTCGAATCCCGCAAGTCAGCAGCTTCTGGCGACCAGGCAGATAGCGGATATCGTCGTGCCCAACGAGGGAACGATAGAGGAGTTGCACCGGAAACTGGATGAATTGCTGCCTCCATTCATGAGTCAATTCATGCGTCCGAGTTGGGACGAGTACTTCATGAACATTGCCAAAGTTGTGGCCATGCGCAGCAACTGCATGAAGCGGAAGGTGGCCGCGATTATCGTGAAGGACAGAAGGGTGGTTTCGACAGGATACAATGGCACGCCGAGAGGGGCAAGAAACTGCAACGAAGGGGGGTGTCCCCGCTGCAACAGCATGGCCGAAAGCGGTACTGCGCTGGATGAGTGCCTGTGCTGCCACGGTGAGGAAAACGCGATCACACAGGCCGCCTATCATGGCACCAGCCTGAAAGGTTCCACCTTGTACACCACTTTTGCGCCGTGCCTGCTGTGCACCAAAATGATCATTAACAGCGGCATTGCTGAGGTTGTTTACAACCAGGACTACCCGTTGAACGAGCGAGCCCTGTCTTTGCTGGCCGAATGCGGAATCCTATTGCGGCGCCACAAGGTATGACGCGGATTCGAGATTGAGTACAGAGACGGAAGTAAAGGTGAAAATCGACGATGCCGGAGACTTCTGCCGCCAGATTGAGAAGTTGAATCCCACGGTTTTGTCTGCCAGGCATTTTGAAGACAATCGTTTGCTCGATTTCCTGGATCGTAGGCTCGGATCCAGTCAATGCCTGCTTAGGATCAGGTCCGCCGAAGGCAAGCACCTCCTGACCTTCAAAGGGCCGCCGCGGCCGGAAGGGATATTTAAAACCCGGGAGGAACTTGAGACGATGCTTGAAGACGGCGACGTCCTGTTTCAAGTCTTCGAGCGAATTGGGATGCGTGTTTCGTTCCAATATCAAAAGTACCGCCGGGAGTTTGGGTGGGGCGGGGTCCACATCGCCGTCGACGAGACGCCGATCGGCAACTATGCGGAATTTGAGGGTTCTGAAGCCGGGATACGGGAAGTGGCCGAGAAAATGGGGATAGCCGAAGCGCAGTTCCTGCGTTCCAGCTATTACACTTTATACGTGGAGTATTGCCGCGCAAAGGGCAAGGCTCCAGAATTCATGCTCTTTTAGAGAAGGCTCGCAACCATCAGCCGTCAGCTCTCAGCGAAACCGCTTTTTTCTGATAGCGGACAGCTGATTGCTGAAAGCTCCATCAGTCAGTTAGAGGAATTATGGCGACTGCCTATATCGAGAATGTGGGTGCACACGAAGGGGAGGAAGTCACACTCCGCGGTTGGGTCTACAACAAGCGGAGCAGCGGAAAGCTGCAATTCATTCTGCTTCGCGACGGTACGGGCACTATCCAGTGTGTTGCCTTCAAAGGCAACTTTGCTTCCGAGCAATTTGAGGCGCTGGACAAGCTGACGCAAGAGTCAAGCGTCGAAATTCAGGGAAAAGTTCGAAAAGACTCGCGCTCTCCCGGTGGGTATGAGTTGGATGTTACAGATTTCAAAATAGTCCAGGTGGCGGAGAACTATCCCATCACGCCCAAAGAACACGGGACGGCATTCCTGATGGAGAACCGCCATCTCTGGCTCCGAAGTTCTCGCCAGCATGCAATCATCAAGATCCGGCACGAGGTGATCAAGGCGTGCAGAGACTATTTCGATGACCTTGGCTTCACTCTGGTCGACACGCCGATTTTTACGCCCAATGCTTGCGAGGGGACGACCACGCTCTTCGAGACGCAGTATTTTGATCAGATGGCCTATCTCACCCAGAGCGGGCAACTGTACAACGAAGCGACTGCGGCGGCGTTCGGCAAGGTCTATTGCTTCGGTCCGACTTTTCGGGCGGAGAAATCCAAGACCCGGAGACACCTTATGGAATTCTGGATGGTCGAGCCGGAGGTCGCTTACGCGACCATTGACGACACGATGCAGCTGGCGGAAGGGCTCATCTGTTTTATACTCGAGCGGGTGCTGACCCGTCGCAAAACACAACTGGAAGTGCTGGAACGCAACACCTCGATCCTGGAAAAGATTTCCAAGCCGTTCCCCCGCCTGAGCTACGACGAAGCCGTGCAGAAGATGCAGTCCGCCGGATCGGAAATCCAATGGGGAGGGGATTTCGGCGGAGGGGACGAAACTATCCTCTCGGAACAGTATTCGTCTCCCGTGATGGTTCATCGTTATCCTTCCGAGGTAAAGGCTTTCTACATGCAGCCCGATCCCGAGCGGCCGGAAGTCGCCTTGTGTGTTGACGTCCTTGCCCCTGAGGGCTACGGCGAGATTATCGGCGGCGGCCAGCGCATCCATGACTTTGATTTATTGATGAAGCGGATCAAGGACCATAATCTTTCGGTCGAACCCTTCCAGTGGTACCTTGACCTTCGCAAATACGGGACCGTTCCTCACGCCGGGTTTGGGATGGGAATAGAAAGAGTTGTGGCTTGGATATGCAATCTTAGCCATCTGCGGGAAGCGATCGCCTTCCCGCGCATGCTTTACAGGATTTACCCCTGATGTTTGTTTCAAAGTCAATCAGAGCCGTCCTGGAATCTAACATCCCGCGTCTGGTTTTTCTTGCCGGCCTAATCCTAGGGCTCTCTTTTTTCGCTTATTACCATGGGCATGGGCTGACTCTGGCGCACTACGATGCCAAAGCCCATCTCGTTGTAGCCCGCCGGATAGTTGATTCGATCGAGCCCGGGTACGGCCAGATGGGTGTGAACTGGCTGCCGCTCATTCACCTGATTTATCTGCCGTTTGTCATTTTCGAATCCCAATACAGATCCGGATTTTTGCCCAGCCTGATCTCCGTCTGCGCCTTTGCGCTATCCGGTTGGCTGACCTACCGGGTTGCCCACCGCATGACCTGTTCGATTTCGGCCGGGATTTTCGCTGCCGCAATTTTGCTGGGGAATCCCAATCTGGAATATTTGCAGAGTTGCCCGCTGACTGAGCCTTTATACATGATGTTTCTGCTGTTGGCGCTCGACAGCCTGATTTCCTGGCGCGAGTCCGACCGCGCCTCCCAGCCATGGCTGGCTGCAGTCTGGATCTCGCTTGGGGCGCTTTGCCGCTATGAAGGATGGTATGTTTTTGCCGGTGTGTTGCTGCTGCTTCTGTACGATTTCTGGACCGAGTACCTGCCGAGGCGCAGAGCAGTGCAGGCGGCGGCTGTATTTTTCACGGTCTTTGCGGTACCTGCGGTTGCGCATTTTGGTTACATATTCCTTCGCCTGGGAGATAATTTTTTCCGCAGGGTCGCGGGAGGGAATCCCGCTCCCTATCTGACCTACAAGCGTCCGGTTCTTTCTATTGTCTTTCACCTGGGGGAACTCTCGCAGGTCGCCTCGATTCTTCCATTATTGATGGCAGCGGCCGGTCTGCTTTTGATGCTTGGTCAGCGCAAAAAATTTTCGTTTCGAGCCCCACTGCTCTTGCTTTGGCTCCCATCGCTGATCAACATTTCAGCCTTGTATTGGGGAATGATCTATCGATTGCGTTATTCGGTTCTTCTCCTGCCGGCGGTGGCGATTTTCGGGGGGCTTGTGCTCACGTCGGCAAGGGCAAAAAGGCACGCTCTCCTGATTCTGCTTATCACTGCGATGGGGCTACCTTGGCTCTCCTGGTGCTTCTTTCCGACTAATCAGGGTGAGAAGCTTCTGCCCGGGCCGGGTGCGCTTATTGTGCCTGCCGTGGGCCTGATTCTGTTCACGATAGCGCGAGTCAGTGAGGAATATGGATGGGTGCTCCTCTCCCTTTGCGTTTTAGGAATGCAGATTCCGCCTCTGGAGAGAGAAGACCGGCCCATGATGGCGGAGACTCTGGAGCATGATTTTATCGAACCCGAGCGGCAGCTGGTCATGCAATGCCTCCGGCGGAACTATGATAGGACACGGATCCTGATCGATATGGGAAAGCAGGCGCCTCTGGTTTATGATTCGGGGCTCAACGCGAAGGAGTTCGTTTATAACGAAGGTGGCGAATCCCTTTGGCACGAAGCCCTGAGCGATCCGTCGAAGCAGGTAGGGTGGATATGCGCTTCTCCCGGAGACGAGATCTCGGAACGCCTGCAGGTTGACCCCGGATGGGCGCATGGGTATTCTCTTGCAGTGAAAACTAAATCTTTATCCCTTTACCGGCGGAAAAACTGATTCCTGATTCCTCATTCCTGATTCCTGACTTCATCCAAAGTTTAGAATCCGGAATCAGGAACCACGAATTAGGAATTGAATAGTGAAGACCGAAACGCAAACCCAGAAATATCAGCAGAAGTTTAATTTCTCTGCGCCCCAGCCTCGGCCTTTCCTGGCGAATCTTCCTGCACGAATCGACACCTACGAGGAAGGCGTCGCCCGTTTTTTCCATTGGAAAACGGGATTGGACTACTATTACGCCATCGATCAGACTGTCGACTTTGTGGTCAGTGCCGGGAAGGTGAAAGTCATAGACTTGCTGACCGACACGTCGGTTTTTGCGCTGCAGCTGGCAGGGCGCAAGGCATTTCCTGGACGCATTTATTCATTCGACAGCAACGTGACCCTGCTGGAACGTGCGAAACAAAGGGCTGCCCACCTGAACCTGCAACAAGCCATTGAATTCAGAAATTTCAAAGAGCCCCTGTACCCCGTCCAGGATGGGTATGGCGACCTCGCGGTTTCCTTCTTCGATCTTCATCGCCATCCGGCAGTGGAGTATCTTTCGGAGATACTGCGGATTCTGGGCCCGGACGGATACCTGATCATTGCCGAGATCCTGGAGCCCAGGGGGGCGCGATTTTCCTGGACGAGGATGTGGCGGAAGTTGCATTTACAGTTTATTCAAAAAAACCCCGCCGAGGCCCATGGGATGTACTATGATCGGGAGGAAATCATCGCTCTCTTCTTTAAGGTTGGTTTCCGTCAAGTCATTTTTCGGGATTTGAGCATTCCGGCAAGGTCCCATTCGGGGATTTTCAGCTTGATTGCCGCCACAAAATAGATGAGGAATCTAGTATGAGAAGACCGCAAGGCATTCGTCTTGTCCTTATATCTCTTCTTTTCCTTCTGCCGGTCTTTGCCAGCCCTGTCAAAACCCTCCGCATAAGGAAAGTGGGCAAAGCCCCAAACTTCATTGCTTTGAGCCCGGACGGATCCAAAATCTACGCGACTTCTTACGGTTCGAACGAGTTGTTGGAAATCAGCCTCGCGCAGAAATTGGTGACCCGGAGCCTTGCCGTTGGGGAATCGCCGCTGGGATTGGCCATCACGGATCAGGGCAAGACAGCCTTGGTGGCTTGCAAGGACTCGGGCACGGTGAGTTTTGTCGACCTGGAAGCTTTTCGGGTGGTCGGCGACCTCAAAGTCGGAGGGCAGCCCAATTCAATCGCGATCAGCCCCCGCGGCTATCTCGCCTACGTTTCGAGTTACGGTGCCGGCCGGGAAGGTATGCTACACATCGTCGATGTGCGTGAGCGCAGCGTGGTTAACACTATGAAAATGGGCGTTTCGCCCTTCTCGATCGCTGTTTCTCCTTTAACGGAGTATGTATTTGTGGTGATGGGCGGCAACAATGAAGTCTGGGTGGTCGATCCGGAGAGAAAGGCTGTTATCAACAAGATCGCGGTCGGCGAAGCGCCGGACGGCATCGCGATAACGCCGGATGGAAGACGAGTTTTTGTTGCCAACAGCCTGAGTGGCGACCTATCGGTGATCGACACTCAGGTTATGAAGGTTTTAATCACGGTTCCAATCGGGAAGATGCCCTTTGGCGTGGCGGTGAGCAATGATGGGAAAAGGGTTTTTGTGGTCAGTAATACTTCCCGAAATGTCTCCATTCTTCCCGCGGATCTCAGCAGCCTGGATCCCGAAACCTTCGAGGTCGACCGCGGGCCTACAGACATCAAGATAGCGCCCGACAACCGCACCGCCTACGTGGTCAACGAGCTTTCGGATTCGATTGTGATTGCAGAACTGCAGTGAGGCAGGCGGCAGTCGTATCTCCTTGCCAACATTTAGATTCGCGCTGTCTCTGGATAATATTCCCTTTCGGACTGGTCGACTGCCCGCTACAGACTATTCTTAAACCAGTCCGCGAATAGCCGAATCCCTTCCCTGAACGGCTTCTGCGGACTGTATCCAAGAATCCGCCGGGCGCGATCTATGTCGGCATAGGTGATTGCCATATCTCCGGGCTGATCCGGTAAGAATCTTAGCAAGGCTTTTGTGCCCAGGGCGTCCTCCAAATGCCTGACCATTTCCATGAGGGTTATGGTCTGGGATTCCCCTAAATTGAAGATTTCAAAGCCAGGATTCACCTCGATCGCGCCGAGTATTCCGGAAACGATATCTTCCACATAGGTATAGTCGCGTCTCGATTCTCCCGAGCCGAAAATGGGGATCTCTTTTCCCTCGTTCATGAGCTGGGCAAATTTGTGGATTGCCATTTCCGGCCTTTGCCTTGGGCCGTACACCGTGAAAAAACGGAGGCATGTAATGTGCATCCCGAAATTGCAGGCATAAGTGTGACAGAGAAGTTCTCCGGCTCGTTTGGTGGCCGCGTAGGGCGAAACCGGCCTGTCGACAGGATCATTCTCGGAAAAGGGAACCTTCGTGTTCCCTCCATAGACGGAGGAGGAGGACCCCAAAATGAAGCAGCCTGTTGAGTATTCTCTGGCCAATTCCAGCAGATTCACGGTTCCGGTTACGTTGACGGCGGAATATAGCGCAGGATTTTTCAGCGACGGCCTTACTCCCGCCCAGGCGGCAAGATGGACGACAACGTCCGGGCGGATTTGACTGTAGACTCGCCGCAGATTCTCCTGGTCCAGAATATCAATGGCATGAATTGGTACGGCGCCCGAACTCTGAAGATCGCGCACGTTCCGTCTTTTGATTTCAGGGTCGTAGAAATCATTGAAGTTGTCCAGGAGAACGACTTCTGCCTTGTTGCGAAGCAATGCCGCTGCGAGGTGGTGCGCAATGAAACCTGCTCCGCCGGTGATGAGGACACGCATGATGAACCTCCGGATGAAGCGCAGCTGTCTCTGTCTGTCGCCGTATCGGCTTCTCGTTGGCCAAACTATCCGATTATAGCCGAGGAGTCAACGCAGCATGAAGGATCCTGTATCTTGCTCGGCAAAATGGGGTTGGTATTACGTGACCGCCCCCCAGACATGTTATGATCTCAATCATGTTGCACGTGGGGCTGACAGGAAACATCGCATCAGGAAAAAGCTACACCGCCCTGTTGTTTGCGGAAATGGGGGCTCACATCATCGATGCTGATGTGGTCGTCCATGAACTGCTTGCTTCCGGGACCAAGACCCATCAAAAAATCATCGATGCCTTTGGAGAGCAGATACTCGGCCCCGACACGGAAATCGACCGCAGGAAGCTGGGGCGGATCATCTTTTTTGATGTGGAAAAGAGACTGCTGCTCAACCGGTTGACTCACCACGACGTGGGCGTGGAGATTTTACGGAGGATTTTCGAGCTGGAACAATCCTCCCTTCGTGGGATCATCATCGTGGATGCCGCGCTGATGGTAGAGACGGGCAGCTACAAAATGTATGACCGGCTCGTCGTAGTGACCTGCGACCCCTCCCTGCAGATCTCGCGACTGATGAGCCGGGACCAATTGAGTGAAAAAGAGGCGAAAGCCCGGATGATCTCGCAGATGCGCATCGAAGAAAAACTCAAGCTCGCGGATTACACCATCGACACTTCGGGAACCCTCAAGCAAACGCGCGATCAGGTCGAGGCGATCTATCGTGACCTGCTAACTCAGGAACTCCGGCTCAAAGAGCATCGCTAGAGCGTGGCGCAACGGCGCCCTCCAGGCGCCCTGTTATCTAAAGCGCATTAGGCGGGATGGCGGCCTTCCCGATAACATCATGGTTTTGACGGGATTGACAAGGCTGTGGCTATTGTGTTACTAACCTGACTCCGTTTTTCTTTAGTGTCTGAATTTGCTTTATTTAAGTGAGAACTGCTGGCGTCACTCCGCAACAACAGATCGCTGAATCATTGGAATTGGCAGAACTCGCAAATCTTGGCCAAGAACAGAGATTATGCTTAATTACATTTGGTTGATCCCAACGTTGCCTCTATCCGGAAGCGCACTCGTCGGCCTTCTGGGGCTGATCAGGGTTCGGAGCACCGGCGAAAAACTCGACAAAAGAATCGTGTCCGCGATCGCTCTGGCTTCGGTCGGATTCGCTTTCATCCTGAGCATCCTCCTGGTTTATCAGCTTTTCGCTGTCAAACATCAGGAACTGTTCACGATCGACCTCTTTACGTGGCTTCGCGGCGGATCGCTGCCACTGGCGAATGGAGGCATGGCGAATTTCGAAGTGCCCTGGGGTTTTCAACTGGATCCATTGTCGGCCGTCATGGCGCTGGTTGTGACGGGTGTCGGTTTCCTGATTCACATCTATTCAACCGGCTACATGTGGGACGACAGCGGGTACTATCGTTTCTTCTCCTACCTGAACCTGTTCATGTTTGCCATGCTCACTCTCGTGCTGGCGAACAACTATCTGATGATGTTTGTCGGGTGGGAGGGGGTCGGCCTGTGTTCTTACCTGCTGATCGGTTTTTATTTTGATAAGAAGAGTGCCGGAGATGCAGGAAAGAAAGCCTTTATCGTGAACCGGATCGGAGATGCCGGATTTATCCTGGGAATGATGCTGGTTTTTGTTCATTTCGGCTCTTTGCGGTTTGAGGAAGTGTTCAGCCGAGCTTCGGCTCTTCCCGTTCAGACGGGACACAACTTCCTGTTCTGGACGACCCTCTGTTTCTTCGTCGGGGCCTGCGGAAAAAGCGCTCAGATTCCTCTTTACGTCTGGCTGCCCGATGCGATGGAAGGCCCCACGCCTGTATCCGCACTCATTCACGCGGCCACAATGGTGACCGCCGGTGTTTACATGGTCTGCCGCAGTAACGCCCTATACAGCCGGGCTCCGGAAACCCTGATGGTTGTTGCGGTCGTAGGATCCCTGACCGCAATTTTCGCGGCCACAATCGGGTTTGCCCAGACGGACATCAAACGCGTTTTGGCATACTCCACCGTGAGCCAGTTGGGTTACATGTTTGCCGCCCTTGGAGTGGGAGCGTTCGTAGGCGGAGTCTTTCATTTGATGACTCACGCATTCTTCAAGGCTCTCCTGTTCCTCGGCTCCGGTTCCGTGATCATGGCCATGCACCATGAGCAGGACATGAGGAAGATGGGCGGACTGAGAAGGCATCTGCCGTGGACCTACCGGACAATGCTGGTGGGGACAATCGCCATCGCTGGGATCCCGCCTTTTGCAGGATTCTTCAGCAAGGACGAGATTCTTTGGAGGGCGTGGAGCAACGGCCACCCGGTGATTTGGTTTTTGTTGTGGTGTGGAGCAGGGATGACGGCCTTTTACATGTTCCGTCTCCTATTCCTGACATTCTGGGGAGAAGAAAGGATGGACGAGCACACGAAACACCACATCCATGAATCCCCCAAGCGTGTCGTATTGCCCCTTGCCGCCTTGGCAGTGCTCTCTCTCATCGGAGGTTGGGTCGGCTTCCCCGGGTGGACCGGCGTTTCAAATCGATTCGAGCATTTCCTGGAACCGGTTCTTCGAGTGCCGGAAACCTCTGGGCCGGCCGCTCTGTTCGCAGTCCCCGAGTGGCTGTTCACCGTACTCTCTGTCGCCATTGCCCTGGTCGGCATTGCCCTGGCCTATCACTTTTACGTCGCCAGGCCGGGTGTTGCGGACCGCGTGACCGGGAAGATCAAAGGATTCTATAACCTGGTGTACCACAAGTACTACGTGGACCAGCTTTATGACGCGCTTTTCGTTAACCGCACCAAGGACCTTGGAAGAGCCTGCTTCTTCGTCGATTCCCACTTCGTCGATGGTGCGGTCAACGGGACTGCGGCCACAACGCGCGGAACGGCAAGTTTGTCCAAGTTGTTCGACACCTATATCGTGGATGGGTTGGTCAACCTGATTGGCCGGATCAATATGGCGCTGAATCGGATGGCCACCTCGTTTCAGACGGGCCTCGTCCAGAGATACGCGCTGGTGGCGGTTTTTGGGATCATCGTCTTTATTCTGATTTACTACAACGGATTATTGACCGGCGGTTTCTGGAGATAAAATCATTGAAGATTTGAGATTCAAAACTGAAAATTCGGAGCTGTTTATTCATTTTCCATCGTCACTTTTGAATTTTGAATCAAATGGAGTTGGATGCAATGGACTTTTTCATGAACAATATTCTGAACATCGTCTGCTATCTCCCACTGGCGGGAATGATACTGATCATGTTCATGAAGCGGGAAAACGAGAATGCAATCAAGTGGGTCGCCAACATTACCGCTTTTGTTGGTTTCCTGGTCTCCATCCCGCTCCTGACCTCCTTCAATAATCCCCGGTTTGTCGGCCCGAACGGCTTCCGGTTTGTCTACGAGCATCCCTGGATTCCGCTGATCGGGGCGAATTACAAAATCGGGATTGATGGAATCAGCATGCTGCTGATCATGCTGACGACGCTCCTCGGCTTTATTGCCGTTCTCTCGTCCTGGGCAGCCATCAAAGACAGGGTCAAAGAGTATTACGCGTTCATGCTCCTGCTGCAGGTCGGAATGCTCGGCGTCTTCATGTCGCTCGACTTTCTGGTTTTTTATGTTTTCTGGGAAGTGATGCTGGTTCCCATGTATTTCCTGATCGGCGTGTGGGGAGGGCCGAGGAAGCTTTATGCGGCCATCAAATTCTTCCTGTACACCTTGGCGGGTTCCGTGCTCATGCTCGTCGGGATTCTGGCGATTTACTTTTACCAGTACGGTGTCGCCGGCATTTACTCTTTCGACATTATCGGCTTCCAGAAGCTGGGATTCCCGACCGACCTTCAATGGTGGGTTTTCCTGGCCTTCTTTGTCGGATTCGCCATCAAGGTCCCCATGTTCCCGTTCCACACCTGGCTGCCGGATGCTCACGTCGAAGCTCCTACCGCCGGCTCGGTGATCCTGGCAGGCGTTCTGCTGAAAATGGGGACGTACGGTT
>Ga0326728_10022813_pt1 | contig 11563 bp, 9 predicted proteins | sample MB3enrmetagenome_FD_207602 | JGI IMG/M metagenome (GOLD analysis project Ga0326728, IMG submission 207602) | Lab enriched peat soil microbial communities from McLean, Ithaca, NY, United States - MB31MN | ecosystem: Environmental > Terrestrial > Soil > Wetlands > Peat | place: USA: New York... | reverse complement strand
CGCGCACAACGATCCCAGCGCCGTCTCCCGTGGAGGCGCCGTGGGCACGCACCCGGAAGCCAGACACGCCGCGTGTCGGCCCGCCAGCAACCCGGTGGCAATCGATTCGACGTATCCTTCCACGCCGGAGATCTGGCCCGCGAAAAGAACGGTGGACCGCGAACGGAGCTGTAACGTCGGCGCAAGCAGCGCGGGGGCGTTGATATACGTGTTGCGGTGGATCTGCCCGTAGCGAACGAATTCGGCTCGCTCAAGGCCCGGTATCATGCGGAACACGCGCGCCTGTTCCGGAAAGCGCATGTGATTCTGGAACCCCACCAGATTGTAACTGTCCGCCCGCAGATTCTCCTGGCGAAGCTGAACCACCGCCCAGGGCCGCCTGCCATCGCGCGGATCGGCCAGCCCCATCGGTTTCATCGGACCGAAACGCAGCGTTTCCCGCCCGCGCCGCGCCAGCTCCTCAATGGGCAGGCACGACTCGAAATAACAGGCGTTGTCCTCGGGAATATGCCAGGGCACGCTGGTGGCCTCGATCAGCGCATCGAGGAAGCGCTCATATCGTTCTTTGTCGAACGGGCAGTTGATGTAGTCGTCCGAGTTGTCCATGGACTTGCCGTAACGCGATGCGCGGAACGCGATGGACATGTCGATGGATTCGGCCTCGACAATCGGGCTGATGGCGTCGTAGAAGAACAGCCGCTCGGCCCCGGTGAGGCGCGCGATATCGGCGGCGAGCGCGTCGCTGGTGAGCGGCCCAGTGGCGACAATCACGATGCCTTCATGCGGAACTCTCGCGACCTCTTCGCGGCGAATTTCGATCAGCGGATTCGCCTCCACCTCGCGCGATACTTCTTCGGCGAACACGACGCGATCCACTGTCAGGGCATGCCCCGCCGGAACGCGCGCGCGCCACGCGGCGTCGATCAGGAACGAGCCGAGGCGGCGAAGCTCCTGCTTTAGCAGCCACGGCGCAGTGTTCTCCTGTTCGCTCTTGAGCGAATTGCTGCATACCAGTTCGGCAAACCGGTCCGTCTGATGAGCAGGTGTTTGCCGAATCGGCCGCATCTCATACAGAATCGATGGCACGCCGGAATGGGCGAGCTGAAGAGCTGCCTCCGAGCCGGCCAGGCCGCCGCCAATGACATGAACGGGAACCACTGTGACGAGGATAGCGAAGCTAGGAACGCGAAATCCGCCGCGCCCGCCAGAACGAAGCGATTCCGAAGCAGGCCAGGAAGACGGCGAAGCCAAAACCGGCCACCAGCACCAGCGGGGCAGGGCCGTCGCCGCCGCTCCGCCGCCAGGTTTCCATTCCTATGAGCGCCGCTAACACCAAAAAGATGAATCCAATGAGTTGATTCCAAAGAACCCGCATCGGGCGGACGATGGCTGGCAGGATATGATGAAGGAACTTGCCAGCCAATGTAAACATGCTCTGCTGCCAGTGTAAACGAACGGCCTGGCGCGGGGGTTGCCAGCCGGTGTACCATCTACTGAAACGCTGTTTTCCAGACGATATGATGGTTGAGGCGTGGAAAACGAAACTAACGTTAACGCCTGCTCATCTCGTATACAGGGATAGGGATGAGGCCAGCCCGCTGAGGAGCCGATGATAAGCGAGGTGCTCACTTGGACGACCGACTCAAGGAGTTGATGCAGGAGCTGGGAAACGCGATTAATGAGTCGCTTTCCGACTCCGACCGTATCGCGGGCGCGATCGGCGAAATCAAACGCGCCGGCTACGACGTGTTCCTTGTCCTTGAGGCCACCATCGGATTCAACAAACGCGAGGAAGGCGACGAAGAATCGTCCGAATCGGAAACCGAAGAAACAGAGGCGGCGCCAACCAAGCGCCGGTTCGAAGCAGGCAAGATCCGCCTGACCTCTCAGGATCAGAAGTTCCTCAAAGCCCTCAAGATTTCCATCGACGAAGAAGCCGAGCGTTAAGCCGGGCAATCGTCGCCGTCCGCCTTATTCCGCCAGTCAGCCGCCCTATTCCACCAGCGTTGCCTCCGCAATCGCAATCAGATCGAGTGGAACTGTGTCTATGGCAATTTGCTGCGGAGCCGCAACCGCATCCGCCAACCTCGTTATCGAAAACGAATTGACGTAGCGCTGCCGTTCCACCGCCTGCTTCATCCGGTGAGCCAGCGGTTCCGCGTCCAGTTCGGACTTCAGCAGGAAATCCTGTGCTCCTTCGCGCAGCAGCAGAGCTTCGAGAGGACGATCCGGCTCGTCGGCAATCACCAGAATGGGCGTGGCTGGGGCGACACCGAAGACGGACATGAATGTTTCGTGCAACACGCGGCTGTCGGGCAGGCTTAGGTTCAGCAGAATCGCATCGAAGCTCCCGTCGATGGCCAGATCGCACGCCTCTTCGGCGGTCGCGGCGAAAACCGTTTCCCACTCAATTGAGCGTGGCCAGACTTTCGTTTCCTCGGCTTCCTCCAACAACTCGCGCAGGAATCGCTCGTCTTCGAAGGAGTCTTCCACAACCAGCAACCGCAGTGCCTTGTTGTTTGCCACCTGCCCGGCATAGTGGCGCGAGACAGCCGCTCTTCTCGGCTAATCTTCGTCCAGCCGGTATTCCTTCAGCTTGCGATACAGCGTGGTGCGTCCGATGCCGAGTAAATGCGCGGCCACCGCGCGATCGCCTCGGGTGTATTCGAGCGCGCCGAGAATCGCCCTCTTCTCTATCTCGGCGAGCGGAACAACCGGACTGGATGAAGGGACCGCAATCGGAGCCGCAATCGCGGGCTGCGCCTGACCGGCGCTCGTCGGCCGCTCCGGTGAATCGAGCGCCGCCGACCCGTTCCCTGTGGCCGCCGCGGCCCGCGCCATCGATTGTGAGCGGTTGATAACCACGTGGTTCTGCAGATTGGACGGCAGATCGAGCACGTGCAGCAGCGGACCCGAGTTGATGGCCACCATGTGCTGGATGCAGTTCTCCAGCTCGCGCACGTTACCCGGCCAGTCATAACCGAGCATGGTCTCGAGCGTCTCCTGGCTCAGCGAGTGCGTTCTCCCGTACCGCGCCAGGAAATGTCCGATCAGCGCCGGGATGTCCTCGCGCCGGTCGCGCAACGGTGCAAGCCGGAGGTTCACCACGTTCAGGCGATAGTACAGGTCTCGGCGGAAAGTGCCCTTCTCAACTTCCTTCGCCAGATCCCGGTTAGTGGCGGCGATGATCCTGAAATCCGACCGGCGCTGGACCAGCGAACCCACGGGCCTGAACTCTTTCTCCTGTAGAACGCGCAACAGCTTCGATTGCAGATCGAGCGGCACCTCGCCGATCTCGTCGAAGAACGCGGTGCCGCCGTGCGCCATCTCGATGAGGCCGGTCTTCTGCCCCACTGCGCCGGTGAACGCGCCTCTGGCGTGTCCGAAAAGCTCACTCTCCATCAACGGGCCCACCAGCGACGAGCAGTCGATCGGCACGAAGGCGCCGGCGCCCTCGACGTCGTGGATGGCGCGGGCAATCACTTCCTTGCCCGTACCCGTTTCACCCAGCAACAACACCGGCCAGCGGCCTTTTCCGAGCTTCTCCACCAGCCGGAGGATGTGCCGAATCCTGGGCGACTGCCCGACGATGGCGTGTGGCTGTGCCTGATCGATCATCGCTGATGGCAAGAGTGACCTCTGCCTTCGTTACCTATAGTGCGGGAACTAACAAAAACTCTATCCCGAAGTGGGCGCGCGACATAGCCCGCAAATGCGGTGTACACCCTACAAAAGGGTGGGGACTGGAGGTTCAATCGACGGCTCCCGCCGGTGTGCTGTCCAGCCGGACGACGAAACAATGATCCAGCTCGCCACCCAGACGCTCTTCCAGTTGTTCCGCCTGGTTCTCGCTGGTCTCACGTCCAACCAGCACGCGCCACAGCGACGGATTGCCCTGGCGCAGCACGAGCTTTGCCGTTCCGTAACGTTGTTCCATGGTGGAGCGCACCTGCTCGGCGCGGGCGCGATCGGCGAAGGCGCCCACCTGCACGGCATAGAACGGCGACGCGGCTTTTGCAGCGGGCGGAGGAACGGAGAGGATGTCGAGACGAACCTGCGCGATGCCGGGTCCGACCAGGTCGATCTTCTGCGCGGCGGCGTGCGAGAGATCGATGACGCGCCCATCGACGAATGGACCGCGGTCGATGATGCGCACATCCACGGTCTTCGCGTTGCCGAGGTTGGTGACCCTCACCCACGTACCGAACGGCAGAGTGCGATGCGCGGCAACGAGAGTTTCCATGTCGTAGATCTCGCCGTCGGCCGCCTGCCGTCCGTCGTAAGGATGGCCGTACCAGCTTGCCAGACCCGTTTCACCGCTCTGCGGCGCGGATGAGGCCGGTGCGGAGCGTGGCGGATGCGTCACCGGTGCGACGGCGGCATGTTTCTTCGCGCATCCCGCAAGTGCGAGAACGCAGATGGCGCCGATCGCCGCGCAAAATCGGGCCTGCACGTTCACGCGGGTGGATTCATCGCGGCAACTGCGCATCTAAACGGATGCTAACGCGCCTCGTGCCCGCAGGCAAGAACAAAGAGCATGCAAAACGCTCGCAAACGCCCCGGAACAATTCATCACACGGATGTTTTGGAGCTTCGGAGAGGCGCGGCGAGGGCATGCGAAGGTCCTAACTCTCATTTTTTTCTTGACTTTCCTCGCGATCCACTTTATATATGAGTCACAGTGCGATCCTTCGGGGTCGCGCAAATTTGATGTTAGGGAGAATCAATCGATGAAGAACGCTGCTAAGAAAGCTGCCAAGAAGGCTGCCAAGAAAGCTCCGCCAAAGAAGAAAAAGTAGCCTCTGCGCCGAAAGGCGCGACAGCCAAGGGTTCATGCAACAACAGGCCCCGAGAGTTCGGGGCCTTTTTTATGGCCTCTCGCGGCCTTCTCTATTGATCGAGGCTCCTGATCTCCGCCTTCGCGAGTCCTTCCCACACCGCTCCTATCGTCCCGCCTGCCGCGGCGTAGCTCGCACAGCGCGCTCGAAGGCCCAACCGCGGATGTGGTTGATCTGTTCCTTCATGGTGCGCGACAGCGGCACGATGCTCACAGCGGTGCTCACCAGGTCCTGATCGGTGAGTTCGCGGTCGGCCAGGCGCGCGCGGGTAATCGCGGAGACGACGCACTGCTCGATTTCGGCGCCGGTCCAGCCCACGGTGAATTCCAGCAACTGATCGATGTTGAAGTGCGCCGCGTCCTCGCCCCTGCGGTTGAGGTGGATGCGGAAGATTTCCAGCCGTTCCTCTTCCACCGGCAGGTCCACGAAGAAGACTTCGTCGAAACGGCCTTTGCGGATCATCTCGGCGGGTAGCAGGTCGAGACGGTTGGCCGTAGCCGCGACGAAAAGTCCGCGCGTCTTCTCCTGCATCCACGTGAGGAAGAACGCGAAGATGCGGCCCTGTTCGCCGCTCGATTCGGTGGACGTGATGCCCATCTCGATCTCGTCGAACCAGAGAACGGCGGGCGCCATGTCCTCCATCATCTTGCAGGACGCCACGAATACGCCCTCGGGCTTGCCGTGCCGCCCGGAGAAGATCTCGATCATATCCAGGCGGTAGAGCGGCAGGTCAAAATGGGAGGCGATGGCTTTGACGCACAGGCTCTTGCCGCAGCCGGGGATGCCCATCATCAGCAGGCCCTTGGGGACAATCTCCGCGCTCAGCGTGTCGCGCATCTGGAAAAGCTTGCGGCGTTCCAGCAGCCACTTCTTGAGATTGTCGAGGCCGCCCACCTCGCCGATCGTGGTGCCGCCGGTAATGTATTCGATGACGCCGCCGCGGCTGACCAGAGCGCGCTTTTCCTCAAGCAGGAACGGAACGGAGTCGGGTCCCAGACGCGGGCTGCCCACTTGTGCCCGCCGGAGCGCATAGCGGGCTTCGTCGAGAGTGAGCCCCTGCAGCGCCCGCGCGAACTGCTGCCGCAGCCCCTCATCGGCGTGGATGCCTTCGTCGCGCAGAAACTCCGCCAGCTCGATCACATCGGGCGTCCGCAGCTCAATGTACAGAAAGCTGCGGTCCAGTTCCTCCGGGATAGCGCGCACCGCCGAGCTGACCACGATGAACTTCCGCTTATCCAGACAGTTGGTGTACAGATCGCGCAGGCGGCGGCGAATCTCCGCCGAATCGCGCAACGGCTCGTGAAAATCCTTCAGGTGGAAGATCGCCGGGTGCGCGTATTCGTCGATGAAATCCAGGGCGACACGGGGATCGTTCGCGCCGGCCATAGTGTCGCCGTCCTCGCGCCGCAGTCCCTCGGTGAGGCTCCAGGTCCAAATCGGCAGAGGAGCGGACGCGTCCATGCGCAGGCTCACTTCGCGCAGCACCCGCGCCACGCGTTGCTCCTCGGTGGAGCGGACGTAGGTGAGCGGGCGGCCGGATTCGAAGATCTCCCGAAGCAGCTTTCCGGCGCGGCTTTCGGTGGTGGGGGTCTGGACGAGAGGCTGTATGAGTCCCATTATCGGCGATTCTGATCGGCGGTCATTTGTGGCTTAGTTTCGTCTCGACGCTGCGGACCTTGTCGTCCATGAATTGGGCGCGGTCGGTCCGTGTACCGAAGCGCATGCTGGTGGAAATGCGCGGCACGCCCGCTTCGTGCAACACCTCGTGGCACTGCTTCACCGCGGCGAAGACGGCATCCCACTCCCCTTCCACGTTGGTTCCATAGGCGTGGAGTCTCGTGGAGAGGCCGGCTTCGGCGAACACGCGTTCGCAGGCGGCGACTTCGCGCGACACCGAAACGCCGATGCCAATCGGGATGATGCAAACGTCCGCGATCACATGCATGGAATGGGCCCCGTCATTCTACTTCCGTTGCGATACCATCGTGGTTTCGGACATCACCATGACACGACGAGATCTGCTCAAGAGCGGCGTCGCGGTATCCGCGAGCACCGCATTTTCCGCCGGAGTTGCCTCTGCCGCTCCGGGCACCCAGGATGCCAGCCAGGTTGCCCCCTCGCCCCGGGAACGCCTGCTGCTTGATGCCGGATGGCGCTTCAGCCTGGGCCATGCCGAGGATCCCACCCGCGATTTCGGATACGGCGGCGGTAAGGATGAGACCTTCGCCAAATCAGGTGACCTGTTTGCACCCAGCAGCATTAAGTATGACGACAGCGCCTGGAAAAAAGTCGATCTCCCGCACGACTGGGCTGTCGACCTGCCGTTCGTCGACGACCCGAATCTCTACTCGCACGGGTGCAAGCCGCTCGGACGCAAGTATCCGGCCACCAGCATTGGCTGGTACCGCCGCATCTTCGACATCCCGGCCTCCGACGCGGGACGGCGCATTGCCATCGAATTCGACGGTGTGTTCCGCGATTGCATCGTAGCTCTCAATGGATATTACCTGGGACGCAGCCTGAGCGGCTATGCTCCCTTCCATCTCGACGTCACCGATTTCCTTAACTATGGCGACAAGAACGTGCTGGTGGTCCGGGCCGACGCATCAATCAATGAAGGCTGGTTCTACGAAGGCGCGGGAATCTACCGTCACGTCTGGCTGACGAAAATGAACCCGGTGCATGTGGCGCACTGGGGCACTTACGTTCGCTCGGAAGTTCAGCTTGGAACGGCCGAGGCCCGAATATCCACTGAGGTGGATAATGACGGCGATGCCGTGCGAACCTGCCAGGTGGTGTCTCAAATCGTGGACGGCACCGGCAAAGAGGTGGGAACGGTGCGATCCACGCCGGCCGCCGTCGCGCCGTGGGGCCGGTTCGAGTTCGATCAGCAGATCGCTGTGGACAACCCTGCACTGTGGTCGCCGGATACGCCGAACCTGTATCGGGTGCTGACCACCGTCGAAAGCGATGGCGCCGTGCTGGACCGTTACGAGACGCCCTTCGGCATCCGCACCCTCCATTTCGATGTCAATCAGGGCTTCTTCCTGAACGGGCAGCACGTGGAAGTGAAGGGGACCTGCAATCATCAGGATCACGCGGGCGTGGGCGCGGCCTTGCCAGACCGCATCCAGTATTACCGCATCGAGCGCCTGAAAGACATGGGATCCAACGCCTACCGCACATCGCACAATCCTCCGACACCGGAACTGCTCGACGCGTGCGACCGTCTGGGCATGCTGGTAATGGACGAAACGCGCATGATGTCGTCGAGCCTGGAAGGCCTGAGCGAACTCGAGCGCATGATTCGGCGCGACCGCAATCACCCCAGCATCGTGCTCTGGTCTATGGGCAACGAAGAGGCGCAGCAGGAGAACGAGCACGGCGCCCGCATCCTGACCACGATGAAACGGCTCACCCGCCAGTTGGACCCGACGCGTCCCGTAACTGCGGCCATGAACTTCAGTGGCTGGACCAAAGCCTCCCTCCTGATGGATGTTCGCGGCTTCAATTACAGCGAGAAGGGCATCGACCCGTATCACCAGCACGTCCCTGACCAGCCGATGATCGGCTCGGAGGTGGGCAGCACGGTCTCCACGCGCGGCATCTACGCCAACGATAAAGAGAAAGGCTACGTCAGCGCCTACGACGTGAACTTTCCGCATTGGGCGAAGACGGCGGAGGACTGGTGGAACATCTATGCGGAGCGGCCGTTTCTCGCCGGCGGCTTCGCGTGGACCGGCTTCGATTATCGCGGCGAGCCCACGCCCTACGGGTGGCCCTGCATCAACTCGCACTTCGGCATTCTCGACACCTGCGGCTTCGCCAAGGACAATTTCTACTATTACCAGGCGTGGTGGGGTACGAAGCCGGTGCTGCATCTTTTCCCGCACTGGAACTGGAAGGAGGGGGAAGAGGTCGCGGTGTGGTGCCACACCAATCTGGATCGCGTGGAGCTTTTCCTGAATGGACGTAGCATGGGCGCGCGCGACGTCGTTAAGAACCAGCACGTCGAATGGAAGGTGAAGTACGAACCCGGCGTAATCGAAGCCCGCGGCTATCAGGGCGGCCAGCAGGCGCTCATGGCGAAACGTGAAACTACCGGCGCTCCCTCGCGCATCGTCCTGCGGCCGGACCGCACCCGTATCGCCGCAGACGGCGAAGACGTGTCCCTGGTCGCGGTTGAGGTTGTGGACAGTCAGGGCCGCATCGTGTCTACGGCGGACAATAACATCGCCTTCAGCATCGAAGGGAACGGCCGGCTGATCGGCGTGGGCAACGGCGATCCAAGCAGCCACGAATCCGACAAAGGCACGCGGCGAAAAGCGTTCAACGGTTTTTGCATGGCCATCGTTCAGGCTTCGAAGCAGGATGGCGCGCTGAAGATCACTGCTTCGTCGCCGGGTCTGGAGAGTGCCGCCGCCACGTTGGAAATCGCGCCGGCCACACCGCGGCCCGCCGCGTAAGCGCGATCAATGCCGAAGATCTACCGCCGCGTTCTGCCGTACATGTGGCGATACCGCCGCGCGCTGTTTCTCGGCCTCGGCTCGCTCATCATGAAGGACGTCATGGGAGCTGCGCTGCCGCTGGTGATCGGCGCGGGCGTGGATTCGCTGGTGAAGGGCTTCCGGTTGTCCATCCTGATGCGGCTGGCGGCCCTGCTTGTCGGTGTGTCGCTCGCCAAGGGCATCTTCATGTACTGGATGCGCGTGATCCTGGTGGGCATGTCGCGCGACGTCGAGTACGACCTGCGCAACGATCTGTTCGCCCACCTCATCCGCCTCTCGTCCAATTTCTTCTCGCGCTACCGCGTGGGCGACCTCATGGCGCGCGCCACCAACGACCTGAACGCGGTGCGCATGGCGCTCGGCCCCGGCGTGATGTATTGGACGGAGACCGTTTTCACTCTGATCTTCTCGGTCGCCATCATGGTGAAGGTGGATTGGGTACTCGCCGTCACCGTACTGCTCCCGGCCCCCGTGGTCAGCTTCGTCGTGGTGTATTTTGGACGCCGCATCCACGACCGTTTTGAGAAGATCCAGGCCCTGTTCTCCGACATCAGCAGCCGCGTCCAGGAGAACCTTTCGGGCGTGCGCGTGGTGCGCGCTTATGTCCAGGAGAAGGCCGAGCTGGAGAAATTCGAATCGCTGAACCTCCTGTACGTCGATCAGAACATTCGGCTGGCCCGCTTATCGGCGCTGTTCAATCCGCTGCTGCAGGCGCTGGTGGGCACGATGTTTCTCATCGTGCTGTGGGCCGGCGGTTATCGCATGATGACCCATCACATCACGCTTGGCCAGTTCGTGATGTTCAACACGTTCATGGGGCTGCTGATCTGGCCGATGATCGCGCTCGGCTGGGTGGTGAATCTGATGCAGCGCGGCAAGGCGTCGCTCGGCCGAATCATGGAGGTGATGGACGAGCAGCCAGCGATCGCCGCTCCTCCGCAGCCGGTTCCGCTCCCCTCGAATCTGCGCGGCCAGATCCGGTTCGATGGTGTGGGAGTGAGTTATCCAGCCGGCGCGGCGTTGAAGCGCGTGGAGCTGGAGATTCCCGGCGGCGCCACCGTGGCCATCGTTGGGCACACCGGCAGCGGCAAGAGCACGCTGGTTTCGCTGATTCCACGCATGCTGGATACCACCACGGGCAGTGTCCTCGTGGACGGTCTCGATGTGCGGGCGGTGGATCCGGAGGAACTGCGGCGACAGATCGGCTTCGTGCCGCAGGAGACGTTTCTGTTCAGTGCGACGCTGGCGGAGAACATCGCATGGGGCGTTGCGGGGGCCGATCGCGCGGCAATTGAACGCGCCGCTGAGCTGGCGGGACTCGCTCCCGACATCGCGACATTTCCCGCGGGCCTCGACACAATGGTGGGCGAACGCGGCCTCACCCTCTCCGGCGGGCAAAAGCAGCGCACCGCGATCGCCCGCGCGCTGCTGCGCGATCCCCGCATCCTGATCCTCGACGACGCCTTGTCGAGCGTGGATACCATCACCGAGGAGCGCATCCTCGAAGGGCTGGTGCGGATCATGCACGGCCGCACCACCATCCTCATCTCGCACCGCGTTTCCACCGTGCGCCACGCCGACCACATCTTCGTCCTCGAGCACGGCGAGCTGGTGGAACAAGGCACCCACGCCGAGCTCATCGGCACCGGCGGCTACTACGCGGACCTGTACCAGAAGCAGTTACTGGAAGAGGAGCTGGAAGCGATCTGAGAAGGTGAGCCTGATTTGAGATTGCAGCGACGGTATTCTGGCGGTCGCCTCTACGGAGTTCAAGGCCATCCTCCTCCGACGTTCTTATGCCGCCAGATCCGTGACCCGAACGGACAGCCGCTTACCTAGGGCAGTGAACGCCGCTTCGAGCTGATTGAGTTTCGACTTATGCTGAATGTCCAGCAAACGGTCCACCTGACTTGGCGAGCACCCGAGCCTTCGCGCCAGCTCGATTTTCCGGATGCCGGCAGAGCGCAACGCGGCGTACAGCATGAACTTCGCTTCGCTGAGCGCGGGAACCTGCACCATGCGCAAGCCCTTCTTCAGTGGTCCGGGCTTCGGAAGGTCCCTGGACGCTTCGACGTAGAATGTCAGCGCCAGTTCCAAAGCTTCCTCGGCCATTAGCGTTGCCTCTTTGAGCGTGTCGCCCTCGGTGATCGCTTCCGGAACATCCGGGAAAGTGACCACGTAGCCACCGGACGCCCTGTCCCTGGAAAATCTGGCTGG
>Ga0326728_10022810_pt1 | contig 11565 bp, 15 predicted proteins | sample MB3enrmetagenome_FD_207602 | JGI IMG/M metagenome (GOLD analysis project Ga0326728, IMG submission 207602) | Lab enriched peat soil microbial communities from McLean, Ithaca, NY, United States - MB31MN | ecosystem: Environmental > Terrestrial > Soil > Wetlands > Peat | place: USA: New York... | reverse complement strand
ACTCCCCTTTCCACGACCACCGATTGGCACGCCCAGCGCACCTTTGTCTCCGCCAAGGACCAAGTTTTCTTTGGCAGGAACATGTTTGAACTGGGTGCGGCCGTGGACGATAACACGGGCCATCTTGCCCCGCTCGGCATCGAGTTGTACAAGATTCAGCCTCTCGCGGCATCCGGTAATTACTTCGAGACATTGCAACAGCGCAGCCACCGCCTGCAGTCTATCGGTCAATTAAGTCTTTCCTCCCTTCGCTGGCACGGCACCCACGAGGTGAGAGCGGGCTTCAACGCCGATGGACTGGCTTTTTCGCAAGGCGCGGTGCGCAATCCGATTGAGACGCTCAGCGCCGGCAACACCCAACTGCTTCTCACCAAGTTTAGCGGCACGTCCCATTATCGCGTCACCAATACGCAGTTGGGTCTTTACCTGCAAGATACCTGGCAAGTCTTTCGCCCTCTGGTCATAGCGATCGGAGGGAGAGCGGATTGGGATACCTTAGTGGGAAAGACAGTGCTCGGCCCGCGGCTGGCAGCCAATCTCCTGCCCTTTCGTGATGATCGGACCAAAATCTCAGTAGGCTGGGGAATCTACTACCGGCCGATCAATATGGGCCTTTGGGGCGCCGGGCTCGATCAAGAGCGGACTGACACCCTTTATGACCAAACCGGGACCACGCCCTTGGGGACTTTCACTACGCAGTTCTTGTTGCCCTCCGGCGGCCTTCAGCAGCCGCGCTTCAACACAAGCAGTGTCGAGTGGGAGCAAAAGCTGGGGTCCAATACTTTGACGGGCGTCACTCTCCTGCGCCGTGTGGAAGGCGATGGATTCGCTTATGAAGGCACCCAACCCGGTCCCCTGGGCCTGGGAGGGGTGTTTCGGTTTCAGGACCACCGATGCGATCGCTATAGTTCCGGTGAGGTCTGGGCTCGCCATGTCTTTAAAAACAAGGCCGAGATATACGGGGATTATATTCGCTCCAGCGCGCGTAGCAACGAAGCCTTGGATTACACCCTCATAGCTCCCTATTTTGTTCCCCAGGCCCCGGGACCGCTCTTGTGGGATGCCCCGAATCGCTTGATCTCTTGGGGACGGTCCCCTGTTCCGCTTTGGGGTTTGTTCCTGACTTATCGGCTGGAATACCGAACGGGTTTCCCGTTCGATGACGTGAATGAAAAGCAGCAACTCGTCCATGCGCCAGGCCAATTTCGCTTCCCCGACTATGTCGAGCTGGACGTTGGCCTGGAAAAGCGGTTCCGGTTCCACGGCCAGACGTGGGCTCTCCGCGCAAGCGCCATCAATGCCACCAACCACGACAATCCCAATGTGGTCAACACCTTTGTCAGTCCCTTCGCTTTCGCAGGGGGCCAGGGCAGAGCTTTCACGGGACGCCTTCGCTTGGTGGGAAGCAAGTAGAGGCGGCTTTAGGCCGCCATTTGGCGAGATAAACTCGCCGCTACAGCATCAAATTGACCCACGACCCTGTGCCCGGCAAACTTGTCCCGCGCATTAAATCATGTTCCAGTATAATTACCAGGGCACCATGAGAGTCCTCATTCTTACCCTCGCTTGCCTCGCCGGAGCCGTATGCCTCGTCGCCAAGGAGAAGCCGCCCACTACCTACCAAATCCCCCTGCCGCCGAAGCCGGACTTCTCCGAAGTGGACTGGCTAGTGGGGGAATGGATCGGAAGCACCACTGACCGGACAGCCCCAGGTGAAATCCGGTTGTCCGCGAGCTATGAACTGGATAAGCGAGTCATGCTCCTACGCGGGGAAGCATCTTTCCAGGCGACCAAAACTTCCTCGGCCATGAAAGAATCATGGATGGGCGTCCTCACTTCGGACCGCGGAGCGGCCGGCTTTTTGCTATGCACATTTTCCAGCACCGGTTTCATCACGCGATACCGGGTGACGGTTGAAGGGCCGGAAACACACATCAATCCAGAGGGAGGCGAGCAGCCTCCGCCGGGATGGCTCTTTCGCACGGTCATCAATCGCACAGGCCCTAAGGAGTTTGTTGAGACAGTTCAGGCAGCACCCCCCAACAAATCCTTTTTTGATTATTACACCGCCAAGTTGGGCCGCGTAACGGTCGAGGAGAAGGCGAAGATATCTCCAGCCACACCCCCATAGGAAGGCTTGGTGTGAAACTACAGGTGGCTGTGCCCATTCCCAAGCAGATATGGGAGGAACAAAATGGTGAGGCGCCCGGCGTAGGGGCATCCGCCGCGGCGGACGCTGTGCCCCTACAAGATGCACTTCGCACCGACGCTAAGTTCCGAATTTGGGTTGAAGAGGACCCAGGTGGCACATTGGCCTTGGCAAGCAAGGAGGGCGTTCCGTGTCTACACGCAAGAAGGTCATCCTTGGTATCCTGATCTTCCTGGCCGTCACACTTGTTGCCGTTGTGGTCATAGTTCCCCTGCTCTTCGATGTGGACCGCTATCGCGCGCAGGTCGAATTGCTAATCGAAGAGCAGACGGGCAAGCCCGCTGAGATTGGGCATCTCGCTCTCACCGTCTTTCCAAGCCTTTCCATCCGCGTAGATGATTTCGCTCTAAGAAATCCCTCGGGATTCCCCCAGGGTTATTTCGTAAAGGCTCAACGGATTTACGCCGTGGTTGACGCCGGTGGGCTTTGGGATCACCAGGTGGTCATCAAATCGCTGGACCTGGACACTCCTGCAATCAACCTGCTTTCCGACCTCAAGGGTAACTGGAACTTCCAGAGTAAGCCTTCTTCAGCCCAAGCCGCCCCTGACCCGCCGGGGCAAAAGCCCTTGTTTACGCTGGGCGCCATCTCCAACGTCAAGATCACCAAGGGCAAGCTAAGTATCGCGAGCCTTTTGCCCTCCGGGGATTCGGGCCCGATTTTCATTGAAGCGGAGGGCGTTTCGAGCCAACTGCGGCAGGTCGACCTCAACGCCTTCACTGAATCTGCCTCAGTCCACCCCGATGCTGTGCCTGGTGAACCCGAAGCGGCTTCTGAAGCTGGTCGGCTTACGTCTGTCGCCTACGCCACCGACCAGAGTGGCAAGCTCGTGGCGGAGGGAACGTTCAAGATGGACTCTTTGCTTGTCATGAATCTGGTCGTGACCAATGTTAAATCCAAACTCCGTCTTTTCCCCAAGCAAGTCTTCTTCGACGGCCTGGAGTTTAAATGTTATGACGGCCACGCCGTCGGGAACCTTTCCTTCTCGTTGGCGGGCCAGAATCCCCATTACAACACCGATGCGAAACTGGAGGGCGTGAACGTGGCGAAGTTGCTGGATGCATTTCCGGATGCCCGTGGGAAAATGACCGGCACGCTCGAGATAACTGTGAAACTTGATGGCGAAGTGAGTCACTCACCCGACCCCCTGGCGGGAATTCGCGGCTCCGGGCAAATGACCATCCGCAAGGGGAAGTTGCCCAGTTTGCAGTTGAACAAGGACCTGCTGGAACTGGCCCGGGTTGCGAAGATGGGTCCGGCCTCCGGAGATCCTGGCTCCTTCTCCTCCATCGCCATGGATTTCACCATCGCAAACAACCGGATTAACACCACCAAAGCCACTATCGTTGGCAACGGAGTGGATGTGGACGGCTCCGGGAGCCTTGCTCTGGCCGGGGAGGGCAGCCTCGATTACCAAGGCGTGGCGAAAGTCGTTGCCAGCCAGAACGCCCTCACCAGCATTGTGGGAAGCATTTCAGGCGCAACTGTTGCCGGCGGCAAGATGGCTTTCCCCTTCAGTCTGGCTGGGACATTACAGAATCCCAAGTTCACACTGAAGTCAGGTGGCGCCGGCAGCCAGTTGGGCGCGATCACGGGAGCGCTGGGAGGCCAAAAGGGTGCTACCGGTCAGCAACAGCAGCCTGCGAACGCTGTGCAAGGCACAACCGGGCTCCTCAAGAAGAAAAAACCGTAATCCCCCTCCTTGGTTAAGGAGGGGGTCAGGGGGTGGTCCGAAGTCCCCTCCTTCGTTAAGGAGGGGGCCAGGGGGTGGTTGGCCGCGACCAATCAATCGGGAGAAAACATAATTTCCCCATCTCTTCTTCGCAACGTTTAAGTGAGCGTCTGCGCGTATGGAGGAATCAATGACGACTACTCGACCCCTCGCACTGATCACCGGAGCTTCGGCCGGTATTGGAGCTGCTTATGCTCGCCGGCTGGCCGCGCAAGGATACGACCTGCTTCTGGTGGCCCGGCGCGTGGGTCGTCTGGAGGAGTTGGCCGCAGAACTCACCAGCCGCCACCACGTGCGGGCCGAGCCTTTGCCCGCCGACCTCACCAGCGACGCCGACCTGAAAGCGGTCGAAGACCGAATCGCGCGCGAAGAGTATCTCGAATTCCTGCTCAACAACGCCGGGTTTGGCAGCAGCGGACGGTTCTGCGAATCCCCGGTAGAAGTTCAGGACGCCATGCACCGGCTGCACGTGTTGGCCACCCTGCGCCTCTCCCACGCGGCGCTCCGCAAGATGGCGGCGCGCGGCAAGGGCGCGGTAGTCAACGTGTCCTCGGTGGCGGCGTTCATCTGCCGGCCGGGCAGCATCAGCTACTACTCCACCAAGGCCTGGATCAACTGCTTCACTGAAGGGCTCTACCTGGAATTGAAGCAGGCCCGCTCGCCCGTGCGCGTGCAGGCGCTTTGCCCCGGATATACGGTGACGGAGTTTCACGACGTCATGGGATTCGACCGCGGCCGGATTTCCAAAAGCTGGTGGACTCCCGCCGAGCAGGTGGTGGACGCTTCCCTCGAGGGCCTCAAGCGCGGCAAGCTGTTCGTGGTGCCCGGCTGGCGCTACAAGTTCATCGTATTGCTGCTCCGCCTCATCCCACGTCCCCTGCTCCATGCCACAAGTTCGTGGGGTGACAGGTGGGACGGAAAACAAGAGTGAAGGCAGAAAGCAGAGGCAGAAAGTGGGCTCAAGACTTGGGAAGCAATCTGAGGCGCTCGATGCTCATACGGTGACCGCGACGACCGGTCGGTCAGAGGGGGTTACGCTCGCAGGGAGAGACTCGCCGTCCTCCAGCAGTGCCTCGATCACCATCTGGGCCACCTCTTGGACATTCTTGAGTGCCTCCTCTTTGGTGTGACCCCACGTTGCGGCGCCCCTCGATTCGAGGTCCGGTACATAGGCACGCCAAACATCCTCATCGGGTTCGATAACTACAGGGAAGACGTACGATCTCATCCTATGCCCTCCGTTCTTTTTGCGCTGAGCCAAAAGACTCTGCGTTGGTCTGGATGATACGCCCCAAACAACGGACTCGTTTCATTGTACAGTTCGGAGAAGGCTTGCCAACCACGGGCGTCGCGGACCCAGGATCGCGTCAAAGTCCCCGAAAGGTAACATGCCAAAGCGGCTCTGCCGCCTGATGTGCGGAAAGGCTTCGCCTTTCCGAGGGCTTCCGCCCTGACTAACCCCCTCGGCTGGGCTGGAAGGCTCAACCTTCCAGCCCAGCCGAGGGGAAGGAGGGAGGCTGTCTGCGCCGGAAAGCCAGAGGCTTTCCGCACATCAGGCGGCAGAGCCGCTTCCTCCGCGACTTTGACGCGGCCCAGGTCGCGGACCGCAAGGGCATGCCTCTTGCTTGTCCAACTGCCTTCCGCTTTCTGCCTTCTACTTTCTGCCCTCGAGAGCCGCTACCACCCCCCGCGCGATTCCAGCCTCGCAGTTTCTTCGCGAATCCGTTCCCAGGCTCGTTGCACATGACGAGATTCGGTGTAAGTCTGGCCGACGCAGAAGCGGATGATGTAACGCCCATTCAGCTTGGTGTGGGTCAAATAGAGATCGCCGCTTCGATTGAGGGAATCCAGCAACGCTTCGTTGAAGGCGTCCCCCGCGCGGTGACGAAAGCACACCAAGTTCAATGGAGCGGGGGCGGCCAGCTCAAATCGCCCGTCCCCTTGCACCCAGGAGGCAAACTCCTGGGCCAAGGCCACGTGGCGGCGAACGTGGTGACGCAAACCCTGCACGCCGTAGTGCCGAATCACGAACCAGAGCTTCAACGACCGAAAGCGTCTCCCCAGCGGCACCTGCCAGTCTCGATAGTCGATGACCGCGCCCGATTCTGTGGCCTTGTTGCGGAGGTAATCCGGCAGAATGGATAAGGCCTCGATCAGCGCTTTCCGGTTGGCCACGTAGAAGCAGTCGCAATCGAAATTCGTGAACATCCACTTGTGAGGATTGAAGCAGTAGCTATCCGCCAGCTCCAGGCCCTCGTTGATGTACCGGAATTCAGGGCAGAGCGCGGCCGTGCCGGACATGGCAGAATCAACGTGAAGCCAAATGCCTTGCTGCTTCGCGATCCGCCCGATTTCCGGCAAAGGGTCGAGGGCGTTCGAGGAGGTGGTCCCCACGGTGGCGCAGACGATGCAGGGAATCTTCCCGGCTCGCCGGTCTTCGGCGATTTGCCACGCCAGAGCATCCGGGCGCATGGCCAATCGAGCGTCAACATCAATGAGGCGCAGGTTTTCGTCGCCGAGTCCGGCGATCCTCACGGCTTTTTCGATGGAAGAGTGAGCCTGGGAAGAGGCATAGGCGACCAGTTCGCCTTGGCAACCTCGCTTATTGCTGGTGTAGCCCGTGGAGCGCTCGCGGGCGGCTAAAATCGCGCACAGCGAGGCGCTGGAAGCGCTGTCCTGAATAACGCCTCCACCCGTTGACGTGGAAAGGAATTTCTCCGGCAAGCCCAGCATCTGGACGAGCCAGTCGAGCACGTGTGTTTCGAGTTCCGTGCAGGCCGGACTGGTAGCCCACAGCATGCCCTGAATTCCAAGCCCGGACGACAGCAGGTCGCCGAGGATCGCGGGAGCTGAAGCGTTGCAGGGAAAGAAGGCAAAAAAATTGGGCGACTGCCAGTGCGTTATGCCCGGCAGGATCAACTTTTCAACATCTCCCAGTAGGGCTGCGAAAGACTCGCCGCTCGCTGGAGGGTGCTGCGGGAGCGAGGCACGGATTTCACCCGGCTGCAATTGAGCCAACACCGGGAATGACTCGATGCGCTCATAATAATCAGCGATCCACTCAATGACCGCCCGGCCATTCCGGCGAAACTCCTCAGTGGTCATGTGGTAGCTTTTCTCGTTCGACATCCCTGCCTCCTCTTCGGCGCGGGAAGAATAGTTGTCCCTCGTCCGTTGTCCGTGGTCCGTAGTCATTTGACTTCTTCCTTGAAAGTCGACGCCGCGTCGGCTGTCAACTTGCCGCTCAATCGCACTACCGTGGCGCCTTCCGTGGTGTGGACATCCAGCTTCAAGCGGGAAGCAGGAACCTTAGAGGGATTCGCCGCCATAAAAACTCCTGTTCAGATTCAGATCGCCACCTGTTGATTGTACCGCAGGTGGCGCGCCCACGCCGCTTTGGCATGTGAGTACCAGGAACCCCCCAGCGACTAACGCCTGCCACCTCCAATCAGCAATGTTCAATCGTCAATCCCGCTGGACCCTTTTGCTTTTCACCCTTTCTTCGGGCGATAATCGCTGCTGCCATGAAAACCACGCGCTATTTTGAAGAGCAAGTCCTGCGCAAGCGGCCGTACATCCAGCGCGCGTGGTGCGAAAGGATCGTGACAAATCCTCTGCGGCGTCAAACCCAGCCCGATGGCAGGATTCGTTACTGGGGAGTCGTGCCCCAACTGGGAGGGCGCGCGCTTCGCGTGGTGACGTTGGAGGACGGGGAGACGATTCACAACGCTTTCCCGGACCGCGATTTCAAGCTACCATAGGGAGTGGGAGGATAAACGGATGAAGCTGCACTACTATGCGGAAACTGATTCCCTCTACATAGACCTCAACTCGAGGCCCAGCGCCGATTCGCGCGAAATCGCCGACGGCCTGGTCATCGACTTCGACGCCCAAGGCAACATCGTCGGCATCGACATTGACCGCGCCTCACAGAAACTCGACCTCGAGACACTCGAAACCGTCTCCTTGCCCACGCTGACCGCGCGGCTTTCCTGACTGCTGCTTCTGTATTTGCCGGACCTGCAATCGTCAATCAGCAATCGCAATCGGCAATCAGCAATGCCTCTGCCGCCTGTTCTTCCTCTTTTCTCCCGCCCCCGCCGAACAGACCCTGGACCCGAAACCCTCGAAGGCGTTTGCATTCCTGAGCGGGAGGAAGTATGCTGTCGATATGACACTGGAAAGCATCAAAGATGCGATTGCCGAGCTTCCCGAAGGGGAAAGGACCTCGCTCGTGGCTTGGCTCAACGATCGGGACGCCAAGGCTTGGGACAAGCAAATCGAAGACGATTTTTCCGAGGGTGGCGCCGGCATGGCTATGCTCGAGAAGTGGGACGCTGAAATCAAAACCGGAAGGTCCATACCCCTGGAAGAATTCCTTGCCCAGCGAGAAAAGGCTCACAAAGCGGAGTGAGTCCCCTGCGCTCTTTCTTGACACCGAGCTTTCGAAAACTCTATGCCGGCCTGCCTGATGTGGTCCAGGAATTAGCCGATGAAAAATATCGGCTGTTCATGCAGGATCCTTTTCACCCCTCACTTGAGTTTCGGCCCAAGGGAATGGTCTGGACGGTTGCCATAGGCCGCTCCTGCCGAGCCATTGCCAGACGCTTTGGGAACGATCTTCACTGGGTCTGGATAGGTTCACACGAGGACTACAATAATGTCCTTAGGAAGCTGAAATAGGCATCAGCAACAACCGTTTTTCGTTATTGAGTTGCTCCCGAGGGCTGCTACTCGATTGCTCCGGCGGCGAACAAGGCACTCACCCGCTGCAGGTCAGCCTCCGTGTCTACGCCGATCGTGTCATGCGGCGTCTCGGCCACCATGATGGGCACGCCATTCTGCAAAAAGCGTAGTTGGTCCAGCTTCTCAGCCAACTCCAACGAGGATTGCGGTAAAGAGTGAAACAGGGACAGCGCCGCCCGCGTGTAAGCGTAAATGCCCAGGTGCTTGTAGTACTGAATCCCGCCTTGGCCATCACGATCGTAAGGAATGGGGTAGCGAGAGAAGTAAAGCGCGCGGCCTGAGTTGTCGGTCAGGACTTTGACATTGTTCGGATCCAACGCCGCAACCGGGTCCATGGCGACCTTGAGGGTTGTGACCTGGACGTCTCCCTCGAAGAACGGGGTGAGCAGCAAATCGAAATGCGCCGGGCGCAGCATCGGCTCATCTCCCTGGATGTTCGCATAGACCTCCGCATCCGTCCGCGTCATTACTTCGTGCACGCGGTCGGTTGGGGAGGGGTGGCGGCCGGTCAGGGTGACTGGAATGCCCTGCGCTTCGCAGAACTGCTTCACTTCTTCGTCCTCCGTTGCCACCACCAGATCGGCAAGCAACGGCGAACGTCGGGAATGGTGATAAACCCAGTAAAGCATCGGCTTGCCCGCAATTTCTCGAAGTACTTTTCCGGGCAGCCGAGTTGATCCCAGCCTTGCCGGGATAACTCCCAGTATCTTCGGACGAGCGCTCATAATCTATCCTCAGTTCTCTTCAGAAAAATGTGATTCAGCGCCTTTGATGCCCAATGGCGCTCGGATGCGCTTGCGCCGGCACGATGCCCCAACACAAAGATGCGCATGGATCCGCACATCCTATTCCTCCTGGCGTGTGTAGATGATCGTCCAAACTGCGAATCCGGTCAATGCGGAACGAAGTTGTCCCGCCGCGGCGGGTCCGTTGCCAGCCATCAGCGCTCGGTTGGGGTACAGTTTGAATTCTTTCAGGCTCGACCGGTAAGGTCCATAAAATCATCACCTACGCGCCCTTTTCTTGACACCCCTGAAAAGGGCATGTTACATTTTTTGGTCTTTGATGGTGACGGTATTGCTCTCTGTGAGGGTGCCCTTTAATCATGGGCGAGACTCTTTCCAAGCTCGCGCAACTCTTTATCCAGACGATTCCAACGGTCATTTTCGTATTCCTCCTTTATGTCATTCTCAGCCGGTTCTTTTTTGGGCCGCTGACCGCAGTGTTGAAGAAGCGTGAGGAAGAGACCGAGGGCGCGATGGCGCGTGCCCACGAGCAAGCGGCGGCGGCGGCGGAGAAAGCGCGTCAATACGAAGCTGCTTTCCAGGCTGCGCGGCAGGAAACATACCGCCACCGGGAGGCGGCTGGGCGCTCCATCCTTGAAGACCGGGAAGCAACCCTGAAGCGGGCGCGCCAGCGCTCGGAAGCATTGGTCAGCGAAGCGCAGGCCAGCCTGGCAGCGGAGGTAGGTCAGCGCAAGAAGGAATTAGAGAGCGCTTGCCAGTCTCTAGGCCAGGAGATAGCCGAGACGATCCTGGGAGGCGCCGCGAGGGATGGCGCAGGAAGGATTCAGCCTTGAGAGTTTCCTTGCGCCGCGCGTTGACTCGATGGCTTCTCGCCGCCTGCCTGCTGGGCCTGGCCGGCTCGCTGGGTTTCGCTCGGACCTTTGCCCAGGACCGCAGCCTTGCCTCCGCCAGCGCGGCAGAGGGTGGCGAGGCGGAGAAAAGGGAGGGACGCGAGTTACTTTACAAGTTTATTAACCTCGCGCTGCTCGTGGGAACCCTCGGATTCCTCTTGCGGAAACCCCTAGCTGGTTTCTTTGCCGGACGCTCTGCCTCCATCCGAAAGGGCCTGGAGGAAGGACGAAAGGCCCTGCAAGTATCCCAAGCCCAACTCAAGGCCGTGGAGGAGAAGTTACAGCATCTGGAGGAGGAGATTGCGGCCTTCAGGGCTTCCGCGGGCCGGGAAATGGAGGCGGAACGCCAGCGTTTGAAACTGGCGGCGGCCGAAGAGGCGGAGAAAATCCTCCAGTCCGCACGCGCCCAGACCGAAGTCGCGGTTCGGGCCGCCAAGCTGGAATTGAAGAGCTACGCGGCCGAGCAGGCGGTCGAGTTGGCCGAGGAGATTATTCGCCGGCGCCTGGACGAGGCGGGCCGGAAGAAACTGGTGGAGGATTTTTTGGCCAGAGTGTAGCGCAAGGCTCGCTTTCCAGCCTTGCGGCTTTTCCGTCGCGAAGAAGCGCAGGGCCGAACGGCGGGCCCTGCGCTACAAGAATCTGAGGGTCAGCAGTCATGCCCATGGTGGTTGCAAATCGGTATGCACGCGCGCTCGCCGAGGTGGTGGCGCCGAGCGGCGATTACGGTGGGGTCCTCCAGGAGCTTCAGGAGTTCGTGACGGCCTACCGCGAGAGCTTCGAGCTGCGGGAAGTGTTCGCTTCGCCCGCCGTGGCGTTGCCGCAGAAGATGAACGTGCTTGTGGCGATCGGTCGAAAACTGGGCGAATCCCCGGTGACGCTGAATTTCTTGCGCGTGCTCCTGGCCAACTACCGGATGCCTTTGCTCGAAGAAGCGCTCCAGGCTTATCGGAAGATAGCCTACGACCGATTGGGAGTAGTGCAAGTTAATGTCTCTTCGGCCTCGGACCTCTCGAAAGCCGAGCGGGAAAGCGTGGCCGCGCGATTCAGGGAGTTGACTGGCAAGCAGGTAGAACTCGAGTTCCGAATCGACAGCGAATTGCTGGGTGGAATCCTGGCGCAGATTGGAAGCACGGTTTACGACGGGTCTGTGCGGGGCAATCTGGCGCGGATCCGGGAGCAGCTGACGGTGAGGTGAACGAACGGGATTCTGTAGCGCGGGCGTCTCGCCCGCTGTGGCGCGGG
>Ga0326728_10022809_pt1 | contig 11565 bp, 7 predicted proteins | sample MB3enrmetagenome_FD_207602 | JGI IMG/M metagenome (GOLD analysis project Ga0326728, IMG submission 207602) | Lab enriched peat soil microbial communities from McLean, Ithaca, NY, United States - MB31MN | ecosystem: Environmental > Terrestrial > Soil > Wetlands > Peat | place: USA: New York... | reverse complement strand
GTACGCTCTGGCCGGACGTAAGGACGATGCACTCAAGCTCGTAGCTGAGATGGAGCGCGAGGATTACTCAAAGTTTGCTCTGTTCATAGCCGGGATTCAGACCATGCTGGGAAACAAGGAGGAGACATTCCGCGCCCTCGAAGCCGCGTACGAGTACCACCACATATTTCTGCCCTGGACCGTAAATGATGACACATTCCCCTGGCGCTCCGATCCGCGCTTTCAGGAGTTGCGGCGCCGCATGAACTTTCCCACGTAGCTTTCCACAGGCCAGAAGTCGTAGACCTGCAAAAGAGGCTTGCGCTACGCCCTCCGAAAACACGCGAAATCAGATCTCCAAGTAATCGCCATCACCCGATGTTTTGGAGAGAAACGTGCTTTCGAAATGTCAATTGGGGGAAGAGAGGAGGCACCCGTGAATCTTGAACTTCTTTGGGTCATATTTGCGCTTCCTGCGCTCGGTGTCGTGTATTTGCTGTTTCGAGGCCTGCGTTCCTACTCTAAACTGCGAGGACAGAGGCTGGTCACTTGCCCTGAAACTCAGAAGCCTGCCGCGGTTGATTTGGATGCCATACCCCTGGCGAGGGATGCGGCCTTTGGTACACCGCACCTCCGCCTGAGCGAGTGTTCCCGCTGGCCGGAACGGCAGGGATGCGGGCAGGAGTGCTTGAAACAGATCGAAGCGGCTCCGGAAGGTTGCTTGGTTCGCCGCATCGTTGCCAACTGGTATGCGGACAAGACCTGCGCCATTTGCGGTAAACCCGTGAATGTAACTGAGGAATGGGTCGGACACATGCCGGCCCTGCTGAATCCGGAGAAGAAAACCGTTTGCTGGGACAAGATTGCGGCTGAGAGATTGCCGGGGGTATTCCAAACTCACTCGCCCGTTTGCTGGTCCTGCCACATCGCTGAAACATTCAGGCGCGAGCACCCGGATATGGTCGTGGACCGCCCCGCAAGATGGTGACGGACGGCAGGCGGGGCGCGCAGGACTCTGACCTAGCCCCCAGTCCCCAGGCCCCACCCACCATTTACCACCTACCATCCGCGCAAGAGGAATCTCGTGCGCAAGGCGCGCGTTGTATAATAATCGTTTGCACGTTGAGGTGGACCGAACTATGCTGCATATTACTTCGACGCCGTTCACCCCATTCACCCGGAATAGTCCGAGGAGACTCATGAACCGAAAGCTTTCTAGTGTCCTGCGCCTTTGCATGACGATCGCCTTGATTCTTGCTTCCTGTCTCATCTCCGGTCGACCGAGCTCGGAAAGTCCGCAAACAGGGAAGTCCACTGCGCCGAAGGCCGCCGGCAAGACTTCCCTGGCGGGAACGGCGCCCATCCAATCCCAGCGGAACATTGGCAAGGCATACTACGAGCAGGGCAAATACACTGAGGCGGTCGGGGAGTTCCAGAAGGTAGTGGCTTCGGGGAAGGCACTGGCAACCGACCATTTTGATCTTGGACTCGCCCTGATGCAGGCCAACAAGCTGGACGAGGCTCTGGGGGAACTCACCACCGCAAGGCAGATGGACCCCAAGCTGGTGGCAGCCGATTACAACCTGGGCATTCTCTACAAGCGCGAGCTTCGCTATCCCGACGCCGAGGCAGCGCTGAAGCGGGTGATTGCGGTCGATCCGGAGGACCCTGCGGCATGGTTCAACCTGGGAACCGTTTACTTCGCCGAGAAGCGCCTGGAGGACGCGCTGGCGGCGCATCAGCACGTGGTCAATATGGGTTTCGGCAAGGGGCAAAACTTTTACGTGGCCGCGCTTTTCCACACTTTCACCACTTACGTGCGCCTCAAGCGTGACGAGGACGCGCAGAAGGCCTTGAAGATTCACGAGAAGATGAGAGACAAGGTCCCCGGGATTTCACTCCAGAACCCGGCCCTCGAAGGAGGAAAATACGGCGCCATCCTTATCCCCGCCGTGCCCCCTTCAGAACTCGTACAGAGATCGGGCCTCGAAAAGGTGACCTTTGCCGAGATCTCGGGGCGCCTGGGCCTGACGTTGCCGGCCCAGCAAAGTCCTTCGGTGGAGTCCCAAAGCCCAATCAAAGCGGCGGATTATTCGCTGGATTACGCGCGGCGGAATCTGGTTCCGCTCTTCGGGCCTTCCATCGCTTTCGGCGACTACAACAGCGACGGCCACACCGACATCTACGTCGTCAACCCCGCCGGCGCCAACCATCTCCTGCGCAACAACGGGGACGGGACTTTCACCGACGTGACGGACAAGGCGGGCGTGGCCGGGACTGGCGGCGCGGTCTCCGCCACCTTTGCCGACTACAACAACAGCGGCAAGCCCAGCCTTTTCGTGGCCGGACTGGACGGAGTCCGGCTCTATCGCAATCTGGGCGATGGAGTTTTCCAGGATGAGACGGAAAAGGCAGGGCTGCATCCGATTCCCGGCGAGTTGGAGACTCAGGCCGTGCTGTTCGATGCGGACGTGGATGGTTTTCTGGACCTTGTGGTCACGGCGTACACGAATTTGAACGAACCGCCCAAGAAAGATTCTTTCCTCTTCCCCAACGATTTCGCCGGCGCCGCAACGCACTTCTATCGCAACAACGGCGACGGCACGTTCACCGAGATCACACCCTCCACAGGGCTGGCTTCGGCCAGGGGGCGCATGCGCGGCGCCGTCTTCGCGGACTTCGATAACGACGGCTACACCGACCTCTGCCTGTTCCGTGACGACGGCCCTCCCTTGCTCTACGCCAACCTGGGTGAGGACAAGTTTGTGAGCCGGAGCGCCGAGGCTGGAGGGGCGTTTACAAAGTCGATAGCCTATGGGGTACAGGTTGCGGATTTCAACCACGACGGTCGTTTCGATCTGGCGCTGTGGGGACCCAAAGGCTACCAAGTCCTAATGAACAGGGGTGGTTGGAAATTCGCTCCCCTTACGCCTCTCCCGCTCGTGCCCGCCCCAACGGGTTTCTTTGCTTTTCGCGGCACGGTTGTGGATGCGAATGGCGACAGCTTTGCGGACCTGCTGGCTCTCGATGCCAGCGGCAAGTGGCGGTTGATCGTCAATCAGTCCGGAAAGTTCCGCGAGGGGAACGTCAGCATTCCTGCCAGTTCGGCAACCGGCGTCGCCACGCTCAGCCCCACCTGGTTGAGCAATCCCGGCAAGCTGGACCTGGTAGGGCTCAGCCCGAGCGGCCAATTGCTGGCCTTTGAGAAAGAAGGTCCCAGCCCTCGCTGGCTGGAAGTAAAGCTGCTGGGCTACAAGAGCAACGCCCAGGGAATCGGCAGTCTGGTTGAGATCAAAGCGGGGAATTATTACAACAAGGTAGAAGTAACAGGAAGCCCGCTCAGGATTTTTGCCGGAGACCTCTCCCGGGTTGACGTGGTGCGCGTCACTTGGCCCAATGCCGTGATCCAGAACTGGATCGACGTGGCCACCGACAAGCCGATTGACGTCCGCGAATCCGAACGCTTGGCTACCTCCTGCCCACTCCTTTACGCCTGGAACGGCCAGCGCTACGTTTTCGTGACGGATGTCCTGGGCATGGCCCCGCTGGGCGAACTGGCCCCGGACGGCACTCGAACCAAGCCATTCCCCGAAGAGTTTGTGCGCCTCCCTGGGGACCTGCACGCGCAAGACGGCCAGTATGTTTTCCAGCTCACCGATGAGTTGAGGGAAGTCGATTTCTTTGACCAGCTTCGGCTTCTGGCTGTGGACCATCCGGCTTCCCAGGAGATTTACTCCAACGAAATTTATTCTTCTTCGCCTCAGCCCCCAGCCCTTTATTCCCTGCGCGAAAAGCGCTTCCCCGTTTCGGCCGTGGACGATCGAGGCCACGACGTTCTGCCCTTGCTGCTGAAGCAGGACGGCCAGTATCCTGCCGGTTTCGCTCGCCACCGCATCCTCGGCCTCGCTGAGCTCCACTCGCTCACCCTGGATTTAGGAGACCTGCCGGCTTCCGCCCGTGTCTCACTGTGGCTGAACGGTTGGGTGTTCTGGACGGATTCGAACGGCTCGCGCGCCTTGATGTCCAATAAGCAACTCGAGATGATTTCTCCTTACCTGCAAGTCCGCAACGCGCAGGGAGAATGGGAAACCGTGATTCCGGATATGGGCTTGCCGAGCGGCACCCGCCGTACCATGCGCGTGGAGTTGACCGGCAAGTTCCTCACCGCCGACCATCATGTGCGCATCGTAACCAACCTGTGCGTTTACTGGGACCAGATCTTTTTCTCCCTCGACGATGCCAAGGCCCCCGCGCCAACCGAACTTCCACTGCTCTCCGCAGACCTGCATTATCGCGGATTCTCGACCCCCCTCAGCGACCCTGAACACCTTCGTCCCGATTCGTTCGATTATGAAAACGTGCTTGCCTATGCTCCCTGGAATCCCATGCAGGGCAAATACACGCGCTATGGCCCGGTGGGGAAATTGCTCGCCCACGCTGATGACCAGTTGGTGGTGATGGCTACGGGTGACGAAATCACGGTGAGGTTTGACGGCAGAAGGCTCCCGCCGCTCCAGCCCGGATGCAAACGGGATTTCTTCCTTTACACCCACGGCTGGGCAAAGGACGGCGAGCCCAACACCGCTTTTGCCTCGACCGTCCAGCCCTTGCCCTTCCGTAAAATGGCAAACTATCCGCCCGCAGCGCCGGACCCCGTGCCTTCCGACGACGATTACCGCCGCTACCTGCGGGAGTATTTGACCCGTCCCCGGATTGCGCTGATTCCGCCGCTAGCCCCCGCAGTCGAGCCAGGGCCGTAGGCTGGGGGCTGGGGGCTCCCCTCCTCAGCGGAGGAGAGGTAATGGGGGTGGTTGCATAGGCCCATGTCGCCCGCCAAGGCGGGCTGAGAGAGACTCCTCGGGGGGATCTAATCCCATGGTTGTCATCCCACCTTGCGGGACGTCTTCAAGAATTCCAAGAAGCGCCGGGATGACCTCATCGCGGTGGTCGGAGGCTTCCCGAACGGCGGCTCTTGGGAAGTAGCCCTCATTTCGTTCCAGGTGCGAAAGAATTTCCTTGAGGTCCATACGGCTCCGTACAAGGGTAGAATCAGGTGCGATGACCATCCTAATGCCGTCATGCCACTCCCGTCAAAGTCGTTCAGGCAAGGCCCCATGGGCGGTTTAGGGACCAGTGGCGTGGTGGAGACCTCAGGTCCCCTCTCATGCTGCGGTACTGACAAAGCGGATTTGAAATCGCTGCTGCGATGCGATCATTTTTCGCTTGACATCCATGTGTACTAGGCGAAATAGTACACGCATGATCCCGTTCCGCCTTTCATTCCAGCCCGGCATCTCGCTTTATGAGCAGGTCGTCTACGCCGCTAAGAAGGCTGTTGTATCCCGGCAAATGCGGCCAGGCGAGCCCTTCCCCTCGGTTCGGACCTTGAGCAAGGGGCTCAAGATCAACCCGAACACTGCCCACAAGGTAGTCACACACCTGGTGAACGAGGGGCTTCTGGAGGTCAGACCGGGTCTCGGAACCGTCGTCGCTGCTCTGCCTCCCTCCACTGCCGGCGAGCGTAGTCGTCTCCTGCGGACGGAACTCGAGCAACTGGTTGTCGAAGCCAAGCGGCTTGGCATGCGGCTCAACGATGTCGCGGACGCCCTTGTGGAACACTGGAAGAGGCTGGACGCAACTGGCGAAAGGAGCAAGCCATGAGTGTAGTCCGTACTCGCGAGCTCTCGAAATCATTTCGCCACACGCATGCGGTCGAGAAGTTGAATCTGGAGATCGAGGAAGGTTCCATCTTCGCTCTTGTGGGGCCCAACGGCGCCGGCAAGACAACTACGATCAAGACTCTCATGAACATTCTGCGCCCCAGCGCCGGGACCGCCGAAGTGCTTGGAACCAATTCGCGCCGCCTCGGTCCTGCGGAGTTTACTCAGATTGGCTACGTCTCGGAAAACCAGGAGTTGCCCCTCTGGATGACGGTCGATTACTTGATGTCCTGGCTCAAGCCCTTCTACCCGGATTGGGATAATGCCTGGGCCGAAGAACTGCTTCGGCAACTGGACCTGCCCCGTGGCCGCCGGCTGCGAGAGCTTTCGCGAGGCATGCGGATCAAGGCGGCATTGGCTTCGTCGCTCGCCTATCATCCCAAGCTCATCGTCTTGGACGAGCCGTTCGCCGGCCTCGATTCACTCGTACGCGATGAGCTTATCGAAGCTCTCCTGGAACGCTGCGCGGGCGCGACGGTCATGATCTCTTCTCATGATCTCGCGGAAATCGAAACCTTCTCGAGTCACATTGGTTATCTTGACGGCGGGTGCTTGCGCTTTTCCGAGGAGATGACATCGCTCGCGGCGCGTTTCCGCGAGATCGAGATCACGTTAGACGAGCCGCCGGCTTTGCCCGCACCCTGGCCACAGGGGTGGCTCGACCCGACGAAGAGTGCAGCCGTTCTTCGCTTTGTCGACTCGCAGTTCAATGCCGATTCCACGCCCGCGGAAATCCGTCAAGCCTTTCCGTCGGCGCGCGCGGTGTCTATTAACCCTATGCCTCTTCGGGCCATCTTCGTTTCCCTGGCGAAGTCAGCCCGGAAGGCAGCCTGACCCGGAGAACACACCATGCGACAAGCCTGGCATATTTTCGTGAAGGATGTCCGAAGACTCCGCTACGAAGTTATCGTGATATTGGCGTTGACTGCGGCTTACGCTTGGTTGCAGGGACATTGGAGTCCACTCTACAGCGCGCGAAACGGAAGGGTGAACCAAACGGCTGGCCTGCTGCGTGTTTTTCTGTTGCCGATGGCTTGGTGGTATTTGGCTTCCCTGGCCGTCTACGGAGAGCCGTTGCCCGGAGATCGTCAGTTCTGGGTTACGAGGCCCTATCGCTGGACCAGCCTGCTCGGGGCCAAGCTGCTCTTCATTGTGGCCTTTGTGAGTTTCCCCCTCCTGCTCGCTGACTGTTTAATCCTGACCCTGCAAGGATTTCAGCCTTTGGACAATCCGGGGGGCCTCCTTTGGCACCAAGTCGCCGTGTCTGCCGTACTTCTCCTGCCCATGATGGCGGTCGCCTGCATCACCACCAGCTTCGCACGCGTGGTGTTGGTGGGTCTGGCAACCATCGTCTCCATCGTTGTCCTAGAAATTGTCCTCAGCCCTCACGGGAACACAATCATTGGGTTCAGCGTTGAGGGCAGGTGGATCGAGGGTTCGTTGGTCTGCCTGGTTTTGCTCGCGGCAGCGCTGGCTATTATGATCCTCCAGTACCGCGCCCGGCGCACCGCGGTCTCTCGCCTGATCTTCGTTTGTGTGGCTGCGGTGCTCGTCCTGCGCGGCGGTAGAATCCTGCCTTGGCGCGCAACCTTCGCCTTACAGTCGTACCTCGTCAAATCGCGCCTCGATACGTCATCCATCACCGCCGTTTTCTCACCGGGAAGCGGCCCACCGCCAACAGTGTCCCCCGCGCGTCAGGACGCCGTGCGTGTGAGTTTGCCGATTCGTCTCTACGGCGTACCCTCCGGAACCACGGCCGTGCTCGACTTGATGTGGGCAGACTTGACTCTGCCCAACGGCAATCCTTTGAGAAGGTTGCTGTTCTTCGGAGAAACCCCGCCTGGCACGGTTTGGCATGACGCCCTAGTCGAGCGCAGCGTTTTCGAGCGGTTGAAGAGCACACCCGTGCGCCTCCATCTCACTATTCACCTGACGGTGCTCGGTAATCCTCACACGGAGGACGTGCCGCTTGGGGGTGGCCCGCGTCGCGTGCCGGGTGTCGGACTGTGCGAGCTCGATCCGCAGGGACCTGACCGGATCGCGCTTAGTTGCCGGGCGCCATTTCGCCAACCGGCCTACGTCTTAGCGCAGTTTGATAAATACGATAAAGATGTACCCACGGAACAGCGGCGAACAGATTACTCACCCTATCCGGCTGAGTTTGGCATCAGCCCGATTTCAGACTCCAGTTGGCCCGTACCGACAGGAGCCACAACTCTGGCTTTTATTACCGGGAAACCTCTTGCCCACATTCGCCGTGAGCTCGACATCCCGAAGGTGCAACTGGCAGAATTTGCTAACTGACGGCTTACGCAGAGGCTCCGCCCCATACACACGAATCTCCTCGAAGCTCTTGAGGCAGTCACGTCTGACGGACGACGCCGCACGGAAATCCTCGGGCTGGCGACCAGAATGGCTCAATTAGACTGCCACTCAACCTGCGATGCAAGCCCAAAATCTCGCGCATCGGGGCCACTTATTTCCTCATCCTTGGACATTGCGAGGCCCCACTTTGTCACCAGCAATGCCACAACAGATCCTCCACGGGCACTCGATAAGATGAATGATTTCAATTTGAACGAGGTTATGGGTAGGGAGAGGGGTGGCTTAGCCGAAGGGACCGACAACACCTCGCGCCGCCACGGGCTCACACATGCATCTTCACCCAGGCCTCCTCGGGTTGAAGCGCGCCGATCGCCCCAGGATGAATTTTCCGGTAAACCTGGGCGGGAAGCGAAGGCTTTCCATCGACCTCGAGCAGCCACGCCACGGGAATTCCAAACAGCCGCGCATTTTCCTCCAGGAAGGGACGGATCACCGCCCAATCCTGTTCTTCGAGCGGGCTAAACTCGCCGCCATTGAGTTGCTCCTCGGAAACCTTCCCATGCGGGTCGCGAATGTAAATCGCTCCGCCGGAAGCGAGCGAAAACAAGTTGCCGCCGGGGTAAGGAGTATCCAGTTCGACGACCTTCCCCTGGTCACTCAAGGCGATTCCGTTGAGGACAACAAAGCCACCCCCGTCGAGTGGGTCGCCCGCCATGAACGACTCGGCCAAATAATCAAGGCAGGTGCCATTGATGACCACGCGGGGCTTACCGACGGCGTTGATGAGGGGACGCCCGGCGGCGTTCCCCAGCACGAATGCGTGCCCGCCTTTGCCGGCGTAGAGGAACGTTTGGCCGACGCTGCCATAGACGACAAGCGTCCCGTCTTTCATGATTTGGGCCAGTTGATCCTGGGCGTCGCCGTGAACGACCACCTCCGCTCCGTCGATGCCTGAGGCCAGATAGTCTCCTGAGGAGCCGTAGACGTCGATATGAACGCCTTGGGTGCCGGCGCCCAGGCCATTGGCGATAAACCGATGCCCCTTGACGTGAGCCAGCATGAAAATCCGAAAGCCGTGCTGGTAAAGCCAAACGATTTTGCGGGCCAGCGAGCGTTCACCCTCTGCCGCAAAGCCGCGAGCGTCTAGAACAACCGTTTGCGCCTCCCCGGATGGGCTTGGCATAGAACTGCAATCGTCCACGAAGACATAGGCTCCGGAAGGGGATCGGCGGACAGACTCGACGATCGCTCCCAAGCTCTGATCGAAGAGCGAGAGCAAGCTGCTGCGCCGCATCGCGCCCGTGGGATAGCGACGGTCCATCATCAGCGTGACGACTTCCAAGGCACGCCTGCGGTCATCGCCGTTGTCGGCAGCGCGCTCCAGGGCCTTGAGAAACGCGAGCAGGTTTCCATAGTCCCACCCCGACAACTGCTCCTTAACCCAGGCGAACAGCTCATCAACGGAAACGTCGGGCAGCGCCACATCGGTCCGCACAGCGGTGGCACGCCCATCGTACGGCTTCTGCTGCGCACCAGACCTGATGGCCCTGCCGAACTTGTCCGTGCATTGCAGCTTGGCATGGCCATTCCCGCTGGCATGGACGGTGAAAATGAACGCCCCGCCGTCCGTGTGGCTGCCTCCACGAGCGTTCCAGTAGCGATCGGCGTGCAACCAGAAGCGCGCATCTTCCCGCGCTAGGCTCTCCAAAGCAGCGTCGATAGCTTGCTTCTCCGAGGCTGCGAATCCGACTGAGACCGGACCTTCCTGCAAGGCAAAAACCTGCGGACGCAGCATGCTGGTGTCGGTGATCCCGATCAAGCGGTACTCGCCTTGTGCCGGGGATGATTGGGCGATAAGAAAGAACCAGGGCCCATCCGGCGAGCCGTGGATGTGCACGGTTTGTAACCGCTGGTAGGTTGACTGCCTTTCTTCAGGCAGCAGTGCGAAGTCCCGCTCCGTGGTAGGCGCCAGAGACTCGATGACGTACTCGAGTGGGTAAGCATACGTCCTGTGGAAAAGGTCGAAGAGGAGGACCGAAACTTCCGTATCCGTCAGGAAGAGAGGGTAGATGTTCCGCTGCGCGAGGTACTCGCAGATCGAGGCATAGTTGGCGAAGTCGCCGTTGTGTACCAGAGCTTCGTGAAGTCCGACGAAGGGATGCGCGCCGCCCGGATGCCAAACCTTGCCTTTGGTGGGGTAGCGATGGTGGCCGATCCAGACGTGGGCGTGCGTATTCTCCAATTGGTAATAGCGGATCACGTCATCACCGTAACCGACCATCTTGAGCACTAACATGTTCTTGCCATGCGATAGGACGAAAGCGCGCTTCTCGCCCGTGGACGCGTAAAACGCACGGTTCAAGCGATAGCTGTTCTGGTAGACGATTTCGTCCTCAATGCTTTGCGGGGATGTGGGCGGCGCCACTGCCGCCTCCAGGCCATTCCTCTGTTTGAACCCTTCCATGGCTTCAGGTCTCACTCGCCCAAAGTACAGGAAAACTTCCGGAGGTTTGACGTCGAGCCTCGCAAGGATGCGCGAGTCATGGGTGCTGGGGAGGGCCTGGGCATGATGGATTTCAAAGGTCGGCTCGATGCAGCTTCGTTCGACTTCCGACCTGGCGCTCGCCTCGAGATAGGCGATGGTGAGCAGGTAGTCGTTTTCCAGAATCTCCCGCGTGACACCCAAATCCTCGGGCACCAGCCCTACGGCTGCGATCCCGCCTCCTTTGCCGTTGCCTCGATTGCGCATTTGCTCCAAGGCTTGGAACAGATGGCGTCCCGGAATCCTCTCGCTCGAAGCAATTCCGATGACGGCGCAGCCACCCTCGGCCTCGGCTTTGCGCGGGGTCAAATGCCCATCACCTTCCGGGATGAGAGACTTCCTGGAGGCGAGGATCTTAGCGATCGTTTCTGGTGTGATCATCACCGCGCTCCCGCGCGACCACGATAGATGAGCAAATCCGTTCTGCCCACGAGATCGCGAATGCTCGTGAGCCCCAGGCTGCGCAACAGATCGCTGAGTTGCCATTGGAAGGACTGATACAGGTTGCCTAGCCGCTCGGCGCCCCAGTCTATTTCGACCAATTGCGATAGCTCTGGATCGGTGGTCGTCAGCCCAAAGGGACAGCCGCGGCCGCGCTCGCAGTTGCTACAGCGGGTGCAGCCCAGGGCCACCAATTCGGTCGTGCCCAGGACGACTCCATCGGCGCCCAAAGCAATCGCCTTGGCCAAATCATAAGCAGTACGTATCCCCCCGCCGGCCATCACCACGACCTCTTGTCGAATGCCTTCTTGCAGCAGGTAGCGGTGGACCTTGGGGATCGCAAACTCAATGGGCATGGCGATCGTCTTCTTGGCGATTTCCGGGGCCGCGCCAGTCCCGCCATAGCTTCCGTCAATGTACACGATGTGCGCCCCGGCGTAATAATTCCCCACGGCCACCATGTCGATATCCGTGGGCGTCGAGACCTTCACGGAAACGAGTGCTTCCGGGTTGATGGTCTTGATCCAATCCACGTGCTTCTTGTGATCCTCCACGGAA
>Ga0326728_10022806_pt1 | contig 11566 bp, 11 predicted proteins | sample MB3enrmetagenome_FD_207602 | JGI IMG/M metagenome (GOLD analysis project Ga0326728, IMG submission 207602) | Lab enriched peat soil microbial communities from McLean, Ithaca, NY, United States - MB31MN | ecosystem: Environmental > Terrestrial > Soil > Wetlands > Peat | place: USA: New York... | reverse complement strand
CGGCGCAAGCCACACCCAGAAGATCATCGGTAAGCCGTGTGCCGGAAAACGGCACGCACGGTTTGAAAGGGGGCTATGGAGACGGGCCGGCCAACTAGGCGGTACCGCGCCATAGCCTACCAACGAATGACTATGCGACGCCCACCCCGCTCCCCCGGAACCGGCCTCCGCGAACGCCCCACCGGCTCTCTCCAACAAGAAATGCCAAACGAAGCCATTTTTCGCTCCAATCCCAACAGAACACAGTCACTTACCCTCTCAAAAACGAACCCGTGTCCGCCCCTCGATTCGCGCGCTTCCCGTGCCGCAATCCCCAGTCGCCTCCACCAACCCGCCCGCCGGTTCACCCTCCGCCCGGCCGCATTGTGCGCCCGCAAGCGGACCGCGCCACTGCCCCGCCATCGCTGGTTTGACACCCTCGTTTCGGTGCTGTTAGCCTGGGTTTTCATGCCAGACGTGCAGCCCCTCCGCGTCACGCCCTTGAACTCCGTCCATCGGGCGCTGGGCGCCAAGATGGTGGATTTCGGGGGCTGGGACATGCCCGTCCAGTACACCGGCATCATCGACGAGCACAACGCCGTCCGTCGCGCCGTGGGAATCTTCGACGTGTCCCACATGGGTGAGATCGAAATCCGCGGACCGGAAGCCGCGAAACTCACCGGCTACGTGACCACCAACGCCGTCGCCAGGCTCCAGATCGGCCAGGCGCACTACTCCGGCCTGCTATACGATCATGGCGGATTCGTCGACGATATCCTGGTCCACAAGGTCGCCGAGGACCACTATTTCCTGTGCGTCAACGCGTCCAACCAGGACAAGGATTTCGAGCACATCCGTTCCCAGAACCGGTTCGACGCCACGGTCGAGAATGCCGGCGGCCGGTACGCCCAGATTGCCGTGCAAGGTCCGCGGGCGCAGGCCACCCTGCAGAAACTGACGCCGGTGGACCTCTCGGCCATCAGGTATTACTGGTTTACGCACGGCGAAATCTCCGGCGCCCACGCGCGCATCGCCCGCACCGGATACACTGGCGAGGATGGCTACGAGATCTACATTCCGCCCGCCGACGCCGCGCGCCTGTGGAACGATCTGATGCGGGCCGGCGCGGAATTCGGCATCCAGCCGGCTGGCCTGGGCGCGCGCAACACCCTGCGTCTGGAAGCCGGCATGGCGCTCTACGGCCACGAAATCGACGCCTCCATCTCGCCTCTGGAGGCCGGCCTGGGGTGGATCGTCAAGCTCGACAAGGGTGACTTTGTGGGGCGCGGCGCTCTGGTGAAGCAAAAGGAGAGCGGGCTCCGCCGCAAGCTGGCGGGGTTTGAGATGCGCGGACGCGGCATCGGCCGCGACGGCTACGAAGTGCTGCTGAACGGCGTTCCCGCTGGATGGGTCACCAGCGGGTCGCCTTCGCCGACTTTAAACAAAAACATTGGCCTGTGTTATTTGCCCGCGGAGGAGGCTCAACCCGGCAAGTCCATTCAGATCGCGATCCGCAACCAACCGGTGGATGCGGTGACGGTAGAGACTCCGTTTTACAGACGAGCTAAATAAACATGTATCCAGAAAACTTTCGATATACGAAGGAGCACGAATGGGTCCTCGTGGAAGGGGACACCGCGACGGTCGGGATCACCGATCACGCGCAGCGGGAGCTCGGCGACATTGTGTACGTCGATCTTCCCAAGGTGGGCGCCAGGCTGGAACAGGGCGCGAGCTTCGGTTCGGTCGAATCGGTGAAGGCCGTGTCCGACGTGTATTCGCCGGTTTCGGGCGAAGTCACCGGCGTCAACGCCGCGCTCGCCGACACGCCGGAGGCCCTCAACCAGGATCCTCACGGCGCGGCCTGGCTGGTGAAATTGAAATTGGCCAACCCGGCGGAAGTCGAAGGGCTGATGTCCGCCGCCGATTATGTAGTCTATGTGGGAGCCGAAAAGTAGTTGCGATACCTTCCGAAGTCCGATTCCGAACGCCGCGAGATGCTGCGCGCTTGCGGCGTATCCTCGCCCGATGAATTGTTCGCGCATTTGCCCGAGGCCGTCAGGCTGAATCGCCCGCTGGCGCTCGACCCGGGGATTTCGGAATACGAAATCGTCGATTACTTCCGCGCGCGGGCGGCGGAAAACGCCCACGGCTACGCCAGCTTCCTGGGCGCGGGCGTCTACAACCATTACCGCCCCGTGCTGGTGGACGCGGTGGTTTCGCGCGGCGAGTTTCTGACCTCGTACACACCGTACCAGGCGGAAATCTCGCAGGGCACGCTCACCGCCATCTTCGAATTCCAGACCATGATCTGCCAGCTCACCGGCATGGACGTGGCCAACGCGTCCATGTACGACGGATCCACCGCCGTCCCGGAAGCCGCCATGATGGCGGCGCGCTCCACCGGCCGAAGCCGCGTGCTGGTGGCCCGCGGCGTGCACCCGGAGTATCGCGAAGTGTTGCGCACCTACGCGCGCAACCAAGGTATGCCGGTGGAGGAATTCGGCTACGTCGCCCAGACCGGCGCGATCGACCTGGAAGACCTGGAACGGCGCATGGGATCGGACGCCGCGGACGCCGCCCTGGCCGCGGCGGTCATCGTACAGTCGCCGAATTTCTTCGGCGTTGTGGACCAGGTGAAGTCCGCCGCGGAGATTGCCCATCGCCACGGCGCGCTGCTCATCATGGTCTTCACCGAAGCCGTGTCGCTTGGAATTTTGGAGCCGCCCGCCGACGCCGATATAGTTGCGGGCGAGTTGCAGAGCTTCGCCATCTCGCCCAGTTACGGCGGACCGTTCGCCGGCATCCTCGCCACCAGGGAAAAGTACATGCGCCAGATGCCCGGCCGCCTGGTGGGCCAGACCAACGATGCGCGAGGGAACCGCGCCTTCTGCCTCACGCTTTCCACCCGCGAGCAGCACATCCGCCGCGAGAAGGCCACTTCCAACATCTGCACCAACCAGGCGCTCATCGCCCTCATGGCGACGGTGTTCATGACGGTTTACGGGAAGCGGGGCTTGCGCGAACTGGCCGAGCGGAACATGGCCAAGGCGCGCTACCTGGCCGCGAAAATGCAGCCCCGGTTCAGCGGCCCGTTCTTCAACGAGTTCGTGGCGCGCGTGGAAGGGCGCACGCCCGAGGATCTCAACAAAGTCTTGCTGAAGAAGAAAATCGTCGGCGGCCTGCCCCTCGGCCGCTACTATCCCGAATTGGCGGATTGCATGCTCTTGTGCGCCACCGAAATGTCCACCCGCGCCAGCATGGATGAGGTGCGGGCATGATCACCAAGGTCCGCCCCCACCTCTCGCAGAACGAAGCGCTGCTGTTCGAGCGCAGCTCGCCGGGCAAGAAGGCCTATCAGCTTCCGGACCTGGACGTCCCCGCGGTCGATCCGGCCGAAGCGCTGGGCGCGGAAAACGTGCGGGAAGCGATTGAAGGTTTCCCCGAAGTGAGCGAGGTGGAAGCCATCCGCCACTTCACGCGCCTTTCCACCTGGAATTACGCCATCGACCACGGCATGTACCCGCTGGGGTCGTGCACCATGAAGTACAACCCGCGCATCAACGAGCTGGTGGCGCGCATCGAAGGGCTGGCCTGGGCGCATCCGTATCAGCCCGAAGCGCTGTCGCAGGGGTGCATGCGGGTGATGGCGAGCCTGGAATCCGCGCTGGCCGAAATCACCGGCATGGACGCGGTGACGCTGCAACCGGCGGCGGGAGCGCACGGCGAACTGACCGGAATCCTGCTGATCCGCGCGCTGCTGGAAAAGCGCGGCAACCCGCGCCGGAAGATCCTGATCCCGGATTCGGCGCACGGCACCAACCCCGCCACCGCGGCCATCGCCGGCTACGCCGTGGAAAATATCAAGTCGAGCGAAGCCGGCGTGCTGGATGTAGGCGCGCTGGAGCAACTTGTCACCGAAGACGTGGCCGCGCTGATGGTCACCAACCCCAATACGCTGGGCGTCTTCGAGCACAACATCGTCGAAGCCGCCGGGATTCTGCATCGCAAGGGCGCGCTGCTCTACATGGACGGAGCCAACATGAACGCGCTGGTGGGCATCGCGCGGCCGGGCGATTTCGGCGTGGACGTGATGCACCTGAACCTGCACAAGACCTTCTCGACCCCGCACGGCGGTGGCGGGCCGGGCGCCGGTCCGGTGGCCGTGAAGAAGGCACTGGAGCCGTTCCTGCCGGTTCCGCGGCTGCGGCGTTCCGGCAAGAAGCTGGCGTGGGACTATCGCCGCAAGCACTGCATCGGCCGCGTCCGCGCCTTCTATGGCAACTTCGGCGTGCTGGTGCGCGCGCTGGCGTACATCCTGGCGCACGGCGGCGAGGGACTGCGCAACGCCACCGTGGATGCGGTGCTGAACGCGGTGTATATCCGCAAGCAACTGGAGCCGCACTTCGATCTGCCGTACGCGTCGCCCAACCTGCACGAGGTGGTGTTCAGCGACAAGCGGCAGGCGGCCCACGGCGTACACACCGGCGATTTGGCCAAGCGGCTGATCGACTACGGATTCCATCCCTATACTGTGAGTTTTCCGATGATTGTCCACGGCGCCCTGATGATCGAGCCGACCGAGACGGAAAGCAAGCTGGAGCTCGACCAGTTCATCGAAGCCATGATTTCAATTGCGGGCGAAGCCGCATCCGATCCGCAATTGGTCAGGAACGCGCCCTACGGCACGCGCACCAGCCGCGTGGATGAAGTCACGGCCGCGCGCAAGCCTGTGCTGCGATGGAAACCCGAATAAAGGGGCTGCTCCTTTCGCTGGCCGTGGTCCTGGCCATCCGCATTCCGTTTCTCAACCAGGCCATCCAAGGCGACGATCCCATCTATCTCACGGAAGCCGCGCACGCGCAGGTGGACCCGTTGCATCCCAAGCACACCTCCTACGTGTTTCGCGGCGAAGTGGTGGACCTGCGCGGGCAGCCGCATCCGCCGCTGGATGGCTGGGTGCTCGCCGGCCTGCTGGCTGTATTCGGCGAGGTGCGGGAGGTCCCGTTTCACGCGGTCTATATAGTGTTCTCGCTGATCGCGGTAGCGGCCATGTGGTCTCTGGCGCGGCGCTTTTCGCCCGCCCCACTATGGGCCACGCTGCTGTTCGTGGCCGTTCCGGCGTTCGTAGTGAGCGGCAATTCCCTGGAAGCCGACCTGCCGTTTCTGGCGTTCTGGATGGCCGCGATGGCGCTGTTCTGCGCGGACCGCGTGGCGCTGGCCGCGCTGGCGATGGCGCTGGCCGCGCTGTCCGCGTACCAGGCGGTCTTTCTGACGCCCATTCTGGCCGCGTATCTTTGGTTGTGGGGCAGGCGATTCGCCTGCCGCGCCCGCTGGCTGGCGATTCTGACGCCGCCCGCCACGCTGGCCGCGTGGCAGATCTTCGAGCGGCTCTCGACGGGCGCCTTCCCGGCGGCGGTGCTGGCAGGGTATCTCACGATTTTCGAGACGGCCCACGCCAAGCTGGCGAGCGCCATCGCGCTGAGCATACACTCCTGGTTCCTGGTGTGTCCGGCGCTGGTGCCCGCGGCGGCGATAGTGGCTTGGCGCGCGCGCCGCGACCGCGACACGCGCTTCCTGCTGGCGTGGATCGCCATTTTCTTCGCCTGCGCGGTGGCGATCTTTTTCGCCGGGGCCGCGCGCTACCTGCTGCCGATGGCCGCGCCGGTGGCTCTGCTGGCGTCGCGGTTGCGCCCACGATGGCTGGCGCTGGGGTTTGCGGCGCAACTGGCGTTGGGCTTGGGATTGGCGGCGGCCAATTGGCAGCACTGGGACGCCTACCGCCAGTTCGCGCGGCAACTGGCGCCGCAGACCGGCGGGCATCGCGTATGGGTGGACGGGGAGTGGGGGCTGCGCTACTACCTGGAGTCGCAGGGCGCGCTGCCATTGCTGTCCACGCAGAAACTGCGCGCCGGGGACGTGGTGGTATCGAGCGAATTGGGCCACTCCGTCGCGGTCACGGCGCCGCTGGTGCCGATTGCCGCCATGGAGATCCGTCCTTCGGTTCCGCTGCGCCTCATCGGCCTGGAGACGAATTCGGGGTACTCGACAGCAGCGCGCGGGTATTGGCCCTTCGGGCTGTCGCGCGGAGTGGTCGATCGCGTCCGCGCCAGCGTGGTGGGCGAGCGCCATCCCACGCTGGAGTATCTCGAGATGAACGCGCCCGAGGCCGCGGAGCACATCGTCGGCGGCATTTATGCGCTGGAGGACAACCGCTATCGCTGGATGGCGGGCCGCGCGGTGGTGGCGCTGAAGAGCCCGGCGGAGCCGAGACCGCTGCGCGTGGTGTTCTCGATTCCCGATTCGGCCGCCGCGCGGCACGTGGCCCTGCTGCTGGACGGGCGCGAAGTGGCGGCCGCGTGGTACGACGGCCCCGGGCAGTACACGCTGACATCGGCAGGGCCGCTGCGGGGCTCGACGGTCGAGGTGGTGGTGGACCGCACGTTCCGCGCGCCGCCGGACGCGCGCGACTTGGGCATCGTACTGGACGCGGTGGGGTTCGTAAGGTAGTTCCGTTGTATCCTGAGCGTATAGGAGAGTCTTCATGTCCAGCGGAGATACGATTCGTCCGGGCGCCCGGAAGGTTTTTTGCGTCAAGTTTCAGCGCGAGATGGAAGGGCTGGACGAGATCCCGTTCGAAGGCCATCCGCTGGGCCGGAAGATCTACGACAATGTGTCCAAGGAGGCGTGGAAGTTGTGGGTCGACCACATGAAGATGCTCATGAACGAGTACCGTCTGAACCTGGGCAACCCGCAGGCGCAGGAATTCCTGCTGCAGCAGATGGACAACTACTTCTTCGGCGAGGGCGCCGCTCCGCCGCCCGAATTCAAGCCGCAATAGGACCACGCGCAAATCCGCTATCGTAGTGGTTGTGAAAGCTCTCGTTAAAATCAAGAGCGAGCCCGGACTGTGGCTCGACGATATCGAGATGCCCAGGATCGGCATCAACGAGGTGCTCATCCACGTGCTGCGCACGGGAATCTGCGGCACCGACGTCCACATTTACCAATGGGACAAATGGGCGCGCGAGACCATCCACGTGCCCATGGCCATCGGCCACGAATTCGTCGGCAGGATTGTGGAAGCCGGCTCCAACGTGAACGACTTTTTCCCCGGCGACCTGGTGAGCGGCGAAGGCCACGTAACCTGCGGCCGCTGCCGCAACTGCCTGGCGGGACGGCGCCACCTGTGCGCCTACACTAAGGGCGTGGGCGTGAACCGGCCGGGCGCGTTCGCCGAATACATCGCGCTGCCCATGAGCAACATCTGGCGGCATCACGAATCGGTGCCGCTGGACGTGGCCGCGATTTTCGACCCATTCGGCAATGCGGTCCACACCGCGCTGACCTTTCCGGTGCTGGGCGAGGACGTGCTGATCACGGGTGCGGGACCGATCGGCATCATGGCCGCCGCGGTGGCGCGGCACGCCGGCGCGCGCTTCACGGTGATTACCGACATCAATCCCTACCGCCTGGAGCTGGCGCGCAAGATGGGCGTGACGCTGGCGGTGGACGTGCGCGAGACCAAGCTGGCCGACGTGCAGAAGCGGCTCGGCATGACCGAGGGCTTCGACGTGGGCCTGGAGATGTCGGGCAACCCGGCGGGTTTTCGCGACATGCTGGCCAACATGAGTCACGGGGCGCGCATCGCCATGCTGGGGATTCCGTCGCAGGAGATGTCGATCGACTGGCGCACGGTGATTTTCAATATGCTGACCGTCAAGGGCATCTACGGGCGCGAGATGTACGAGACCTGGTACAAGATGACGGTGATGTTACAGTCGGGGCTGGATATCCTGCCGGTGATCACGCACCGGTACCGGTATACGGAGTTCGCGGAGGGGTTCGAGGTGATGGCGTCGGGCCGGTCGGGCAAGGTGATATTGAGCTGGGAGTAAGGCCCGGGCGGCACGATGCTAGAATGTGTACAGTGAGTACACAATATGGATACGGTTAAGGTCGGCATGCGTGAATTCCGCGAGAAGCTCGCGGGCTACCTGGAGGCGGGCACTCCGCTGGCGATCATGCGGCACGGGCAGACGCTCGGTTACTATATCCCGGCACAGAAGCGAAGCCGGAAGGCCGACCTGGCAGCGATGCGCGCCGCCGCGAAGGAGCTGGACGGAATGATCGCGTCCTGGGGCGCCAGCGAGGACGAGTTGATGGCGGAGTATAAGGAGATCGGCAAGGCTGCCCGCGAGCAGAAGCGGAATGCCAAGTAAGGCTCTGGTTGTCGACGCGAATATCCTGATTCGAGCCGTGCTGGGGAAGCGGGTGCGCGAGGTGATCGAGACGCACTGCGAAGGGGTGTCGTTTTTCGTTCCCGAAGCTGCCTACGCCGAAGCCGAAGAACATCTGTCCAAGCTGGTCGTTAAACGGCACGGCGATCCCGAAATAGCGATTGCGTTTCTGCGCGCCCTGAGACACCTCGTCGAAGTGATTGGAAGCGACGTTTACGGCGAGTTCGAAGCTGAGGCCAGGGAACGGCTCGGGCAGCGCGATCCGGACGACTGGCCGATTCTGGCTTCTGCATTGGCGCTTCGCTGTCCAATCTGGACGGAAGACACCGACTTCTTCGGATGCGGAGTGGCCACATGGACCTCCAGCCGGGTTCGGGTCTTTCTACGGGAGTGAGGGGCCCGGATCCGCCTACCCGATTTCGTAATGTTTGAGGATCCCGCCCCACGCGCCGCGAGCTTTGAGGATCAGTTCGACCACTTCGCGGACGGCGCCCGAGCCGCCGGGGGCCTGGGTCACATAGTGGGCTTCGCGCTTGACCTCATCGCGCGCGTTGGCGGTGGCGATGGCCAGGCCGACACGGTGCATGATGACTATGTCGGTGAAGTCGTCGCCTATGTAGGCTACCTCGCTGGAAGTCACTTGGGCGTCGGCGAGGATCTCATCCAGGATCGGAATCTTCTCGATGTGGCCCTGGTACACGTACGCCATCTTGCACTGGCGCGCGCGCTCCTCGGTGGCGGGCGACTGGCGGCCGCTGATGACGCCGGTCTTGATGCCCTGCCAGCTCAGCCATTGGAGGCCAATGCCGTCCTGCGAATCGAAGCCCTTGGTCTCGACGACCTTGCCGTCGGAGCCGGGGACGTTGAACAGATGGCCGTCGGTGAGAACGCCATCGACGTCCATGAGGAGGAGCTTCACCTGAGAAGCGAGTTTCGTAACTTGATCGCTCATTGCCCTACCGTTGAATTCTCGCCGAGCCGCCTTTGGCGAAGGCGCGCACCTGCTCCAACGTCGACATGGTGGTGTCGCCGGGAAAGGTGGTCAGCAACGCGCCGTGCGCCCAGCCCAGCTTCACCGCTTCTTCCGGCGTCTCGTTGGTCAGCAGGCCGTAGAAGAATCCCGCGGCGTACCCATCGCCGCCTCCCACCCGGTCGTATACGTCCAACTCGGCCGTCGGGGACACTACCGTCTGGCCGTTCACCCACGCCACCGCGCCCCAACTGTGACGGTTGGTGGAATGCACTTCCCGCAGCGTGGTCGCCACGATCTTCACCTGCGGGTGTTTCTTCGTGACCTGGTCCATCATGGCGAAGAAGGCGCTGGGGTCCAGCTTGGACTTCGATCCCACGTCCTGCCCGGGTATGCCGAGACCCTTCTGCAGGTCCTCTTCGTTGCCCACCAGCACGTCGACGTTCTTCACGATCCGGTCCAGCACGTCCACGGCGCGCTTTTCGCCGCCCGAAATGCTCCACAGCTTGGCGCGGTAATTGAGATCGAAAGAGCAGACGGCGCCAGCGGCTTTGGCGGCCTGCATGCCTTCGACGATCACTTCGGCGGTGGTCTCGGACAACGCCGCGAAGATGCCCCCGCTGTGGAACCAGCGCACCCCGCCCGCGAAGATCGATTTCCAATCGAAATCCCCGGGTTTCAGCAGCCCGGCGGCTTCGTTCGAACGGTTATAGAAAACCACCGGCGCACGCACCCCCTGGCCGCGGTCGCTGTACACCGTCGCCATGTTGGGTCCGCGCACGCCATCGTGCTTGAAGCGTTTGTAGAACGGCTTGACCCCCATGGCCTTGACCCGCTCGGCGATCAGGTCGCCCACCGGATAGTCCACCATGGCAGACGCGATGCCGGTCTTCAGACCGAAGCAGTCCGACAGGTTGGCGGCGCAATTGAACTCGCCCCCGGATACGTGGATCAGGCACTCGGTGGCTTTGCGGAAGGGGATGATGCCGGTATCCAGGCGATGCACCAGGGCGCCTAACGAAACGAAGTCCAGGGCGCCTTCCGGACGGATGTTCAAACCATGACTCATGGGATTGCTCCTAAACGACGTATTGGCCGGCGGAGATGTTGCCGCCCTTGCCGGTCCAGTTGGTGTGGAAAAACTTGCCGCGCGGCTGATCCACGCGCTCGTAGGTGTGCGCTCCGAAGTAGTCCCGCTGCGCCTGCAACAGATTCGCCGGCAGGCGCGCGCTGCGGAATCCGTCAAAGAACGAGAGCGCGGTGCTGAAGGCCGGAACCGGTACCCCGGCTTCCACCGCCTTCGAGACGGCGCGCCGCCACGATCCCTGGCAGCGTTCGATGACCCCCTGGAAATACGGGTCGAGCAGCAGGTTTTGCAACTCGGGGTTGTTGCCGAACGCTTCCTTGATCTTGCCCAGGAAAGCCGACCGGATAATGCAGCCGGCGCGCCACACCATGGCGCAGACGCCGTAGTTCAGGTTCCAGTGGTATTCCTTGGCGGCTTCCCGCAACAGCATGAATCCCTGCGCGTAGGAGACGATCTTGGAAGCCAGCAGGGCCTGGCGGATGTCCTCTACGAAGGCCTTCTTATCTCCGGTGAACTGGAATTTCGGCCCCTGGAGAATCTTCGAAGCCGCCACGCGGTCGTTCTTCAGCGCGCTCAGGCAGCGGGCGTAGACGGCTTCGCCGATGAGCGTCAGCGGCATGCCCAGATCGAGCGAGCTGATGCTGGTCCACTTGCCGGTGCCTTTCTGCCCGGCCGTGTCCAGGATCTTGTCCACCACATACTCGCCCTGCTCGTCTTTGTAGCCCAGAATGTCGCGCGTGATTTCGATCAGGTAACTGTCCAACTCGCCCTTGTTCCACTCCGTGAAGCAGGCGTGCATCTCTTGGTTGGACAGCCCCAGCCCTTCCTTCATGAGCTGGTAGGCTTCGCAGATGAGCTGCATGTCGCCGTACTCGATGCCGTTGTGCACCATCTTCACGTAGTGGCCGGCGCCGTCGCTGCCAATCCAGTCGCAGCAGGGTTCGCCGGCCGGGGTCTTGGCGCAGATGGCCTGGAAGATGTCCTTCACCAGCGGCCAGGCCGCGGGGCTTCCGCCGGGCATCATGGCGGGACCGAAACGCGCGCCTTCCTCGCCTCCGGAGACGCCGGTGCCGACATACAGCAGCCCCTTGGATTCCAGATATTTGGTGCGGCGGATGGTGTCGGGGAAGTGGGAGTTGCCGCCGTCGATGATCAGATCGCCGGGCTCGAGGTGGGGCAGGAGCAGCTCGATGAAATCGTCCACCGCCTGTCCCGCTTTGACCATCAGCATGATCTTGCGCGGCCGCTTGAGCAGGCCCACCATCTCTTCGATGGAGTGGGCGCCGAGGA
>Ga0326728_10022805_pt1 | contig 11566 bp, 8 predicted proteins | sample MB3enrmetagenome_FD_207602 | JGI IMG/M metagenome (GOLD analysis project Ga0326728, IMG submission 207602) | Lab enriched peat soil microbial communities from McLean, Ithaca, NY, United States - MB31MN | ecosystem: Environmental > Terrestrial > Soil > Wetlands > Peat | place: USA: New York... | reverse complement strand
ACTGTTCGATCGGGATTGGCACCTCGCGGCTGATTGCGAAGGTTTCATCCGCCAAAGCCAAACCGAACGGCGTGCTCTGGGTTCTGCCCGGAGAGGAAGCAAAGTTTCTGGCGCCGCTCGCAGTCGGTGACATTCCCGGCGTGGGCAAGGTGATGGAGCAGAAGCTGCACGCGATGGGCATTCAAAAAGTGGGCGACCTGGCGCGACTCGACGACCGCGATCTGGAACATCGCTTCGGAAAATGGGGTCTCGCGGTGGCCGGCAAGTCGCGCGGCGAGGATGCGGGTGGATGGTTCGACAATGAAGTCGGCGAGAATGTCGATCCGAAATCCATCAGCCACGAGCACACCTTCGACCAGGACACGACCGACGCCGAGCGCCTGCAGTCCACGCTGATGCGGCTCAGCGAGATGGTGGGACGGCGCCTGCGCGAGGGCGGATATTTTGCGCGCACGCTGCAGTTGAAATTGCGCTACAAAGATTTCACGACCATCACGCGAGCGCATTCGCTGGACGAGCCGACGCAGATGGACAACCAGATCTTCGAGCAGGCGCGGCGTCTGTTTTTCGACAACTGGAAGCCGGGCGCGCCGGTGCGATTGCTGGGAGTGCAAGCGTCGAATTTCGAATCGGGGCCAACCCAGCTTGATCTGCTGGAGCCTTCGCGGGCCGAGCGTTGGCAAAAGGCGCTGGCGGCTGCGGATCGTCTGCGCGACAAGTTTGGGGAATCGACGATCGGCATCGCCCGGGGAATGAAAGGCGGATTCCGCGAGCGCACCCACGAAAATCCGGCGGCGTTGCCGGGCAAAGAAGCGAAGAAGAAGCCCGAAATTTGAAGGGGCGCGTTGGGGATTGCAGGTCAGAGATCAGATTGCAGAAGTGGATCGATAGAAACCTCTGCAATCTGACCTCTGACCTCTAACCTCAGCCCTCCGCCCTACGAAATATATTCGCGGATATAGTCGTCGCGCGAAGCCGCCAACTGCTGAGCATCGCCATCGAAGATGACCTTCGCGTCGCGCAGAATCAGAAAGCTCATGGGCACTTCGCCACGCTGGCCTTTGGGCAGAGCGACCATCTGGTTGGTGGCCTTATCGAATTGATGAGTCGCCATGGTGAAGGCATCCTGCAGGCGGTGGGTCACCATGAGGGCGCTGGTTTTGTAGACGTCACGCTGTTTAATGATGAGTTCGACGATCGTGTTCGAAGTCACCGGATCGAGTCCGCCAGTGGGTGAGTCGTAGAGCAACACTTCAGGCTCGGTGACGATGGCGCGAGCGATGGCCACGCGCCGCCGCATGCCGCCGGAAAGTTCGGAGGGAAACATGTCGTAGGTCTGCTCCAATTCCACGAAGCGCAGCACCTCGCGGACCCGCCGCTCGATTTCCGGCGGGGAAACATGCTCTTCCGTCAGGCGGAAGCCGACGTTTTCGCATACTTTGAGCGAGTCGAAAAGCGCGCTTTCCTGGAACACGATGCCCACGCGCCGGCGCAACTGGAATAGTTCCTGTTCCGACATGCGCGTGACTTCCTCTCCCAGCACGAAGATGCGGCCGCTATCGGGCCGCAGCAGCCCCATGGCAAGCTTGAGCAGCGTGCTCTTGCCCGAGCCGGCGACGCCGAACAGCGCTTTGGTCTCGCCGTGTGGCAACTGGAACGAAATGCCGTCAAGCACGACGTTTTCATCGAACGCGATCGAAACCTTATCGAACTCGATGGCATAGCCGGAGGGAGTTACCGCTGTGGCAGCCGGATTTTCGCTGGGCAGAGTGGGCGCCGGCATGGCTTACCTGTAACCAAAAATGGCGAAGATCAACTTGGTAACGAAGAAATCCACGATCAGAATCAAGACGGAAGCAGCGACCACGGCCTGGGTGGTGGAACGGCCCACCCCCTGCGTGCCGCCCCGCGTCGATATGCCGTAGTAGCAGCCTACGGTCGAAATGATGAAGCCAAACAGCACGGGCTTGATGAGGCCGGTGAAGACGTCGCGGAAGACAAGGATCTGCCACACGGAAGTCCAATACTGCTCGGAGTTGACTCCGAACAGCGCGTGCGCGACTCCGTAGCCACCGATCAGTCCGAGCAGATCGGCGATGATGGTCAGGAAAAACAGCATGAAAACGGTGGCCCCAACTCGTGGCGTAACCAGCTTCTTGGTGGGGTCGGTACCCAGAGCACGCATGGCATCAATCTGTTCGGTGACGATCATCGAACCCAGTTCGCTGGCCATGCCGGAGGCGTTCCGTCCGGCCACCATCAGCCCGGTGATGAGCGGACCGAGTTCGGTGACCATGCCGATCGACACCAACTGGCCGATGAGCGTGATCCCACCGAATCGTTGCAAGGTGCTGGCCGCGTTCAGCGCCAACAGCGCACCGACGGAGAGCCCGGTCAGAACCACGATGGGCAGGGAGCCAACGCCGATCAGGTCCGCCTGCTGCAGCATGTCGCCCATGTACAGGGGACGGCGGAAGAAATTCGCCAGGGATTGCACCGACAGCAGGGTGTATTCCTGAACCGCCAGCGCAAAGTCTTTGGCGACGTCAATGGGCGAAGTCAGTTCGAGTTCGAACGCCATGTCTGCTCGGGGAACTTCTGCTCAAGGAACTATAGCAGAGGGGAAAGAGCATCGGGCGATCGGGCCATCGGGTCATCGGGTGATCTGAAACCGGAAAGACCTTGCGGGCTTCAGATGACCCGATTACCCGATGGCCCGATCTCACTCACTCCCGGTTCTTTTTCTTGATCTCGATGGCCAGCCGTTTAATTTTCTGATTCAGCGTGGAGAGCGGGACGTGGAAGCGTTCCGCCGCTTCGGTTTGGTTCCAGCCGCACTTCTCCAGCATGTCGATGATGATCCGCCGTTCGCAGTCTTCCATGATGCCGAACAGCGTAGCCCCGGCATTCGCATCCAGAGCCGGAACCGAGTTCCCCCGCCCCACAATGTGGTCGGGCAGCAGATCGACCCCAATGTCGGTGTCGGAAGATAGCACCACGGCGCGTTCGATGGTGTTCTCCAGTTCGCGGACGTTACCGGGCCAGTTGTAGCTCACCAGCGGGCGCAGCGCCTCGGTGGTGATGCGGCGCTTAGGCCGCTCATTTTCTTCGGAATACTTTTGCAGGAAGTGCTGCACCAGCAGCGGAATATCCTCGCGGCGCTGCCGCAGCGGCGGCAGATCAAGGCTGATTACGTTGAGGCGATAGAACAGGTCTTCGCGGAAACGGCCTTCTTTCACCATTTGGCGCAGATCCACATTGGTGGCGGCGATGATGCGCACGTCCACTTGAATTTCCTGCACGCCGCCCAGGTGCATGAACTTGCGGTCCTGAAGCACGCGCAGAATCTTGCTCTGCGTGTCCATGCTCATGGTGCCGATTTCGTCGAGGAAGAGCGTACCCCGGTCGGCAACTTCGAAGAGCCCTTTCTTCGACGCGACCGCGCTGGTGAAGGCGCCTTTGACGTGCCCGAACAGCGTGGACTCGAGCAGATCGGGAGGCGTGGACCCGGAGTTGACAGGGACGAACGGCCGGTCGCGCCGCGGGGAATTCAGATGAATCGCCTTGGCGATCAGTTCCTTGCCGGTTCCGCTTTCGCCTTGCAGCAGAACCGTCGAGCGGCTGGGCGCAACCTGGGCGACCAGATCGAAAATCTTCAGCATGGGCTCGCTCTTGCCCACGATTTGCTCGAAGTTATAGCGCTGCTTGAGGGCGCGCTTCAGTTGAATATTTTCTTCTTCCGCCTTCTGGCGGGCGACGGCGGCGCGCACGTCGGCCAGCAGTTTCTCGTTGTCCCACGGTTTCTGGATGAAGTTGGTGGCGCCGGACTGCATGGCGCGGACCGCGTTCTCTACCGTTCCATAGGCGGTGATCATGATGACGGCCTGCTGTGCGCGCAGCAGGCGAATCTCAGAGAGCACATCCATCCCGTTCTTGTCGGGCAGCGCCAGGTCGAGCAAAACCACGTCAAAAGCGCGCTCTCCAACCTGCGCCAGACCTTCCCGTCCGTTTTCCGCCACCGCGACGGTGTACCCCTCGAGCTGAAGCAGAGTCTCCAGCGACTCCCGGATTTCCGCTTCGTCGTCGATGATGAGGATTCTGCCCGCGCTTTGCGGCGTGCTTTCCGGGGTGCTCCGGCGCGAGATAGCCGCTACTTCAGACATTGCCAACTCAGACATGGATGGCCTTCCTGCTCGCTAGCAATGGAAAATCCAGGGTGAAGGTGGTGCCTTCGCCCGGGCGGCTCTCCACGCGAATATTGCCCGCGTGTTCCTGGATGATGCCGTAGGTAACAGAAAGTCCAAGACCGGTGCCGCGATTCTGGCCCTCCACCGGCGAGGTCTTGGTAGTGAAAAATGGATCGTAGATGCGCTGAATGTGTTCCTGCGCAATGCCCGTGCCGGTGTCAGAGACGCGCACGCTGACGAACTCGCCGTTCAGCGTTGCTACCTTCAGCACTCCGCCCCCGGCCATTGCGTCCTTGGCATTCAGGAACAAATTCAGAAACACCTGCTGCAGGCGCCCGGCGTTGCCCTGAATCAAAGGCAGGTTCTCGTGGAGTTCGGGCTGCACCTGGATGTGCGCCACCTTGAACTGGTGATCGAGCAACGCCAGCGTATCCGCGATCACCTTGTTGAGATTGACTTCCGTTAATTCCGTGCCCGTGGTGCGGGAGAAGTTCAGCAGATTATTGACGATCTCCGAGGCGCGGAACGTTTGCCTGGTGATTTTCTCGAGCAGCCCCGCCTTCAGTGGATCCGATTGCAACTGCTTCGCCAGCATCTGGGTGTAGGAGGAGATCACCGCCAACGGCGTATTCACTTCGTGGGCCACGCCAGCGGCCAGCAGTCCGATCGAAGAAAGTTTGTCGGCCTGGGTGAGCTGGACTTCAAGTTCGATCCTTTCCGTGATGTCGTCCATGATCACAAGGCGGCCCACCACGTTGAACTTGCGGGTTACCAGCGGCGCCATCGCAACATTCACGATGCGCGATTCGCCGGTGGGAGTCGCCAGCCGGAATTTATAAAGATTGTGGATACCCGGATTCTGCCGGACGCGGTAAAACTCCTCGGCGAAAGCGGCCGGAAAAACTTCGCTCAACGAACGCCCCACCACCTGCCAGCGCGGCTGGGCATACATGACTTCCATCTGCGAGTTCCAGCTCTCGATGCGGTCTTGCAGGTCCACGGCCATCACGCCGACGTTGATGGATTCCACAATGTTCTCGTTGAAATCCTTGAGCCGCTCGTATTCGCTGACCTTTTGCTCGAGCGAGGCGTACAGCCGCCCGTTCTGGATGGCGATGCCGATATACCCCGCCAGCGCTTCGAGCAACTCCACATCTTCGCTGGAGAGGAAGTCGCCTTGCATCGTCTTGCCCAGTCCGAGGAACGCGATGGTCTTTTGCCGCGCGTGGCAGGGAATGTAGTAGTTCAAGTCCAGGCGTCCGATGGCTTCCTGTGCGGCGGCATTCTCACGCGGCAACTGGTGCGTATTTTCGAAGAAGATATGTCCGGCAGCGTCCTCGATTCGCGGCTTCGCGAGGAACGACAGGTCAAGACCGGTGACGTGGGCGATCCCGAACGACTTCGACAGCTCAAAGCGTGAAGAGTCGCTGTTGCCGAGGAAGATGGCGATGCGATCCACCAGCAGCGTGCGTGCCAGCCGGTCCACCAGCGAGGAAAGCATTTTGTCGAGATCGGTTTCTGAACTCAACTCGCGTCCGAACTCGATCAGCGTGCGCCGATAGTCGTAGCCGGTGCGGAAGAAGTACTGATCAAGCTTCTCCTGAATCCATTTCCGCACCGGATCGAACAGCAGCGCCGTGACCACGACGGCCACCACCAAGCCGTAAGGTCCGGAACTGGGCACGCGCGTGTGCACCAATTCCGCAATCGCGGCCACGCCGGCGAAGTACGCTCCCACAATGGCCGCCGCTGCCAGCGTATACGCCATGCCGCGCTTGAAGATCAGGTCCACGTCCATCAAGCGGTAGCGGAAAATGGCGTATCCAAAAGTCAGCGGCAACAGTCCCAGCGAGAGCACCGACACCTTCATGGTGGGTGAAGGCATCACTCCGAACAGATACGGCAGAACATAGCAGAGCGTGAACGGAGTGATCGCGAGGATAGTGCCGCGTGTAATCCACTTGAGTTGCTGCCGCAGAATCGGAGTAGTGGCCTGTTGGTAGTTGTTCCACAGAACCGCCGCTGCCGAGACGAAAAAGACCGTCAAATAAGCCCAGTGCACCCGGTTGAGATTGAAGAGCAGCGAAGCGCTGGCTTTGGAGAACTCCAGCGCCAGCACCTGGATTCCGAGCAGTACCGCTCCCGGCAGATAGAGCAGCGGAATCGACCAGCGATGCTTGCCGACGAACTCCCGGCGTTCCGGGAAGGTCAATACGTAGTGCAGGAACAGCGCCGGCTGCAGCAGCCACGCGACTTCATTAGCCCACAGGACGGTCCAGTCAAAAGCGTTGAACTTACCGGTGTAATGCAGCGAGTAAAAAACGAACGATACCAGGCAAAAAATGTAAAAATGCGTGGAACCCACTGCCGTCCAGCGCCGCAACAGTACATAGAGCCCAATGCCGAGGTAAATGAGCGCGATCAGCCGCAGCCAATCGTTCATGGAGCGCTCGGCCGGAACCAGCACCACTTCCACATCCAGCGGGACCGAGCCGCGGATCAGCGAATAGGTCGCCTTCGACCAGACGCCGGAATAGTAGAGCTGCCGCGTCACCGCCGCCGCCGTGTCTACCGCGCGACCGTTGATGCTGACTATCTCGTCGCCGCGGCGGATTCCGGCCCGCTCTGCCGGCCCATTCGGCTCCAGCCGATCCGCCATCAGGTGGCCGTTCCGCTCCATCCACCACGCGCCGTCGTCGGGAACCGCGGACTGATGCTCGATCTTGTAGTTGAAACCAGCGAACAGTACCGCGGCTACTGTCAGTAGAGTCAGCAGGATGGCGGTAAATCGGGCCTCAAATTCGCGGTTCATATCTCGCGACTCAGTTCGCGGTTCAGGGACTGGGACGGTCGCAGCGGCGGCGCGGCCAGTGATTCGTCGCCCTTGATGCATCAGCAACTTCACTGCCACCCTCCAATCTTGCCCTGCGCTGCTAAGTCGCGTGCATAGAGCGACTTCCACAATTATAGAGAGGATTTGGAATGGCGACTATGAATTATGGAAGGTAGTTTCTGCTTTTCGGGATGCCATTTGGCGGTCGGGAAGTGGGTCTGGGTGCTGGGTAAGCTTGAGGAAGCTAGCGGGTCTTGTGGTTGGCCTGTTTCTGAAGTGAAGTGAGGTGACGTGCCCAGACCCTTCTTTGGTATTTGAGGGGTTCGAGAACCTTCCCCGTTTCCCGAACCCCCCACTTACTGGGCTCACCTCTCGCTTAGCTTCGACTTGCTTAGGAGCGGCGAGCAAATCCTGCAAGTGAGTGTGATCATGCGCCTGATGCCTGGAAACGTCCATGGAGCCAGTCTGAAGCCGTCTGAATTGATCTGAAGAAATTCACCATCGCGCGCTTGACACGGTCAGCCCCGCAGAACAGAATTTCTGACAGTCATTTCCGATAGTCGACGATAGCGAATGACCCGTAGAGACGCGGCTTGCCGCGTCTCCGTGTGGAGTGAAACCGCTCTAGTGGCGTTGGGTAGTGACGTTAGGAGTCGTGCATTGCCAGAGAAGAAGATCCGTTTCGACGATTTCGAGCTGGATTATGGCCGTTTCCAGCTCTACCGCCGTGGCAGCCCGGTTCGGCTGGAGGGCCTGCCGCTGCAATTGCTCATGTTCCTGGTCGAAAAGAGGGGACAACTGGTCACGCGCGAGCAGATCTCCGGCGAGTTGTGGAGCAAGGATGTGTTCGTCGACGTCGAGCAGGGAATCAATACCGCCATCCGCAAAATCCGCCGCGCCCTGGGTGACGATGCCGATGAGCCGAAGTACCTGCAGACCGCAGTCGGCCGGGGCTACCGCTTCGTCGCGCCTGACGCCCAAGAAGATGCCAGCGGCCAGGGGCCAGCGGGAAAATTCACCGTTTCTCCCGAAGAACTGGGACGCGCCATCATGACCGCAGCCGGCTTAGATCCAGAGAATCCAAGAGGAATTCCCAAGACCCGCCCGGAAGACTGAAAGTACACAGCTGGTGTCCCACTCATTCGCGTTCTTTGCGAATGAGTGAGTGTTGCGCGGTCCGTCCACACCCGTTCGTTCTACAATAAAAGCCATGACTCGCCTCGATCAGATCGTCGATCTCGAAAAGCGCTTTCTACTCCCTACCTACAACCGCTATCCCGTGGGCTTTGAGCGCGGGAAAGGTGTTTTTCTCTACGACTTCGAAGGCAAGAAGTATCTTGACTTCGTGGCCGGGCTGGGCGTGAACGCGCTCGGATATGCTCATCCTCGCATCGTGAAGGCCATCCGCGAGCAGGCAGCCCGCGTCATTCACGTGTCGAATCTCTATTACAACGAATATCAGGGACGGCTGGCCGAGCGCCTTTGCCAGCTTTCGGGTCTTGACCGCGTCTTCTTCTCGAACAGCGGCACCGAGGCCATGGAAGGCGCTATCAAGCTGGCGCGTCTCGCCGGACACAAGGCGGGCGGCGAGGCCAAGTCCCAACTGGTGGCGCTGCAGAATTCATTTCACGGCCGAACGTTTGGCGCCATGTCCCTGACCGGCCAGGACAAGTACCGCAAAGGCTTTGAGCCTCTGCTCGGGGACGTGACCTTTGTTGAGCAGAACAATATCGAAGCGCTGCACGCCGCCGTCAACGCCAACACCTGCGCCCTTGTGCTCGAGCCCATCTTCGGCGAAGGCGGAATCCGCGAGTGCTCGGAAGAATTCCTGCTTGCCTGCCGGACCCTCGCCGATCATTACCAGGCCGCGCTCATCTTCGACGAGATCCAATGCGGCCTTGGCCGCACTGGCAAAATCTTCGCCTTCCAGAGCTTCGGAGTGGTTCCCGACATCGTCACCATCGCCAAGCCGATTGCCGCGGGCTTGCCGCTAGGCGCGTTCCTGTCGAAAGAACATTTCGCCTCCGCGATTTCGCCCGGACAGCACGGCACCACCTTTGGCGGAGGCCCGCTGGCGTGCCGCGTCGCGCTCGAATATCTGGCCATCGTCGAAGAAGAGCACCTGCTCGAAAACGTCGTGCAGGTTGGCGGATACCTGCATCAACAACTCCAGGAACTGGTCGCGAAGTGCGCCGCGACCCGCGAAGCGCGCGGCCGCGGATTGATTCAGGGCCTGGTGCTCGACATTCCCGCGCGCCCGTTGGTCGAGCAGGCGCTGGCGCTGGGCGTGCTCTTCAACGCGACCCAGGACACGGTTCTGCGCTTCCTGCCGCCGTTCCTCCTGGAAGAAAAGCACGTGGATAAAGGCATCAGAGTGTTGAAGAAACTGCTGGGGAAGAAGCGGAAAAAAGCGCAGAGCGTGGCTGCGACCAGCATAGCCGTGCCGGCGAACTGACGCAGCGACTCGCAGCAAGAAAGAAGGGGAGCCAGAATTCAGCTCCCCCAAGCTAAAGAGGCGATATCACTCAGTAAGACTCTGTCTGCGAGAATTTCGTTGCCTATCGAAACTCAACATCCCGAGGATAAATTCATCCCCGCCTGCGAGCGCAACCCGAGCCCGGGCACTGCGGTAAATGAAACCGCAGTTGAAGAACACTGGCTCGATCTCGCCGACGGACGCATGCGCTACCTCAAGGCTGGGTCAGGCCCGGCGCTCATCCTGATTCATGGGCTGATGGGATATTCCTTTTCCTGGCGGTTCACCATCCCCGCACTGGCGCCTTATGCGACCGTTTACGCCATCGACAATTTGGGCGCCGGGCTATCGCCTGCCCATGAGGGCCTGGACTGCACCGTGCGCGCCACCGCCGAGCGCGTCCTGCAGTTCGTGGACGCGCTCGGCATTCGAGATTTCGACCTCCTCGGTACTTCCCACGGCGGCGGCGTTGCCATCATGGTGGCAGCCATCTGTGCCGAGCGGCTTGAGCAGATGAATCCTGATCAGATAAGTCACTCGCGCCCGCAACGCTTGATCCTGGTGGCGCCCGTCAATCCCTGGTCGCCGCATGGCAAGCGCCTCGCGCCCTTCCTCGGCAGCGCTCTCGGTTCGATACTCTTCCGCAACACCATCGAGCGCTGGCGCTCCCTCGACTACCTGTGGCTGCGACGCCTGTTCGGCGACGGATCAAAAATTCCTCCCGATTCGCTCGACGGCTACCGCATTCCCGTACTCAAGAATCACGCCTTCCGCCATGCTGCGCGCATCGTAAGCAATTGGACCGCAGACCTGGCGGAACTGGAACGGGCGCTTCCCAGGATTCGCGATTACCCCACGCTCCTCATCTGGGGCACGAAAGACCGCGCCGTTCATTTTCCATCCGCCGAGCCACTGCGCCGGAATTTTCGCGATGCCCGTCTGGTCGCGTTCAAAGGCGTCGGCCACCTGCCCTATGAAGAAGCGTCCGAGGACTTCAACCGCGCCCTCGTCGAATTTCTCAAGTTTCGTATCAGGGCATCGCTTTAGCGATGCCGCTGGTCTTCGAATCAGACGCCCCTTTAGGGGCTGGCGGCATCCGGATTCTTCCGCGGCCTGCTAATCTTCCATTCTGATCTTCACTCATTCATGCACCCCGCAATTCTTCACGCGCTGCGCGCATTCGTCGCCGACTACGGTTACTGGGCCGTAGCTCTGGCCTTGCTGTCGGAGAGCGCCGGCGTCCCCGTTCCCGGTGAGTTCACGCTCCTGCTGGCTAGTTTTCTGGCCTATCACGAACACCAACTCCATCTCGGCTGGATCGTCGTGGTTGCCACCTGCGCCACCACGCTCGGCGGCGATCTGGGCTACGCCTTCGGCCACTATGGCGGGCGTCCACTGCTCGATCGCTATCAAAGCTTCTTTCGTATCCCGCCGTCCGTGATGAAACGCGGCGAGCGCATGTTCGCCCGCTACGGCGCCGCCGCCATTTTCTTTGCCCGCTTCGTTTTCGGTGTCCGCATTTTCGCCGGACCGCTGGCCGGTGTGCTGCGCATGCGCCTGCGAGCGTTTGCTCTCTACAACTTCCTGGGTGCGGTTGTCTGGGTCACTTTCATAGCCAGCGCCGGATACCTTTTCGGGCAGCATTGGCGCACCTTGTTGCGAACCATGCAGCGCTTCAATATCGCCGTCTTGATTATTGCCGTGGCCGTGATCCTGTTTCTATGGTGGAGATATCGCCGCCATCCACCGGCAGAAAATGACTGACGCCGGTCGGCTGTGCTGGGAATTGTTGGTGAAATCGCGACGTTACAACAGCGCTAGATTGGAAGCTGGTCGTTTAGAGCCATCCTAAAGAGCTTTGTCTGATGAGGGAACAAGTCTGAGCGTTTGCAATCGTACCAGAATGACCCTTGTTCGAACGCTTTAATCATGATCGCTTTCCTCAGATCAACGGTACCAACCTTAAAGGCACCACGCGAGTGACGAAGAAATTCGGCTAGCCAAGGATCATTGTTGAACATGTGCACAAATGCAAAGCCTAGGACGTTCGGTAGATAATCGATGAAGCAG
>Ga0326728_10022803_pt1 | contig 11567 bp, 7 predicted proteins | sample MB3enrmetagenome_FD_207602 | JGI IMG/M metagenome (GOLD analysis project Ga0326728, IMG submission 207602) | Lab enriched peat soil microbial communities from McLean, Ithaca, NY, United States - MB31MN | ecosystem: Environmental > Terrestrial > Soil > Wetlands > Peat | place: USA: New York... | reverse complement strand
TCGTAGAGACCTCCCTCCCACCACTGCCTCGCTTCCCCGGCGCTGTAGTGCATCCCGCCCTGCATGAAGTAGCGGAATCTGGCCTTCGCTGTTTTCCGGTCGGGGGCCACGTCGATGATGTCCTGGAGCTGAATATGCTCCATGAGCAATCCCGGCTTGGGCCCTTCTGTTCCCCCGGCAAACTTGGCCCGAAAACGGTCCACGAAGAGCCTCTTCGCCCCTGCCTTACCCCTGAAAAGACCACCCATGAACCGGATCTCGCAATCGTCGGAAAAGAGATCCACCACCGCTTCGTAAAATGCTTTGTCCATGTAATAGCCGTACTTGTGCTGAAGGTTCCTTATCGCCTGAGTGTCTTCCAGGATGCCGACCTGCGTCGTCAATTCATCGATGCGTCTTTCGAGGCCCTCTATCCGCTCTTCGTTGGTCATGGTCTGCTCCTTCCTTTAGAATTCGCTCACCGCCGATCACGTTATCGAGAGTCCTCCGTCGATCGGTATGATCGCACCGGTCACGAAACCCGCCTCCTGAGAGCACAACCACAGGACGAGGGCGGAGATCTCCTCGGGCGTCCCGACCCTGCCGATGGGATGCATGGAGTTCGCGTGCTGGAGGGCAGCTTCGTCCTTGAGAAAAGTCCTGAAGGAAAGAGGCGTCTTGATGATACCGGGGCAGACAGCGTTGACTCGGATACCCTTATCGGCGTACTCGATCGCTCCTGTTTTTGTCAGACCGCCGACACCATGTTTGCTCGTAATGTAGGCGACACCCACCCTCTTGCCGGCCTTCAGACCGCCGAGGGCGGACATATTGACGATAGAGCCGCCTCCACGCTTTATCATTTCGGGGATTTCGTACTTCATGCAGAGGAACATACCGGTCAGGTTGGTTGCCATCACCTGATCCCACACGTCTTTCCTGTAGTCCACGAGAGAAGTCATGATGGTTCCGTCTATGCCCGCATTGTTGTACGCACAGTCGAGACCGCCATAGTTGTCGACACACGCCTTGACCAAGCCTTGAACGTCACCCTCGTTCGAAACGTCGGCACGGACGAAAAGCGCTTCTCCTCCGTCCTGCTTGATGGCAGCGGCGGCTTCCTCACCTTCTTTCACGCGCCGTCCCGCGATCACGACCTTGGCCCCTTCTTTTGCGAAGGCAAGGGCGCCGTCATAACCAAGTCCGGAGGTGCCTCCGGTGACTAGGACCACTTTCGATTCGAATCTCCTGTTTGCAGTCATGACGCTCCTCCTCCCGAGATGATCAGTTTTCCTCAGCGAACATGATCCCGATCGCCGATACTTCCTAGCGCGAAGCACATGGCTCCCTTGTTTGAAGCCTGGCTCGCTCCCGACTGCTCTGCTTATTCGACGCCTGGCTTATCTATTTCACCGCTATCGAGCACGAAGACTCTATAGACAACCCGTCCCACTCCATGCTCGGGACCCACGTCGAGACATCCGGAATACTTCACGTAGAAGCTGGTTATGGCAGATGTCCTGGACCATGGGTATGAACATCATATTATGGCCACACCAGTGGCTGCTTCGTCCGGGATCCAGCCTGGCTATCGCCTCGAAAAAAAGGCGATCGCCCACTTTCAGTCCATTTCCGCACCCGTGCGATTTGACGACCTCCACAATGAGCCACTTCCTCCGTATTCCCGAACTGTGCATTCTTATTGCGCCTTCGGATTTTACCGGATCGTTCCGCCATGCTTCAAGTTCTTCGTCGGAAAGGTCCATGTGCTGTTGAAACGCTTTCCAATCAAACGATTCCATCACAACTCACTTGTCTCTCGCGTTCTGAAAGGCCGTCTTCACCGCATCGACTATGAGGCCCGGTTCCTGGCAATCGCCAAGGGCATAGACCTCGGGTGTCTTGCCTTTCAGACGCTCGAGGAGCGCCGTATTGCGGGTAAGCGGCAAGGCCGGGACAATCGTATCGGCCTCGATGGTTCTCTTCTTCCCTTCCCGGTCGATGATGGTGAGGCCCTTGTCCGTGATCTCCACATACTCTTTCACGCCGGGTATCAAGACGACACCTTTCTTCTCAAACCAGGCAAAAAGGTGTTCCGCCATGACCATGGGGAGCCCTTGCCCCATAGTGTCATCCTTTTCCACGATGGTGACCTTTCTCCCCCGTTTGGTCAGAAACTCCCCGAGCTCGCACCCCTGTATGCCCCCACCGATGATAACAACCCTTTTGCCGATAGGCATATACAACTTCGTGAGCGACCTAAGCATGTCGGGCCCGAAGAAACGGAGGAGCGATTTCAACCGCCTATGGAGCTCCCCGCCGGCGACCACGTTGGGTCTGTTGATACCCGGTATCACCGGCACTGTCGGCGTACCGCCTTGGGCCAGGAAGACTACATCGGGCTTCTCGCGCTCCACGGTGGAAGGATCGGCCTCCTCTCCAAGGTAGACCTTCACTTTGAGCTTCTCCATCTGCCGTTCGAAGTACTCGATCAGAAGGGGAAGGTTTTCCGGGTGGTTCCCTTTGACTATGGCCGCGACAGGGAGGAGTCCTCCTAGGCGACGCGACTTTTCGTAAAGGCTTACGTCGTGGCCGCGCACCGCCGATACATAGGCGGCCTCCATCCCTGAAGGTCCGCCTCCTATGACCATGACCTTCTTCTTCTTGGCTGCCTTCTCGATGGAGAGGTAGGTGGTGCCGGACAACGGGTTGATCCTGCACCCTCCCATCAGACCGAGGCAGCTGTCGCAGCCGGTACACGGAGCGATGTCCTCCGGCCTTCCCTGGGCGAGCTTATTGGGCAGCTCCGGGTCGGCATGGAGCCGCCTTGTCATTGCGATGAAATCCGCGAACCCCTTCTCGAGCGCCTTTTCTCCAAGGTCCGGGTCCATTCTTCCTACCACGGTAACCGGGATAGAGAGGAGTCTCTTGATCTCCCGGGCGACGAAGAGATTGGCGCCGGCCCCTTTCTGGCTGGCGTTGTACTCTTTCGGAAAGTCCTCAACCGGTATGGGCGGCTCGGGATAGAAGAGGACGTCCGTGAGCCAGCCCGCAACGTGCCATCCGAGCCAGTGGCTCCTGACCTGTATCGCATCGGCGCCGGCCTTCTCGACGAGCTTCGCAACGGCGCGGCTGTCATCCAGAGTCAGACATTTCTTGTCATCGATGCCGATGGCCCTGCCGACCTCGAAAGCGTTTATGATGACGGAAATAGGGAAGTCCTTCCCCACGAGTCTCTTTGACTCCTGGATCACCTGCATGATCAAACGGGCCCTGTTCTCCACGCTCCCCCCATAGATGTCTTCTCTCCTGTTCCAGAAGGGGGAGAGAAAGTTATGGAAGAGGTGGCTGCTCGCCGCGTTGATGTCTACACCGTCGAAACCCGCCTTCTTGGCCCGCATCACCGCGTTGGCGAACTTCTGGACGATATCTTCGATCTCGGGGATGGTGAGGGCCCGGGGCACCTCATTATGGTGGTCGCGGGGATTCTTAAGAGAGACGGGAGAAGCCCCGATCGGGGGTCCGTCGTAGAAGGCTCGCCCATACCAGTGCACCTGCCACGGCCCATCATGATTCATGGCAACGAAGGTGGGGCAGTCGTGGCGGTGCATGGCCTCTGTTAGCCTCTTCATCCCTTCGATGTACTTGTCGTCATCCAGACGGTAGCGATTGGGAAAACGGGCGCCATACGGGTAATCGACAGTAACCGCCTCGACGATGACCAAGCCCACCCCTCCTATGGCAAAGCGCTCGTAGTAGGCTCTTGCCTCTTCGGTAACCTCTTCATCATGAAACAAGAACATCGTCGCACCGGACTTGATGATGCGGTTTCTTGTCTTTACAGGGCCTATGAAGCCCGGCTCCAGTAGCTTGGCAAATCTGTTCTCAGCCATCTATTTCTCCCTCTCCTCTGTGTTCTCCTCGGGCAAAATGCGCCGTGCGACGGCATGCACGCCGCTCACCCCTCCGCCTGCTCGATTCCGCCAGATGCGCTCTATGCTTGGCCCGGCCCGGCAGACCGGTCCTGCTAGAACCTGCGATAAGGTTCCATCGGCAGACACCCCCCGGAGATGAATGTTTCGAGGACATTGCCTCTGGTTATCGGCAGAAGCAGGTGCGAGGGATGGTCCGCGTCGTGGTAGACCGTAACCCTCGACGCCGTTTGCCTCCATAGATGGCCCGTCGCGACGGCTTCCAGAAAATTCTTGGGCGCCTCGTCGTCCGAGCACTTAATTCTCACCGCGATGCGGTGACCGGGACGAAAGAGAATTCCGTACGGCATGACCTCGATGTTGAATTCATAGATCTCGCCGGGATTGAGCGGTTCGCGCCCGGTGTGCGGATGGTACGGCTGCCAGGGTACTGATCGTCCGGGATCAGTCTGTCTCTGGGAGCCCCGCAACCAGCCCCTCGTGAGGAGCGTCTCCGTGCCTTCCGGATCGATGTCCAGGAGGGTGACAAACCAGAGGACCTCCCTGTCCGTCGTCGAGGCGTATAGATTCAAGGCAATAGGACCGACAATCTCCGTGTTCTCCACCAGAGGGGGGGACACAAAGGTCAGACCGCCATGATTCATGAAGGAGTTCTCGAAAGTCGAGCAGCCCTCGTTGGGCCAGAATTCATGCTCGCTGAGAAGGCCGTTCTCATGAAGGTAGAAGGGCGTCCATCGCGTTTCCGGCAAGGGCCACTCCGTCGCATTCTGCCATTCTCCTGTGCCCACTATGAAGAGCTTTATGGGAGGTTCTTCCATCACGCCGTTGTCCACGCCTTTCAGCCAATGGTCGAACCAGCGGATTGACTCGTAGGCGTATTGATAGAGGGGCCGATCGAGATAGAGAGGGGGTCCGATGGTCATCTTCTTCGGCCCTTTCCAATATTCCCAGCTGCGGAAGGCGCCGGGCAGGTGCAGACCGTAAATGCCCCAACAAGCACCGAGGTAGGCCGGGCATTCGGTACGCGTGTGATCCACGCTTCGTTCCCGAAAGTACTCCCCGTCCAGGTAGTTGAGATAGTTGTCCAGAGGTCCCACGCCGGTGGCGAGGGCCTCGCGGATATAGGGCACCGCGCACAGATCCTCGTCCTGCAACGCCGCCGCCCTCGCCTCGTCGAACTTCTCCCTGCCGTACTTCTTGACATACCAGCAGTCTTGCTCGTAGCGCGGGTTGGAGATTGATCTCCCCCGAATCCCCTGGGTAAAACCATGGGACAGGATTCCGCCGTGATAGATGGAGTCCCGGTAGAAGTCGGTGACCCCATAGGGGGCGAATATTGCCCTGAGATGAGGAGGGTTGAGCGCGGCCGCTCGCTGGGCGGCCATGGCGAAGTAGGAGACGCCGAACATCCCGACATTGCCGTCGCACCATGGCTGCGTCGCGATCCATTGGATTATCTCACAGCTGTCCTGCGCCTCCCGGGGTTGAAACAGATCCAGATAGCCTCCCGATCTACCCGAGCCGCGCACGTTTGCAATGATGTGTGCGTAGCCGCGGCGCGTGAAGAAGTTGGGATCCCCGGCCTCCAGCATCCCGTTCCCGACCGCAAAGCCGTGGGGCATCAATGGGGCCGATTGCAGCGCGTTGTCGTAAGGATGGACGCAGAGTATGGCTGGGAATCTGCCTCCGTCGTCAGGCCTGAAGACATCAGCGTCGATGATAACGCCGTCGGACATGGGCACCGAGACGTGCCGCTCGACGAGGATGCTGTACTTTCTTTCCGATGTCCGCCACTTCTTCGTAATCATCGGTCCCTCCCTTGTCCCTCACGCTTTGCAGCCAGCCGGACTGGCGTAAGTGGCGGATTCTGCCCGCTATCCGATCTTCGGCCGGCTCGGGGGCTCCTTACCCGTGGCGTAGACCTTTCCTTCGCGGATATCCACGTAGCCGACGTCCTCCAGGGCTTCAACAAGGACACGGACAAAAGTAGGGGTCAGAACGGGCGCTATCTCTTCCCTCTCAAGGGGGGAAAACCTCTCAAGCAGCTCGTCCGCACCCACGCCCGGCTCCAGTTCCACCTTTTCGAGCACGGCTATACAGCGGCGGTAAAAGGGCTGAGCGTAGTCGCTGTCGCTCAGGTCAACGGCCCTCACTGCGAAATGGGCCAGGGTGCGATGGTCGGCGCAGAGGAAATGGCCACCCTTCAGCCTGCCCGTTTTGGCGTCGACCCAAAGGAGCCCGTCCACTTCTTTTCTCCGGTCATCGTCGGGCTCCTTAAGGGGACGAAATCCGAAACCGTCGTATTTTGTCATAGCTGGGTCTCTCGTGTCGTCCCCGCGAAACCGATACATGCCGCCCTCGTGGTACCGATTCCCCTCCAGGAACATCGCATGGACGACAGGCATCATTTGGGGAATCAGGCCGTGACAGATCCTTCCCGTGAAGTTCACCCCATCGTAGTATATCTCGTCTCCTACCTTATAGTTGAAGTGACAGGGATGCTGCTTCTCGTCACGTTCGAACCGCCACAACTTACACTGCACTCTGAACATACATCACACCTCCCCAACCGCGTGGCCCCGTTTGCCTTCGGAGGCTAACCTTTGGACGCCCTCGCCAGATCCATTCTAAAGGCAATAAGCTTGCTCCGCGCCGCAGAGCGGCAAATCTTCTCCATCTGCTCGCTACTTACTTCACGTAGGGGACCCATTCACCGTCTCTGAGCACAGCCGGTCTCATGGGGTCTACTGGCGCGCCCTGGTGGTCGGTGCTTGTGCAGGCAAAGTCGCCCACGAAGCCTTCTATTCGAATCTTCTCGAGGGCATCACGTATTGAAGCCGAATCAATCCTCTCAGCCGCCTTCATGGCCTCGACAGCAGCTTTGATCGCATCGTGGGATGATCCATGAAAGAGGGTCACCCGTTTCGTCGGCCCGTACTTTTCTTGCATGAGCTTCTTCACGGGTTCGTAAACGTTCCTGCGATATGGATCACTTGGCGCCATCTTTTCTGCAAGGAGAATGGGGACCGTGAGGCAAATCCATTTGGTTTCTTCCGCTATCTTACCCGTGTTCTTCGCAAACTCAGGTGCGGTAATTCCCGCAAAACCGACGACCGGATAGGTCAACCCCAGCTGTTTGTAGTTCTTTGCGACCACCGAGGCTGGAGCGGCGGTGGTATAGAGCACTATGACGTCGGGGTTAGCGCTCTTTACTTTTGTCAATTGCGGCACCATGTTGGTGTCCGTCGGCTCGAAAGTCTCCTCAATGATAATGGATGAAGCCGGGTACTTGCCGATCTCATCCATTATCGCCTTGCCACCTAGCCGCCCGTCGGCATCGCTGCTGTGGAGAAGGGCGATCCGCTTTCCGCCCAACTCCTTTACGGCGAATTCAAGCATGTGAGCTGCACTTCTGGGAGCACCTGGGCCTATGCTGAATATCCATTTTTTGAACGGGATCAACGCCGGGCCTGAGTTTATGAAGGGTACCTTCTCCTGTTCGCACAATGGCACAATGGCGAGAGCGGAATCGGTTATGCTCGTGCCTACCAGGATCACAACTTTTCTGTCCTTAATGAGCTTAGTCGCCGCGATCACCGCGTTGGTGGGATTACTCTTGTCGTCTTCAAAGTAGAGCTCTATCTGCCTCCCGCCGATACCACCCTTGCTGTTGATGTCATCCAGCATCGCAGTAAAAATCTCTTTCTGGGCGCTCCCCAGGAAACCCGCCCAGCCTGTTATGCTGAATATGGTCCCGATCTTGATCGGCTCAGCAGCCGAGAGAGATCCTTGACCGATTGCAAGTGTGAAACAGAAGAACAGGGCTAAGAACAGACCCGTCTTAAGGAAGCTTCCAAAAAACCGTCTCATAATTAATCCCCCCTTTTTTGGTTGAAAGCCTTGATGCAACCTACCCCTTTTCCTTCCTCTTATCGGAATACCTTTGCCGGCCTTCTCTTTCTTTCGCCTATACTGCAGGACCGGGCGACACGCGGTCTTGACGAATCGACTGAGCCCTGAACCCGGCCATTGGTTCCATCATCTCCTCGTCATCGCCGCGCTCCCCTTCCGCTACGATTCGTGTGGCCTGCCTGCTCAGGACGTCCTTTCATTTACGAACTCAGTTAGATCCTTGACCCGATCCGTTTCCGTGCCCATAACCTCTCCGAATAAGTCCTTGCAGTAAGCGCATGCAGTGATTAATACATCCGCCTTGGTCTCCTTGAATTCCTTGAGGCGCGCCTTTGCCGCGTCGTTGGCGAAGTTCTCGAAATAGTTACCCACTCCGCGGGACCCGCAGCACAGCGACTGCTCCCGATTCCGCTTCATCTCCACCACATCCGCATTGACGTGTCCGAGCACCTTGCGCGGCGCGTCGTAGATACCGAGGCCCCGTCCGAGGAAACAGGGGTCATGGTAGCTCACTTTGATGCGGGCCATCTCTTTGCTCTCCAGGTTGCCCTTTTTGAAGGCATCGAGGAGGAGCTCGCTGAAATGCAGACCCTTGAACGGCGAGAAATCGTCGGTAATCAACCTGTATTTGTTCGTAACGAACTCCTGGGTGTGGGGATCAAAGAAGAGGAGCTTCTTATTTCCGTGGGACTTTATCGCCTTCCATTTATTCTCTACAACGCCCGGCAGTTGGTCCCAGAAGCCGAAGTCATAGAGGGTCGAACCGTAACTCCCGGCATCTGAAAGAACATTAACCTTTTTCTTCATCTTCCCGAGAAGGTTGAAGGCCGCTTCAAGGGATTTGGCTTCTCCATCCGTACGGACGGGCTCAAGGACAAACAACGTGTCCGCTCTGTCGTTCTGGACCGCCTTAGGAATCTTGACCGCTTTTCCGACTTCTTTTCCCGATAAATCCCCGTTCGCCTTGACTGCTTCATACATCTTCTTCGCCGGCCCCGCCGGGGCAAATCCCCGCTTGACCAGCTCGTATCTGATAAGGCGAATCATATCGGAGACGCCCATGTCAGGATTGATCGAACGGGGTATGACGCACTTGCTGTCGCAGGCGCCGCATGCCGAGCAGGTGAATGCGAGATCGGCGAAGGCCTGGTTGTAGTCCATCCGCTTGCCGAGGACAGCCTTGGCGCAATGAAGGATGCCCCCAGCGCTTGCTGTGAAGGTCTGCCCTCGCTCGAAGATCGGGCAAAAGCCTTGGTTCTCAGGCCATGGCCCGAAGGTACATACGTGGCACCTCGGGCATGAATAGATACCCCCGAATATTGATTCAAGGTTCGTTGACAGTCTCATTCTTTCACCCCCTCATAGATCCCCATGTTCGGGCTCATTATGCCGTTGGGATCCCAGGCTTCCTTTATCTTGTTCATGGCCTTGCCGAAACCCCCTACCATACCGAGAGTGGGGAACCCCGACTTACAGCGCTGCGGAACACCGCCGTACCGTTCCAGGGCGATCTGGTACATCTCGCGATATCTGTCGACGATCTTCTTTACGAGGGCATCGTTCGCAGGGTCGGGATAGCAGAATATCCGGAAGAGGTGAGCCCGACCGAAGTCCATGGGCATCGTATAGTAGCAGACAGGCAGCGTGCCGAACTTCACGAATTCGTCCATCGCCCACTTCTCCACCTCTTTGACATGTCGGGGTTCCGTCAGGGTGAGCCACGCGAGGTACTTGCCTATCCCGAAGCTGGCCGGCTCCACCGTGCGATATTCCTGGTAGAGCAGCTCCCAGCCTTTAAGGGTCCATGGGGCGATCTTCTTCATCTCTTTTTTCGAGATCATGCGGCCATTGTGTTTTTTCGCGATTTTAGCGCACACCCGTTCGTTGGTGCGCATGGTCTCCTCGTAACCGGACATGAATACCGTGACAAAGTCGTAGGGCAGACCATCCGGCGGTATTCGAGGGTCCTGAGTCTTTATCTCCGGAGGGACGATGTATTTCTCACCCTCGAGCCTGACCTCAAGGCTTATGGCGAACTGCCAGCTCCAGGTGATGCATTGCTCGGCTATATTGGCGAGAGTGACGTCCTGCACATAGTCAATCGCGTCGCTGAAGCTATCGAAGCCCGAGATCACTATCCGGTTGGCCTCATTGATGGGATAGATACGGATCGCGGCCTTCGTGACGATGCCCAGAGTGCCGTAGGAGCAGCAAAAGAGTCCGGCGAGGTCCGGGAACGGCCCGTACCTCAGCCCGCTGCCTGCGTTAGGGAACGCCGAAGAGCCGGTATTGAAGATCGTCCCATCGGGAAGAACGGCCTCGAGGTCGAGAAGCATATCCAGGTGTCTGTTGCAGAGGCTCCCCGTTGGCCGGGAGAGGTAGTTCCCAACCGGCGTCGCGCCTCCCGGGGTTGTGGGGACGGAACAACGGAATCCTTTTTCCCGCAAGGCGGCAGTGAACCTCTCGAAGTTGACACCGGGTTCGATGACCGCGTACCCTCCGTCTGTGTTGATATCGATAATCCGGTTCATCCGGTGGAGATCGACGACAATCCCGTCCTTCACCGGTATGGTTGTCCCTACGACGTTAACTCCGCCCGACATGACCGTAATTGCGACTTTGTGCTCGTTCGCGATGCGAAGGACGGCTACCACATCGTCCCTGTTTTCCGGAAGGACGACAAATGAGGGCATTTGTGCGGGCACCGGACTCACGTCGGAAGAATAGGTGATTTTGGATAACTCATCGTCCTTAACCTTTTCCACCCCCAAGGCGTTCTTCAGTTTCTCCCCGACGGCTACCCTGTCTCGTTCATTCAATCCTGCACTATGTTGCATGGGTTCTCCCTCCATTCAAGCTTGCTGATCCGGCCGAAGGCCGGAGTGTCTTGATCTCTTTGCTCGTCTTTATTTTGGTTCTCCTATCTAATCCAAGCTTGCTGATCCGGCCGAATTCCGGAGTGTCTTGGTTCTTTGTTTGAAGGTCTTGGCTCCTTTGTTTGTCCGTTTACTGGCTCTCCTATACTCATTTCTATACGTTCCCCTGGCGATCGCTGCCCCCTCTATCCTCTTCCTCACGCGCCGGCAAGTAACTCCGCGAGGAACTCATGGGCGACCCCAAGCGTGTCGTCCTTGATCTCTCCAGGCATCTCAATTCCCAGGAAATGAACGTTGAACTCCATGATGTCCACACCCGCCAACCGGAACTTCCCCGCCCGTGAAGATTCCCCGACGATTCGTGCGATACCCATCAATGCACTTTTATGGATGCCCTCCCTATCCATGTAGCGTGCCGCATGGACGCAACGGTATGAGCCCACATCAAGGTCCAGGCTCACGTAGACGTGAGGCGTGGCCACGTTTTCTTCGATGAAGGTCTGCAGCTTCTCGGCGTACTGCCCCTCGAACTCCCTCAAGGGGAAAAAGCGGCAGCCGAGCTTTTCGAAACGCAGATAGTTCTCTCGATACGTCTCCCACCCGGGGCTCGCCTCCTTCTCCGGGTAGTCCGCGACGCCGATGAACATCAGATTCTCCGGCAGGACTACGCCACTGTCTATGAGATACTTCCAGAAATCCCCGCAACAGTACTCATCGTTGTTGCCCGCCGCATTGAGTATCCCAGTATCACCGGGGAGGTTCGGAAGGTTCAAACCAATCAACGAGCCTGTCCCTAGACGGAGTGATACCGGCAGGCAATCGAAATGCTGATCAATAACTACAACGCTCAGATTTCCGGGACCAAGCT
>Ga0326728_10022802_pt1 | contig 11567 bp, 15 predicted proteins | sample MB3enrmetagenome_FD_207602 | JGI IMG/M metagenome (GOLD analysis project Ga0326728, IMG submission 207602) | Lab enriched peat soil microbial communities from McLean, Ithaca, NY, United States - MB31MN | ecosystem: Environmental > Terrestrial > Soil > Wetlands > Peat | place: USA: New York... | reverse complement strand
AAGTTTTATCGATTCCATCCGAGGAAGAACGTTTGCGGTTACAGTTTTAAATCGAATATCAGCCAAATTAAAATAATTTGATCCTGAAAGTAGTGCTAAGTCGTCCTGGCGAGAATGAGCCTGGGGATGCTTCAAATCTGACCCGATATCACAAATGATTTAAACTTTTTTTCGTGCAGCAGAATGCCGAAGAACCCGGCCACTATTACGAACCCGATTGCTTCCGAGAGGTCCAGCCGCGGATTGGTGAGCAGCATATTCCACCAGGCACTGATTTGTCCCAAACCGATTTTGTGATTGGCCGCCGGGAATGCCCAGCCATACAGCGGCCAGAACAAAGTTCGCGGCGTGGCCCACATAGAATCCAGGATTAGGTGGGTGAACATCCCAAACGAGATCGCAAGCAGCCAGGTTTTTTTCTTAGATGAATATAGAAAAAGTGCGATCGCTAAAACGATCAGAAAGACGATCAGTGTATGGGTAATAAATCTTCCATTGCCGAATCCCAGGACACTCAGCGGTTTGTCGATAATATCAGGCACCAAAGCACCAACCATCAATATTCGGATGTCTAAAAACCGGGATAAGGCTTCCAATCCAATGCGAGCGGAAACTGATGCCTGCTGATCTTTAGTTTTATTCGCCATAAGCGCATTTACTTCACGGGACAGATGATTTTGGGGCGAACCTTGTAGTTTTGTGACAACGGCGCTAACAGCGGTTGCTGCCCCGAGGGTAATTCCAACATGCCCGAAAATAAACATTTTTCCACGTTTTAACAATTTTCTTAATCGACGGCTATCATTTTTCAATATAGCACATTATTGCCGTGGATATCTGAAATTGGGGATATCGCCCACGGTACCAATTTTTCCCGATAGGTTGTCTGTTGACGGCAATAAAAAAGGAGGCGCGCGGTAACACTATTTTTGATGCAACAGCTGTTCTTTCGGTAACACTTTATTGTGACGCAACACGGCTGCGATTAAAGAAACATAAAGTATGTTCATTTCGGCATACCAAGAGCGTCTGGCGGTAACCAACTGACCTCTGGTTCAATCTATCCCCGCTAGCACCGGTGTCCCGCCGCGACGTATCCGCACTTTCCTGCATTGGCTAAAAGGTATTCACGCCGGCGTTAACTTCGAGCTCCGTATCCTCATTTTTTGCTTGGATCTTTAGCTGGTGAAGCTTTTCGCCTTGCGTCTCTACTGCCCCAGTCAGTTAACGAGAACCAAGGTTCTATTCTCAATTGAAAAACGCGCGGACAACGTTAAATTCGTTCGGCAATATAGCCAGTGCCAAAGGAAATTTGTCGACCAGGAAAGACGCAATAGCGGATTCACTAATAAAGGCCTGGTCTCCAAAGAACTTCAGAATGATAACCATTAACGCACCCAGTGCGATGCCCCCGATCACCAGCCCGAAAACGGCGCCACCAAACTTGTTTACCCAATTCAGAATAGAGGTCGTTACCAGATTATCCAACCTGACGATCACGATTCCGATGGCACCGGCGGCAAAGATAAAAATTAGCAAAAAGCTAAGCACCATGGCTACACCGGGTTGAAAAACACGGTCTAATACCCGGTCGGCCAATGGTGAATAAAAGCGGCTGGCGAGAACAATTCCAACAATCAGGGCAACTAAACCCAAAAATGATCTTATCAAACCAAATTTCCAGCCTGAGAGGACAGGCGGCACCAGAAGCATCAGTAGTATTATGTCAACCCAGTTCACGGGTAAATCTCCTATTTGGAATTGCAACGGCGCCACTGCTTCCAGAAATGATGGAACTAAAACAGCGCCGGTGTTTACACATCGCCCTTGCTGCCGAATGAATGCGTCCCCTGGCTTTGCCGCCGGTGGCAATTCGGGGCAAAACAACAGTTATTGCATTATTCCTGACTTTAACTGTTTACAGCCACAAACCCCAATTCTACACGGGACGCATCATCCTGCTTATTTAGCGACTAAAATTTCAAGTTTGGCCATTCCACCTGCATCCGCACTTTTGGCAGCAAAAACCGACAGCCGTGCGGTACTTTCTGCCGCTGCCACAGTTCGGACACCGGTTTAATAGGAGTCTTAATCTGGTTTTAAACACACGGGACCCCCTTCTGAATTTTCATAATTTCGCCATTTTGCAATTGCACACCAACACCACTGGAAAGAGAAATTAAAATATCTTACCAGTTCATCGAACAGATCCACAATCTCCGTTTCGATTAAGAGCGAAAATCGGATATCAGCAACTGCCAATACGGAACATCTTTGTTCCGCAACTGCTGCAAACCCCCTGCGTCGCGGGTTTGCCATTTTTCATGGTTATCGCCTTGGCATTTTTCATTTCTTTCTTAGCGCGACACTTTACACAATAAGCTTCCATCTTGACACTCCCTAGCATTAAAATGATCGTTTTTCTCAGCCGTTTTTAATGACCCCATTTTTGGGGGTCTATACTGAGCATCTAGAAAACACTGGATATTTTTTATCGCCGGTATCTGAAAAAATGCGCCATCACACTTCGAATAAAATTGCTCCGCAGCTATCGCAAATAATCTTCGTCGTTAATTTACCTGTTTTAGTAACGACGTTGATATTTTTTAGTTCTTTTTTCGAACGGCATCCCTTACAATATATTTCCATTTATCTCCTCATGTTCGACGCCTGGCTACAGGGTTATATTCAATTGTGTGACGTAAAACATGAGGGGGTTATTTATTAATTTTAACGGAACCGCCCATGGTTTGTTTCGACACTTCTAATTTCACTTTACCGCAATTTTTGCCCAAGTCAATAGAGAAAAGGTGGCTTTGTTTTTCTTCCCGTGATAACTATTGAACCGGCTAACGGGTCATATTTCAGTTATATAACCTTGCCGCGTGAGGGAATCCCAGATCGCTATACCCGGCCTAATTAATTTTCCTTGCTGCAGGCGCAGCGGCACAGCAGCCTTGAGGTAGCTCACCAAAGCTAGCTGGGTCAAGTTCATTTCCAAGACAAGCCGGTAGCGTTTTTCCAAGTCTTGAAGCCGAAACTCCTGGTCCGCCCGTGTTGCCCGGATTCGCGCATCCACACGCTCGGGGTCAGACCCCTTGCGCGTTTTCCCCTCTTCGATTCTGGCAATTAGTGTTTGATAATGCTCGGACACTTGTTTCTGCTCAAGTTTACAGGCTGCTTTGAGATCTTCTTCGTGAGTTTTTACCTGCGTTACCATGTCCGCTCGTAGCTGCTCCTGTGCTATTTGATAAGCTTGCACCAGACTCAGAAGTAAATTTGTTTCCTTCCTGGTTATCGGATCCCCAGAGGTATAAAGGCGCAGGGATTGTTCATCTATCCGAGATGACGTCCATCCGGTATGCAGATCTACCATCACATTCTGGAAAGACTCTTCTCGCTCCTCCCCAATTAATGAGACTTTGAAAAGGAAAAGGGCATGGTGAAACAACAACAGCTGTTCCTCTCCCACTTCTATAAGATGACCAGGGATACGGGTTTGTCCCCGTACCTTTTCCAGCGTCCGCCCGATGGTAGGATTCAGCCCGTTCAAATAAATGTGGGCCGTATTCCCTCTGGCGGTGGCTAGCTCAGTCATAATATCCAGGAACGAACTTCCATAAGTAACTAACTCGGCATCGCGATGCTCATGGACCGCCTCTGGGGAAAAGGCCAACCGCAGGCGCTCACGACCACCGAAGCTGGCCTGCGCCGGTTCATCCAAGAGAACTTCAATGGAGTGATAACCCGCTGCCTCCACTATCCCGACTGTGCTAAAGAACCGGCTGGCCAGGGATTCCAGATTTTCAGCCACCGGTAACCTCCCCGAAAAGGGTATCATCCAGGGACTTTACCTTTTCATATTGTTCTCTAGCTTCCTGCATCTGGGTACCCATCTGGTCCAGCCGCTGCTTCATCTCCACATCATTCCGACTAGTACCCACCATTTCCATAATTGTTTCTTCCAAGTCCTTTTCTTCTCCTAGTCGCCCCAGGATCAGATCTAACTCACCCACCACTAGTTCAAACAGGTTAATCTTACGATCTAGTATCTCCAGTATCTGGTCTTCTACGGTACCCCGGTTGGATAGATTAAAGATGAACACATCCTTTTGCTGGCCGATACGGCTCAACCGGCCAATTCGCTGCTCGATCCGCATGGGGTTCCATGGTAAGTCGAAATTAAACATTATATGGCAAAACTGCAGATTGCGGCCTTCGCCTCCGGAGTCTGTACTTAGCAGTATCTGCGCGTCTTGATGGAAACGTTCGATTGCCTCATCTTTCTCCCGTGCACTAAGTCCGCCGTAGTAAACTACCAAGGGATAGTCGTTCAAGCTTTCTTTTAACCACTGGAGAGTGGCAAAATAATGGGTAAAAAGAACCACTTTTTCACCTCCCAGAGCGGCCAGAGCCTTACGTAAAGCTGCCAGCTTGGCGCTCTGGCGAAGGGTTTTGGCGAGTTCAGCTATCTCTTGCACCTGAATTTGTTGGGTTGACGATAAGGGACCTTGCAGCAAACTCTCAGTAGTAGGGACTATGGCGGCCGGACTGCTGCCCATCTCTGTCTGGAGTGTCTTGAGAATCAACCGGCTGAGCAGTTTTTGATTTTGCGGATAGAAATCACGTACCAGCTTGGTAACCAGACGGTACAGACGTTCTTCTTCAGGAATCATCTCAGTGCTTATTACCTGGGCCTGCCGGCGAGTGAAAATAATGCCGGTGCTGCTTCTGCGGTTCCGGACCATCACCTGGCTGATCTGGAATGTCAGTTGTTCCACGTTCCGCGGTTTGAGATGGTCTGACTGATTAACAAAACGCTTGTGAAATTCCGTTACTGTTTTTAACTGTCCAGGACGGAGTAAAGTAATCAAATTAAATAATTCGTCCAGATCATTTTGTACTGGGGTTGCAGTAAGCAGCAGAATATATTTTTTATCCAATGCGTTCACTAATTTCCATGCGGCGGTATTACGGTGACGCAAGCGATGAGCCTCATCAACGATTACGAGATCGAAACGTGTACCTAGTACTTGTGGCATACGCTCGGCGCGTTTAGCCAGATCGACGGAAGCAATTATATTTGGGAAACGCGACCATGCTGCATCACCGGCGGCTGCAAATTCGTCCGCGTCACTGGTTACAAAGTCTTGGTTAAATTTCTGGGACATCTCATCCTGCCACTGATGTACCAGCGAAGGCGGGGTCAAGATAAGTACCTTTTTGACCATGCCACGCAGTATATATTCCATGGTCAACAACCCGGCCTCCACTGTTTTCCCTAATCCGACTTCATCGCATAACAGGGCTCTACCCCGCATCTTTTGGAGCACTGCTTTTACAGTATTGACCTGGTGTGGATAAATCGTCACCCCCCTGGCCACCTGGAATGAGAGCAATTGGTCAAAGCCAGGTTTTATCGATAAGTCTGATACCTCACGGGCCAGAAAAAAGCTTTCTAATGGCGAAAAATCACCCTTCCACACACATTCCAAGAGAGGGAAGGGATCTGCTGAGAAATGCAGATTACCGGAAGCAGGTTTTTCGATAACAGCGTCCCGTTGGCCCAGTATGATACCGCGGGCTGTTACCTGGTCACCCTGGCATACCCATTGCGATAAGTTACCCAGGCGGGAGAGCCTCTTTACTAACCCTTTTCCGGATAGTATTTCCTCCTGCCGTGTAACCTTTATTCTGCTATCGTCGGACAAAACCAAATCAAACTGTACGGGAAGGGTTCCAGCCAGTTCCAAGGTTAACAGTATATGGTCAGCATCGATGGTTGCCTGATGCAAAGAAATACTATGAGTAACCGGTAGTAATGGTTTCATGCCGTCTCTGATAAATTGATCCGAATGCTTGAATTAGTTTTAACACGTTTTGATTATAGCGGTCAATATCCGTAGGTCGGTGCACTTAAGGTAGCCGGTTTGAAGAGGCGGGAAAATAATATTATTGATTTGAATTATTCTGTGATAAAGTCGAGATTGAAGTGTGCTTCACGTGTTGCGAAGAAAGAAATGGCGTTCATTGATGACTTGATGTTTTGTTATGAATATTGTACTGTTTGGTACGATAGTTGGAATGTTAGATTGTTGGAAAATACTATGTCAGAACTGGTTCAGGTACGGAAGAAAGCACAGGTGACGCTGCCACAGTTGGTAAGACAAGAACTCGGGATAGAAGAGGGCGATTTTCTGGATATTCACGTGCGACGTGGTGAGATCGTACTCAAAGTCAAGAAGTTGGTGGACAAAGAACAGGCATGGTTTTGGACTAACCGCTGGCAACAGGGGGAAAAAGAGGCGGAGGCGGACATCTTCGTTGGCCGGATAAAGGATTTCCGTGATGCCGGGGAAGCCGCGGCCTTCCTTCATAAACAAGCCAAGGGAAACGTCAGTTTATCGAAGGAGATCGTCAGCTGATGCCAATCCAGCTTACCCACCGGTTTATTCTGCAATACGGGCAATTACCCGTGATGATACAACAAAAGATAGATAAAGCGATACGACTGCTCGATGCTGATTTCCGGCATCCTGGCTTACACAGCCACCCCGTAAAAAGTGCCCCCGGGGGCTTTAGCCTACGTCGACGTCAAGTACCGCTTGAATTTCGAGCGTCATGGTGATATTTTTGTGATGCGCAACGTTGACAACCTTGACGAATGTCTTCGGAATCCCTAAAAAGTCAATTTTTTTGGTGGCGCAAGATGACGGATGAATCCCCCGTGCACAATACTTCTTACACCCGGAAGGTAATTTGTAAGCACCTTCACCAATCTCGTTCCTCTCCTGAATCTGACAAACCGATTCTTTATTTTACTTTGCGGACAATATTGCTGTACATTAATTGTTAATCTGCCTGATTCATCCCCAGCATTAAAATGCGGTTTTTCTCCACCTTTTTTGTGAATACGTGCCAAGAATATAATACCTATGTTAACGGCTGGTTCAACCAAACGTATTGTTTAAGTTTGCAATATTCTCGAAACCCTATCTTTTTATAAACAGGTTCTCCCATTTTTGAAGCTTGTAGAATGCCTACGCGTTATCCTAACTTCCGTGCTTGCTGTAAAGGTTTCAAAGTCATGGCGAAGCCAATCCCTTGCCTCCGTTTTTCAGGAATAGTGGTAATATTGTAGATACCGGCAACACCTGCACCCAGAAACATAGATGCGGTAGCAACAGGTTGGCCATTCAACAAACCAACATAGGAAAATTTTGATTGCGAATCAAGGCCTATACTTTGCCAGCAGTCGAGAAACGCTTCCCCAACGAAATCTGGCAACTCGAGGCAGAAACACATCGTCTTACTATATATTTCCATGGTATTGGTATCATGAACCTGTTCAATTACAAAACCTTGCGGCTTAGCCGTATCTTCGGGTAGAGATAGTAGATCAACCGCCATCCCAACCACTTCTTCGGCAATAAAACCAAATGCCGTCAATCTGTCGCCCAGGTCTGATGGTTGTGTGGTTGAACCTGTCCACCACATCAATGGCACATTCCGTTGCCTGCCACGGGCCATGACAGCTTCGATCGCTGAATTGGGATCAGATAGTCGGGCTCGAAGAACCATATTGAAAGTTGGGAAAGGTATATCGGTGATTGACCAAAGCATATCTGGATCATCATGTACCTCTGCTCGTGGCCATTTTGTAAACCCCTTATGCGATTCAAACAGGTTGCTTTCAATGGCGTTGACTAGTGAAGCGTCGGACAGATCTTGTAATATTTTGTCCCGATTTTTCATCAATAACCCTCCTGATTAGTTTGCTCAAACGAATTGTTCTTTTAAATTATTAATTTATAGGGTTACGGCAAGGTTAGCAGAATAATTAAACGACACACATCGGCATCACTATTATGTCCGGCGTAAACTTGAAAAAAGGCATCTGGAGCGAATTTGTCTTGCGCTTATTTTTGATTTTATTTGACCGTCGTATCAGTGCAGCCCGAAGACGCTTACTTGCTGCTAGGTTTAGCCCGCCGAGGATAAAGAGCAAAAAGCACTACAGCGAACACAGCATGCACGATCAGCAGCGTTCCCGCGTGGCTGAATGTAACGTAACTTTTAGCGACTGAATACACAGCGGCTATGGTTGCAAGAAGAAACCATAATATCGCAAACCTCACCCAGTTAATATGCCGCACTGGGTCCCACGCTGCCATTATGAGAAAAATACTTGGAGTAATAAGGCAGATTCCTAACAGCGCCATGATATATTTTAAATAACCTGTCACTTCGCTGACGCCAGCCATGCTCGCAAGTTTGTCGGGCGAAAAAATAATTAACAAACCAAAAATAATTTCTACCACGGCAAAGACAATCATCACAACCTTTAAGGTCTTAATCATCCTATCCTCCATTCAATTGGTAGTTGTTGGCAACGTTTGATTGAAAGTGATTTTGCTGCGGTTAACAGAGCCGATCTACTGCGATGGCAAGTTACGCATTAGGCGGAAGGCTGATTACTGCTCCCAGTTGGGTCATCCCACCCAACATATCATTAAACTCCCACCATTCCAGGATTTGCTTCCCCTCGATTCGGTAGATGTCACTCCCTTGGATCGAACCATGCTTGCCCGTGGCAGGGATTCCGGCAAAGGTGCCCTTTTGCGTAACTTCAATCGTGTGTCTGATAACCACCTTGTCGCCTTCAGCGATCATATCATCGATTGTTTTTTTCCAATCTAATGCGGCGATGACTGTCGATAAATACTCCAGATTTTGTTCCCAATTCAAATCCCTCGGTGGCGTAAGATGGTGGATGAAACCCCGCGCACAATATTTCTCACACCAGGAACGTAATTTGGCAGTATCTTCACCAATCTCATTCCTCTCCTTAATCATCTGGCGAATCAACTCTTTATTAATTTTTGTGGACATTATGTCCCCTCCTTTTCAATTATTTAATAGCTTCCAAATCATATTATCAGCGCAGTTAACTACAGGATTTACTTTTTGGCTGTCTTCTTGCCCTTTCCCGCCATTTCTTTCATGATTTTGGCAGCATCTGAAATGTCAACAACTGGAATCATTTGTGCTTCAATGTATGGAGTTAAAGGATACTCCATATAGAGCTGCATCATTTCTTCTGAGGAGACAACTTCCCAGATGGACGCACTTCCTTTACCATCAGAAAACGCGAAAGATGCTTTCGTTTTACCGTTCTTGAGGTATTTGTCAGCAAAAGCAACGGCACCGGCCATCAGCTCCGCTTGTTTCTCCGGCGGAAGCGCGAAATAAGAATCCTTCAAATGGTGAATATGTAATATCATAATTTCTCCTTTTTCCCTCTTAAAACTTTTAAGTTAATCCCAAACCAAATATTGTACTCACTACATAAGCACCACCCCCTATGCGAATAAGAAGGCATCATCAACTTAAGACGGGAAAAAAACTAATGCAATCCTTTTTCTGATTGGCTGATAATCGAGTTCACAATCATCTTTGGGAACCAGCCGTTCACTGCTTGTTTAGCGAGTAATAGCCGGTCCCCAGTTGTCCTGGTGTGCTGAACCTTGTCACCCACGAATTCCCAAGCACACATCGCTAAGTATTCCACTTTTTTTCCATTTATTGTGCCACCGATCTTGTGCTCGACGAAGGCTCTATTCCCATCCACAACAATACCGTTCCCGCATACGGTTACCGTTGGGTCTTTAACTGTGTCAGCCATCCATTTTAAATAGCGCCTTAGTTCGGTCTTGCCTTTAAACACCCCTTCAGATGTAGTCCAATCTCCATCCTCGGTGTAATAGGATAGAACTTTATCAATATCCTTTGCTGCCAGTGCTTTGAGACAATCACGCATGATACCTTCAATCCTATCGTTGGCCATTTAATAATTCTCCCTGTTTTATTAATTTTTAATTTACCCGAGGTAAATGTTACCCATTGCCATATGAACTAGTGAATTGATATTAGCTTTTTATTTCGGTGGTGCTGGCATTAACCCAAGTTGCTGCAGCATTGTTGTCATGTTCATATAAACTGATTTTCTGCTAATCTTGCCATTGCTTAGCTGGTAGATTCCAGCACATCTTATTGAAAATTTCTTACCAGTTGCTGGTATGCCTGGCATGCTGCTGTGAGCATGAGTACCTGACAAGATGGCCTCAACGCCCATCCAGTCACGAGTACCAAAAACAGCCTTTTCCTCAAACTTAAAGTCGGGAGTGTCAACAAACAAAGCGTTAAGGTAATCGCTTATTTCCTTTTTGCCCTTCTTTATGATTCCAGTTGCCACATCCTCAAAAATGCTATCATCATTGAAGTAAGACAGAATCCTAATAACATCATGTGAATTCCATGCCGCGAGAAAATCGCCCATCATCTTTTTTACATCTGTTGCCATATTAAAACCTCCTTTAATTTTTTTAATCCAAGGCCAGGCAATTAAATAGTCAAATCAATTCTCTTCCATTCTTACTTGAAGGTTGGTTAACAAGAGTGTTGCTTCTTGATCATTCATTTTCCCAACGATTATCTCAGTTAACCAATTTAATATTTTTATTGGAATGCCGTATTCTATAGTGAAGGTTACCTTAGTTTGACCATCACTCGACCGAAATGTCCAGGTAATTTTACTTTTAATCGATCCCTTAGTCCGAAAAGTGAACCAACGACCTGGGACTATATCAACAACTTCACCCGTGCCCTTGAAATACACCCCCCCCATTTTGTATACCCATTTGGCGCTATACCCACCGTTGGGCAATAATTGCTCGTTCTTTACTTGCATCAAACTGGGCCAAATCTGCAGGAGATTACTCGGCTTTATCACGAAATCGTAGATTTTGTCTACAGGCGCGTTAATAAAGATCTCTTTGTCAACTCTTGTCATTCCACGTCCCCTCACTTCTTTTAAACTAGAATTATTCCGTTTCTATTTAACTAAAGTACAATTATCAAGAATTATATTATCTTCATCCAAATCGATATCGTAGCAGGCACATTGGCCTTGTATTTTTACGTTTTGATTTAATGGCAATTGTGACAATGCGGACTTATCACTAAGATTGAAAAAACACTGCACTCCCATCGATGATAATGCCATATCCAATTGGTATGACCATGTCGAGTACCCGCCCGATAGCTCAATGTAAGGGATGCCGGAACTGTCATAACCCATAGCAGTTATTTCCCCGGATACCTGAAGTGTGTTGCCCTTGTATTCGGCATCTGCTGCTACCGTATTATTGTTATGATAGGCGGCAAATAATGCTTCGGCGGTGACTGCTATCACGGTTGATTTAAGCGTTGTTGTTGTCGTGTTGTTGGGCGCGGAAGCAGGCGTAGATGCACTGGCAACGCAAGCACTCAAAAGCATCATCACTAAAATTACCGATACACATAAAATTCGCTTCATAACGCAACCCCCGGTAAGCCAGTCTCTTTGTTAAATCGGTATCATCAATGCAGTGCAGCCGCGTAAACAGGTCATATTCAGGCAACAAACGCGCCTACTCTAACACAATCTCCTCTTCGCAGAAATCATCGGGTGAGGAACGGAACTTTACCACCCGAGCACCGAGTTTGGGGTTGAGTTGCTTCACAAT
>Ga0326728_10022801_pt1 | contig 11567 bp, 11 predicted proteins | sample MB3enrmetagenome_FD_207602 | JGI IMG/M metagenome (GOLD analysis project Ga0326728, IMG submission 207602) | Lab enriched peat soil microbial communities from McLean, Ithaca, NY, United States - MB31MN | ecosystem: Environmental > Terrestrial > Soil > Wetlands > Peat | place: USA: New York... | reverse complement strand
ATCCGGGCGCAGTGCCCGACTTGTCCGGTTGCCCGCTTCATTGATGACCACGTTTATTCTCGAAAGGGGAAGGAGGTAACGACGGTCGAGTGAATCGAGAATTTCAGGTCAAGTTGAAAAACTCAAGGTGACAATGTCGATTTTAAATTAGATCGACTTTGAGCTGGAACACAGACCAGATCCGGGTGATGTCGAACACCCGCCCCATTCCATCCGAAGATATCAGGGCTTTTCTTGCAATTCTCGTGAATACTGACGTCGATCCTTCGTGGATACTGCTTCATGGGAATTGCAATCCCTCGTACAAGCATCAGGACACGTTTTTCGCAGGGTGTTGCACGCCGCATTCACGTCTGCGTGAATGGTTTATCATGCTTGCTTACATGCAACCTGCGCACGAACCGTTTTCAGCGAATCAACGTGGTCTGCTTGCTGCACGAGATCATGAATTTTGGTTTCCGTTTTAGATTCGTTAAAGCATTTAAACCCCGACAATTTAATCGATGAGATAGTTGTCGAAGCCACTTGGTTTGAAATTCATATCGGAAATGATACCGTATTCGATGGTAACAGCATTTTTTTCACCGATGCCCTAATATGCGAGATGCCCTTGAAGGATTTGAAATTATCTGTCTTTATCGTTTTAAGCGTGGGACACTAGAACGACCACTACCGATTTTCTGTCGGGATGACAAAAAGATCTTAATGCGAACTAAACTATACCCCGTATAGTCCTTTATGTTTTAATTCGTTAAAGTTAGTAATTACTTGTACAGAACAGGTCGAGATCCTGTCCATGGTGGCAGAGGACGTTATATTCTATTTTGACTTATCGACGAAAGACATCGTCGTATCTAAAAAGGCGATCGTGAAGCAGGTCAACAAGTACATCAAGGACCGGGAAAAAGATGCACCAGTATCCAATTACGGCGTCGTCGCGTTCAACCAAGGCGAGGACAATCCCCGGTTTCAGGAAACCATGGCGAAAGACGAGACCGAACTAGAAACCTTCTTCCGCGACAACCTGAAATTCGCGACGAAGGTCCACCCGATCGAGCAGGGGCTCATGCTTGCCTCGACCTATTTGGTCGAAACGTTCCGGGTCTCCTCGGACCGGGTGCTCCGCCTGGTCGTCATCAGCGACGGGCCAACCGAGGGGAGCACGGCTGCCCTGTTCGGTGCGCTCATGGACCTGGTGGATTCCATCAAGTACATCCCTGTGTTCATCGACATCATCCGCATCGGCGACCAGCGCATCTACCCCGATGATATCAGGCTGAAGACCATCACCGACGAGACTTGCGGCTTGTTACGGTATGCCAGTTCGGAGGACGCGTTCCGGAAAGTCATGCACGAGATCTTCTCGACGAGGCACTGCAGGGAGCCTGGTCCCATTCCCGAGGATAAGCGCGGATTTTTCGAGGCCCTGTGTTGGCCGCTCGTTCCGGCCGCGCAAGCTTCGGGGAATTGCACGGTTTGCGGCCAAGATCTGACCGGTACCGGGGAGGAAGCCGTCGAGTGCAGCCGCTGCGCTGCCGGCTACCATGTTGCTTGCATCGAGAAGCACGTGTCGGAGAATATCGTTATGTTCCCTGGCATAACCCGTTGCGGTCTCTGCCAAGGGCTTGTTCGGTTGCCGAGCCGATCCGAAACCGAGCCGAAGCAACCCCCGGCAGAGCCTGGCGAGATGCATCTGCCCGTTCCCGGGCTCAATCCGGAAGTCGCACCTGCCAATGAAGGTGAACTTGCAGAGAACCAAGTTTCCGACTCGCCGAAGGGTTTGCGTTCCATCAAAGGCGCCATTCCCGACATGGTTCCGTTACACGAGATCAAGCCAGCCGAACCGGCCTACCACGTCCAACCCGAACCCCCGGAGGAGAGTAACGACGTGCGGGTGGTCTACATCATGGATGCGCCCGAGGATGACGACCCGAAAATCATCGAAGCAACCAAGCCCACCGCGAAGAAATCAAGTGAACAATAAACGCGTCATTTCGAGTCAGGAGATCAAAAAGTGAAGGATTTTTAATTCCTAAAGAAAATTCTAATGCTTTGAGCTGTTATCAGGCATGCATTTACGACTATTACTTTAACAACCCTTATATAATTCAACATGCACTTAATCAGACGAGCAGTACGTCTCGTCCTGCTAGTATGCAAAGGTGGCATATTAATGGAAGATATACAAACGTCGGTTTATAATTTCTTAGAAGCTGTCGGGACCTCCCCGAATTCATGGGAGGACGCGGTAAAAAGCGTCGTGACAAAAGCGTCGGAAACCATCGAAGATATCAGGATCGTGGAAATTATCAAGCTCGATGCGAAGGTAGAAAACCAGAGGATCGTGCTCTACCGTGCACGGGTCAAGCTATCTTTCAAGCTGAAAGGCGCGGATTAAGCAAACTACCAATCTTAGCGTAATTGCAACTTTTTTGCGCATTTTTTTACATCAGGCAATTCTTCTTCGAATGTAAAGTCGGTCCCTTCTCAGCGTGTCAATGGCCGCGAGAAAAATCCACAGGAGCATCCCTATGAGCGGGAGCCATTCGAGGAATCCGACAGCCCAGAACACGGGGGGACGAAGCGCGTAGAGAGCCCGAAAATCAGTCGAAGTCGAGAGGCTGGGCCCGGGAATGGCAATCACGTAAACGATGTAGGCTGCAAAGCATGCAAGGACGGCAAAACCAATGAAACAAAGCCATTTTCCCAGCTTCGCCTCGGGTTGACGTGCAATCTCCACGGAAAGAATCGTGACGGTGACGGCCCCGCCGATGAAGAAGATAATGGCCGAGGTGTTATGTGCGACGGGATTCACGTCGGCCGGAAAGATGCCCACGAAAAATCCCCCGATATCGGCAGCGATTCCGATCATCCGGCCAATGGTGGCAATGCGGGAAGGTAACACGGCTCGCGTGCTCAGGATATAAACAAGCAGCATTGGGCTGCTGACGAGCAACCCCACGTTAAACACCCATGCCAAGGGAGACTCGCTGCCCATGCCCAGCTCCGAGATCTGGTGGTTCAAGAACGAATACCCCTCGTGTTCATATCCGGTAAACCCGAGAGCCGCGATCAAGCAGCAGCCACCTATAAGAACGGTTCCGGCTATTCCAAAATATGCATATCGGACGCTGTTTCGCAACATGGCTGGTTATCTCCAAAGAGATGCATTGGAGCTGGAGAGCCAAGCTTCGGCGCCAGTTCCAAAGTCACCAAGTCAAAAACCAGCAAGAAATGCCTCATCGTCAGCTCGAAATATCATTTTCGACTCGGTCCAGCTGTCGCAGACGCCGGTATCTTCTATATATTCATCATCTAGCTTGCAGACGACCTCGTGCTTGCCTATATTGTAGTTCTCGCAAAACCTACAACATTGGGCTCGCCTGTAATTATCGGAGTTTTTCATAAAAAAAAACAATGCACTGCTTTATATTTCATTTACGCCGTCTGAAAGTAGTATCACTCAAAGTAATATCACTTAATGTAATATCACTCACTCCCTACCGACTCGACCTTTAATACAGCATCCCAGGCACGTGCGGGAAACGCGAATTGCGGACCCAAAATTTGGCCAAGATTCCCATCGTGACCAGCAGATACTCATAAAGCGTGGCACTAGTCAACTACCTGCGACTAAAGTCCGAAGAAGACATGGACGATGAAGTTTAGCGGTCAAATGAGCCCGTCCCACGCCATAGTTTTCAGTCGATCGATTTGGAAAATATAAAGTGTTGAAATTCGCTGGGTTGCCCCGGTTCAGAATAATCCACTTTCACCTGCTAAAACCATGAGCGAGCGCTATCTCCCGCTCGTTTATCCAAAACGATAATGCTGTTCTAGCACTACCAATAAATCAACAGAACCTGCAACGATCAGGATCATCGCTGAAATTGCCAAGACAACCCCGATAATCGACAACGTCCTTCTCTTGTCCTTGTACATTCCAGCAATACCGATTATTAGCGGGAAAAACGAACCAGCAAAAAAGGGAAGCAAATACTCCGTTAAAGGTTTGCTTATTGGTATATCATTATCAAATAACGAATTAGCGGCTATGGCTAGCAGATATAAGTCGTATATTATCAACCCGAGGAAGACGATTGCGGACACGATCGACACGATGCCGAATGTGTAATGCTTGTTCTTCTGGCTCTTTCGCCCCTGCTCGCGTGCCACCTTATTTTGCATGGATCCCATGTTTTAGATACGTGCATTTATATTTTCCCGGGGTCGAACCTGCGATCCAGCCATGCAAGAAGCCTTAATCTCGAGAAAAGAAGGTCAGGAAAACAAAATAGCCGGATGTCGAATTTGCTCGGATCGACGCGTGGAAAATGGTGAGATTCCATGCTACGCTATTAGCAATTGTTACTATTAAGATTCCATTCACGGTTCCAATCGTCCATAATACATGGTGGTTTCGTAGTTCATGGCAACGATTCCGTCATGTTGGTTTCGGATAAATATTCCTTCCAATTCAGCAAGCATCTCGTCGAAGCGGGGGCCTTCCATCGGGATGTACGACGCGGAAAGCAACCTCCCTTTCAGGGAGTCATAATCTAGGAACTGCACGTTGGGAAACATTGCCACGTGTGCCTGCTCGGGTGCGAAGAACCATTCCATCTCTTTCCGTGCGCCCGAGCCCGCGCAATCGGTGGCATAGGTCTGGATTAGGCTTTCGTAGGCCTCGCCGAACGGATCATCGACCGTTTTCCGATCGTTCCAGATTAAGACCACGTGACCCCCCGGTTTCAGGATGCGTACAAATTCGGTGCGCGTCGGTTCGAGATCGAACCAGTGGAATGCTTGACCTGCAGTAATGATGTCCACGCTCTTGTCTTCCAAGGTCGTGTTCTCTGCGGCACCATCCACGCTCTGGAAGTTTGCAAATTCTGACAGATAGGCTTCCCCTGCAGCGCGCATGTCGGCATTAGGCTCGACACCATACGTGAAATTGCCATTTTGCAGGAACAACTTGGTGAGAAATCCCGTTCCCGAGCCTATATCTGCCACAACCTTGTCGGGCGTGAGAATTTCTTCCGATCCGAGAAAATCAATTATCTCCGGGGGATACCCGGGCCGGTACTTGGCGTAATTGTCGACCCGTGACGAGAATCGCGTTTTCGAGTCCATGTTCATGTATCGCCGCCGCACTTGAAATAAAAGCCTTGAACGTACTCGTCGTGCTCAAGCTCCAACGAGATCGCGCGGTGATTTATTCCGTATGAGTGGCCTTTTTTATTGTCTCTTGAGAAGATCTTGATGCTCACTATCCAGTAGTTTTTATGCTTGTTATTTTCATGTTCGGTAATAAATCGAGGCAAATATGATTAAATCCGTTAAATCGAAAGGGCCTAATTTTCATTATGGTAACTTTCTAAAATGCAAGGTACGGAAACGATCTCATCGCAATAATGGCGGAATCCACTATCACGGTAACTGAAACAAGAGGAGTCGTGACCTGGTGCAATAAGGCTTGATCTGGCTTCTCATGCTATAAAAAACGAAACTATGGAGGGAATGCGAAAAATGAAACCGTATAAATCTCTTTTCTTGGTATCTTGCTTGGTTTTGACTGGCTTGGTATCGATCGGCCTTGCCAACCCGGTAAGCAGTCGGGATCCATTGATGGCGGTCACAGGCCCGCAGGCATCATCATTCCTGCCAGCTCCGGTTATGTCGGCAATCACCCCAAACCCGAGCAACTCACCATTTATAAACCTAACTTGGAGTGCCGTCGCCACTGCTACAGACTATGACGTCTACGTGAGCACAGCTCCGATAAATTCATGGAACTACATCTTTCTGACAGCCATCGCGGATGTTTTGCCCCCGACAACAACGTACACGGACAAGGAAACTACCAATGGCACGTATTACTATGCGGTCGTGGCGTACAATGGCGGTGGTGGGCTCTCAGCCCCATCTAATAGCCCGTCGGTGACGGTGGCCCTTTCCCCCGTTGCGACGGCCACCTATCTCGGTGTCGTTCCGGGCAATTCATTTCTCTACACGATAGAATATTTTTCCAACGTGAGCGGTAACGCGCCTTTTGATGGGGTAAGCAATGGATCTTATAGCGCCTTGGCAATCGTGGACAACACGACAGACAACGGCATCACCGCGACGATCGGCTGGCACCTGGTCTTGTTCAATGCCACCAACAGTTCCCTTTTTACCACATATTCCACCGAGATTGTCGGGGCGTACGATACGATGGCCACATTCCAGTACAGCTCGTCACCGGCTTTCTTCATCAACGAGCACATCATGAACAAGACGTACAGTTATTACGAGCCATATTTCACCCACCCGGGCTCCCTGTCGATCAATGCCACGTGGGATAGCTCTGGCGTGTTGGATTTACTTTTACTCTACGTGGACAACGTGAACCAAGCAATCTTCATAACTGCGATTCGCGTGCAGGCAACCGATGGCGTCCAGCAGGTCCTCCCGGCCAGTGCTAACACGATCGTGAATGATATCCTAGATGGTGTCAGGGTGGTTAGCCTTACCTTGAGCACCACGTCACCGGTTCAGGTGACCATCAATTACACGACGACGGCGCCACCGGGTGTTCCTGGCCTATCAGGTGCCGACGCCTACGTCCAGCTGACCGCCAATAACACGGGTGCCATAACATTCCCCGTGACGATGAGCATCTACTACAACGCCACGGCACTTGCGGACGCCGGATTGTCCCCGAATGGCATAACGATCTGGTGGTATAACACGACGGCTTCGGCGTGGGTCGCCTTGAGCTCGACCGTGGACTCCATCCACCACGTGATCACGGTTACCCTGGATCATTTCTCGGTGTACAGCATAAAAGCATCGTCGCAACCGGGCTCGATTCCAGGTTTCGTGCCGAGCATCGTGGTCGTCGTCGGGATTGCTGCCATTGCCTGCATCGGCGTGTGGATCAAGAAGAAGAGCCACTGAGACTAGTGAATGTTAGAGCCAGTTGTAATCTTTTTTTCAAGACTTTTATCATAATAGCATCGTTATGTATCGAGGCAAGATTTTACCTCAAGTATGCAAATGAATTTCCATTTTTCCTGCAAAATTGAGGTCGAGGAAACACAATGAGTGCTCAACGGAAGTGGGACAACACTTACAGTTCTCCCGATAACCTGGTCGAATTATTCGAGAATGCTCTAAAGAATTTTACCAATAACCGATTGTTCGGCACGAAGGACGCCCAAGGCGTGTATCAGTGGGTGACCTACGCCGATGTCGGTTCCCGGGTCGATCATCTTCGAGCAGGCTTGGCCCAGCTCGGCGTGGGTGCCGGGGATGCGGTCGGTATAATCAGCAGAAACAGCACCGATTGGATGGTCTGCGCGTACGCCACTTACGGGCTGAACGCGCATTTTATGCCGATGTACGAGAAGGAACTGGAATCTGTCTGGCAATACATCATCGGCGACGCGTCGATCAAGGTCCTGTTCGTGAGCAAGCCGGATATACAGGCTAAGATCTTGAGCTGGAAGGACGATTTTCCTTCCTTGGAACGGGTGATCCTGATCGATGCGCCTGCCGACAGCAAAGATTCAATGCACTCTGTTGAAGCGTTGGGCGAAACCAATCCGATCGCGGCGGTGCATCCCGCTCCCCTGGACCTCGCGGTCGTCATCTATACATCTGGGACCACGGGCGATCCGAAAGGCGTGATGCTCAGCCACGGGAACTGCACCAGTTGTTCCCAAGCGGGCTTCCACCTCTTTTCGGACCTGAACGAAACCGACGTGTCCTTCTCCCACCTTCCGTGGGCGCACGTTTATGCCTTTTCGGCGGAACTGAACAACATACTCCAATTCGGCGGGTCGATCGGGTTCTTGGACTCGCTGGAGCATATGACCGAAGATTTGCCGAAGGTCCGCCCCACGTTCTTGATCTCCGTCCCCCGTGTGTTCAACATGGTCTACAGCAAGATCTTCGAAACCATGCAGGAAGAGGGAGGAATGAAGTTAAAGCTGTTCAACATGGCAGTCAAGGCGGCCAAGTCGAAGCGGGAAACGGGGAAGGCGGGGTTCACTTACAAGATGCTCGACAAGCTCGTGTTCGGGAAAATCCGTGCAATGTTCGGGGGCCGCCTAAAATACGCGCTCACGGCGAGTGCCAAGATGAACCCTGACATCGAAACGTTCTTCTTCGACATCGGGATCCCTGTTTACGACTGCTACGGGTTGTCAGAAACGAGCCCGGCCGTTACCATGAATAGCCCATCTGGACACAAGGTCGGCTCCGTTGGTCGTCTCGTCGAGAAAGTCGACGTGGTCATAGACACATCTAAGGTCGAGGACGGTAGCGACGACGGGGAGATCGTCGTCTATGGTCCGAACGTGATGCTCGGGTATCTCAACAAGCCGGAGAAAACCGCCGAGGTCATGACCGAGGACGGCGGGCTGCGCACGGGTGACCAGGGCCACATGGATGCGGATGGATTCTTATTCGTGACTGGCCGTTTCAAGGAAGAATACAAGTTGGAGAACGGGAAATACGTGTTCCCCGCCGAGATCGAGGAGGAGATCAAGCTCCTGCCGTATGTCAACAATGCCTTCGTTTACGGGGATGGGAAGCCATATAACGTGTTGCTCCTGGTACCGTATATGCCCATGCTGGAACGGTTCGTCAGGGATTTCAAGATCTCCGTCCCGGCGTCGGAATTACTTTCCCTTCCTGCCGTGAAAGAATTATTGCTGAAAGAGATCGGGCAGCACCTGAAGAAGCGATTCGGCGGCTACGAGATCCCGCAAAAAATGGCCTTCCTCCAGGAAGACTTCTCCGTGGAGAACGGGATGCTCACGCAGACGCTGAAGATCAAGCGCCGGGTCGTCGTGCAAGCCTATCACGGTGTGATCGAATCGATTTACGAATGATTCTCTTCTTTTTTTGAAGAAAAGTGGATTTAAAGGTAGAGAAATTCCTTCGGGAGGGAAATGTGGACTTTTTCCAAGACCCAAAGATATTGTATGTGGATCGGTATGTATTATGAGTTGGAAAAAGTATAAATATTCTTTCCAACCTAAATAGCATTAGAACAATGATACTGAAACGTAAAGTCGGCCCAAAAGGACAGATCGTCATTCCCCGGGACGTGCGAGAAAGCCTTCACCTTCAACCGGGGGCCGATGCATTCATCGAAGTGTTGCCCGATGCGATAAAGATATACCCCGTGGCAAAGGCAGGCGATTTCTTGGAATCCTTCTGCAAGACGCCTAAAAAACTCGATGAAAAGATTGATTACAAGGAATTGTACGAAGAGGAATACGAACGGTCCTGAGTATGGAAGAACCCTTTGAACCGACATATTATATCGACACGAACATCTTCCTGAATGCTATTCTCTACGATCCAGATGTCAACACCGATGCCAAGGCCGCCAAAAAACTCCTGGGGAAAATAATTGCAGGTAATGTCAAAGCTATCACCTCATTGCTTACTTGGGACGAATTCACGTGGATCGTTCAAAAGAATCTCGGGCGACAGGTTGCAATCGAAAAGGGTCAGGCTTTCTTGAACCACCCGAACCTTGCCTTCAAGAAAGTTAGTATTGACATCGTGCAACGTGCTCAAGACTTGCTTTCCGTGTATACGATTCGACCAAGGGACGCGTTGCATGCCGCCACTGCCATCCTCAATAGAACTACCACGATCATCAGTTGTGATGGAGATCTTGACGAAATCAAGGAAATAGTTCGATTGGATCCTGCTTTGCTGCAAGAACAGGGAGGCTGAACCGTGGCACGCCTGTGAAGGTCAGGGCGCACGTGACGGGGCTGGTGTAGATCTTCGCGCCTAGAAACGGGTTCGTTTTTAGCAGCGTCTACGCTATCATTCCCGACGTGCCGTCCGAGAATATCAGTGCCCCAGTCGAGGTCGTTGCCGAATTCAATGACCGAGAGTAGCGTGCTTGCGGTTCCTACAAGCCTTTTAAGGGGCAAAGCACCTTCCGGGTTATGTTTTCGGCTCAGGTCGAAGAGTCAACCGGGAAACGGACCCGCTTGCTTCCCCTGTATTTCTTGGCCTTCTCGGGCGACGTTTTCCTGTCGACTATTATCGTGTCATGCACCCTTGTCGGGAGTCACATCGCCCCGGCGTGGGTCATTGGCCTTCTCGGCAGCACGTTTTACATGACTTACTTGCCCATGGCCATACTCGGTGGCCGCGTGAGCGATCGCATCGGGCGCCGGACGAGCATCTTGATCAACGCGATCGGGTGCATCGGGGTCTCGATCCTGCTCATTGTCTGGGGGCAATCCAGCCTGTATATTCTCTTCGCAAGTGAGCTGGCCACTGGCTTTTTCAATTCCTTCTTCTGGCCCTCGATCGAAGCTTATATCTCTGAAATGGCAATAAACGAGCAGGAGCACCAAACCAACGTGAACAAGTTCTGCCTTTCGTGGTCGCTTGGCTATATGATCGGCCCGTTCATCGCACCCGTGCTCGACGACATCGGAACCTTGTATTCGTTTCTCATCCTGTTGATTCTCGCGTTGGTAATCGCGTTCGTCGCGACCGTGTTCATCCCGCGGTTTGTGCCCGCAAAGAAAGGAGCTCCTGTGCCAAACGTATCTCCCCAGGGCCAAGACCATGGCGATTCAGGCGGGATTCTTCTAACGATGGTGATTCTCACGCTGGTGATCGTCACGTACAATTTCGCTACGACGTTTTTCCTTGGCGTGTTCCCGGACATCGGGAAAAATCCCACCTATCTCGGGTGGAGTGGTTTCGAGACCGGGCTCGCCCTGTTCTGTTTCGGTGCCGCTCGTTCCATCACGTTCGTTCTGCAGAACCGGATCAAGAACGACACCATGATATCAGGGATCTTGTTAGCACTAGCACTTTCCCTGAGCGCGTTCCTATTTCTTGTCACGCCGAATTTCGTGGCCTTCTGTGCCTTTTTCTCGCTCTCTGGCGTACTCTCGGCCCTCGTATACAGTATGACCCTCCAGAAGATGCTTCACCTGCCAGAAGGAAGGGGCCAATCCGCGGGGATCTTCGAAAGCGGCCTCGGGTTGGCCGGCCTGCTGAGTCCGATCATATCGGGAGTCGCGCTAGACATATTTGCCACCTACCAAGCGGCATTCATCACCGTCGGCACCATATCCATCATAATGTCAGCAGCAGCTTTCATATTACTGGCCGTCTTCTCCAGACGAAAATAGAAAACTTGTTTCTCTTTTCTAGCTTAATTTTCTTGGTTTTTCACCAGATCACGAACCATGCAGCGCGTGCAACACCACCGGGATCCGGAAGGGGAAAACGTTCTCGTGCACGAACAAATTCTGCAAAAAAGTCATGGACAGCGACCTGAACGCCTCGCGCAACGTGCGAATCGCACCAGTTTCCCCGAGGTTACATACCAAAGGGGAGGGCGCCCGTTATCGCCCGATTGCTTGTGTTGTTTAGACAAGCCTTAGCCGGGATGAACTTGGTCCTGATGTCCAAGTTTGTCCTCGCTTGAAATAAACCATGGGATAGCTGCGCTATCCCAGGCGATAAATTGAATTTTTTTTGCAGGTTTCATGCCATCTTTTCATGGCTCCTTTAAGATTTGCCAT
>Ga0326728_10022800_pt1 | contig 11568 bp, 7 predicted proteins | sample MB3enrmetagenome_FD_207602 | JGI IMG/M metagenome (GOLD analysis project Ga0326728, IMG submission 207602) | Lab enriched peat soil microbial communities from McLean, Ithaca, NY, United States - MB31MN | ecosystem: Environmental > Terrestrial > Soil > Wetlands > Peat | place: USA: New York... | reverse complement strand
CAGAAAAGACGACTTGCGCAATCAACGCACCACGGTCCTGGGCAATGCTTTTGGGCCGGAGGACGAAGGCAATCCGCGCGTCTGGGTGGATGGCGCGGGCCAGCCGCATATTGCCCTGCCCAGTGAAGGCTCCTACCAGAACAATGCCGCCTGCGTGGGCGGCGGCACGCTCAGCTACGGTGCGCAGGCCTGGCGCTATCTCCCGCAGGATTTTCGCATGCGCTCCACGTATGGTGCGCCCCCGGGGAGTTCGCTGGAAGACTGGCCCATCAGCTACGACGACCTGGAGCCGTTTTACGAGAAGGCGGAGTATGAGATCGGCATTTCTGGCGACTATTCCGGAACGCCCTTTCATGGTCCGCGCAAGCGTCCATTGCCGATGCCGCCCTTGCCGCCCAATCGCGAATTCGGCATTCTGGAACCGGCGGCCAAGCGTCTGGGGCTGCATCCATTTCACATTCCCATGGCGCGTAACAGCGTGCCCTATAACGGGCGCGGGCCCTGCATGCGGTGCCGCTGGTGCTGCGGATTTGCCTGCGAAGTGGACGCCAAAAACGGCTCGCAGAATACCGTGATCCCGATCGCGCTCAGTAGCGGCAACTGCGAATTGCGCACCGGGTGCATGGTGAAGGAGATTCTGACCGACGAGCGGGGACGGGCGCGCGGGGTTGCATACTTCGACGGCGACGGCCATTTACAGGAGCAGCTTGCCGATCTGGTGGTGGTCTCGGCCTGCGCCATTGAATCGGCGCGGCTGCTGTTGAACTCGAAGAGCCGGCTCTTTCCCGATGGCCTGGGCAATCGCTACGACCAGGTGGGGCGGAATCTTCAGGGCCACAACTACACCGGCGCGGTGGGCTACTTCGACTTCGAGACCTATGACGATGTGGGGCCGGGCGCAAGCATCGCCATCTGCGATTACAACCATGGCACAGCCGGCCTGAGCGGCGGCGGGATGCTGGCCAACGAGTTTATTCGCCTGCCGATCCACATGGTTGACCGTCTGCCCTCCGACACTCCGCGCTGGGGGCTGGGGCACAAACAGGCGATGCGCGAGTGGCACAAGCGCAGCATCGTGATCATCGGGCCGACACAGCAGATTCCCACCAGCGACGGCCGCGTAACCGTTGATCCAGCCGTCAGAGACAAGTGGGGCCTGCCAGTGGCGCGCTTCTCCGGCAACGTGCACCCGCATACCTTCGAGATTGGCGAGGTGCAGGCCCGGCGCGCCGAGGCGTGGCTCAAGGAGGCGGGAGCGATTCACACCTCCCCGATGGCCGGCAAGTCCGAAGTTGTCTCGGCGGGCCAGCACCAGGCCGGCACCTGCCGCATGGGCGCCGACCCCAGGACTTCGGTCGTCAACCGCGATTGCCGGCTTCACGATGTGGACAATGTGTTTGTGATTGACTCCAGCGTTCACGTGACCAACGGCGGCTTCAATCCCGCGCTGACCATCATGGCCATCGCGTACTATGCATCCGCGTCGCTGGTGCGCAACTGGAAGGGAACGGGCTTCCGCTCATGATGCGATTACTTAGAATTGCCGCCATTGCCACCACGCTGCTAGCTCTCATAACGTGCGCGGGCATCTTCGGCGCTTCGTACTATTACACTTCGCAGCACGGCCAGGGATGCGCAAGCTGCCACGAGATGGCTGCGTCTGTGAGCGGCATGCATGGCTCCGCGCACCGCGGCCTGGGTTGCCTGGAGTGCCACAATGAGAACCTCGCCGCCAAGCTCCGCCACGTGCGCGTTCATCTTCTCGGCTTCGGACCGGAGATCATCCGGCTGCGCGGCGCGGATGTACTGGAGATGGTTCCCGATTGCCAGCGGTGCCACCAGCAGGAGTATGCAGCGTGGCATGCCGGGCCGCACAGCGCCAGTTACGGCCAGATCTTCACCAGTCCCAAGCAGAACACGCGCCAGCGACTGATGGAAGATTGCCTGCGCTGCCACGGGATGCACTTCAACGGCTCGGTGGGCGAGCTGGTGCAGCCGCAGAATGCGCAAGGGCCCTGGCATCTGCTTCGTCCAGAGCTTCAGGACCAGCCGGCGATCCCCTGCCAGGCCTGCCATTGGGTGCATGGCGAAGGCGCGCCCGAAGTGAGGCCCGCGGCGCGCATCTCCGTCGCGGACCAGCCCATTCACGCTTCCCTGGGCTTCTTCGACCGGCGCGAGGGCATGCACTTTACTGCCGCCACACTTGCCATCCCACAGTTGTACGATGGCGCCCGCGCGGTGACCATGAGCCAGGACGCGCGCCAGGCCCTCTGCTACCAGTGTCATGCGCCGCGCAAGGCCGAGGCCGGCTCAGTTACGGCGGCTAACAATTGGGGCAAGCAGGTTGGCTCCGGCGACGACCGCACTCCGCTGGGCGTGCATGAGGGACTGAGCTGCCTCTCCTGCCACGCCGGGCACAATCAAAATGCGCGGGCATCGTGCAAGACCTGCCACCCGAAGATGTCCAACTGCGGCCTCGACGTGGAGAAGATGGACACGAGTTATGCCAGCGCCTCCAGCGCCCACAATATTCACTGGGTACGCTGCACGGATTGCCATCAGCACGGCATCCCGAAGAAGACGCAGGCAAAGTCAAGCCAATAACCTGCGTTATCGATCAGGCCCTTCACTGGAACACGCTCTCCGGCGCCGACGAATGGCTGCCTATCTATCACTGCCGAGGATTCAAGTGGAAGCTGCAAGAGAAATGGCCGGAGATGAAGCACTGGGATTAAAAGAGATGTTTTCTCTGGCGGCTTTGACGAGGCCGAACGCCGTCAGCTCTCTTTGCGGTAGAGCATATCGCGGATGGTTCTACGCCTCTCCTCGTTCAATTCGCTTTCGGCTTTGCGGGCAACGGCGTCGAGGCGCTGCTTGGCGGTGGGTTCGGCGAAGTCCGGCGCGCTGCACGCGGGGCAGCGATTGGCGAAGCCGGGCTTGTCCGGGCGGAGTTCGAACTCCTCGGAGCAGATGACGCAGGTTTTGATTGGAAGTGCCATACGCATCCATGATAACGCGGGCGATTCCTCTGCGGGTTTGATTTGTTTGTTGGAGGGATTGAGGCCAGTTGGGTTCGTGGTCTCCCACCCTAGCCGCAACAACAAGAACGCGGCGAGGGTGGGGCACCCATTGAATGGCTGGAGTTTTCCTGGATTTGCGATCATAACTTCGCATTGACCCGCATGACCCGGCGGGTTGAGGATAAGAGCAGCTTGCTTCACCCTGAGAGAGGAGCCGACACCATGCGCCAGAAATCCGCCCAATTGAACGACAGGACAAACGACCGCCTGACTTCACTGCCGCCGATTCTGGATGGCTCTCCGGCCTTCGAGGGGATGGAGGAGGTCGTCGAGATGATTGCCGCGGGGCTCTACAGCCTGGCCTCGATGCTGGTGGGCGAAGGCGAGCAGAGCATACGTCTGGTGGAGGCGGCGGTAGCCAGCGCGGAGGTCTCCGTCTGCCAGGATCCGATGGTGGCGCGGCAAAGCAGCCGGCGGGCGCTAGGCGCCGCGGCATTGGAACTGCTGGCCCAGCGCGACCCCAGCAGCCTGGCCGCGCCTGAGGGCCTGACGCCGGCTTCTGTCTGCATTGAGGAGGACGATCTAGCCTCGGCGGGCATATCGAGCGAGGAGCTGGAAGGCATGATCGCCGGACCGGAACGCGACCGGGTGAGGGAGTGGCTGGAAGGCCTGCCTTCCTGGATGCGGACGGTCTTCGTGCTGCGCGCTGTGGCCGGGTTCAACGCCGCCGAGACAGCCGAGTTGCTGAAGGCGCACGGCGGGCCGCTAGCCGCCGCATGGACTCCGGAGGCGGCGCGCGAGATCTTCCGCCAGGGACTCTGCTCGCTGGCATCGCAACTGCTTAGAAACAGGGACTAAGGGATCAGGGACTCAGGAAACCACAATGGCTCTGGCGATTCTCCGCGACCTCCTTTCCTCTCCGTATTCGTAAATGGGCTGGAACGCTCCCTGGCTTCTCAATCGGGTCAGGCGTCGCGGCTGAGTCCAGACGCCCGCCCGGTTTGTTCGTTACACTAGAGATATGAACGCTGCCGCCGGCCTTTCGCCTCCCTCTGGGAGCGATGATTCCGGGCCGCAGTTCTTCGCTGAGAGTCGAACGATCTTGATGTCCTCAATTACTTCTAACAACCGCTTGAACTGTCGCGTAGGCTGTGCTCTGGCGCTGAGCCTGGCGGGGCTGCTTGCCTGCGGTCTGGCAGCGCAGAGCGCCTCTCCCTTTCAGGGCAGCGTGGCGATGGGCGAGATTGCGGGGCAGCCGGTCGCACTCACGCTCGACGACGCCATCCAGCGCGGACTGAAGTCCAACCTGGGCGTCATCCTGAGCGGCGCTCAGACCGCTGCCGCGCGCGGCGAACGGCTGAGCCAGTTGCAAGCCCTGCTGCCCTCGATAGACGCGAACGCCAAGGAAACCGTCGTGCAGTTGGACCTGCCCGCCGAGGGATTGCGCATTCCGGGCTTCCCCACCATCATCGGACCCTTTGGATATACCGACGTGCGGGCCTCGCTGACGTGGTCGCTGATCGATGTGGCTTCGCTGCGCAAATACCTGGCCGCACGGCACAACTTCGCCGCCGCTCAGTTGTCGGTACAGGACGCGCGCGAACTGGTGGTGCTGGTGGTGGGCAACGCCTACCTGCTGGCGCTGGCCGATGAAACTCGCGTGGCCAGCGTGGAAGCGCAAGTGGCCACGGCGAAGATTTCACTCGACCAGGCGGTTGAGAATCACAAGGCGGGAACTGCGCCGCTGCTGGATGAGCTGCGTGCCCGCGTGGATTCTCAGTCGCTGGAGCAGCAGTTGATTGTGGCTCGCAACGCTTTAGAGAAGGACAAGCTGGCCCTGGCGCGGGTGATTGGGCTTCCGTTGGCGCAGAGCTTTACTCTGGCCGACAAGGCGCCTTATACGGCCTTCGACCAGATTGACGTGGAGAAAGCCATTCGCGAGGCCCACGCCAACCGGAAAGATCTGGCGGCGATGGTGGAGAAGACCAAGGCGGCCGAGGAGCAGCGCAAGGCGGCGACCGCCGACCGGCTGCCCACACTCACTTTCAATGGCGACTACGGCGATATCGGCACGACGCTGTCGCACTCGCACGGCACCGGCGACGCCGCCGGCACACTGAGCGTTCCGGTCTTTAATGAGTTTGCCCTGCGCGGTGAGGCGCAGGTGACCCAGGCGCAACTCGACACGGCGCAAGCCCGCTTGAGCGACAAGAACGCGCAGGTGGACGCCGATGTGCGCGACGCGCTGTTGGACATTGCCTCGGCGCAAAAGCAGGTCGAGGTCGCAAAATCGAGTGTTGCCCTGGCAGGCGAGGCGCTCAGCGAGGCACAGCAGCGCTACGCCAACGGAGTTAGCGACAATCTGGCCGTCAGCCAGGCGCAGCAGTCCGTGGCCCAGGCCAACGATCAGTACGTGACCAGCCTCTACCGGCACAATGTGGCAAAGCTCAGCCTGGCGCGCGCGCTGGGAGCGGGTGAGAATTACAAGAATTATCTGGGAGGAAAGTAGACGTGGCGGATTTTACTCCAACACCCATGCAAACCGATCCTGACGAGGGCGACGAGATCGCGCAACCGGCATCCCGCCGCAGAGTCATCATCGCTGTCGTGGTTGCGCTGCTCGTGCTGATTGCCGCCGGGCTCTGGTGGCGCTCCACTTATAGCGAGGACACCGACGACGCGCAGATCAACGGCCACCTGATCCAGGTAAGCGCGCGCATTGGCGGACAGGTCGCCAAGGTCTACGTCGAGGAGAACCAGGTGGTGAAGGCGGGCGACGTGATCGCCGAGCTGGACCCATCGGACTACAAGGTTGCGGTGGAGAACGCCGAGGCGGCTCTGGCCAGCGCCCAGGCCAACGCCGCGGCGGCAAACGTGAATGTGCCCATCACCACCGTCAACACGGGCAGCAATCTGCGCTCGGCGGACGCGAATGTGAGCGGCTCGCAGGCGGGAGTCGAACAAGCCCAGCAGCAATTGGAATCCGCGCACGCCCGCGTGGCCCAGGCCAAGGCCAACAACACCAAGGCGCAGGCGGATTTGGAGCGCTACAAGCCGCTGGTGGAGAAGGATGTCATCAGCAAGCAGCAGTTTGACGCCGCCGTGGCCGCCGCCGACGCCGCAAAGGCCGCGCTCTCCGACGCCCGCCACTCCGAGCAGGCCGCCAACGAAGGCGTGAAAGTTGCCAAGGAGCGTGAGGCGCAGGCCCAGGCCGGGTTGAAGTTCGCGCAAACGGGGCCCGAGCAGGTGGCCGCGCAGAGCGCCCGCGCCAGGCAGGCCGAGGCGCAGGTGCAGCAAGCCCAGGCGCAGCTCGACATGGCCAAACTCAATCTGAGTTATACGCGCATCCTCGCGCCCACCGCGGGCATCATCACCCGCAAGAGCGTGGAAATCAACCAGAACGTCGCGCCGGGGCAGAATCTGCTGATGCTGGTCTCGCTGGAAGGGCTGTGGGTGACCGCCAACTTCAAGGAGACGCAACTGCGGCATATGTTTGCCGGGCAGGCTGTGGAGATTGACGTGGATTCGACGGGGAAGACGTACCACGGCAAGGTGACGCAGATTGGCGGCGCAACCGGCTCGGTGCTGAGCTTGTTTCCGCCGGAGAATGCGACGGGCAACTACGTCAAGGTCGTGCAGCGCGTTCCGGTGCGCATCGACTTTACCGACCTGGCTCAAGAAGACCCCAATCACGAGCTGAGGCCGGGGCTTTCAGTGGAGCCTAAGGTGCGGGTGAAGTAGGAACTTTTATTCGGCCCGAAATCTGTTTGGGGTTCCTATCCTTGTATCTTGCGCCAGAAGAGTAGTGCAAGGGTGGGAGACCGCGAACCAGATTCTTCATGAAGCCCGCGCGAACGGCCACTGGCCCAGCCGTCGCGCGCGAAGCCTCGGCCCAACCCCTCTCCACCGCAAGAGCTTTCACCTGGTAGCGCAGGCAGGATTACAATTTCCTGAGTCTTGATGATTTGCTGGAGGGCCGCAATGTTCCGTTCGCGTTGGTTGTGCATTTTCTTCGTTATATGCCTGTTGATGACCGGCTGCGATTCCAAGAAGGCGAAGAAGCCCGATCCCTCCAAGGGAACCGTCACTGGAATTGTTCTCTGCGCGGACACGGGCAAACCGGCGCGATTTGCTACGGTAACGCTCACAAGTTTTCCGGATAAAAATAGCAAGAGCAAAGATAGCGCTCCTCTATCTGCTTTGGAAAGTACTGAGACCGATCTGGACGGGCGATTCAGGATCGAAGCCGTCGAACCGGGGAAATACTATGCCTTCGCAACCCAGGAGGGCTATCTCGATCCGATGCGTGGTCTCGACTTTACCCGGCTCGGTGAACGCGCCAGCGATCAGGAGCAGGAAATCGACGCAGTCAAACAGTGGAAAGACCATATGGTCGAAGTAACTGTTCGCGTGCATCATACAACTGATCTGTCGCTTCAGATGGAGCGTGGCGCGGAGATCGGCGGAATGGTTGCATTTGACGATGGCAGCCCTGCTATTGGAATACATTTTCAACTCAACCGCATGACTGAAAAGAAGGACTGGACGGATGTTGGACTTCGACTCTTTGGAAGCTGGGCGCTTTCCGAGATGAGCGATAGTCACGGGCGCTTTAACCTGACCAACCTTCCCGCCGGAGAATACAAGCTCTGCGCGTTGCTGCCGCTTGATACGCAAGATTCCGCTCCCCGCATTTGTCTCGGCAACACCTACCGCGAGAAAGATGCGAAGACTGTCAAAGTACAGCCCGGAGAGATAGCCACAGTCACGGATATTGTCATTCCGCTCTCTGGATTGCATACGGTCGCTGGAACTGTTTCTGCCGTTACAGACGGCCATGTGCTGAAGAACTCCAGCGTGCTTCTGCTCTATGCCGATGATCGCGAGAAGGCGCGGGAGACAAAGACCCTGGATGATGGAAGCTTTTCCTTCGCAGATCTTCCGGACGGCAGTTACATACTTCAGATTTCCGGTGGGCAGGACGCGGAAAAGCCTGATTCCGATGCTGTTTCCGGAGATTCGGAGACTGCGGCTTCAAAGGCCGCCAACCAACAAAGCTATGCACAGAAGGAGCTTCCACTAACGGTGCTGCAAAATGATGTGGACGATCTCAATATCCATCTGGAAGTCATTCCTCCGGTTAAGCCCCAAACACCGTGAACATCTTACAGCTTCGTTCATGAAGAATGCGCGAACGGCCACTGGCCCAGCCGCCGCGCGCGGATCAAATAAATCAGCGTGCCGGAAACGGCAATGGCGGCGGCTACGGCCAGGCCCCCCAGCGCGTGGCTGCGGTTGACCAACAGGAAGACAAAACCTCCCATCGCCACCAACGGCGCCAGCGGATAGAGCGGAATTTTGAACGGCCGCGCCAGCTGCGGCCTCTGCGCCCGGAGCAGCATCACACCCACCTGTTGCGGGAAGAACTGCAACAGAATGCGCGTGATTACTAGCATGGTAATCACCTGCTCCAGCGAGAAGAAGCAGAAGCACGCGGCCACCAACCCCAGAGCCACCAGCGAGCGGTGGGGAATGTTGTGCCTGGGATGGACTGCGGCCAGGAAGCGGAAGTAGTTGCCGTCCTTGGCGGCGGCGTAGGGCACGCGCGAGTAACCCAGCAGCAGCGAGAAGACCGAGGCGAAGGCCGTCCAGATGATCAATGCGGCCATCAGGCGCCCGGCCACGCTGCCAAAGGCGGAGCGCGCAATGTCGGCCACCAGTTGCAGGCGAACCGTCGCGCCCGCGCTTGCGTGCGCCGCAGCATCGCGCATCGAAGGCAGAGCAGCCAGATTCATCAGCACGTAGAACACCGAGACGAAGAGCACCGAGAGCAGAATGGCGCGAGGAATCGTCCGCTCCGGCCTCTTCACCTCGCCGCCGAGAAAGCAGATGTTGTAGTAGCCCCAGTAGCAGTATGTGGTCAGCAGCGTGGCCTGCGCCAGTCCGCCTAGCGTCAGACTCAGCGGCACGGCGGGCGACGCGGGCATCTGCCAGCCGCCGCCAATCGCAAAGCCGGAGACAATCACCCCGGCAATCGCCACTAAGACCCCGGCAAAGAGCACCCAGGCGAGGCGCGTAATCGAACTCAAATTGCGATAGAGCAGCGCCGTGACTAGCAGGCAGGCTGCGGCGGCGGCGAAGTTCGAGCCGTGAAGCGCGGGCAGGGCGGCGAAGGGCGCTTGATCAAGCCCCGGCCAGAACCACGCCAGAAAGCTCGCCAGGCCGATGCAGCCGGAGGCAATCGAGAGCGGCGCGGTGAAGCTCACCTGCCAGACATAAAGAAAGCTGAGCCAGTTTCCGGCGCGCTGGGGGCCGTAGATCTCGCGCAGAAAAGCATACGAGCCGCCGGCGCGCGGGAAGGCTGCGCCCAGCTCGGCCCACACCAGCCCGTCGGCCACGGCGATCACCGCACCCAGTACCCACGCCCACACCGAGAGCCGGCAGCCCGCCGCGGCAATCACCAGCGGCAGCGTGATGAAGGGGCCAACGCCGATCATCTCCAGCATGTTGAAGGCCACGGCCGAGCGCAGGCCGATGCGGCGCTGTAGGGGGGCGGCTGAGTTGGAGGAGGCCAGAGGCATGAGGCTCTTTCGCTCCCCGGATTGTACACTGGCGACAGGTATGATTCGAACCGAGCGAGCATTTCGTGCAGTTGTTTTGGCAGCCCTTGCGAGCCTGATGGCAGCGGGCGCGTTGCCCCTGGCGGCGCAGCAGGCGGCACAACCAGCGGCAATTGCAGCCTCCGAGCCGGCTTCCATTCCTCTTCCCGAGCCCAGCGAGATCGCTCTCCCCTTGCCCGAGGACCGCGGCGCGGCGGCTCTGGAACAAGCGCTCAAGCGCCTCTCGACCACCGCCAGCGTGATGATGATCGTCGCCCATCCGGACGACGAGGACGGCGCGCTGCTGACTTATCTCTCGCGCGGCATGGGCGCGCGCGCGACGCTGCTGACGCTCAATCGCGGCGAGGGCGGACAGAACGCCATCTCCGCCGACGCCGACGACGCGCTGGGCCTGATGCGCACCAACGAACTGCTGCGCGCCGATGAGTTTTACGGCGCAAAGCAGCTTTGGGGCACGGAGGCGGACTTCGGCTTCTCCAAGACGCAAGAGGAGTCGTTCGCCAAATGGGGCCACGAGCGCGTGCTCTACGACGCCGTGCTGGCCGTGCGCCGTGAACGGCCGCAGGTGATCGTCTCCACTTTCGTCGGCGGCGTCAGCGACGGACACGGCCACCATCAGGTCTCCGGCGAGATCGCGCAGGAGGCATTCAAGGCCGCTGCCGACCCAACCGTCTTTCCAGACCAGCTTAAAGACGGCCTGCAACCCTGGCAGCCGCTGGCCGTCTACTCGATGGTCCCCTTTGCGCCTATCACCGAGAAGGGAATCTTCGATTACGCCACCGGCAAATGGGCTCCGGCGCGCTTCAAGAATTACGTGACCGGCGAGTGGACCGAGGGCGTGCTCTCGGCCGATGTGACGATTCCGGTGGGCAATCTGGACCCGGTGCTGGGCCGCAGTTCTGTGCAGATCGCGCGCCAGGGCTGGGGGGAGCAGAAGTCGCAGAACGGCGGCGCGAATCCGGCGCTGAGCGGCCCGGCGACGACCAGCTATCACCTGTGGGCGGTGGACCCCAAAGCGAAAGTACCTCCAAATGTCTATCCAGAGTCCGGCAACCTCTTCTACAACCCTTTGGCTCGCATGAACACCCGAATCGAGGGAATAGCCAGCCTGGCAACCGGAACGCCTCCCCCGTGGCTCACTGTGCAACTGCAACATATTTCAGCCGGCATCGACCGTGTTGAAGAGTTGGGAATGAATCAGGTCGATTTGGCCCATCGGTATCTTGCGGCGCACAAACTGGCCTCTGTCTATAGACAGACGATCAACCTGCGCTCTCAGGTAGCCGCAGGCACCTTTGACCCAAAATCCAAAGCGTCCATTCTCTTCGAACTCGACGCCAAGATCTATCAGTTTCAGTTCGCGCTCAAGGAATTGCTAGGCCTGGACCTGATCGCCTTCACTACCAAAGCGGAGAATCAGCCAAGCTTCGGAGGCAGAGGTGCATCCGCCGACGAAACCCCGCGCAGCGTGACGCCGGGCGAGGAGTTCCGCGTTCGCGTCCACGCCGCTCAGGCCATGATGGAGACGCGGCTCAGCCGGGTGTGGCTGGAGAGCCGCGGCGGCGATCCCTGGAAGAGCGAGCTGGCCAGCGGCCCCCTCGATCCGGCAGCTCCGGCCGCCGACTCCATCTTCCAAGTGCGCGTACCCGAAGACGCACAGCCCACTCAGCCCTACTTCACGCGCCCCTCGATCGAGCAGCCGTACTATGACCTGACCCAACCCGAGTATCGCCTGCGCTCCTTTGCGCCCTATCCGCTGGCGGCCTGGGCGGAGTTCACCTTCGACGGGCTACCCATCCGCATTGGCCAAGTGGTGCAAACGATGCAGCGCGTTCCTGTCGTGGGAGGCGTCTTTCAGCCGCTGGTAGTCACGCCCGCGATCGGCCTCCGCATCGACCCCGAAGCGCGCATCCTCCCGCTCGACGGCA
>Ga0326728_10022799_pt1 | contig 11568 bp, 12 predicted proteins | sample MB3enrmetagenome_FD_207602 | JGI IMG/M metagenome (GOLD analysis project Ga0326728, IMG submission 207602) | Lab enriched peat soil microbial communities from McLean, Ithaca, NY, United States - MB31MN | ecosystem: Environmental > Terrestrial > Soil > Wetlands > Peat | place: USA: New York... | reverse complement strand
GGCCGGCCGGTTGGTGGCGTGGGATCGGGAGACGGGGAAACCCCTCGAACCGAAATTCCAGCCTTCGCTCGGGTTAATCGAGGACACGGCCAAGCAGGTCAGCGGGCCGATTTGGGTGCGAGGGGGCGTTCCGGTGATTTCCGCCGATGGCAAAGCCTACGAAGTTCGGAATCGGATGACGTTGTGCCGGTGCGGCCGGTCTGCCAATAAGCCGTTCTGCGACGGATCGCACGCCGCGTAAGGCGCTGGTGTGGTTCACTGCCGGCAACGCTCCTCCCAAAAGGTCCACCCGGAACTCCTCTCCTCTCTCGCGCTCCCGGACGGTGGCGCGGCTGGTTGCGCCGTGGGAACCGAGTCAGACTAAACCGTGGTAACGGGTAGTGTGGCGGCGGATTATCCCGTGGGCAGGGGCGATTTTAGAGCGGGACGCCGCGGAACGTTCCACGACGGCCGGCTGGTCAATACCACGACCCAGGAGGAAGATCCTGCCCAACCGTGGTGAGCGGCGGTCACTGCCAGCCGCCGCCGAGGGCTTTAATCAAACGCACGCTGGCAGCGTAGCGTTCGCCTTGCAATCGGGCCTGCTGCGCTTCTTCTTGACGCAAGACCCGCTCAGCCTCGGCCACCGGGAGGTAAGTACTCGCTCCCGCCGTATAACGCGCGTTGGAGAGCTCGAGTTGCCGGCGTGCGGAGACCACCGCCCGCTGCACTGCGGCGGCTTGTTCTTCCCGGCGCTGAATTTGGGCTAGTGAATCTTCCACTTCCTTGATCGCGGCGAGGATTGCCTGGCGATAATCCGCAGCGGCTTCATCGCGGGCGGCGAGCGCCCTCTCGACACCCGCCTTGGTCCGTCCGCCGGTGAACACGGGAAGGCTAACGCTCGGGCCGATTGACCAAACACGGCTGTCGCCCGCAAAAAGGTGGTCCACTGAGGCACTCAGATAGCCACCTTGGCCGGTGAGACTAATCGCTGGGAAGTAGGCCGCCCGCGATGCGCCGATTTGGGCGTTTCGAGAGGCGAGGGTCCGCTCGGCTGCGGCAATGTCAGGACGCCGCTCAAGCACTGTCGCGGGCAGGTCCGCCGGAACCGGAGGCGGCGGACCCGACAGGGACCGCTCCGGCAATGAAAATGAGGTGGCCGGTTTGCCGCACAGCAAGGCGAGGGCATGCAGTGTTTCCGCCCGCTGGCGGCCAGCATCCGCAAGGTCGGCTTGCGCGGACGCCAACTCCGTCTCGGCCTGGACAGCGTCCAATTCAGCGATGGCTCCAACCTGAAACCTGGCGCGGAACAGGCAAGCTGACTCCCGGCGTGTTGCGACAGCGCCCCGCAGCGCGGCAATCTCCCCGTCGAGCGAACGGAGCATGAAATAATTGAGCGCCACATCCGAGGTCAGAGTCAAGAGAACGGTCTGATACTCGGCGGCGCTGGCCTGAGCGTCCGCCCGAGCGCCTTCGAACCCGCGCCGCACGCGCCCCCATACGTCCACCTCGTAACTCAAATCCAGTGGCATGCTGAAGGAATCGAACTGGGCCTGCGGTATGTGAAACGGTATGGGGGTTGGCAAATTGCCCGAGGTCTGCTGGTGCTCGTATGATGGATCGAAAGAAAGGCGCGGGAAAAACTGGCTGCGGCTCAGTCGGGCGGCGGCACGGGCCTGATCCACTCGAGCAACGGCCGCGCGCAAGGTTTGACCGCCCGCCAACGCATCGCTCTCGAGCTCATTGAGGGCGGGGTCTTTGAAGAGACCCCACCACCGGCCCTTGGGCGCCGTGTCGCGCGGAACAGCGGGAGTCCAACTCCATTGCGCGGGTGTAAGCGGGGAAACGTCCGGCTTCTTGTAGTTCGGCCCAACGGCACACGAACAAATCAGCAGCGCCAAGGGGCCGCTCCTTAGAATATGGCGGATGGGGCTCATGGGGCGAAGTGTTTCAATCAAGCGTTTGGCGATAACGCTTGACGCCAATCGTCAGAACCACGGCCGCGAAGAGGACGATGGGCCACAGTTCCGGCAGCGTTTCCCGAAGGCCGTTGCCCTTCAGGAGAATTCCGCGAACCATCCGCAGGAAATGGGTAAGGGGCAGAATCTCCGCAATGTCCTGGGCCCATACCGGCATGCCACGAAAGGGAAAGGCAAAACCCGAAAGCAGAATGTTGGGGAGAAAGAAGAAGATGCCCATCTGCACCGCCTCGCGCTGGTTGGAGGCGATGGTCGAGAACGTCACGCCCATCGCGAGATTGGCAACAATGAAAACAAACGCCAGCGCCAATAGGAGCGGCACGCTTCCGAACATCGGCACATGGAACAAAAAGCGGGCCGTCAGCAGCAGAATTCCAATCTGGATGTAACCAACCAGGATGTACGGCACTATTTTGCCGGTCATCACCTCAAGCGGATGGGCCGGCATCGAGAGCAGGTTTTCCATCGTCCCGGTTTCCCGCTCCCGTGTGATCGCCAGCCCGGTGATGAGCACCATCGTCAAGGTCAGGATGACCCCGGTTAGACCCGGCACGATATTGTACTGGGTAATCGCCTCCGGGTTGTAGAGCGCGTGCACTCGCAGGTCGATGGGAGGCACGGTCGCGGCCAGAAAGGCGAGCGGGCCTTTGAAATCATTTTGCAGGGCGCTGGTTAAGATGGTTGGCAGCGAACCCATCGCGTTGCCCGTCGTGCCGGGGTCGGTAGCGTCCGCCTCCACCAGGACCGCAGGGCGTTTGCCGCGGAGCAAGTCACGGCTGAAATTCTGGGGAATATTAATGACAAACTGGACGTCACCGGCGGCGAGAGCTTCGCGGGCCTCCTGTTCCGTCGAATACTGCCGCACGAAATCGAAGTAGCTGCTGTTCTTCAGGCCGCAGAGCAACGAGCGAGCCTGCGGACCATCGTCGGCCAGGACCACGGCGGCCGGCAGGTGTTTAGGATCGGCGTTGATTGCGAAGCCGAAGAGCACCACCTGCAGCAGCGGAATGCCAATCATCATCGCGAAGGTCACACGGTCGCGGCGCATCTGGATGAACTCCTTCGCCGCCATTGCCCGAAATCGGGCCATTGAGAACTCGCGCCGTGCGCTCATGAGCCAACATCCTCGGTGTGCGTCCGGTCCATCAGATGAATAAAAATGTCTTCCAATCCGGACTCAGCCGCGTGCCATTGGTAAGGAGGGGCACGGAACGGCGCGATCGCCGCCTCCAGCGCCACCGCATCGGACCCGCTGACGTGCAAGGTGTCCCCGAACGGCGCGGCTTGCTCCACACCGTCCCGTTCGGCGAGGCGATTCGCCAAGTCAGGCAGATTGGGGCCTTTGACCGCCCAGGTTGTGAGATGGCCCTGTTCAACGACCTCCGCCGCGGTCCCGCGCGCCAGCAATCGCCCTTTCATGATAAAGGCCAAGCGATGGCATCGTTCGGCCTCGTCCATGTAATGGGTGGCAATTAGAAAGGTCAGCCCGAGCGACGCCAATTGATGGATTTCTGCCCAGAACTCGCGCCGCGCCTTAGGATCAACGCCCGCCGTCGGTTCATCCAGGAGCAATAGTCTGGGCTCATGGATCAAACACGCCGCCAGCGCCAGACGCTGTTTCCAGCCGCCGGAGAGATGGCCGGCCAACTGATTGCGGGCGTCCTGCAACCCGAGGCGCTCGAGACTTTGCCGCACCGCGTCACGCCGGTTAGGCAGCGAGTACAACCTCGCCACGAAATCAAGGTTCTCTTGAATGGTCAGGTCCTCCCAGAAACTGAACCTCTGTGTCATGTATCCGACCTGGCGCTTGATCGATTCGCTTTCCGTGACCAGATCGAGGCCCAGGCACTGGCCACTCCCCTCGTCGGACCGAAGCAAGCCGCACAACATCCGAATAAAGGTCGTTTTGCCACTGCCGTTCGGCCCAAGAAACCCGCATATCTCTCCCTTTCTCACCCGTAAGTCGACGTGATCCACAGCGGTCAGTGAACCAAACCGCTTGGTCATGCCTCGCACATCGATGGAATAATCCTCGGGCATGGCTATCAGCGCAGTTGGACATTCACCGGCTGCCCCGGGTGCAATTGAGTGGCTGTCTTTGGGTCAAAAACCGCTTCGATCATGAACGCGAGTTTTTCGCGGCTTTCGTCGCTGTAGATGACCGGAGGCGTGTATTCAGCCTGCGGCGAAATGAAGCTGATTCTGGCGGTGATCGCCCCCGCGACGCCATCCACGCTCACGCGGACCGAATCGCCCTGGTGAAGCGCGCCCACGACCGACTCGGGCACGAAGGCGCGGAGTTTGACGTTCTCCGGAGGAAGCAGCGCCACCACGGGACGCCCCGGCTCAACCCATTCTCCCGCGCGGTAAAGCGTATCGAAGATGACGCCCGCTTGCGGCGCAAGCCGGCTCTTCTGATCGAGCTCCCATTTGGACCGTGCCTCCGCCGCTTCCAGCGCCCGAACGTTCGCCTCCATTCCCGCCAAAATGTCCTCACGCGCTCCCAAGCGGGCAGTCTCCAAATCGGCCTCCAATTGCGCCACGTGGGCCGAGTCCTGGTCGTGTGCCGCACGGGCTCTTTCCAGATCTTCGGCCGAGCCCGCGCCCGCCACGCGGCCGAGTTTTTCCTGCCGTGCCAATTCCGCGGAGCTATAGGCCAGCGCGGCGCGGGCTTGCGAGATCTGGGCCTGAAGCGACTGGATTTCCGACTCCCGTTTGCCTTTGCGGGCGTCCGCCAAATTGGCGCGCGCCTCGCTGAGGCGGCGCTTCGCCTGATCCAAGGCGTCCCTTTCCGGCGAGCCGTCCAGTGAGAAAAGCGGCTCGCCGGCATTGACCTTCGAGCCGCGGCTGACGGAAAGTGTCTCCAACGTTCCTCCTTGCGAGGACGCCACATAGACAAACTCTCCTTCAATGTAACCCTGCACGCGAGCGGGATGAGGCGGCGCGCAGGAGGTCAGACCTGCCAATGAGAACAGCGCTGTGGCGGAGAGGAACCGTTTCATAGCCGTGTTGAGGTCCTGGAGCGCGCGCGCGAAGCCGGATCGATGGCGCCTTCGAGCACGACTTTAGTAATGAGCGCGCAACCGGTCTTGGGCGTCAGACCCAATTCTTCCATGCGCGCCGGGTTGACGATTGCCTGGAGCGCGGCAAGGAGAATTTCGACGACAATGTGGGCGGGAATGTCCCTGCGAATATAGCCGGCTCGACGCCCCTTCCGCATCAGTTCTCCAAGGTATTCCTGAATACTGGCGCGGCGAAGACTCTCCACTTTCTGAAACACCTCCGGCCCCTCTCGCCGCATGTCACGGATGAACGGCGGCTGGATTTCCGATGTGTGCCGTCGGACGCAATCCAGAAATGTCCGCAACGTCTCTGGAAAATCCCGCCGCGCAGCCATGACGCCCGCGAAATCCGCCCGAACGCGCCGGAATTTATTCTCGATCACCGCATCCAGCAGTTGCAGCTTGGTATCAAAGCGGGAGTAAAGCGTCTTCTTGCTCATCCCCAATTCCGCCGCGAGCCTGTCCATCGTGACGCTGCGAAAGCCGTTGGCGAAGAAATGGCGGCTCGCTCCATCGACGATGCGCAGCCGCACCGGGTCGTCCAGTTCGGGATTATCTTCCGGACTCTCCTCCGCCGGCCTGGGAACCGAGGCATGCATAGTCATCTATGGAAACTATTCTAGTCTTTTTGGTTTCCATGTCAACGCGCAAGAAACCCAGGAGCTCCGGCTCCGCGGCCCTCCACTGGCGGTCGTCGTCCCGAGGGAGGCGCGAAGCGCGCTGCCCGCCGAGGAATGGGGAGGGCGAGAGGTCTGTTGAGCGACGCACCATCGGCGCGCAACGGCCTGCGCGCCCTGCCAGCGGGGCTTGTGGTTGCGCGGTTGCTTGCCGTCCAGGAGTTCTTCGATGAGGCCGGACGCTTCGAGCTTGTTGAGCCACTTGACGCCTTTGCCGAACCGTTCCTGGGCCAGCGCCTCGGCCTCCTTCTTGTCGAGGTTGTTTTCGCTGACGATCTTCAGGACCAGGTTCTTCGGTTCTTCGGAGCAGCCCCAACGGTCCTGTTCTGATGCCGGCGCGGAAGCTGAACCATTGCCGCCGGTGCCGTTCCCGTTTAATACTCAAGGCCAAGACCAGGAGGGCTTGGTCGAGATGGCAATCGTAGAGTTGGGGCGCACGGCCCAACACTCGGGCGACGATGGCGTAAGCGGCTTCCAGTTCTTCGAGCACGGAGAGTTCCGGTTCCATAAGCGGTCGGCATTAAGGGTTGAGGCGATCGCGGGCGGCGGGGACTAATTCCAGAGCTGCCTGGAGGTGCTCTGGGCCGATGGTGTTGAGGTTGGCCTGGGCAGCGGCGAGCCAGGCGGCACGGGCCAGGAGGCGCAACAGGCGAGGCAGACCGCTGCTGGCGCTGGCCAACAGTCCGACTGCGGCCGGATGGAGGCAGGGACGTTCCAAGCCCACTTGGGCAGGCTGGCTGGCGGTTTGGGCTATGCCGTGGCCAGTAAAGCGACTGCTCGCTTTGACCGGCGGCTTTCCTCGGACGCCTCTCTGCGCAGGCAGTTGGCCGCGATCCAAAACCAGTTGTCCAAATGGCGAGATTTGAACCTGGTGTTCCATGCGGGCCTGGCTGAGGGCTGGCAAGGACGTCTGCGGCGCAAGCATCAAGGCTAAAAGGGTGCACTGTCACACAACCTGTCCAGAAACGGCGCCAACTGGGTCGTTCAGGCTGCAACTGCGCTTGTTTTAGGAGTAGGCCGAATTTGCTCGCGCGGCCCTCACCGGACTTCGTAGCTTCTCGCTATGAACGAGATGCCCAGCTACCCAACCTTCTGGACGCCCTTGCTCCACGCTATGAAGCAACTCGGGGGCTCCGGGACCGTAGAGGAGATCAACAACAAGGTCATCGAAATCATGAGGATCCCCGAGCCGGTGCTCGAAAAGCTTCACGACCCCGGGAACAGTAACATGACCGAAGTTGAGTACCGTCTCGCCTGGGCGCGCACCTACCTGAAGAACTACGGCATCTTGGAAAACTCAGCTCGCGGCGTATGGGCCCTAACGAAAGCCGCGGAAGGCGTGGACGCCCTCGACGTAAAGGAGGTGCGCAGAGTCGCCGGCGAGCGAGCGCGGCAGTCGCGCAAGAGGGAAGAGGGTGGAACGGGCCAGGACGCGGACGAGCCCGGAACTGACGCGGCAGAAGACTGGCGGAAACGCCTATTTGTCCTTCTTACGCAGCGTCTCGATGCCTCTGCTTTTGAGCGCTTGGTTCAGCGCGTTCTCAGGGAGGCCGGGTTCATCCAGGTTGAGGTCACGGGCCGATCTGGCGATGGGGGCATTGACGGCAGAGGAATCGCTCGAATCCATGGCTTCATGAGCTTTCACGTCGTTTTCCAGTGCAAGCGCTATCAGGGCGTTGTGTCGGCCGCGGCGGTTCGTGACTTTCGCGGCGCCATGGTGGGGCGCGCCGATAAAGGACTTTTCATGACGACCGGCACGTTTTCGAAGGACGCCGTCAAGGAGGCTACGCGCGATGGGGCGCCGCCGATCGACCTCATCGACGGGGATGCCCTGGCCAGCAAGCTCAAGGAGTATGGTCTCGGTGTCGCCGTTAAGATGGTCGAGGTGGTCTCGGTCGATGAAGAATGGTTCAGGCAGATTTGAACCTGCTGGTCACTGGTCGGCCACCCGTCAGCGCGAGCCGGTGGACTGCTCGTCCGCTCCTCCTGGCCTGCCGGGTCGGCCCCGCCAGCCTCATCCGCCTCGATCGCCTGATCCGCTCGCCGCAGGCCGCACATGCCGCGCTCATCAACGAATACGACTGGCTCTGGCTGCACCGGGACGGCACGCCGACGCAGCTCAGCCGGAAGGTCTATGAACAGATTTCTGGCAGCCCGCGCTGGCCCCCGGCGCGAAGCGTTCGTATCGCGTGACGCTCGTCAACGATACGGCAACGCCGTTGCGCGGCCAGTTGACGCTGGCCTGGCAAGACGCGCGCGGGGGCAGAATCCTTGCGCAGAGGGAGCAGGCATTCGCGGTGCCGGCGGCAGGCCGGTCAAATTGCGAAATTGAACTGGCCGCGCCCTCGGGCGAGGGCCGGTATCTATTGACGGCGAGGGCGTCCTGCGATGGCAGAGGATGGCGGCCAACGCTTTCGCGCCGGCAGGTGAGGATCGGCCGGAACGAGGCCAAATGAGCGGAGGCAAACCGCGACGCAGATGCCGCTTTCACTGGCCAGGCGCAGAAGGGCCGGGACAAGGGGCTTGGCGGATGGGCTGGCGCTTTGAAGCGCCTCGGTAGCCGTTAAGACGTCCCGCATCAGCACGGATAGGGCGGGCGGGGACCCCCTCAACGCAGGCTCGCCCAGGAACTCGAGACGCGCGCCAATCTCTCGAAAGATCCTCGGGTCTTGCGCGCTGCGCGACGGCGCAAGGGCGCAGGCGGCCGCGAAACGCACCTCGGCGTTCGTATGGCTCAACAGGCCCTCGGCCGCCTGCTCCGGCGCTTGACCCCCGCCGGCAAATGAGCCATCGCTTATGATCCGCATCAAACGAAACTGGAGGGGGTGCTGACCCCAAGAGAGCGCTGGTTGGAACCCTGCAACCAACTGCTGGATAAGGGGTTGCGGCGGATGAAAAACAGCGGATGGCGGCAGGATTCTCAGCCAAAAGTCTCAGGTGATCCGCAGCCCCCGCTTCCAGGACCTGTCGCTGAACCAGTGGATGAGGCTGACGCCGCCGGAGCTGGTGCAGGCGCACCTGAACCTGGACCCGCAGACGATGGCGGCGCTGCGCAAGGATAAGCCGGTGCTCGCCCCCGGCGCGTCGGGATCGGCCCGCCGGGCGGCAAAGCCGCGGTAGCCTGCTCCGGGCAGGATGCGGGCGAGGTTGCACCGTAAGGAGGCTATTCAAAATAGCTTGCTTTTATTCGCCGCTGGGTTGACACTTCTTGCTCCATCGCGAGCCGCTGACTCGCTTCATCAGCCAACGACCCGCGTGCAGAGAACCCGGAGCTTAGGGTGACATGAACAGCCCATTTGGGGGTTGGACAAGTTGGGTGATTGAATTCTTCAGATCACCCAAAGGGGGGGGATGAACTGCGTCTTTTCCCGGCCCATTGGCGGCCTTCGGAACGTGGCTTCGGATTATGAACACACAAACACTCATTTCGAGAAACACTCGGCCCAGGACGATGGCCAGGCGTTTAACAACCGCCCGCGCCACAAGACTGCTGCCGTTGCTCTTGCTCTTGGCACTGCCTGCTGCGGTCCAAGCCCAATTCAATTACACGACCACCAATGGCACGATCACCATCACGGGATACACCGGTCCGAGCGGCACGGTGACCATCCCCAGCGCGATCAACGGCCTGCCAGTCACGAGCATCGGGGACAATGCGTTCTCCTCGTACCCCGGCCTGAGCAGCATCACGATCCCCGACAGCGTCACCAACATCGGGGACTCTGCATTCGAATGGTGCGGGACCCTGACCGGGGTCACGATCGGCAACAGCGTCGTCAGCATCGGAGAGCAGGCGTTTGCCCGATGCAGCGACCTGACCGGTGTCACGATTCCCAACAGCGTCGCCAGCATCGGCGACTGGGCGTTCGGCAACTGCACCGCCCTGACCCGCGTCACGATCGGCAACGGCGTCACCAGCATCGGAGAGCAGGCGTTCGGCAACTGCACCAGCCTACCAGGGATCACGGTGGATCCACTCAATTCCGCCTACAGCAGTTTGGACGGCGTCCTGTTCAACAATAGCCAAACCACGCTCGTCGAGTTCCCGACAGGCATGGGTGAAACCTCCTACACGGTGCCCAACAGCGTCACCAGCATCGGGGACACGGCCTTCGAGGGCTGCGTCCGTTTGGCCGGCGTGACCATCCCTGGCAGCGTGACGAGCATCGGCAACTCGGCGTTCGATGGCTGCACGAACCTGGCTGGGGTCACGATCGCCAACAGCGTGACCAGCATCGGGGAGTCTGCATTCGAGCGCTGCACCAGTCTGGCCAGCGTGGCGATCCCCGACAGCGTGACCAGCATCGGGGCCGATGCGTTCGGTGGCGCCGGCTTGACCAGCGTCACCATCCCCGACAGCGTGGCCAGCATCGGGGACAGCGCATTCGGGTGGACCTATCTGCGGAGCGCCACGATTCCCGAAAGCGTCACCAACCTGGGGACCGCTGTCTTCTATAGCTGCCCCACGCTGACAGCGATCACGGTGGACGCGCTTAACTTGTTTTATAGCAGTTGGAATGGTGTCTTGTTCGACAAGACCCAGACCACGCTCCTCGAGTACCCGGACGGCAAAGCCGGAGGCTCATACACGGTCCCCAACGGCGTTACCAGCATCGGAGAGGAGGCGTTCTCCTTATGCACCAGCCTGACCAACGTTACGATTCCCAACAGCGTCACGAACATCGGCGACTGGGCGTTCGAAGGCTGTCGCAACTTGGCCAGCGTCACGATTCCCGACAGCGTCACCAGCATAGGGGACTACGCGTTCGATGAGTGCGTCAGCCTGACCAACGTCACGGTAGGCAATGGCGTCGTCAGCATCGGGGAGGCGACGTTCTATGGCTGTGACGGCCTGACCAGCGTGACGATTCCCAACAGCGTCACCAGCATTGGAGAGCTGGCGTTTTCCGGATGCAGCAGCCTGGCCAGCGTGACGATCCCCGACGGCGTCACCAACGTCGGCGGCTGGGCGTTCCAGGGGTGCGGCAGCCTGGCCAGCATCACGATCCCCAATGGCGTCACCAACATCGGGGACCAAGAGTTCGCGCGCTGCACGGGGCTGACCAGCGTGACGATCCCTGACAGCGTCACCAGCATCGGGCTCCTTGCGTTCGAGGAGTGCTACGCCCTCACCGGAGTCTATTTTCAGGGCAACGCCCCCGGTCTGGGTTCAGATGTGTTCGGGGGTGACAACGCGACCGTCTATTACTTGGCAGGGACCACGGGCTGGGGTGCGACGTTCGGCGGTTGTCCGAGCTTTCTGTGGGACCCGGTAGCGCAAGCGACCTACACGGCCAATTACGGCACGGTCACTATCGGAAAATACGTCGGTTCCGGCGGGGCGGTGATCATCCCCGCCGTGATCGATGGCAAGGCGGTCGCCAGCATCGGAGTGTCGGCGTTTTCCGGGTGCAGCAGCCTGGCCAGTGTCACCATCCCGGACAGCGTCAACAACATCGGGGACTATGCGTTCCGGGGCTGCACCGGCCTGACCAACGTCACGATCTCCGGCAACGTCGCCACCATCGCCGACGAGGCCTTCTCCGGCTGCACTGGGCTGAGCGGCGTCTATTTCCGGGGTAACGCCCCCGTCGTTGGTTCGGCGCTGTTCTCGGGTGACAACAACGCGACGGTCTATTACTTGCCTGGGACTACGGGCTGGGACGCGACCTTCTGCGGTCGGCCGACGAGGCCCTGGGGAAACCCGAGCATCCTGGCGCCGCCTCAGACGCAAACCGCCGAGGTGGGGGCGCTCGCCGTGTTCTGGGCGGGCATCACGAGCATTGGGCCCGGAGCAGCTTACCAATGGTACTTTGACGGCACCAACGCGCTCGGGGGCGCTACCAACGCTTACCTTGAGTTGGCCAACGT
>Ga0326728_10022797_pt1 | contig 11568 bp, 7 predicted proteins | sample MB3enrmetagenome_FD_207602 | JGI IMG/M metagenome (GOLD analysis project Ga0326728, IMG submission 207602) | Lab enriched peat soil microbial communities from McLean, Ithaca, NY, United States - MB31MN | ecosystem: Environmental > Terrestrial > Soil > Wetlands > Peat | place: USA: New York... | reverse complement strand
AAATCCATCGGCCTGAGTATCGAGCTGCCGCACGAGCAGTGGCCCAACGCTTACATCAGCCCCGAATTGAGCTTCATGTTCCACTATTTCTTCATGCGCAAGCTTTGGTTCGCGCAACTGGCCAAGGCGCTCATCGTTTTCCCCGGCGGCTTCGGAACCATGGACGAACTTTGGGAGATGCTCACGCTGCTGCAAACGGGAAAGCTCCAGCGGCGAAACCAGGTTCTGATTTACGGCCGCGAGTACTGGGACAAGGTTCTCAATTGGCGGCACATGGTCCGCTGCGGCACCGTGAGTCACGAGGAATACGGCCTGCTCGAATTCGCGGACACCGTGGATGAAGCATTCGATCGCATTCGCCAGTGGCTCGAGACGCATCATACGACGCCGGACTCGCTCCTCAGCGAGTAAGGGAATCGAAAGCAAGGCCCGCACATGCGATCGCCGGCAAGCCGCCACGCGGGCTTGTCCACGCCGCGCAAAACGAATTCTCTCAAGAGGCTCCAACGCAAAGGGCCGATCCAAACGGACCGGCCCTTTGCCATCTGTCGGAGGAAACGCCGGAATTCAGTTGGGTGTGGTTGCCAACTCGTCGGCAAAAATCGCCTGAAAGCGGCGCTTCTCGTCCTGATCGTGAAGAAGAACGACGGGAGCGAGATGCAGTGGCTGCTTGCAGTTCCTGCAGGACGTCAGCTCTCCTTGCAAATCCTGCAAGAAACCATCGGTGAAGTGATACTGGGTCCGCGCGCGACGCGCCGATTTCGCGCCTTGCTGTCCACATTGAGGACACACAAATTCAACAACGTCCTCCTGCGGATCGCGGTCGAGCGCAGCCCAGCCGGTGTAACGAATCCCTACAGCTTCCAATGAATTGCGGCTCATAAAGTTATGACCTGTTCCGCCCCTGAGAAGCGGTGCCTTGCAAAGTATCAGATGCGGAAGAGCGGCCCGGCGATACGGAAAACTGCGGAAAAGCGACGGCATTCGGAACCAAAGAAAATGAGCAAGTCAGCGGTCCAGCGTTCTAGTGTTGCGTTACCGAAAAAGGTGACACATGGGTGCTCGGCACTAGCGCCCGCAAGAGGTGGCAATCGTAAGTTTTTCTTGCATTTGCGCGATCCAGCGTGGCTCACTCGATGTGTCACCTATTTACGAAACACGACACTAGTGAGGGGACGATCCCGGTAGCCCGCACGCGGCGGACTACCGGGACGGCGAGCGACCCATTCGCCGCGGGCGCCTGCTCGCGGCGAGCGAGATTTTGCAAAGCGAACTAGTGAGGCCGATGCATTGGCCTGTACGTGCCCAGCGAGCGCGGGCGCAGCCGAAGCCGCGGCCCGAGCGGCGGAGGCACATTATGCAGCGGGGAGCCGCAGTTGCTGCAATATTCCGGGCCGCCAGCACCGGCGCGGAGCCAGTGGCCGCGCCCCGGACATTCCGGATTGATGCATTGAACCGTCCAGCCGGGAAGGTATTGCACGCTACCCCCAAGACGATTCCGCGCGAGCAGACGGAGGCGGAAAAGTCGAGCGGATTGTCGGGCTGCGCGCTTGTGGTGTCAAGCAGAAAGCTACTATTTGTTGTGGCCATGTTCCAGAGCGGAGTATTCCGCACATCCGGAAACTTCGGAATCCGAAGACACCCGTCCTCTGGAAGGACGGATGGGGAATTTAATAAAAAGCGGAAAAAGCGAGTCTTAAGCGTGAGCGGACATGACGGCCGCGCGGCGAGAGCGGCGCTTTGGCCGCGCGGACCCGGCGGGGGCCTCGCCCACGAGCTCGGCAGTCATGATGCTGGTGACAAATTTCTTCATGCCGTACGCATCGAAATCGATCGTGGTGCGGTCGGAGTCGGATTCGGTGACGACGCCGAGGCCGTAGATTTCATGCTTGATGTATTGCCCTGCGGGGAGAACTTGCACGGACACCTCCTTCGAAGAAGCTCCGAAAACCTGGAGGGCGCGATTCGGGAAGGCGAGTCCGATCGCGTCTGTCGGACCGGACTCGCCCAATGCCTGGCTAGAGGCTGGTGACGTTCTCGGCCTGCAAGCCCTTCGGGCCCTTCCGAACCTCGAACTCAACTGCTTGGCCTTCGTTGAGGCTCTTGTAGCCGTCCATTTGGATTGCGGAAAAATGGACGAAGACATCCTCACCGGATTGGCGCTGGATGAACCCGTAACCCTTGCTGGCGTTGAACCACTTCACTGTTCCTTGCTCTTTCACTTCTGTTCCTCTACTTTCATGATGAAGCTATTTGGTGCCTCTCGTACCGGAACGCCCCCCAACCACTGGGACGCGTTGACCGCCTCTAGCCCGTCTAAAACGAAAAGGCTGCCGGGTTAGGTCCACCCGCAGCCTCGTCGAACGAGTTAAAAGAAATCACAAGAGCAACAAACGCGTGTACATAATACCACAGGTACTGACTTCTGTCCACCCCCCGAGGGGCGAGCCGTGAAGGCACCGGCACAGCCTATCTTATAGAATATAAAAGCCTTAGTAGTGGAACGGGTGCGGAGGAGACACGTCTGCCGCGGCGGCGTAAGCGTGATCGGAACTTCACTTTTTCGCACCGCCAGCCCCCAACCATGGGAAACTACCGCACGGTAAACCATGCCCAGGAAATCCCTCGCTGAGTTTGTCGCAGAATTCTCATCGCACGGCCGGCAGCCCGCCTATAGCGAGCCCCTGGGCTACAGGCGCAGCCTATGGACCTATTCCCGGCTGGCGGAAACATCGAGCCAGTTCGCTCGGGAGTTAGAGGCGTCGGGAGTGGGTGCCGGGGATCGGGTCCTGATTTGGGGCCCGAACTCGGCTGAGTGGGTCGCGGCCTTTTCCGGCTGTCTTTTACGCGGGGCTGTGGCTGTTCCCATTGATTATGGCACCTCGCCCGAGTTCGCCGGAAAGGTCGTGACGCAGGTCCAGGCCAAATTCACGGCACTCTCAAGAGATCGCGCACTGCCGGGCCGCGCCCTGCCCACAATCGTTCTTGAAAACCTGAGCGAGCGCGTCGGGCGGCATGCCTCTGGGCCATACGCGTCACCGCCGCTGGACCGGGAATCCATCGCCGAAATCCTTTTCACTTCGGGCACAACCTCGGATCCCAAAGGCGTCGTGATTTCGCACGGAAACATCCTGGCCAATCTGGAGCCGCTCGAAGCGCAGATCCATCCCTATCTGAAATACGAGCGGCCCTTTCATCCAATCCGGTTTCTCAACGCCGTGCCCCTGAGCCATGTTTTCGGGCAATTCATGGGCCTGTTCCTGCCGCCCCTGCTGGCCGGAGTCGTGGTCTTTGGGGAGTCTCTCAATCCCGCCGAGGTGCTTCGCCTGATTCGCGGCGAGCGAGTCTCTGTCCTGGTGGCCGTGCCGAGATTGCTCGAGGCGCTGCAAAGCAAGCTCGAACGCGATATCGAGGCCGCAGGCCAAACGGAAGAATTCCGCCGCGCCTACACCGCGGCGGAAGGCGTACCCTTCGTGCGACGAATGTGGCGCTTCCGGAAGATTCATCGCCGGTTCGGCTGGAAGTTTTGGGCCATGATTTCAGGCGGAGCAGCGCTGCGTCCGGAGACCGAGGAGTTCTGGATGCGCCTGGGATTTGCGGTCGTCCAAGGCTATGGCCTCACCGAAACAACCTCACTGGTAAGTGTCAACCATCCGTTTCACATCGGGAGCGGCTCCATCGGCAAAGTGCTGAACGGCCGCGAGGTCCGGTTGAGTGAAGACGGCGAAATCCTCGTGCGCGGCGCAAACGTTGCCGCGGCGTACTGGGATTCAGCGGGGCAGCGTCCCTTGGTCGGGGAGAAGGAAGGCTGGTATCGCACGGGAGACGTCGGAGAGTTGGACGCAGAAGGCAATCTTTATTTTCGCGGCAGGAAGAAAGACGTCATCGTCACGCCGGCGGGAATGAACGTATATCCCGGAGATCTTGAGGCGGCCTTGCGGCGCCAGCCGGAGGTGCGGGATTGTCTCGTGTTTGGGTGGGAAGAAGCCGGGAATGCCGAGCCATGCGCGGTATTGCTGCTCGCCGATCCCAACGCCAAAGTTTCGGACGTCCTCGCTCGCGCCAATCAATCGCTCGCGGAGTATCAACGCATCCGGCGGTGGTGGGTCTGGCCTGACGCGGATTTCCCGCGTACCGCAACCGGTAAGCCCCGGGCGGGAATCATCCGCGAGACCGTCTCCGCGGCGCTCGCCAGCGGAGCGACTCCAGCGCTGGGCGCGCCCACCGGGGACAGACTCGGAGAACTTATCCGCAAAGTGCATAGCGGGACGGGCGCTGTTTCCCAAACTGCGGATCTCGAGACGCAAGTCGGCTTGAGCTCCTTGGATCGTGTCGAGCTGCTCGGCGCCATCGAAGACCGCTTCCAAGTGGACCTCGACGAGACGCGCTTCACGGCGGCGCGTACGGTTGCGGAAATCGAGCAACTACTCGGCAAGGCCGAGCGCAAGGCGCCCGAGTTTGAATTTCCGCTCTGGCCCCGGCGCTGGCCCGTGACCTGGATTCGCGCCGCGATCTACTACCTGCTTACATTTCCGGCGACGCACCTCATGGCGCATCCACGCGTCTTCGGGCGCGAGAAGCTGAAAAGCGTGCGCGGCCCGGTGCTGCTCGTTTCAAATCACCAGCTGTATAACGATATCGGGTGGCTCCAGGCGGCTCTGCCCCCCAGGCTACGGTATCGCCTGGCCGTCGCCATGGGCGGCGAATACTTGGCGGTGATGCGGCGCCCGCCGCGAGAATGGTTTTTCCTGAAGCGGTGGGCGTATCGAGCCAGCTATTTCTTGACGGTCGCGCTGTTCAACGTATTTCCCCTGCCGAGGCAATCCGGATTCCGCGAAAGCTTCCGCTTCGCAGGCGAGCTCGTGGATCGCGGCTACAGCATCGTCATCTTTCCCGAAGGCGAGATCACACCCGACGGCGCCATTCACAGTTTTTACGCGGGCGTCGGGCTTCTCGTAAACAATTTGCGCCTGCCCGTCCTGCCGATGCGAATCGAAGGCGCGTATGAAATTCGCAAAGCGGGAACGCGGTTCAATCGGCCGGGCCGCGTTCGCGTGTACATTGGAGAGCCCGTGGTATTTCCCGCGGCGTCCGATCCGCAACAGATTGCCCAATTGCTCGAAGATCGTGTCAAGGCACTCGGTCCGCAAAAATAATGCCACGGGAATGCTCTTTGACACCGCAAGGGGCATTTGCCAAGATTTGCGATTGAGTGCAGCAACAGACGAGTCCGGGAAAATCAAGGAGCTGGCATGATCCGCAATGCAAGGCCTCTCGTGGTTTCTGCGGCACTGGTTCTGACTTGCTCGGTCGTCGCGCCGCCCGCACGAGGGGCGCAAACCTCGCCGTCGCACGCCGCCCCGCAAGTGCTCCCAACCGGAATGAGCCTCACGCCAAGGGCCGCCGCTGGCGCGCGATTTGAATTGCTTCGCCCCGGCTTCGCGGATCATCCCGAGTTTGCCGCAAGCGACGCCGTCACGACTGCGCTCAGCCCTGACGGCAAAACACTCCTAATTCTTACGAGCGGCTACAACTTCGTGTACGACGAGACAGGGGAGCTCATCGACGCTGAGTCCGGCGACTACGTGTTCGTTTACGACGTATCGAGGGCCGTTCCCAAGAAAGTCCAAACGCTCACGGTAAAGATGGCGTTCGACGGCTTGGCGTGGAATCCGTCGGGTGATGCATTCTATGTCTCCGGGGGAGAAGATGATTGCGTTCATGTCTTTGAGCGGTCCGGGGAGCAGTGGAGCGAGGCAGGGAGTCCGATTCCGCTGGGACACACATCCGGCCTGGGACTCGACCAGAAGCCCGTTGTCGCAGGCCTCGCGGTTACGCCCTCCGGGCACACGCTTGTCGCCGCAAACTATGAGAACGACTCCATCAGCGTGGTGGACTTGAGCGCGCGGCGCAAAGTTGCCGAACTCGATTTGCGGCCGGGCAAGAGCGAGCCTGCAAAATCCGGTGTTCCGGGCGGCGAATATCCTTATTGGGTGGCGCTCTCGGGTGAAGATATTGCCTATGTCTCCAGCCTTCGGGACCGCGAAATCGATGTCGTCGCTCTCGGCGATTCGCCGCGCGTCACATCGCGAATTCCGGTGCGCGGGTCGCCGAACAGGATTCTCTTGAATCGCGACGGAAGCCGACTCTACGTCGCGCTCGACAACAGCGACTCGGTCGCCGTCATTGACACACATTCGGAAGCAGTGGTGTCGCAGTTCGGCGTCACATCACCCGCTGCCATCTTCGCCAACACGTCTAACTTCAGAGGAAGCAACCCGAATAGCCTCGCGCTTTCGCCGGATGAACGGACGCTCTACGTCACCGACGGAGGGACGAACGCGGTCGCCGTCGTTCACCTGGACGGCGCGACGGGTGAAGTGACGGGACTCATCCCGACCGGTTGGTATCCCAATTCCGTCAGCGTGAGCGAGTCGGGCGCGCGACTCTTCGTTGTGAACGGTAAGAGCGCTGCTGGGCCAAACTCGAAAGGGTGCCGCTCGTCCACCGCCACGAAGGGGCCGGCGGCCGACGCGTGTCGCGCGACGAATCAATACATTCTGCAACTCACGCGAGCAGGATTGTTGACAGTCCCGGTGCCGGGGCGGCAGGAGCTTGCCCGATTGACCGCCGTCGTCGCGCAGAACGATCACTTCCACGTCGCTTCGTTGAAACAAAGCACGATCGCCAGCGACTTCCTGCACAGCCGGATTCATCACGTTGTTTACATCATCAAGGAGAATCGCAGCTACGATCAGGTGCTGGGCGATCTGGGCCGTGGCAACGGCGATCCGAAATTGACGCTGCTCCCCGAGCCGCTGACACCGAATCATCACCGGATCGCGCGCACCTTCGTCACTCTCGACAATTTCTACGCGAGCGGCGAAGTCAGCGGCAACGGCTGGAACTGGAGCACGGCCGCGCGGGCCACGGACGCGTTGGAGAAGACCTTGCCATCCAACTACGCCGAGCACGGCCCCGCCTACGACTACGAAGGCGGCAATCGCAACATCAACCCCGCCTACCCGAGCCCGGCCGAGCGGCGCTCCGCCAATCCGCGAACCCCGGACGATCCCGACTTGCTCCCCGGCGCCGCCGACGCATTTGCTCCGGACGATTCGGATGGCGACGCGGGCGCCGGCTATCTCTGGGACGATGCGATGCGCGCCGGCCTTTCGCTGCGCAATTACGGTTTCTTCGTGGACACGGATCGGTACGAAAAACACAAAGGCCAGGCCGGATACCTTGCCCCGGAACACGACCCGCACGCCCTCGGTCAAGTCGTGGCGTTTCCCACCAAGCCCGAACTCCTGGCCGTAACCGATCCTTACTTTCGAGGATTCGATCTCAAGTTGCCGGACTACTGGCGCGTGCAGGAATGGAAGCGGGAATTTTCCGACTACGTTGCGCACAAGAATCTTCCCGCGCTCGAATTGATTCGGCTCGGGCGCGATCACTTCGGTGCGTTCGCGGACGCGATGGACGACGCAGACACGGTCGAGACGGAAATGGCGGACAACGACTACTCGATCGGCCTTGTGGTTGAGGCCGTGGCGACGAGTCCCTATCGGGACGACACGCTCATTTTCATCGTGGAGGACGACGCGCAAAATGGGCCGGACCACGTCGATGCGCACCGCACCGTCGCGTTCGTCGCCGGGCCTTATGTGCGCCAAGGCGCGGTTGTATCCACGCAGTACTCTACGGTCAACATGCTGCGCACGATTGAAGACGTGCTGGGCATCACGCCGTTGGGACTGAACGACGCCGCGGTCGAGCCTATGAGCGCGGCGTTCGAGCCTACGCTGCGGCCCTGGAACTACCAGGCCGCGGTGCCGGAGGTGTTGCGTACGACAGCGCTGCCGCTGCCCCCGCGCGCCGCCGGAACGCGCCTCAGCCCGCGCGAGGCCGCCTACGCGCACCCGCGCCACGATGCGGCCTACTGGGCCGAGAGAACGCGCGGCATGAATTTCTCCGATGCCGATGAAATTGACACGAACCGCTTCAATCGCATTCTTTGGGAAGGCCTCCGCGGCAACGTGCCTTTTCCCGAGACGCCCAAGAGCGACGATGACGACGCACGGGATCCGGACTAATTGAATTTGGCGGCGATTTGACACCCGGCAACAGCTGCCAGTAACGTACCGGAATCCAGTTCCAATCAAATGAATTCCGGGTCTGTTCCGGGGGAGACGAGTTCGATGCGCATGAAACGCTTTCTGGCAGTTGCCGTGGCGTCGCTGGCTCTGATTTCAATCGCGGCCGCGCTGCCGACTCTCGCCGTTCATTCCGGCGGCACCAATAGCCACGGCTTCAATCTCTCCGACCTCGACACGACCTGCAAACCGTGCGCCGATTTCTACCAGTACGCTACCGGCGGCTGGATACTCCACAATCCCGTCCCGCCATCCTACGCGGATTGGGGACGCTTCAGCGAACTCGAGAACAAGAACGAAGAGACCCTGCACGAGATTCTAGATGCCGCCTCGAAGGATCGTCACGCCCCTAAAGGTTCAATTGAGCAGAAGATCGGCGATTTCTATGGAAGCTGCATGGACACGTCCCGAATCGAGCACCAGGGAATCAAGCCGATCAAATCGGAGCTGGACCGGATCGCCGCCGTTTCCAGCCTAAGCAGCCTGCTGGCGGAGATGGCTCGCTTGCAGGGCATCGGTGTGGATGCGATGTTTCAATTTTCCTCGGAGCCGGATTTCAAAGACAGTTCGCAAGTGATCGGCGTGGCGTTTCAGGGCGGCCTGGGCTTGCCCGAGCGGGACTACTACTTCCGCGACGATCCCGATTCCAAGCAACTTCGCGACAAATACATCACCCATGTGACGAGCATGTTCGTCCTGATGGGAGATACGCGCGATGCGGCCGCCGCGGAGGCCAAGACCGTGATGGCCATTGAAACCCAACTGGCGCAGGCCTCCTCGAAGCCGGAAGACCTCAGCGATCTGGCCGCGAATTACAATCGCATGGATCGTGCGGAACTGAGAAGCCTGACGACGCAGCTTTCCTGGGACGCCTACCTCCGCGAAGTTGGGTTCCCGGACATCGCCGCCGTCAACGTCAGCCAGCCGAAATTTTTCCAACAGCTTGATCGCATGTTCGGCGCGGTGCCGCTGGCCGATTGGAAATCGTATCTGCGGTGGTGCCTGATCAACGCCGCCGCGCCGCGGCTCTCCACAAAATTCCTGGACGAGGATTTTGATTTCTACAATCGCACACTCCAAGGAGTGAAGGATCCGCAGCCGCGCTGGAAGCGCTGCGTCAGCGCCACCGACGGATATCTCGGCGAAGCGCTCGGGCAGAAGTACGTTGAGAAGACATTTCCGCCCGAAGCCAAAATTGCAGCGCTGCAGATGGTGCACAACCTCATCGCCGCCTTGCGCGCCGACATCGAAACGCTCTCCTGGATGGGGCCGGACACCCGCAAGCAGGCGCTGGCAAAGCTCGACGCGCTCACCCTCAAGATCGGCTATCCCGACAAATGGCGCGACTATTCCAGCTACAGCGTCACGCGCGATTCCTACGCCCAGAACGTGTTCCAAGGCGCGCTCTTCGAGTTTCGCCGCAACCTGGCGCAAATCGGCAAGCCCGTTGACCGCACCGAGTGGGGCGTCACGCCGCCCACCGTCAACGCGTACTACAACCCGACGATGAACGAAATTGTCTTTCCCGCCGGCATCCTCCAGCCGCCCTTCTTCGATCCGAATGCCGATGAAGCGCTCAACTACGGCGGCATTGGGGCCGTCATCGGCCACGAAATGACGCACGGCTTCGACAACTCGGGCAGCCGGTTCGACGCGCAGGGCAATTTGAAGAACTGGTGGACGCCCGAGGACCGCAGGAATTTTGAGGAGCGCGCCGCGTGCATCGTTCAGCAGTTCGACGGCTATGTCGTGCAGCCGGGCCTGAAGGAGAATGGCAAGCTTGTCGAAGGCGAGGGCATCGCGGATCTCGGCGGAATCACGATTGCGCACGCCGCGTTCGAGAAAGCGATTGAGGGCCGGAACATCGCTCCCATCGACGGCATGACGCCGGACCAGCGGTTCTTCCTCGGCTGGGCGCGCATCTGGGGAGACAACATGCGCGCCGAGCGCGAAATCCTTCTAACCAACACCGACCCGCATCCGATCGCGCGCTTCCGCGTGAACGGCCCGATGTCCAACCTGCCGGAATTCGCCTCCGCCTATTCTTGCAAGGATGGCGACGCCATGGTTCGACCCGCAAGCGCCCGCTGCCGCATCTGGTAGGAGTTATCCCCGCGCCGGGTCAGCGCGTGCCAGTGGCCGGAAGCGCCCCTGGATCAGGGCTTAGGCGCTGGAGCGGCAGGGCTCGGAGCCGGCGGTGGGGTTGAAGTCCTGCGATAGATGATCTTCTTCGTCCCGCCGCCACAAGTGCCGACGACCTTGCCATCGGTGACTTCCTGGTCCTTTGGCACGATCTCCAGCGAATACGACTTCACGTTCTTTGCTTCCAGCTTCTTGACGATTTCAGCCTTCAGTTCTTCACACGGCTTTGGCCCTTGCGCTTGCGCGTGAGCGGACACGCACACAAACAAAAGGACGGGGACTACCGCCAACATCTTCTTCATTGTGCGACCTCCTCAGCAGACCGGAATTTCCATTTTGACATCTAAGCAAAAAGAACACGGTCAACAGAATTGAATGGTAGGCCCGTGGAGTGTGCGTGAGAACTAGCTTGCGCTCCAAACAAAAATGGTGCAGTAAAGGAGCATGACACGATTTCTACCGTACTACCCGGATCAAGCGTACCTGTTGCCGCCGAACGTGAAGGATGTGTTGGGCGCGGATCATTTGGTGTTTTTTGTGCATGGCGTGGTCGAGCATTTGGACTTGGAGGAGTTCGCGCAGGCCTACGGGGAAGAAGGCGGAGCGGTGTACGCGCCGGAGTTGATGCTGAAGGTGTGGTTGTACGCGTACGCGCTGGGAGTGACTTCGGCGCGTCGATTAGAGCAGCGGATTCGGGAAGACCTGGCGTTCCGTTATCTGGCGGGCGGTGCGACGCCGGACAATTGGGCGCTGAGTGCGTTCCGGCGGCGTCACGGGCGCGGGATCAACGACGTGTTCACGCAGGTACTGGAAGTGGCGCGGAACATGGGGATGGCGAGTCTGGGGCATGTGGCGATCGATTCCACGCGAGTACGGGGGGCGGCTTCGCGCGACCGCATGGATACGGAGACGAAGTTACGTCGGGAACGAGCGCGAATTCGGCGGCAGATCCGGCGGTGGCAAAAAGCCTGCAATGCCGACGACCCGGACGAGAGTGCGGGGATGCAGGTGCCGGTGAAGGAACTGGAGCGACAATTGGAAACGATTCCGGCGCGGCTCGAACGACTGCGGAAGAGCGGCCTGCGGCAGATTTCGCGCAGCGATCCGGAAAGCCGCTTTTTGCGCAGCCGGGACGGATGGCAACTGGGCTACTCGGCCGAGATTGCGGTCAGCGAAGATCATCTGATCGTGGCGCAGCGGGTGACGCAAAACGCCAGCGACAATGTTTCGTTGCTGCCGTTGGTGGACGAAGCCAGCCGGCAATGCCGGG
>Ga0326728_10022796_pt1 | contig 11569 bp, 5 predicted proteins | sample MB3enrmetagenome_FD_207602 | JGI IMG/M metagenome (GOLD analysis project Ga0326728, IMG submission 207602) | Lab enriched peat soil microbial communities from McLean, Ithaca, NY, United States - MB31MN | ecosystem: Environmental > Terrestrial > Soil > Wetlands > Peat | place: USA: New York... | reverse complement strand
CGTGTCGGAAGCAGACAAGCGGCAGCGCGCAGAGACTCTTCGGGTCGCCTTGGAAGAGCACGGCCAGCGGATCTTGGTTCAGTATCTGCACGGCGAACAGATTCCGCAAACTAAGGCGGAATTCGAGTTATGTGGGCGGTATTTCGAAGAGGCGCTGCGGCTTCCACTGGCTACCACATTCGACGAGAGCCGCATGTGGTTCTGCAAGGGCCGCGCGTTGATTTTCGATCGCGAGGGGAGCCGCTACCAAGATGCTGTAAGGCTGCTGGAACGCTCGATTCTACTCGATCCGGATCACGCATACGCTTATAACGCCCTAGGTATTGCGTATCTGGAACAGGTCCGCAATCATCCGGACTACTACCAACGGTCGATCGCCGCCTTTCACGATGCGCTGCGTTTCGCCTCCGAGTGGGCTTATCCGATGCACAACCTGGCGCTGGCCCAGGCGGAACAAGGGAATTTTGCCTTAGCCGAGGAGTCTTATCGTCAGGCCATGCGGCTGGCGCCGAGGTATTCGTACTTGCCCTACAATCTGGCGTTGCTGAATCAGCGGATGAACCGGCTGGGCGATGCCGAGAATCTCTATCGCGTGGCGCTGCGCAAAGCAGAGGATGCCCGCAGTTCGGGGCTCGTGCCGCCGGTTTCACCCTGGGCGGAGCATGCCAATATCCTGAACGCGCTGGGAACCGTTGAGGCCGCGAAGCGCCGCTTCAAGGCCGCTCAAGAATGTTACGAGCAGGCATTGAAGGAAGACCCTCAACTGACTGGCGCCAAGTACAACCTGGCAGTCCTGTTGAGCAGGAAGGGCCAGTCGCCGCAGGCAGTGCAGCTCTGGCGGGAGAACATCGCCGCGGAACCCGGAGCACCCGCTCCCCGGCTGGCTTTGGCGGAATATCTCGCCAAATATGGCGATAAGAGCGGAGCGATTCGGGAATACGAAGCGGCGGTTCAGGCTGCTCCCAATCACACGGGTGCGCGGCGGGAGTTGGCGAAGCTGTACGCGAGTGACAACCGATGGCAGGACGCTTACGACCAGTTGCGGGAAGCGCGGAAGCAGATACCGGATCATGCCGGCATTGCGGAGGAGTTCGGGGATGCAGCGGTCAAGCTGGGACAAATGGCCGGGGGCGCGGCGGCTTATCGCGATGCGGCGCGGCTTTACGCCGATAAGCGAGACAGAAGACGGGTAGAAGCAAAATTATTAAATATTGATAAAATGTGGTAACATATGACAAATCCGTGGATCGTGTTAATGGATCGGATTTCTAACCTCCTGCGCTCCACCGTTTTTCGATATTGCTGGACGCGGCGAACAGCTTCTCCGCGAAGTTCGCCGATGTGGCAGGTGACGCGAGCCGGCGGCAACCGCGGGCACGAGTTGGCCTAGGTTTACGCCATCTGCTACAGCCCTGGGGTGGTGCTGTGCGCCTGCAAACCGGATCAGAGCGATCAGAGTGAAGTGGTAATTCGGAGGAACGTTTGCGGCACTGGGTCATTTGAGATTCTGCGAGGAGGGGCTATGAGAACACAAGAAGACCGGCGCCAAAGGCAGCCGGGAGGGGCCGGTGTCGGGTGGATGCGCACCGCATCTTCCGCTGTGGGGGTCTTTTCCTTTCTGGTCGTGGCGGCTGTAGCCAGCGGCCAGACCGTGTACAGCGATTTCGGGGCAAACAGCAGCTTTTCTACCAACGGCTGGTGCGTGAGCGGCGCCTCCAGCCCGAGCTGCGGGCCCTCCGTCACGCGTTGGATTGCCGCTCCATTCACGCCCACCGGAACGGTCGCCTTGGCGAGCATCACCCTTGCGTTGACCAATGTCAGCGGGACCAACGGCGCGGTAGTCAACCTCCTTACCGACTCGAATGGGTCTCCAGGGACGGTCTTGCAGGCGTGGACGGTCGCCAATCTCACCGCTTACCCTCAGCCTGGAACTACTACCGTCACCTCCAACACCAATGTGACCCTGCAGGCCGGGCAAAGGTACTGGGTGGAAGTTGAAGGATCGGCCCCGGACAGCATGGATTACTGGCTGACCAACAATCTGGGTCTCGCGGGCGGGCTGCAGAATATCGGCGGCGCCGGCTGGACAGCCCTCAGCGGATACGCAGGACAGTCCCTGCCTGCATTCAGCGTTGTCGGCGTCCAGCCGGCGACAATGACCGCTTCGCCGGCTTCCCTGTCGTTCACCGCGGTGGTGGGGCAACTGCCTGCGTCTCAATCCATTTCCGTCAACGGTTCGGGCGGTGCAGTTTCCTACAGCGTCAGCGCCCAGTACAGTTCCGGACCGACAGGTTGGATCAGCGCATCGCCGGTCAACGGCGTGGCGAGTCCGGGCAGTCCCGGAATCGTTACGGTGGCAGTCGCGCCTGCCGCCTCCACGTTTGCCGCGGGGACGTACTTGGCAAACCTGGTCCTCAGTTCCGCCACGCAAGTGGTCACGGTGCCGATTTCCTTACAGTTGACAACACCAATCACCGTTGTGCAGGGGTCCGAGCCGACTTTTGCCAACCAGAGGGTGACCACTCAGGCTCCCTCGGCTTCCGCTTGTGTCGTTCCACCGGCGGTTACCTCATTTCTGACGACAGACAATATTGTGTACCTCTATTTCGAAGCTACCGTAACGACCGCCGATTCCCTGTCAAGCGAGTGGCTGACACCTGACGGGGTTTTCCTGAACGGTGCTAATTGGGGACAGGTCTCCGGTGACTACTGCTTCGATAATAACGGTCTCGCTATTAGTAATCTCCCCCCATTCCGCCTCGGTTCCTGGCAGGCACTCGTCTACAACAACGGCAATCTGTTGTTCTCGATTCCATTTACGGTTAATGGCGGCGCTCCGTCGGTCACTAGTCTCTACCCCTCGTCGGCGACCGCTGGAGGCCCATCCTTTACGCTCAGCGTAAACGGGACGAGTTTCGCATCCGGCGCAGCAGTGAATTGGAACGGCACGGCGCTTCCGACAACTCTTGTGAGCGCGACCCAGCTGACGGCGACTGTTGCGGCTAGCTTGATCGCGTCCGCGGGGACGGCATCCATCTCGGTATCAAGTTCCGGACAGTTGTCTAACACTATTAATTTCACAATTTCTCCTCCCCCACAGCCGACCGCTGCTGCGATCATTACGACCGTGGCTGGCACCGACTGGCACTTTCCAACGCAAAGTCTCCCCGCGTTGAGCGCACCCTTGGGTGCGATTGCTGCCATCGCTGTTGACCAAGCAGGAAATGTTTACGCCGCGGACACCAACAACAATGTGGTGGAGCGCATTTCGCCTGACGGGACTCTCACCGTAGTGGCTGGCAACGGCATTGCAGGTTTCTCGGGTGACGGAGGCCCTGCCACCAGCGCATCGCTGAATAGCGGCTCGGGCTTCCTACCCGGCGCAGCGTCCGAGCAGGCCGGCCTGGGTGGCCTGGCTGTCGACCTTTTCGGCAACCTGTACATCGCAGATACTTTGAATTCCCGAATTCGGAAAGTCTCGGGCGGGATCATCACGACTGTGGCCGGAAATGGAAACCAGGGTTTCTCCGGTGACGGAGGCCCTGCGACCAGCGCATCCCTGAATACTCCGTGGGGCATCGCCGTCGACTCGGCGGGCGACCTCTACATCGCTGATAATCAAAACTCCCGAATTCGCAAGGTGTCGGGAGGCATTATCACTACCATCGCGGGAAATGGAAGCACGGATTCGTCCGGGGACGGAGGACTCGCTATTAACGCCTCGCTTGTGCCCCTGGGTCTCGCCATCGATTCCAGCGGAACACTTTATGTGGTGGATTCCAACCGCATCCGAAAGATTTCACAGGGCACCATCACCACGGTGGCGGGTAACGGCAATGAGGGTGACTCCGGCGATGGCGGTCCGGCAACCGCCGCGTCGCTTAACAATCCGCTCGGTGTCGCTGTCGACATCTCCGGCAACATCTACATCGCAGACACCGGCAACTCGCGCGTGCGGAAGGTGTCAGGCGGGATCATCACTGCTTTCGCAGATATGGGCAATCCCGGTTTTTCCGGCGGCCAAGGCCCTGCCACGAATGCACCCTTTGCCGTTGCGACGAACCTGCTGGGCAACAACGTCTATATCGCAGACGTTCTTGTATCTGAAGGCCAGATTCGGAAGGTTTCCGGCGGTACCAGTACCATCATCGCAGGCAACGACGGCTTCAGTTTTGCGGGTGATGGCGCTTCTTCGATAGCCTCATCCCTGCAGTTTCCGAGAGCCGTTACTGCGGATTCGACGGGAAGCCTGTATATAGCCGACTATTTCAACTTTCGTGTCCGGAAACTCTCAGGCGGAATCATCTCCACCGTCGCCGGCAGCGGAAGTTACTACGGTCTCCCAGGAGACAATGGGCCTGCAATCAACGCCACCATAGCCCCAACCGGCGTCGTGGTCGACTCACACAAAAACCTCTATATCGCCGACGAATCCAACTGGCGGGTTGCAGAGGTGTCGGGCGGAATCATTACCACCGTGGCCGGTAACGGCAGCGACGGTTATTCTGGTGACGGCGGACCTGCCACGAACGCTTCTCTAGGCGAGCCAGAAGGTGTGGCCTTGGACTCCCTTGGCAACCTCTATATCGCGGATCCAGACAACCAGCGAATTCGAAAGGTGTCGGGCGGGATCATCACCACTGTGGCCGGAAATGGAAACCAGGGTTTCTCCGGTGACGGAGGCCTTGCGACCAGGGCATCTCTGAATTCTCCGTGGGGCGTCGCCGTCGACTCGCTCGGCGACCTATACATCGCTGATTACGGAAACTATCGAATTCGAAAGGTGTCAGGAGGCATTATCACTACTGTTGCTGGAAACGGAACTTCAGGTTTCTCTGGGGACGGAGGCCCTGCGACCAGCGCATCCCTGAGTTATGTGGTTGGCGTTGGGACGGACTCCGCCGGCAATCTCTTCATCACGGACGGCAATCGTGTACGCGAAGTTTCGGGAGGCATAATTACAACCGTAGCCGGCAACGGTACCGCCGGGTTCTCCGGTGACGGGGCCGCTGCGACCAGCGCATCCATGAATCTTCCTTCGGGCATCGCCGTCGACTCCCAAGGGAATCTGTATATAGCGGATTATGGAAATAACCGTGTCCGGGCCGTGTTGAACAGCGCTCCGTCGTTTTCCAAGCTGTTACAGTCGGGCGCGTTGGCGCTCGCTGGTTCCAGTGAAGGCAAGCCGGTCACGGCAAATTTGACCGTGGCAACAACGGCCACGGCAACCAACTCCATTTCGCTGCCCGGGATGGCGTACACGGCGCAGGTCGGTGCGGGAAGTTCCTGGCTTTCGATTTCGCCTTCGACCGGCGCAACGCCCGGCCTTGTGACCGTAACGGCCGATCCCTCGAACCTGACTCCAGGCTCCTATCAAGGCTCTATCACGATCAATGTGCCGAATGCCAATCCGGCTACGCAGACGGTGAATGTGCAATTCATGGTTGGCACGGCAGCTGCGAAGGTTCTGTCTGTCGATCATACCCATCTTTCCTTTACTTACTCCAACACCTCCGCGGTGCGCACCCAAACGATTACGGTGTCGAACGCGGGTGGAGGGCAGCTTTTTTTCAACGCGGCGGTAACGCTCAATTCCGGCCAGTCTGCGAACTGGCTCACTGTGACGCCTTCCAGCGGAGCAGCGACTCCAGCCACTCCGGACGTGCTGACCGTTCAAGCCGATCCTACCCAATTACCGCCTGGCGTCTATACGGGACAGGTCGCTTTCAGTTCCGCCGCTGGTTCGCCCACGGTGACGGTCACCATGACCATCACCACCAATCCACTGGTTATGCTTCTATCACAGACCGGATTGACGTTTACGGCGGTCCAGAATGGCGGCACCATCCCATCGCAGACGTTCAGCGTGTTGAACCTGGGGTCGGAAGTGCTTCCCTGGTCGGTGCAAACTTCCGTGCTGGGCGGGGTCAGCAACTGGCTGGCGGCAACGCCTAGCAGCGGGTCCAGCAACGCGGGGTCTGCAAACGGAACGTCGGTCGTTACGGTGAGCATGAACCCAGCCGGATTGCCGCCGGGAATCTATTACGGGCTGGTTACCGTGACCTCCCAGGGCGCCGCCAATACGCCGCAGGCCGTGGTCGTGGTCTTGCAGGTGCTGGCGGCGGGTACGGACGTTGCCCCCATTGTGCAGCCAAATTCTCTGGTGTTCACCGGTGCGGCGGGAGATTCCTCGCCCGGGTCTCAAACCGTGCAAGTGTACGATCCGACCGGAACAGGCAAAAGCTTCCGCTCTGGAATCGCAACGGTGAATGGAGGGAAATGGCTGGTGACGCAGCCAAGCGACGGGACCATTCCGGCCAACCAGTCGACGCAGATGGTGGTGCAACCGCTGGTGAACAATCTGAGCCCGGGAACTTATCCGGGAACTGTGACGCTCGAATTCTCCGACGGGCGCGTGAGTGCGGTGGGGATTCAGTTTATCGTTACAGGGTCGGGGGGCGCGGGAGCGGCGACCGACGCCGCAGGAAGAGCGAGGCCGTTAGAGGCGAGTGCCCAGCCGTGTACTCCTACGAAATTGCTGCCGTCGCTATTGACGCTCGGGACGGGATTTAGCTTACCGGCTGGATACCCGCAGGGCCTGGAGGCGCAAGTGGTGGACAATTGCGGGGCGCCTCAAGTGGACGGGACGGTATTCGTTCAATTCACAAACGGAGATGCGCCGGTGAAGCTGCAATCGCTGGGCAACGGAATCTGGGATGGGATGTGGCCGGTGGGAGCACAAGCTACGTCGCAGGTGACGCTCACGGTCATAGCGCAGAACGCGGCAGCGATCACTGGGCAGAGTCAGATCAACGGGGCATTGGGGACGGCTGCGCCGCCTCCGGTTCTGACCGATCAGGGGGTGGTGAGCGTCACCAGCGCGGGTCCCGGCGCGGAGACGCCGCTCGCGCCCGGCGGTTTGATATCGATATACGGGCAGCAGCTCTCAGACGGTCAGTCGCAAGTTCCTCCAAACACCCCGTTGCCGCCGGCACTGAATGGGGCGACGGTATTGATCGGCTCTCAAGCAGCATCGGCGGGCGGTCAGTTTCAAACTATGCCGATCGTTTTCGCCAGTCAAGGACAGGTCAACGTCCAAGTTCCGTTCGAGGTGACCGCGAACACGAATCAACAGTTGATCTTCCAGCGCGATTATACTTATGCGGCGCCGGTATCCGTGGATATAGCGGCGGCGCAGCCGGGCATTTTCCAGAGCAATCAGCAGGCGCTCATCTACGATGTGAACAACAGCCTGATTGGGCCGGGGAATCCGGCGCATGCGGGAGACACGATAGTCATCTACTGCGCCGGCTTGGGGGCCGTGAACTCGCAGCCGCCGGATGGCGCGGTGACGCCAGACACTTCATCGACGGTGGTGAATCCCGTGAGCGTCAGTATCGGCGGATCCACCGTGGCGGCCGTGTCCGCCGGGCTGCTGCCGGGTATGGTTGGTGTGTATCAGGTCACGGTTACGGTGCCACAGGGAGTTGCGCCTGGGGACGGAGTGCAGGTTAGCCTCATGGTGGCTGGCCAGAGTAGCCCTGCCGTGAACGTCTCGGTAAGATGAACGGGAACTCGCCGGCTTGCCCATGCCTATTACGGCTACTGCCACTGCGCGACAGACATCCAGCGAGCAATTGCTGCTATGGCTGGTCGCCGCCGCGTTCTTTATGGAATCGTTGGACACGACCATTCTGAACACGGCCGTGCCTGCCATCGCGGGTGCCCTCAAGGTGGCTCCGCTGAGCATGAAGTCAGTCCTGGCAAGCTACACATTGAGCCTCGCCGTCTTTATTCCAATCAGCGGCTGGATGGCCGATCGACTCGGAACGCGGCGCGTATTCGCGTCGGCTATCGGCCTGTTCACCTTAGGGTCCTTCCTCTGCGGACTATCGGGGAGCATCCATTTTCTGGTCTTCTGCCGTATCCTGCAAGGCTGCGGCGGAGCCATGATGGTGCCGGTGGGACGGTTGATACTGGTGCGAACATTTGCCAAATCCGAGTTGGTCCGCACGCTGAGCTTCGTATCGATCCCCGGCCAGGTTGCTCCGATGCTCGGACCGGTTACCGGTGGATTGATCGTCGGATACTTGCACTGGCGAATGATTTTCTTTTTAAACGTTCCTATCGGCCTCTTTGGCTTGTACATGGTCTATCTCCATCTGCCGGACTATCGCGAGGAGCATACACGTCCGCTCGACGTGGCCGGATTTCTTCTGTTCGGTTCCGGCGTTGGACTGCTGTCGTACGTCCTCGAAGTATTCGGCGAACACACGCTCAACGGACGCGAAATGCTGGCGATGCTGGCAGTGGCTGCCCTGCTGCTGGCCGGTTATGCATTCCGTGGGGCCCGAACAGCGTTTCCATTGCTCCGTTTGAGCTTGTTTCGCATCCGCACGTTTCGCGCGGCGGTGAGCGGCAGCTTCTTCACGCGGCTTGGCATTGGCGGCATTCCTTTCCTTTTCCCGCTTCTCTACCAGGTTGGGCTGGGGTTCAATCCGATCCAATCGGGCATGCTGATCATGCCGCAGGCGATGGGCGCGATGATCTCCAAGGCGACCATGCCGAAACTCCTGGCGCGCGTTGGCTATCGCGGCGTGCTGATTTCGAATACCCTGGTCCTCGGCCTGGTCATCGTCTTCTTCGCGACTATCGGCGTGGGCACACCGGTCTGGCTGATTTCGATGCAGGCGTTCTGCTTTGGGTTCATCGCCGCGCTGCAATATATGGGTATGAATACCCTGCTCTACGCCGACATCGCGGCGGAGCAGACCAGCAGCGCCAGCACCATTGCGAGCACGATGCAGCAGATGTCGATCAGTTTCGGCGTGGCGTCGGCGTCGCTGGCCACTGCTTTCTTTGTCCCCGACCGCTTCCATTCGAGCGCGCCGGAAATGATTCACGGCATCCATAGGGCGTTCCTGGTTCTGGGTGCATTCACCGTCGTTTCGGCCGTCAATTTCGGCGAGTTGAAAAGCGACGACGGCGACAGTGTGAGTCAGCACAAGATCCTTCAGCACACCCTTTGAGCGCTGGACCAGGGTTACCTGCACTCCGTCCCCAGGCGAAGCCTGATACAGATGGAAACGTCCGTATCCTCCGGAGGCCGGCCTTCTCCTTCGAAAACAGTTCCTCGCGCCGTTTAGGCGGCGTCCCCGGCCGCTTCGCTCCAGGTGCCGCTCGCGGGGTCGAACTTCCAAATCGCGCCGTCGGTCATCCTGCTGGGGCCGGGCGCCGTGCCGTAGGAGAGGTAGAGCGTCCCATCGGACGCCATCACCATATGGGTGGGCCGGTACTCGGTGGGCTGGCCGGGCACGGGCTGCCAAGTCTTCCCAGTGTCCGTGCTGCGGAACAGGTTATCCCGGCCCATTAGGGAGACGGCGACATAGATGGTTGAGCTGGTCTTGCCCCTCGAACCGCTGCGGGGGACGACCAGGGGACGACGCCAGCCACCCGTACGGCCCGAAATGCCCTGCTGGCGAACTGAACTGAACTGAAAACATACCTACTTAGACCCAACTGAACCAAACTGAACTGGCCGAAAACGGGTTCGATTCCGGTTAGCGCTACCATGTTTTCATAGAGTTACGGGAAACGCAGTGCCACCGGGTGCCACACGCAACTCACCAGAGGAACTCAGCAGCGGAACATGCCCGCGATGCCTGGAACCGAAGGGATGCCTATACTGGTTCTCGGCACGATGGACCATTCTGATTCCGGCGTTTCCGCCCAGTTGGAGGCCATGGGCGCCCTCCGCGTGGAACAGGCCCGCCGCCTGGTCGATATTGCGAGCGCCGAAGAAGTGTTCCCCGGCTCCTTCCCGGTGTTTGCGGCCAGCGTGGAGGCGCGCCAGGGGAACGCTCTTGGAGCGTCCGCACCACCGGACCCCAGGCCCAAACCTGGCCGTTTACATACGTGCACCTCTGCCACGTTCTCGACGGCGCAATTTGCCACTATTATGCTGTGAGAGGTGGAGCGAAGATGCCGCATCTCCGGGCAGGCGGCTGCCAGACGATACTTTGCACGAAGCCAAAGGGGGAGCTTTCGATATGAATCGCAGCGAACCGTCAGCTTCCGCGAGCGTGCTGGTAGGAACTTTGCAACTTCCGCAATGGCGAGATTCAGGTTCCGCAAGGGCCGGGGCTGCACCTCAACGAAGACGCTGTCGGGTATTACAGAGTCCGAGGGGTTCGCGGTGCACTGCGTTGGGGGACCGCACCCTTGTCGAGATCGTACCAACAGTCCAGGAGCGTAATCATGAGCTGGAGTGAGCAGACGGCCTTGGTGACGGGCGCTTCCCGCGGCCTGGGAAGAGCTATCGCCCGCCGCCTGGCGCGCGAGGGCGCGGCGGTGTGCGTGAACTATGTGGTGCGCTGCGCCGAGGCGGAGGCGCTCGTGAATGAGATCCGTGCCACCGGAGGGCGTGCCATCGCTGTACGTACGGATGTCGGGGACCCCGCCCAGGTCGAGAAGATGATGGGGGTGATTCAGGCCGAACTGGGACCGGTTTCCATATTGGTGAACAACGCCGCTGTCATCTACCGTGCCACGCTTGAGACTTTCGATCCCGCCGGCATGGAAAGAATGCGCCGTACGAATGTCGATGGACTGATCCATGTCACGCGCGCGGCGATGCCCGGCATGAAGGAGCGCCGCTATGGGCGCATCGTGAACCTCGGGTCGGTTGCCGGCCACGGCACTTCGTTGCCGGGTAACGCGTTCTACGCCGCCACCAAGGCGGCGGTTGCGGCACTGACGCGGAGATTCGCCATGGAGCTTGGCCCGTACGGCATCACCGTCAACGCCGTGGCCCCGGGCTTCATCCAGACCGACATGGTTAAGCAGGGCCGGACGGATGAGGAACACGCCAGGCTCATCCAGACCATCAAGGAGCACTCCATGCTGGGGCGGGTGGGAAATCCAGAGGATATCGCTCACGTTGTGGCGTTTCTGGCGTCGCCGGAATCGGGCTTCATCACCGCCCAGGTGATCACGGTCGATGGTGGCCGTATCGACTACATCGGGCACCCATAAAGCGCCGGGCCCCTTGCGTGATCGGCTCGCCGCGACAAGCAACGCGCATAAGCTCTTGAGCGGGCTTACCCGATATCGGCGCGGGGCGGACCGGGAGTTCGAAGCTCAGGGTCGGAGTTTTGTCCCTCAACGGTCGATGACTCTCATAGCCTGGGCATTGTAGCGCGCGCCGGCCGCGGCGCCCAACGGGAAAGCCCCTGCCAGGCGGCGCAATTCGTCATCGGCCAAGGAGACCTGGAGCGCCGCGAGGTCCTCTTCGAGATAGCGGACGCGTTTGGTCCCGGGGATGGGGACGATATCCTCACCCTGCGCCAGCACCCAGGCCAGGGCCAGCTGAGCCGGGGTGCAGCTTTTCGCGCGGGCCATTTGCCCGACGGCGTCGGCGAGGCGCTGATTGCGCTCCAAGTTTTCACCCTCGAAGCGCGGATGCCGGCGGCGCCAGTCGTCCTCGGACAGGTCCTCCGCCTTCTTGAAACGGCCGGTGAGAAAACCGCGCCCGAGCGGACTGTAGGCCACAAAGCCCACGTGGAGCTCG
>Ga0326728_10022792_pt1 | contig 11571 bp, 12 predicted proteins | sample MB3enrmetagenome_FD_207602 | JGI IMG/M metagenome (GOLD analysis project Ga0326728, IMG submission 207602) | Lab enriched peat soil microbial communities from McLean, Ithaca, NY, United States - MB31MN | ecosystem: Environmental > Terrestrial > Soil > Wetlands > Peat | place: USA: New York... | reverse complement strand
ATGAAGGCGTGCTTGATCGAGCTGCCTGCGGCCACCCCGGAGGGTGTTTTTCTGGCCCGCTATACGGAAAATGGCCTGGCAAAACTGGACTTTCCCACTGCAAACCGAGCCTGGAAAATCGCTGCCTCCGGTCGCCCAACCCCGCAAATTCTGCGTTGGCATCGGGTTACCACGGCCGCCCTGCTGCGGGTGTTAACCGGACGCGTCCCCCGGAACTTGCCGCCGATGGATTGGACGGGCACAACCGACTTTCAGCAATCCGTCTGGCGGCAGATGCTCAAGCTGGGTCCCGGCCAGACCTTGAGCTACGGTGAAATCGCGGCGGCCATCGGCAAAACGCGGGCGGTGCGCGCGGTGGGCGGCGCCTGCGGCGCCAATCCCATTCCGGTGCTGGTGCCCTGCCACCGGGTGCTGGCCGCCCATGGGCGCCTCGGCGGTTTCTCCGGCGGCCTGGACTGGAAACGCCGGCTGCTGGCCCGGGAAGGTCTTGAATTTTGACATGACGGCCGTGAGTCGTTTTCCTTGTTGAAATGATGAGGTTTTCTTCGTAAGTTTTCGCATGCAAGATTTGCAGTCGTCGCAGCTGGCCCAGTACGTTCCGATCCTGATTTTGCTGGCAGTCGCCATTGGTTTCGCGGCGGGCACGCTGGTGGTCTCCGTGCTGTTCGGCAAATATGCCCGGCACACCAAGGCCAAGGATACGCCCTACGAATGCGGCAAGGACCCCATCGGCGAGGGCAGCGCGCGTTTCTCGGTGAAGTTTTATCTGGTGGCCATGCTGTTCATCCTCTTCGATATCGAAGTGGTGTTCATGTATCCCTGGGCGGTGGTTTATCGCGACATGCTGGCTGAGCACGCCACGCGCAATCTCATTTTTGGCTCCATGATTTCCTTCCTCGGCATTCTCTTTGCCGGCTATATCTACGCCCTGCAGAAGAAGGCGTTTGACTGGAAGTCGTGACCCATCCGGGCCGGGCGTGATGCGGTCTGGCGCTTCACGCCGCCCGAATCGTACATCGCATTTTTACCATGGCCACCATCAAATTCGGCACGTCCGGCTGGCGCGAGATCATCGCGCGTGATTTCACCTTTGACAATGTCCGCCTCGCCACCCAAGGCATCGCGGATTACCTGAACGCCCAGCTCCGGGCGCCCAACACCCCGCTCGCCGGGCGCGAACCGGTGATGATTCTGGGACATGATACGCGCTTCCTGGGACGGCATTTCACCCTGGCCGCGGCCGAGGTGCTGGCCGCCAACGGCATTACGCCGCTCCTGTGCGATCGCGACACCCCCACGCCGGTCATCGCGCACACCATCCGCCATCGCCGGGCCTTGGGCGGGATCAACCTGACCGCCAGCCACAACCCGGCGGAATATCAGGGCCTGAAATTTTCCACTTACAACGGCGCGCCAGCCACCCCGGATGTCACCGGCCAGATCGAGGCGAACATCGTGAAGCTCCAGGGCGTCCATTGGACGTTCAAGGCCGCGCCCTTTGGCAGTTACACCTGCCAGACCATCAATCCGCAGCCCGATTATTTCAAGCAACTGCAGAAGCTGGTGAATTATGCCGTGCTGAAGAAGGCCCGGCTCAAGGTGGCGGTGGATATCAGCTACGGCACCGCCCACGGCTACCTCGATGTGCTGCTGGAAAAAGCCGGCGCCAAGGTCACGCTGTTTCACAATGAGCTGAATCCGCTGTTCGGCGGGCATCATCCCGAGCCGAATGCCGCCGGCATGGCCGACGCCGCCAAGTTTGTGCGCAGTGGCAAGGCGCAGATTGGGCTGGGGACGGATGGCGATGCCGACCGGTTCGGCATTGTGGACAAGGACGGCACCTGGCTCACGCCCAACCAGATTCTCGCGTTGGCGCTGTATCATTTGAAGAAGAACCGCGGCTGGACCGGCGCGGTGGTCCGCACAGTGCCCACCAGCCACCAGGTGGATGCGGTGGCGGAGTTGCTCGGCGTCAAGGTTCACGAGACCCCGGTGGGGTTCAAATACATCGGCGCCCTCATGGAGAGCGAGCCGATCATCGTGGGCGGCGAGGAATCCGGCGGCTTGAGTGTGAAAGGGCACGTGCCTGAGAAGGACGGCATTCTGGCCTGCCTGCTGATGGCGGAACTGGTGGCCACCGAGAAGAAATCCCTCGGCCAGATTTTGAAGGAGTTGTCCAAGCAGATCGGCGAATTCTACACTGACCGCATCAACATCTCCTTTGCCCCGGAAAAGAAGGACGCGCTGCTGGCCAAGCTGGGCGGCGGCCTTCAGCAAATCGGCCCGTTTGCCGTGGAGAAGTTCATCACCACTGACGGCTACAAATTCCTGTTGCCGAAGCGTGAGTGGGTGGCTTTCCGCGCCAGCGGCACCGAACCGCTGATCCGCTGCTACATCGAGGCCAAGTCCAAGGCCAACCTGAAGAAGCTCCAGGTCGCCTGTCGCGCATTGCTGGCCTGAGCGCGGTGCGGTTTTCTCTCGGCTGCGGTCGGCGCATTCGGAGAACGCGCCAGCGTCTTGGGAGTGCGCCCGGCCCTCCGGCGCTGTGGCCCGGCGCGAATCTTGCCAACCAGTGGGTGGATGGATTTTGCCTGGATGGGGCTATGATCGGACGTCTCCCGGCTCGCGCAAAGATGCGAGCACGAGCAACGAACTATGGATGCTTGGGATGGAGATGGAGACGTGTTCCAAAGCGGTGGACCGCCCCACTCCGGTCCGCGGCCGTCCTCGGCCGCTGAGATGTACGGGCGTTGCGGCCGTTGAAAATTTTGGAGAGGCAGGACGGAACGGCCGTTCGTTTCGAAACATCTGATTAGGTGGCGGCTGGTTCGGAATCACATTTCAGCGCCCGAGACGGGCGCGCACCGACGGCGACGTTGGTTGCGAGGCGTCGTGGGAGGGCGGCCCATTACTGCGGCCCGGCGTACAACCATTGGTTCCCAAATCGCTTCATGACTAAATTGATAGTGTGAAAATCGTCCACTCCCTCGGTTTCGAGCGTTAACACCATCGTGTTCTCGTCCTGAGCGTTCTCACCAAGCAGACGGACGGATCTGAGGTCGTAAGTTTCATTGGCGATTTCCGCAGATATCTGGGCCAGCGGTTTGTTGGTAAGATCCTTGATCCAGTCAGGGGAGGCGCTCGCCAGAAAATTGGTCACGTCGCCGTTGTTGCCCGCCCAAAGGACGGTTTGGAGGGTGGACTCCGGACTGGTGTAGCCGGCATTGGTCCAGGAATTCTGCGGCCAAAAGTTGGTGGCCCTGTTTGTGCCGGCCTCGTTGGCGGCAGTGAGAAATTTATCCGACCAGGCATGGACTTGATCGTTTTCCTTGCGGGCCGCGTCGAGGTCTTGCTTTAGCTGGCGCAGCATTCCTGCCGCACCGCGCAGGCGGAGCAGTTCCGGGAATTCCGCCGGCGGCAGGCGTCCTGGAGACGCCGCCTGCGCGAGACGATTGGATAACCGCTGGTTCCCGGCCGCGAGCTCAGCCATCCGGGCCAATGCTTGCTGCAATTCCTGGTGCTGGGCGGCGAGTTTGAGCCGGGCCTGATGTTCCGTGGCCAGGCCGAAGGCGAGTGCGGCCAACAAGGCAATCAAAAGCAGACCGATCAGAACGCGGGATAATGTCATGGCGGCGTCTTTTTCGGTCTGGCGTTTACTGCGGCTCCGGTGGCAGAATTACCACGTCGCCGCCGCGAAATTGATTGGTCATCACCACGCCGCCGGACTCATAAACGACCGTCAGAAACTTCGTTTGTCCGGGAGCCGGATCATCGACTGATTTGAGGTAGGCAATCATCTTGAGCCGGTTGCCGCGGATTCGATCCACCAATTCTGCCGAGACATCTGCATTGGTCTGGTCAGTCCCGTAGTGCGCCTCCAGGATCTGGAATGGAATGTCGTTGGTGGCGGCTTGCTGGGCGGCGGTTTGCGCCCGGCTATTGATCAGCGCCTGGCGGGTGGCCTTGATAGTCTCACGGGTCCTGCGCGTATCAGCGCGCAAAGCGGCAATTTCATTGGTCTGGCCACACAGTTCCTCCACCTCCTGGCGCAGGCGGGCCAGTTCGGCGGCCTGACTTTCGGTGGGGGAGGCGCTGGCATGGGCCACGCGATTGGAGAGTTGCAGGTTGTCGGCCATCAGGGCGGGCAGGGCATCCAACTGGCGGCGAAGAGCTTCGTTTTCCGAAGTCAGCCGAAGCACGGCCTGCCACTCAAGGAGGAGGCAAACCGCCAGTCCCGCTATGGCCAGGAGACCCACAATGGTTAGGGTACGCATTATTGTTCGATCTACGCCGCCGAATGGGGTGGCCGGAGCCTGAGCGAACCCAGCAATCCGCCTCCGTGGCGTCCGGATCTTAAGTTGGACCGGACAACGACCGTTAGGTCACGCTGGCGTGGTACCTCAGTGGCCAGTGGCTCACTTGGCGGGGTTGGCGGCGGCCACCCGCAGGCGGATGCTGTAAAAGCATTTGCTGGCCGCGATGTACAGCGTCTTGCGGTCCGGACCGCTGATGCAGAGGTTGGCGGTCCAGGGTTCGGCCACGTCAATGTGGTCAATCTGTTTACCGGCCGGATTAAACACCGTCACCCCATGACCGCTCAGATAGATGTTCCCTTCCGCATCAATGGTCATGCCGTCCGAACCCAAGGGACAAATGAAGGTCTTGTTGGTCAGCGTGCCGTCGGGCTGGATATCGTAACGCCAGGTTTGCGACGCCCCGATGTCCGCCACATACAGCCACTTGCCATCCGGCGTGCCGGTGATGCCGTTGGGTTGCTTGAGATCTTCGGTCACCATCGTGAACGTCTTGCGGTCCGGGGTGAGATAGAACACTTCCTCCTTGGCCAGGGCCTTGGTGGTGTGATCCCAATAGTCGCGCTTGTAAAACGGGTCGGTGATGAACATGCCGCCGTTGGGGGCGATCCAGACATCATTCGGTCCATTCAGATATTTGCCCTGGTAATTGGTGATGAGCACGGTGACGGTTTTGTCCGGGGCGATGGACCAGAGCTGGTTGTGTTCATCACTGCAGGTGATCAGGTTGCCCTGGGCGTCGAAATACATGCCGTTGGCCCGGCCGCAAGGGGTGAGGAAGACGGAGAACTTGCCGTCGGTGCCGTATTTCATGATGCGGTCGTTGGGCTGGTCGGTGAAAAACACATTGCCCGCGCGGTCGCACGTGGGGCCCTCGGTAAAGGCAAAATCGCCGGAAAGTTTTTCTAATTTGGCGCCGGGAGCCACCACCCCGTCGGCGAAAGCGTGGGTGGCAGCGGTCACGAGGCCCAGGAGGGTGATGAAAACAAGAGTTTTGGCGGCAGTCTTCATGGTTGACCGCCAATGTGGCGGGAATGGTGGCGGACCGCCATCAAATTCGCTCCTTGTATTTCGCGCCGGAGTCAAGCAAGTTGCTGGGTCCGAATCTGTCAAATTATGCAGTCTGGTGGTAACAAACTATTTCGTTTTATCGGCAGCTGGGCAATCAACACCGTTGCGGTGTTGGTGGCCGTCGTCATTTTGCACAACCACATCAGCTACGATAACAAACTTGGGAATTTGTTGGTGGCGTCCCTATTGCTGGGCATCCTGAACGCCTTTGTGCGGCCCATTCTGATGTTTATCGCCCTCCCGCTGCTGATATTTACCCTGGGACTGTTCACGTTGGTCATCAATGGGCTGATCCTCTCGCTGGTCGGCTACCTGATGAAGCCGTATTTCCAAGTGGACACGTTCGGCTATGCCTTTTTGGGGGCGCTGATCATCAGCCTCACCTCCGCGGCGCTAAACGTGCTCACGGGCGGCGCCCGCATTTCCTTCCAGCGCCGCAACCCGCCCAGCCCGCCCAATCCGCCCAAGGACTCCGGTTCTGGTGGCGGTGACGGCCCGGTGATTGACGTTTAAAAAACGAGGGCCGGTCTCGTAAGAAACCGGCCCCGGGAGTCGGAAAGCTTTCTGGCGCTCAAGCCTTGCCCGCCGGGGGCTCCGGCTTCTTCCCTTTGACCTCGATGTACAGCTCGCGGAGTTGCTTGGGCGAAACCGACGAGGGCGAATCGGTCATCAAATCCGTGCCCTTCGCGGTCTTCGGAAAGGCAATGACATCGCGGATGCTCGGGGCGTTGCAGAGCATCGCAATCAAGCGGTCGAAACCGAGGGCGATGCCGCCGTGCGGGGGCGCGCCGTAGCGGAACGCCTCCAGCATGTAGCCAAAGCGCAGCTTGGTCTCCTCCGGCGGAATTTGCAGGAGTTCCTCGAAAATGGTTTTTTGCACGTCCGGCTGGTGAATGCGGATGGAGCCGCCGCCCAGTTCCACGCCGTTTACCACGATGTCGTAGTGCTGGCCGCGGACCTTCTTGGGGTCGGTCTTGAGCAGCGGAATATCCTCGCGCACGGGCGCCGTGAAGGGGTGGTGGCTGGAATACCAGCGGTTCTGTTCGCGGTCGAATCCCAGCAGCGGGAACTCGATGACCCACAGAAAGTTGAACTGGGCGGGATCAATCGTGAGCTTGCCCTGCGTTTTGAGCAAGTCGGCGCAGTACAGGCGGATCTTGCCGAGGATTTCGCAGGCGTTGAGCCACTGGTCGGCGGCGAACAGGATCAGGTCGCCTTCCTCGATGCCCAGCTTTTGGGTGAGCGCGGCCTTCTCGGCGGCGCTGAAAAACTTGACGATGGGCGATTTCCACTCGCCCTTTTCCACCTTGATGAAGGCCAGGCCCTTGGCCCCAAAGCTCTTGGCGTACTCGGTCATGGTTTCGATCTGGCCCTGGGTGGCACCGGCGAGGCCCTTGGCGTTGAGCGCCTTCACCACACCGCCGTTGGCAATGGTGCCGCTAAACACCTTGAAGGTGCTGGTCTTGAACTCCTCGGTGAAATCCGCAAGTTCCATGGCGAAGCGCGTATCCGGCTTGTCGATGCCGTAGCGGTTCAGCGCCTCCTCAAACGTGATGCGCTTGAAGGGCGTGGGGATATCCACGTTGAGCGCCACCTTCCAAACGCGCTGGAGGAGACCTTCGATGAGCGCGTAGATATCCTCGCGGTCGATGAAGCTCATCTCGATATCCACTTGCGTGAATTCCGGCTGGCGGTCGGCGCGCAGGTCTTCATCGCGATAACAGCGGGCGAGCTGGAAATACTTTTCCAAGCCGGCCACCATCAGGATCTGTTTGAACTGCTGGGGCGATTGGGGCAGGGCGTAGAAGGTGCCGGCCTCGCGGCGGTTGGGCACCAGGAACTCGCGCGCGCCTTCCGGGGTGGATTTAAAGAGCGTGGGCGTCTCCACTTCGAGAAAGCCCTGTTCATCCATGAATTGGCGTGTGGCCACGGCCACTTTGCTGCGCACCTTGAGGTTGCGCACCATTTCCGGCCGGCGCAGATCCAGATAGCGGTATTTCAGCCGCGTGTCCTCGGCCACCTTGGCCGCGGCCTCGGGATCGTCGATTTGGAACGGCAGCACGTCGGCCATGTTCAGGACTTCGAGTGCCGCCACGGCCACTTCCACTTCGCCGGTCGGGATCTTCGTGTTGGTGGTGCCGGCGGGGCGCTGGCGCACCTTGCCGGTCAGGCTCACCACGCATTCGCTGCGCAGGGCGGCGGCCTGGGTGAACAGCTCCGGGCTCAAATCCGAGGGATCAAAAACGGTTTGCGTGCGGCCTTCGCGGTCGCGGATGTCGATGAAAATGAGGCCGCCGAGGTCGCGGCGGGAATGAACCCAGCCCGACAGGGTGACGGTTTGCCCGATGTGAGCCGGGCGCAGTTCGTTGCAATGATGCGTGCGTTTCATGTGAATACCGCCAGGAAGACCGGACTAGAAACCCGGAATTCGCAGCGAACGTTAATTGTGGCGGTGAAAGGCCGGATTTTAAAGAGATTTTTTGCTGCGGGCGCGGTGCCGCGGGTGAGACAAAATTCGTGCCCTACAAAAAGGGGGTGCGCACCATGGAACCGCCGGTCATTGCGGACGGTCGCCGGCGGCTCCGGTTTTGGCGGCGGCGATGAAAGCCTTTACCCAGCCCGACGGGCCGTCGGTTTGCCAGATGGCGCCGACCACCAGCGGCGGCAGGGCTGGCTGTAGCGGAATCAGCTTCAACCGCGTGCCCACCATGCACTCAAGGCATTCCGGCACCAACGCAAATCCGTGCCCGGACTCCACGGCGGCGATCAGGCTCGTCACGCTGTCATGTTCGCCCTCAATGCGCGGTTTACGGCCGACCGGGGCAAACAGCTTTTCGATCATGGTGTGATACTCCGGGTAATCCTGCCGGCTGTAGGCCACGAGCGGTTCGCGGACGATTTGGGCCAGGCCCACGGTGGCGGCCGAGGCCAGGTCATGCTTGGGCGACACCGCTACGCGCATGGCGTAGCGGGCCAGTTCCTCGAAATGCAGTCCGCGCAGCAGCTTGGCCGACGGGCGCACCGTCAATGCCACCTGCAACCGGCCGGCGCAGAGGCGCGCCAGCATCTCCTCGGTGGCCAGATCATGCAGCGCGGCGCGCACCTGGGGAAATTGCTCGTGAAATTTGCGCAAGGCAGGCGGCAGGATTTGGACGGTCAGCGAGGGAGCGTAGCCGATGTTGATTTCGCCGGCCACAGCGCCGGCGGCAGCCTGGGCCTTGGCCACGGCTTCGTCGGCGCGCCGGAGCACCGCGCGGGCTTCGGTCAGAAAGACGGCGCCCGCCTGGGTCAGTCGCAGCGATTGGGCGCGGCGCTCGAACAATTGCAGGCCGATCTCCTCCTCGAGGTCGCTGATCTGCCGGCTGACGCCCGGTTGCGAGACGTGCAGCTTGAGCGCGGCGCGGGAAACGTTTTCCTCCTCAGCCGCCGCCACGAAATAGCGGAGATGGCGCAGTTCCATGCTGTCCAGTATGCCTAATAGTTATACTCAGGCAAGCAACATGGTATTTCTCAAAACCGCGGACCGCGCGCATAGTATTCTCATGATGATTATACGCAAATCGAATGAGCGGGGCCACGCCGGACACGGCTGGCTGGATAGTTACCACACCTTCAGCTTTGCGGATTATTACGATCCGAAGTGGATGGGCTTCCGCAGCCTGCGGGTGATCAATGATGACCTGATCATGCCGGGCATGGGCTTCGGCACGCATCCCCACCGGGACATGGAGATTATCAGCTATGTGTTGGGCGGCGCGTTGCAGCACCGTGACTCCATGGGTAACGGCCGGGTGATCAAGGCCGGCGAGTTCCAGTACATGGCCGCCGGGACCGGCGTGGAGCACAGCGAGTTTAATCCCTCGCCCTCCGAAGCCACGCGGCTGCTGCAAATCTGGATCCAGCCCGACACGAAGAGCGTGAAACCGCGGTACGCTGAAAGGAATCTGGCCCAGGCTGGCACCGGCATACTGCACTTGGTGGCCAGCAAGACCGGTCGGGACAATTCCATGGAAATTCACCAGGACGCCGATGTGTTGCTGGCCCGCTTGGAGCCCGGCCAGCGGGTGAAGCATGCGCTGGCCGCCAAGCGCCACGCCTGGGTGCATGTGGCCGAAGGCGAGGTGGAGCTTAATGGCAAGCAGCTTAGCGGCGGCGACGCTGCCGGGCTGAACGAGGAGAGCGGCTTGGAACTTAACGCCACCAAACCATCGCAAGTGCTGTTGTTTGACTTGAACTGAAACCAGCGCGGTGGGTGGCGGCTCGAAACCGCCACCCGCCTAATTTCTTTAGCAACAAATATGAAATCGAATCAAAACCCAACCAAACTGGATCCGCGGGTGCGGATTGGTCACGTGCATCTGAAAGCGGCCGATTTGGAGCGGTCCATTGCGTTTTACCGGGACGTGCTGGGTTTCGACCTGGTGCAACGGTATGGGCGCTCGGCGGCGTTTCTCTCCGCCGGCGGCTATCACCATCACATCGGGCTCAACACCTGGGAGAGTGCGGGCGGCCGGCCGCCGGCGCCGGGCACCACCGGGCTGTATCACGTGGCGATTCTCTTTCCCACGCGCGCCGAATTGGGCCGAGTCCTGCGCCGGTTACTGGCGGCCGGCGTGCCGCTCGAAGGCGCCGCCGATCACGGCGTGAGCGAAGCCCTGTACCTGCGCGATCCGGACGGCAACGGCGTGGAGCTTTATTGGGACAAACCCATGGAGCAATGGCCGCGCGGCGCGGACGGCGAGCTGGCCATGGTCACGCTGCCGCTGGACCTGGGCGCACTGTTGGAAGAAGCCGGCGCGCATGCGGACGAAGCTGTACCCGCTGCGGCGAACGATTCGCTGGCCACCGCGAATTGAGAATCAAACATTTGAGAATCAAACAACTGAATAATCATGAAACGCATACTGCAAATATTGGCATTGATCATTGTCGTTGCGGCGGCCGCCACCTGGCTGGTCACCGGCGCCAACCGGGGCTGGACCAAGACGAGCGTGGCCATCAAGACACTTGATCCGGTCACTGGCATTGAAGGCATCACGTACGCGAAGAAATTCCTGCCGGGCGTGGATTTTTTGGGCGTGGCGCTGGCCGGCGCCGCCGTGCTGGCGGGAGCATCGCTGTTCTTTCGCCGGCCGCAACCAACCCCGAACCGTGCCCCCAACAACTAACCAGCAACTATTTCCGAACATTAACCAACAACCATCTATAACAACAACATTATGAAACTGACACAAATCATTCCCCTCCTCACCCTGGCCTCGGCGGTTTATGCCGCACCGGAATCCTTTGATTTCAAGGACCCCAAGGGTGTTAACAACGCCGTCTTTAGCCTGGATGCCCCGCTGGAATCGGTCAACGGCAGCGCCAACGGCATCAGCGGCACGGTGGCGTTTGACCCGGAAAATCCGTCGGCCACGACGGGCAAGATCGTGGTGACCGCCGAGTCGCTGACCGTGCCGAACCCAATGCAAAAGGAACATCTGCACAGCGCGAACTGGTTGGACGTGGCGAAGTATCCGGAGATCACCTTTGAGGTGAAGTCGTTGGCGAATGTGAAAACCGATGACAACGTGACCACTGCGGATGTCACCGGCACGTTTACGCTGCACGGGGTGGCCAAGGACATCACCGTGCCGGTGAAGCTGACGTATCTCAAAGACAAGCTGAGCGCCCGGGTGCCGAGCCTGAAGGGCGACCTGCTGGTGATCCGCGCGAACTTCAACCTCAATCGCGAGGAGTTTGATATTCAAAAAGGCAATTACGAGGACAAGGTCTCGCCGACCATCAACCTCACGCTGAGCATTGCCGGCGCCGCCGTGAAGTAACGCCAGGCCCGGTTGAAGATGTGCCGGCGGTTGGGCTGATCAGGCCCGGCCGCCGGTTTTGGCTTGATGGGCCGCCCACCCGGGGCGCCGAGCATTGCTCGGCCGGATTGGGAGACGGCGCGCGCCTGTCCTTGGGCGCTGCGACGCGATTCTGAACGGGGCATCATATGGCAGCATCGTCTCGCCACGAAAGGGCGCAATTCCGGTATTGCCGCCTGCCGCCCGATTGGAGAGTGGCAGGCGATGGTCATTTCATGCCCGTGATTTCCAGCTGAGCTCAATCGGTGGTCCTTATAAGACCGTAGGACAGCGGATGTCCAACCACTCCATCTACCATGGTGGCAAAATATAGTTCGGCTTTA
>Ga0326728_10022791_pt1 | contig 11571 bp, 7 predicted proteins | sample MB3enrmetagenome_FD_207602 | JGI IMG/M metagenome (GOLD analysis project Ga0326728, IMG submission 207602) | Lab enriched peat soil microbial communities from McLean, Ithaca, NY, United States - MB31MN | ecosystem: Environmental > Terrestrial > Soil > Wetlands > Peat | place: USA: New York... | reverse complement strand
GCGAAATGGGCTCCTGCGCCACGCGCAGCACCTTGCGCACCTTTGAGACGGGCAGTTGCAGCCGTTTGGCGAGCTCCTCGTTGGTGGGCTCGCGGCCCAGCTCCTGGATCATCTGGCGCGAGGTCCGGACCAGCTTGTTGATGGTCTCGATCATGTGGACCGGAATGCGAATGGTGCGCGCCTGGTCGGCGATGGCGCGCGTGATGGCCTGCCGCACCCACCACGTGGCGTAGGTCGAGAATTTATAGCCGCGGCGGTACTCGAACTTGTCCACGGCCCGCATCAGCCCGATGTTGCCTTCCTGGATGAGGTCGAGGAACTGCAGCCCGCGGTTGGTGTAGCGCTTGGCGATGCTCACCACCAGGCGCAGGTTGGCCTCGATCAGCTCCTTCTTAGCGCATTCCGCCTCCTGGTGGGCCTGGGTGATGATCTCGAGAGTCCGCCGCAGCTCCGCCGCGGATGCTCCGAAACGCTCTTCGCTCTGTTGCAGCCGCTGGCCCAGGCTGCGTTGCTCCTTGCGGAGTTCCTTGATGCCTTCGGCGCGCGCGCCCGGCCACGTTTCGAGCTTTTTTTGGACGCGGGCGATCTCTCGCTCCAGCGGCTTCAGTTCATCCACCGCCGCCCGGATGCGGTCGATCAAGTGGCGGATCACCGGCGTCTGGAACTTGATCCGCCGCACCAGGCGCGAAGTCCGCACGATCAGCCGCCCCAATTCCCAGGATTGACGCCGGTACTGCTTGGGCTTCATGCCGCGCGGAATCGCCTGAAGTTTCTGCCGGCACTGGAGAATCTTTTTGTAATGCCGCGCGATGTCCTCGACGCGCTTGCAGAATTCCTTGCGCTTCTCCTCCACCAGTTCGTCGGTCAGGATGGGATCGGGAATCTGGACGATGTCGCGCGCCGAGACGGAGTTCCTGGCCGCTGCTTCGCCCAGGAACACGATCTCCTGGATCATCAGCGGGGCGCGCGCCAGCGATTTGAGCGCCGCGTTCTGGCCGCGTTCGACACGGCGCGCGATTTCGACCTCGCCCTCGCGCGTCAGCAGCGGGACCGTGCCCATCTCCCGCAGGTACATGCGCACCGGGTCGTTGATCTTCTCGCCTACGCCGGCGGGCAGGTCCAGATCGACGAGATCGTCCCCCTCCTCGGTCTTTTTCTCGAAATCCTTGGGCTCTTCCAGAATTTCGATGCCGGCGGTATCCAGGCCGGCCAGCACGTCTTCGAGTTCGGCGCCGCCCGCCAGATCTCCGGGCAGAACTTCGCTGACCTCGTCGTACAAGACGTAGCCCTTCTCCTTGCCCATCTGTACGAGACGGTTCAACCCTTCGAATTTGTCCTCAAGCGCCACTGAATCCCCGCCACATTCCCCACGCAATCGAAACGAGCCTATTGTACACCACGGCGCGTCGCAATTCCGGGGGCGCACATATCATCGGCGTCCCCGCGGCGCCCGCTCGAGCCCCTGCAACTCTCCGGTCAGCCTCAGCGCCTCTTCCCAATTGCCCGCGCGCTCGGAGTCGTGAATGCGCGCCTTCAACTGCGACCGCCGCTGTTGCTCCCCGGTGCGGCGCATGCTCTCCATGGCCGCCAGCACTTCTTCGTGCGAAGCCCGCGCATCCTCGTTGAGAACCGCCTGGGCCAGCAAACTCTGGTCCGATTCCTCCAGGCGCGCGTGGACCTCTTCGAAACTCAACCGGCCGCCCGCCTCATGGAGAGCGAATATCGCCTGAAAGATGCGCCGCGAAGAAAAGGCGCCGATGGCCTCCATCGATTTCAGCTCCCCGATGACCTCGCCCCGCATCTCCGGCTGCGCCAGCAGCGCGTTCAACAGCATGCGTTCGTCGTGCCGCAACGGAATCTTTGGGGGTTCCAGCGTCTTCTCCTGTCTATCCACCGCGGCCTTCTTGAATGCGTCGATTACCCTACCTTGGTTCGCTTGGTCCACTCCGACGTACCTCGCCACATCCACAGCGATCTGCAGGCGCTCGAGCCGGTCGGGGATTCGCTGTACCGTAGCCACCAGAAACTGAAGCGCCGCCACCTGTCCTTCCGTGGTGCGCATATCGTGCCGGGCGCGCGCCCGGTCCGCCAGCCAGTAAAAGTATCCCTTGGCCCCCTCCAGCCGCTCCTGGTACGCGGCCGCGCCGCGCTGTTTGCAGTACTCGTCCGGATCGAGACCGCCGTCCAGTTCCACGATGCGGACCTGCATGCCCTCTTCGAGCAGCAGGTTGATGGACCGCTCCGCCGCGTTGGCGCCCGGCGCATCCGGATCGAAGTTCACCACGATCTTCTGGGTATGGCGTTTCAGCGCCTGTACCTGCTGCGTGGTCAGCGAGGTGCCGCAACTGGCCACCACCCCAGGGAAACCGGCGGCGGTAACGCCGATGGCATCCATGTAGCCTTCCACCAGAATCACCCTGTCGTCTTTGCGAATGGCCTCCTTTGCCCGGTGCAGGTTGTAGAGCACGTAACTCTTCTTATAGATCGGCGTTTCCGGCGAGTTTAAGTACTTGGGTTCGTCCTCGGCCACGAGCGCGCGCCCGCCGAAGCCGATGATCTTGCCCGATTCGTTATGAATGGGGAACATCAGCCGGTTGCGGAAGCGGTCGTACCTGCTTCCGTCCTGCCGCGTGCCCACCAGCCCCGCCTGGTCCATTTGCGGCGCGGGGAAATTCTGCTGTTCGAAGAGCCGCAGCAGCGCACGTCCCGAGCGGTCCGAGTATCCCAGGGCGAATTGTTCGGCCGTTTCGGGCGTCACGCCCCGCCGCGCCAGGTAGGCCCGCGCGGCCTCCCCCGCCGGCGAGTTGAGATGAGCGCGGAAACTCTCCTGCGCCAGCTCGTGCATTTGATAGATGGCGCCGCGCAGCTTGGAGTCCTCGTCGGCGTACTGCGAGCGCTTGGGCATGGGAATGCCGTAGCGGTCGGCCAGCAGTTTCAGGGCCTCATAAAAGCCGATGCCTTCCTTCTCCATTACGAACTTCACCACGTCGCCGCCCGCCCCGCAGGAGAAGCATTTGTAGAATTGGTGCACCACGTGGACGGTAAAGGAAGGGGTCTTTTCGCTGTGGAAGGGGCACAGCCCCATGTAGCGCTGCGTGCCGGATTTCTTCAGCCGCACATATTCCCCGACGACACCGACAATATCGACCGAGGATTTTAGCTGCTCGACAAAATCCATGAAGACCCTTGGGTCTATTATCCCGCACCTGTCGGGCGGCGGCATTCGCCGATATTCCTGCCGGCCAAGTCGCGCACCCGCCCAGAGGGCTGCCCAACCGCGCGCCCACAACCAGTGGCATAATCAAACCAGGGGCAGCCACACCCCAAGGAAGCAGAGAAACCGATATGACACCCGAGGACAACCGGCCCGCCACCAAACAGGACCTCGACCGCGCCGTCGAATCCATCGCCGCCGCCATCCGGACAGGCACCGCCGAACTACGGGCCGAACTCCGCGCCGAAATCCAAGCCGCCGAAGACCGCGCCCAGGAATTCGCCCGCGGAATCGAAACCAACCTCCTCACGGCTTTCCACGGCCACGCCAAGGGCCAGACCGCGCGCCTCAACACCGCCGAACTCACCACCCACGACATGGGGATCCGCATCGCCGCCCTGGAAGAACGCGTCCTGAACATCGAGACGCGCCAGCGCCCACCGCAGTAAGAGCCAGGCACGCGGGGCGCGACGGCGCCTGTCAGGTAGCCCCGGCCGCCGCAACGATCCCCAATTCAAGTCTCCACGCTCGCCCGCACTATCTTTTATCTCCGCTGACTCCGCGCTCTCAAATCCCCGATCCAGCAGTGTCCAGCCTCAACCCCCGCACGCCGCCTCTTATCTCTCCCAATTCTTCTCCGCGGCTCCGCGGCTCCGCGTCGAAGAATGGCTCTGTTCCGGTACTTCCCCCTCCAGCACCGCGCCCGCCTGCCCCGGTTCATGCTCACGGCCGCGGCCAATCCCTCCCACGCCATGCCGGTGTTTTCGCAATTCATGAAATTTCTCAAATAAATGTCATTCAACCTAATCCTATTCGTTGCATGGCCTTGGAGCCTCAGATTGGTAGTACTAGTACTTTGAGCCCTGTTCATCCGGTGATTCCCGGAGTAGAATCACGACACATGGCATACCGGTGGTATGGATTGGCCGTGTTTTTGTCCGTGCTGCCGCTGGGCGCGGGAACCATCGACGTTTCCACCCAGGCTTCGGTCTTTCTCGATACGGGCGACACGCTATCGATCACCGTTCCAGACTGGAATTTCAACATTGACGCGGCAAAGTTCGGACTCCCGGTGTATCCCACCCATGTGGGGTTCACATTCGTGTCGGTTCCGGAAAGTTCGCCGGGGCAGTTCGAAGCGGTTCTGGAATCGGGCGATGGCTCCGTTTCGGTTTCGTTTGACGCGCCGTTGAGCTTTGAGACGGGGATGTCCCAAGGCTCCGGCTATAGCGGAGCAGTCTCGGTTCTCGATGGCTCGCTGCATCTCTCCGAGGCGCTTTCGCAACAGTTGTTCGGCAGCTCGGCGGCGGTCTTGATGCTGCTCAACACCGGACCGGCCGTGACCGTGGGATTGCCGCCTTACACCTTGCAGCATGACATGAACGTGAGCCTGGGAGGCGGCGGGCTGAGCGTGGGCGCGCCGCCGGGCCGGGTCTCCCTGGTGGACCCGCCGCTGGGCGGGGTCGCCCCGATGGACCCTCCCGACCCTCCCGACCCTCCCGGCGTGCCGGAACCGGGTCCGGCCGTGCTGCTGCTCGGCGGGGGCGCGCTGCTCTGGGCGCTCGCCAGGCTGCGCCAGTCACAGCTTGCGCGTGGTGCCTAGGGAACTCTCGAGGGCGATTCTTACAAGCTGGCTGCGTGTTCGCACGCGAGTCTTTTGAAACAACTGCTGTAGCGTGGCCTTCACCGCGCTCTCCGATACCCCCAGCCGGGCGGCGATCTCCTTGTTCGTAAGGCCCTCGAATATGCCCCGCAGCACCTGTTGCTCACGCTCCGTCAGCACCTTCTGAAAACCGGCACCTTCGCGCCGATGGATTCCGTCGGCCATGAGGTGAATGACCCGCTGGTCCATCCACATCTCTCCGCTCGCCACCAGCCGGATGGCCTTGGCCAGCGTCACCGGAGAATTGTGCTTCAGAAAGACGCCCGACGCCCCCAACTGCAAGGCGATGGACGTTTCCGCGGCATCCATTCCGGCGGTGACCATCAGGATCTTTCCCGCGTAGCCGGCGCGGCGGGCCGCGGCGATGAACTGGCTTCCGTGATCCTCGCCGAGATCGAAATCCAGGAGGACGATATCGACCGGCGAGCCTTTCAGAACCTCCAGGGCCTCGGCGGACGTGCCGCAGTTGCCGACCATCTCGAAATCGGGCTCCGAAGCCAGAAGGCGGCTCAGGCCCTCTCGAAACAGAACGTGATCATCGAGCAAGAGCAGCCGGATGCGTTCCCTGTTTGCCTGTCCGTCCATAATCCGTCTCATGGGAACCGGCGATCGCCAGATCGATCACAAAAGAACAGCCTGGCGCCGCCGGATCGTGGCGCAGATCGCCGCGAAAGGATCGCACGAAAGCGCGCGAAAGATATAGTCCAAGCCCCGTGGAATCGGCCCCCTTCTGGAAGGGTTGAAAGAGCTTATCGACGGAACCGATGCCCGGCCCCGAGTCGGTGACCCGGATGGATACCACGCCTTTGCCTTCAGTGACCGCGATATCGATTCTCTTCAGGTCGGCGCCCTCCAGGGCCCTCTCGCTGTTCTTGGTGAGATTCAAAAGAACCTGCAACAAACTGTGGCGATCGGCCCAGACCGCGGGGAGTTCCGCGGGGATCGCCCAGTCGACGGCAATATCGGCTTCCTGGCAATAGGGCTCCAGAACGATCTTGAGATCCTCGAGGGTCTCTTGCAGGTCGATGCCGCCGATTTCGGAATCGCTGGCGCTCTGTTTGAGCTCCAGGGAGGCAATCTTGTTGAGCGTTTCGACCAACGATCCGAGCGCCTCGAAATCCTTGGTCCCGGTCAGGGCGCCGCTGCGGACCAGGTTCTCATAAATGATCGCGATGGCGCCGCACACGTTGCGGATTTCGTGGGATACGGCGCCCACCAGAATCCGCGATCCGGCCATGAGCTGCTCGAGGCTCGACTCTTCCCGTTCCCGCAACTCTTCCGAGGCGTCCACCACCAGAGCGGCCAGCCGCGGGCCTATCGCCGTGTTGTAAGTGGAGAAGAAAACGTTGGCCGGGAAGACAGCGCCGTTTTCCCGCTCGCCGCGGCACTGCATTTCGGTCCGGAATGCCTGCGGCGTCTCCCCGGTGAAAGGCACGCGTCCCAGGGCGGGGATGTAGCGGCGGATGCTTCTTCCAGGCAGTTCCCCGTCCGGCGCTCCGAAAAGACCGTGCGCCGCGGCATTCGCCCGCAGAATCACGCTATCGGCGCCCATCGTGAGGATGGCGGCGGGACTGCTGTCGATGAGAAACTCCAATTGCTCCTCCGCTTCGCGCCGGGCAGCCATTTCGGTTTCGACCCGGCGGAGGTTTTCCATCTCCCGCCGGCGGCTCCTGGTGATCTCGAACGCGAACAGCCCCGTGCCCGCCAGCGACGTGAACACCAGAATGTCTTGTGGCAGCGCCACGGCGAGCGTAAAGGGAAACGGGTCGAAAAAATCGGAAAGGAATGTGCAAAGCAGCGCCGCCAGCAGAATCTGCCAGCGCGGTAGAACGGTTCCCACCAGCAGAATGGGAAACAGGTAGAGGAAGCCGAAGGCGATGTTGAGGTCGACGCGCCAGTCGATGAGGGCGATGATGGCGATGAGGAGTCCCGCCCGGGCGAGCACCACGGCTGTGGACCCTTGCAGATAACGGAACAACATGCGCCTGCGCCCCCGTTTCGATTGTAGGAACAATCTCCGTTCCAAACCAAGCCCTCCGCCAAAAGATAGGTCCCGCTCCGCCGAAAGATAGGCGCTTGCCGGGGCCGGGATGACGCCAAAATTGATATTGACACCAGTGCGGAGGTTACAAGTGCGTCTGTCGATTGGGCTTCTGATCGCGGTTTGCCTCGCCAAGGGCGTCCACGCGCAGAAGGCTTTCACGTGGCAGGAAATTCGCGACAAGTTTGAAGCTCGAAATCCGACTCTGCAGGCCGGCGAGGCCGGCGTCGATGAAGCCAAAGCCCAGGAGACCACGGCGTACCTGCGGCCGAACCCGGACCTCACGACGACGCTCGATCAGCTCGACCCCTTCACGCCCAATCCTTACCGCCCGCTGGCCAACACCCTGCCGCTGATCTCGGCCAGCTACCTGCACGAGCGGCAGCACAAGCGGGAATTACGGCTGGAGAGCGCCCAAAAGGGCACCGCCATCGCGGTGTCGCAACAAGCCGACCTGGAGAGAACTTTGCTCTTCAGCTTGCGGAGCGCGTTCGTTCAAACCCTGCAAGCCAAGGCGGTTCTGACGCTGACCAGGGACAACCTGGCGTACTACGACGGGTTGCTGGTGGTCAGCCGCAACCGGTTCCAAGCCGGCGACATCGCACAGGTGGACCTGAACCGCCTGGAACTGCAGCGCGTCCAGTTCGAAGCCGATGTGCAGACCGCCGAAACCAATTTGCGAACGGCCAAGATCCAGCTTCTGACGCTGATGAACGACCGGACGCCCGTCGAGCAATTCGACGTCGCGGGGCCGTTCGAATTCCCCGAACGCATCCTGCCCTTGGAGGAGTTTCGCAATATCGCTCTGGAGGCGCGGCCGGATTTGAAGGCCGCCGCGCAAGCCGTCGATAAAGCCCAGACCGAACACAAGCTCGCGATGGCCGACGGGTCGACGGACCCCACCTTCGGCGTGGACATGGGGCGCAACCCTCCCATTCCGGCGTACTTCGGTTTCAGCGTCACCATCCCGCTGCGCATCTTCGATAAGAACCAGGGGGAGAAGGCGCGCACCGAACTGGACATCCGGCGCAATGAACGGCTGCGGGAGGCCGCCCAGGCGCAGGTGTTCAGCGACGTGGATTCGGCCTATGCCATGGTCAACGGCAATCTGAACCTGCTGCGCCCGTACAAGGCGAAATATCTGCAACTGGCGGCCCAGGTTCGCGAGACTCTTTCCTATTCCTATCAGCATGGCGGAGCGTCGCTGCTGGATTTTCTGAATGCGCAGAACGACTACCGCACGGTCCAACTGAATTACCTGAACCTGATTGGTTCTTACATGACCGCCGCGAGCCAGTTGAATCTTGCGGTAGGCCGCGAGGCGATCCCATGAAACACGCCGTTCACCGTAGGGGCGAGGCATGCCTCGCCCTCGCGCTGGCGCTCCTCCTCGCCGGCTGCGGGGCCAAGGGGCAGCCCAATCCGGCGGCCGAGGCGCCGCCGGCGGCCCAAGTCGAGCATGAACAGGATGCCAACCTGGTCAAGGTGGACCATCCGGAGCAGTTTCCGCTGGCCACGGCCAGCGCGCATGTGGCCGCGCCCGAGCTGAACGTGACCGGGGTTGTGAGCGCCGACGTATCCAGAAATGTGCCCGTGATTTCGCTGGCTTCCGGGCGCGTGGTGGACATTCGCGCGCGGCTGGGCGACACGGTCGAGAAGGGGCAGCTTCTGCTGCGGGTGCACAGCACGGACGTTTCCGGCGCCCTTTCCGACTACCGCAAAGCGCAGGCCGACGAAACTCTGGCGCGCGCGCAACTCGACCGCGCCAAGCTGCTGTACAACAAGGGAGCCATCGCGGCCAAAGACCTGGAAGTGGCCGAAGACACCGACGACAAGGCAAAGGTGGATGTCGAGACGGCCCTGGAGCATCTCAAGGTGCTAGGAGTGGACGTCGATCATCCCGCCACGACCGTCGATATTTTCGCGCCCATTTCGGGAGTGATTGTCGAGCAGAACGTGACGGCGGCGGCCGGCGTAAAGACACTCGACAATTCACCGAACCTGTTCACCATCGCCGATTTGTCCCGCGTCTGGATCGTCTGCGATGTGTACGAAAACGACATGGCCAATGTCCGTATGGGCGAATATGCGGACATCCACCTGAACGCTTATCCCGGCAGGGTTTTGCAGGCGCGCGTCAGTAACATTGGTCCGACCCTCGACCCGAACATCCGCACCGCCAAGGTTCGGCTCGAAGTGGAAAATCCGGGGCTGATGCGCCTCGGCATGTTCGTCACGGCCACCTTCCACGGACAGCAGAAAGAGACGCGTGCGCTGGTTCCGGCCTCAGCGGTGCTGCACCTGCACGACCGCGACTGGGTCTACGTGCCGGCCGGCGGTAACACCTTCCGGCGCGTGGAGGTAACGGGCGGAAAGACCATCGCTCCCAACATGCAGGAAATCGTAACGGGCATCGCGCCGGGGGACCGCGTGGTTTCGAACGCGCTGGTTCTACAGAACACGGCGGAGCAGTAGCCGATGATCCGCGCCCTGGTCGACTACGCCCTCAACAACCGCCTGATGGTGATGGCGGCGGCCATTCTGTTGCTGATTTGGGGCGTCATATCGTTTCACAATCTGCCCGTGGAAGCGTATCCCGACGTAGCCAATAACTACGTGCAGGTGATCACGCAATGGCCGGGCCGGGCCGCCGAGGAGGTGGAACAGCAGGTCACCATTCCCATCGAGATCGCGATGAACGGGATTCCGCACCTGGACCATCTGCGGTCCACGTCGCTCTTCGGGCTCTCCAGCGTGATGCTGATTTTCGACGACCAGTCGGAGAACGACTGGAACCGGCAGAAAGTGCTGGAGCGGATGTCCACGGCGACGCTTCCGAACGGCATTCAGCCGCAGATCGGAACGGATTACAGCCCGGTCGGCCAGATCTACTGGTACACGCTGAAGAGCGCCAATCCTCAATACGACTTGATGGAGTTGAAGTCGCTCGAGGACTGGGTTCTCGAAAAACAGTTCAAGTCCGTCCCCGACGTGGTGGACGTGGTGAGCTTTGGAGGAATCACCAAGGAGTACCAGGTTCGCATCGAGCCGGACAAGCTGGTGTCCTATGGGCTGAGCATCGGGCAAGTCGAGCAGCAACTCGCCAATAACAACGTGAACGCCGGCGGCAGCTTTGTGGAGGCCGGCCTGCAGCAGATCAACGTGCGCGCCATCGGGCAGGTCAAGACCGTTCGCGACATCGAGGAGACGGTTGTCAAGACGCAAGGCGGGACGCCGGTCAGAGTTAAAGACATCGGGACGGTTGCACAGGGCGCCAGAATCCGCCTGGGCCAGATCGGGAAGGCAATTCATCGGGCCGATGGCAAGGTCCTCGACGACGGCGACGTGATCGAAGGCATCGTGTTGTTGCGAAAAGGCGCCAACTCGGATTCGACCCTGGACGCCATTCACGACAAGGTCCGGGAGCTAAATGAACGCATCCTGCCCGCCGGCGTGAAAATCGTTCCGTTTCTCGACCGCAGCGACCTGGTCCACCTCACCACCCACACAGTGCTCCACAACCTGACCGAGGGCATGCTGCTGGTGGCCATCATCCTCTTCATGTTTCTGGGGAATGCCCGCGGCGCGCTGATCGTGGCGCTGACCATCCCGTTCTCACTGTTGCTCGCATGCATCTGTCTCAGCCTGATCCACGTTCCGGCGAACCTGCTCTCGCTGGGTGCGCTGGATTTCGGGATGGTGGTGGAAGGCGCGGTGGTGATGGTGGAGAACATCGTGCGATACCTGGGCCGCCGGCGCGAGGCGGGAACCGCGCTGGGCTCCATACGCGAAGCCGCGCACGAGGTGCAGCGGCCGGTGTTCTACTCCATCGGCATCATCATTACGGCGTATCTGCCGATCTTCACGCTGCAACGCGTGGAGGGGCGCCTGTTCAAACCCATGGCCTGGACGGTATCGTTCGCGCTGCTGGGATCGCTGCTGTTTTCGATGATCGTCGCGCCGGTGATTTCCAGCCTCTTTTTTGGCAAGCACGTGCGCGAGTGGCACAACCCGGCGATGGTCTGGATGACACTGGCATACCGCCGGGCGCTTCACCTGGCCATCCGGCTCCGCTGGCTGACCCTGGCGGTGGCGGTGGGGGCGGTGGCGATCTCCTGGTATCTCACGACGAGCGGCGTCATCGGCTCGGAGTTCCTGCCGCACCTCGACGAGGGCGCCATCTGGGCGCGCGCCACGCTGGCGCCGAGCACCGGACCCACCGAAGGCGCACGCGTCATGGACCAGGCGCGCGTGATCTTCGCCTCGTTTCCCGAGGTGACGCAAGTGGTCAGCCAGGTGGGACGCCCCGACGACGGAACGGACACCACCGGCTTCTTCAACACGGAATACTTTGTCGATCTCAAACCCAAAGCGCAGTGGCGGCCCGTCTTCCAGCAGAACAAGGAGGAACTCGTCGCGGCCATGGACCGGGAACTGGAGAAGGTTCCCGGCGCGTTATGGAATTTCTCCCAGCCCATCGCGGACAACATGGAGGAGGCGGTAAGCGGAGTGAAAGGCCAGCTTGCCATCAAGATCTACGGCGACGACTTGAAGGTGCTGGAAGCCAAGGGCGAAGAAATCGTCAATGTCATGCGCACGGTCCGGGGCATCGCGGATCTCGGCTTGTTTCGCGTGATCGGCCAGCCCAACCTG
>Ga0326728_10022789_pt1 | contig 11572 bp, 6 predicted proteins | sample MB3enrmetagenome_FD_207602 | JGI IMG/M metagenome (GOLD analysis project Ga0326728, IMG submission 207602) | Lab enriched peat soil microbial communities from McLean, Ithaca, NY, United States - MB31MN | ecosystem: Environmental > Terrestrial > Soil > Wetlands > Peat | place: USA: New York... | reverse complement strand
GTCGTAGCCCGTGGTGACGACCTCCGACAGCAGCGCTCCCGAAGGCACGCTCCGCGTCGCTGCGCCCCGCGGCACCAGGCCGAAATGAAAACCCGGCTCAAACGCCCACGTCACCTGCCAGGAGTACGTTTGCGTGCCGTCGAAATGGTCGGTGAAGTCCTCCGCGATCTTCCGTCCGTCGTGGGCGAGATCGAAGGTCTGGGTCGTCGCCAGCCCCTTGACCAGGTCGTTTCGCTCGAGGCCCAAGCGATACCCGATCGCCGCGGCGTCCCGAAGGTCTTGAATGCCGGCAAGCCGGCAGGTCAATTCGGCACGCTGACGCCCCGGAATCGGCTGGAGCGCGCGCTCGGCCCAAGGCCGCGAGAAATCCCGCTCGTCGCGTCCATTGTCGAAAATGCTCGCCGAGGCGAGGAGGCCGTAGGGCGTATATTGGTTTCGGGTAATGAACTGCTCGTCGGCGGTTTCAACCGGCAGCGGAAACAGGCCGAACGTCTCGCGCGCGAATTGGCCGCTCACGTAGTTCACCCGCAGCTTGGCGATGACCGGCTGATCGGGGTCCAGGTCCGGTTGCCGCAGGTCCCGCGCCCAGTATTCCAGGGTGCGAGTCTCCTCGATTAAGGCACCGGGCGCGGGCAGCCGCCGAGTGCCCCGGTTGGCGTAGGTCCGGCTGCGCGCCTCGACCTTCGCCGCGTCGTAATCCACCTCGACGATGCGGCGGTCCGAGATCGTCTTCCGCCACAAGCCGTTCTCGTAACAAACCGTTTCCCGTTCGCCTGAGAGCGGGTTGGTCCGCTCCTGGCGCACTTCCCCGGGCGGAAACTCGAGGGTCAGAAACACCTTTCGCCGGCCTTGGCCCTCGCGCTCGAGCTCCACCGCTGTGGCCGCAAAATGGTTGCCGAGCAACCGGGCGCGATCCGTCACCGGCAGCCGCTCGACCAACTCGAAGATCGCCTCCACCGCTTTGGCCCCGCTAGTGACTCCCGCCCCGGCGACCCGGTCCTGGCCGTCGTGCAACAGCGCCCCCATCTCCAGGCGTCCATTCACTTCCCGGGCCTCATTGAGCAACACCACGCCCGCGCTCCGGCCCGTCGCCGCCTCGCGCCGCTGCTCCTCCACCCACCTGGCTTCCTCGGCTTTCTCCACTTCACGCTCGATGTCCCCGGGGCTGGGGATGCTGGTGACCCTGACCTGCTCTTCCCGGCCGCCGACTCGGCGCCGATAGACGAAGCTGCTGTAAAAGGGCGAGACGGCGGCCAAGGGGTCGCCTTCCGGCACCACCACCTTCATGGCCTCGAGTACGCCGCGGGCGCGCGCGCCCGCCTCTTCGTCCGCGGCCAGCCCCCAATTCTTGCGCTGCCAGTTGCCCCTGAGTTCCAGCAGCGCGCTCAACAGTGGCTCATACACCTGCCGGACCGCCTCCGGCCCGGCATGAATGACCGGCTCCCAGCTTGTGCCGGGCGGCGGCGAGGCCGCCTCTTCCGGCAAGGTTTGCTCGATGACCGCCCCCTCGCTCAGGCCCTTTTCATATTCCCGGAAGCGAAGCAGCTCCCGCGCGAGCTCCTCCGAATTCTCGAGGTATGCCTTCATGCCGTAGATGATGAGGGCGGTCTTGCCGCGATGCTTGCCGGTGGGAATTCGATGCGCATAAACCACCAAATCGGTCTCCTTCCAATGCCCGCCGGCCGAAAGCGCGCGCACCAGCCCCAGCGGGTACAATCGGCCCGCCCGCACCTCCGCCTCGAGGGCCGCTCGCGTGGGAAAACGCTCCACCACCCTGACCCCGATCAAGCCGTATGCATAGTCGTGCTCGTAGGCCGCCACGTCCGCCTTGATTAGCCCGCGCTTGTAAAACATCAGCAGCGGGAAACCGAAGATGCGGACCTCGTAGGCGGCCAGCTCCGACATTCTGGGGGCGTAAGGAAAGGGCCGTTCCAGCTCCTTTTTGGCGAAGGTCGGCTGGAAGAGCCGAACCAGGGTGTTGACCACGGCGCGGAGGTCCACGCTCACGCCCAGGTATTGCATCCAGGCCTCCTGGGGGCCGTCTCCCTGGCTCAGCGTCTGAAGCGAGGCGCCGGAGAGGGGGGTCGCCACTCGCTGGTTTATCGCGATCATCAGCAGCGTCAGCAGGTTGATGTCCCCGTTCATGGAAAAGCGGACGTTGTTGAAGAGGTCGCGGATGAGCCCGGCCTGCTCGGAGACGCCGCTGACTTTGAAGGCGCTGGTCAGCTCGTTGAGGAACGTGGTCACGCGGGCATCGAGCATGCCCTGCCGGGCGAGCCGAAGCATGGCCCGAATGTCCTCCAGGCTCATCTGTTCCAGATAGGTCTGGATCTCCCGGTCCGTCAGGGTGCCGGCGGTCTTTCTCAGGGCCCGGAGGTCGTTGCGGTTCAGAAACGCCTCCCCTTTGGCCTTGAGTTGCGGGTTGCGCTCGCGGGCGGCCATGAGCGCGAACAGCTCGCGCATCTGTTTGACCGTGGGCACGTTGCTAATCAACCTCCAGGTGATGAGATTGTAGAGCAGCCGGGCCGATTCCCCAAGCGGGAAACCCACCCCGGTCACCCCGCCGCCGATGTTCATCCCGGCGATGACCGGCTCCGCGACCAGGGCCAGGTTGGCCATCCGCATCAGCCGCACCTTGCGACTGTGCTCCAAGTAGGCCTCGAGCTGCGAGAAATGGGCCAACGCCGATTGCTTGAGCAGTTCCGACTCTCCAAATTCCAACACGTGCCACCGGCCCGGGTCGGGCTGCGCCGGGTCTTTGACCCGGAGTTGGACAATGTCCCGGCCGAGGCTCGAGCCGGGGGCGCGCTCGAGGTGATCGCCGAGGCCCGGCCGCCAAAAACCCACCACTTCCCGGGGCGCTTTCTCGCCTTCCCGCTCGAGCAGCAGCACTTGCGCGTCATCCCGGATGCGCTTGCCCAGTTCGCTCGCCCGGTAAAGGCCGGCGACCTTCACGAAATTGTTCTGCTCATCGACCTCGAACTCGAAGGCGACAAAGACATCCTGCGGGACTTTTGGCTTGGGCGGCGGCTCAAAGGCCCCGAGGCGGTGCTCCCGCGCCTCGGTTTGCAGGACGGCCCATTGGGCCTGGGCGTCTGGCAAGCCATCGGCATTGCGGGCGCCCAGCACCCGGTGGGCGCTGGATTGCAACGAGCGATGCCGCTGGTAGGCCCGATTGGCGGCCTCCGCCGCCGCCGCCGCGTGCAGGCCGAATTCCAATGCGTAGGTCACCCCTTGGTGGCTGGCCGGGTCGGGCACCGTGGCCGTGATCAACGTGGGCAGCTCGTGCCGCTGCCGCTTCAACTCGGCCAGCTCGGCTGCCGGAATGCGCCGCGCCTTGTGGTCGCCCCCCTCGCCGCAGGCCCAGACCTCCACCAAGGCGTTTTGCTCTGCCAGGAACTCCACCAGGCCCTGCCAGGTCGCGAAACGGGCGTGGATGGCATAGGGTTCGGGGCCAGCCTCGCTCACCAGGGCCGCAAACCACTCTCCCGCGGCCTTTTCGCGCATCAGTTTGCCATAAGCCTCCTCCGAGCGCAGCAACCGGCCAACCTCTGCTGCGGACAAGCCCGCGTAATGGATCGCCGGCGGCGGCAGCCGGGCAAAGACCGCCTGGCCCTTGGCGGCCACCTCGGGATTCCATGGGGCCGCCTCGCTCTCGCCGGACCCAGCCTCCGCGGCCATCAACGGGCTGGCCGCCACAACCCATGAGCATATCAACCTGCCGAGATTCCCGGCAGCCGTCCTGGCGAGCTTGAAATGAAATCCATTGCGCGAGATTCCGGCAGCCTCCCAAAACCAGTGCCCTATTGCAAGACAGATTCCAGGTGACTGCTCACGTAGGGCAGCCTTCCAGGCTGCCGGTTCGCGGGGCTTCCAGCCCCGCGCCGCAGGCCTGCAACCGGGCGGCTGGAAGCCGCCCTCACCGGCAGGCTGGGAAGCCTGCCCTACATGGCCCACCTGAACAGTTACGATTCCAGTTGCGCCCGGCGCCGCCCTCGCAATAATGGTCTGAATGTCACTCCCAGAGTCTCGATCCCAATGTCCCGCACCCGGGCCCATGAAGAAAAAGAAAACGGCGGCGGCGGCGCCCGCCCCTCAAGCGCAGGAGGAAGGCACGCGAGTCAGCTTCCAGCCCGCCGCCATCGCGCGCGCCTTTGGCGACAATCTGATTTTTCAGCAGGCGAAATTCCCCGAGGTCGCCACCCTCAACGACCGGTACATGAGCCTGGCTTACGCCGTGCGGGACCGCCTGTTGCACCTTTGGGCCGGGGCCGCGCGGACCTATTATCAGCGCCAAAGCCGGACCGTCTGCTACTTGTCGGCCGAATTCCTGATGGGCCCGCAACTGGGCAACAACCTGATCAACCTGGGCATCTACGCGCAGGCGCAGGCCGCGATGCAGGGGGTCGGCCTGGACCTCGAAAGCCTGCTCGAGCAGGAGGAGGAGCCGGGCCTGGGCAACGGGGGACTGGGCCGGCTGGCCGCGTGCTTTTTGGACTCGCTGGCCACCCTGGGCATTCCCAGCCTGGGGTACGGTCTCCGCTATGAGTTTGGCATCTTCGCCCAGGCCTTGCGCGACGGCTGGCAAGTCGAGTTGACCGACAAGTGGCTGCGGCTGGGCCATCCCTGGGAGATTGCCCGGCCGGAAATCGTGTTCGAGGTCAGGTTCGGCGGGCGCACCGAGCACTACTCGGACCAGGGCAACTATCGCGTCCGGTGGATTCCGGACCAGGTCGTGCGCGGCATGGCGTACGACATGCTGGTCGCCGGCTACCACAGCCCGGCCGTCCTGCCCTTGCGCCTCTGGAAGGCCGAGGCGGTGGAATCTTTCGACTTTCAGGCGTTTAACACCGGGGATTATTACGGCGCGGTGATGGCCAAGGTCGTCTCCGAGAACATCACCAAGGTCCTCTACCCAAACGACGAGTCGCCCCAGGGCCGGCAACTCCGCCTCCAACAGCAGTTCTTCTTTGTCTCCTGCGCCTTGCAGGACATGATCCGCCTGTACCGGCAGCGGGCCGCCAGCCTCGACGGCTTGGGCGAGAAATACGCCGTCCAGCTCAACGACACCCACCCCGCCATCGCCGTGGCCGAACTCATGCGCCTGCTGGTCGATGAACACCTCATGGGCTGGGACCAGGCCTGGGCGATCACCCAGCGGGTCTTCAGCTACACCAATCACACCCTCATGCCCGAGGCGCTCGAACGCTGGCCCATTCCCTTGTTCGGCGCCCTGCTGCCCCGCCACCTCGAGATCATCTATGAAATCAATCGCCGATTCCTCGACGAAGTGGGCCGGCGCTACCCGGGCGATGCCGCCCGCCTCGCCCGCCTGTCGCTCATTGATGAAAGCGGTCCCCGCTACGTCCGCATGGCCCACCTGGCCTGCGTCGGCAGCCACGCCGTCAATGGCGTGGCCAAACTTCACAGCGATTTGCTCAAGACCGGCCTGCTCAGGGATTTCTACGAGTTCTCACCCGGCAAATTCACCAACGTCACCAACGGCGTCACCCCGCGCCGCTTCCTGCTGCTGAGCAACCCGTCCCTGGCCGGTTTGATCACCCGCCGGCTGGGCGATGGCTGGGTGACCCGGCTCGAGGCCCTCCGCGGCCTCGAGGCCTGTGCCGATGAGCCCGCTTTCCAGGAGGAATGGCGCCACATCAAGCACCGCAACAAATTTGCCCTGGCTGAGATGCTCCTCCTCCGCACCGGCATCCGCGTCAGCCCCGACAGCCTGTTCGACATCCAGGTCAAGCGCCTGCACGAGTACAAGCGGCAACACCTCAATGTCCTGCACATTATCACCCTCTATAACCGGCTGCGGAAGGACCCCGCGCTTCGGGTCCCGCCCCGCACCTTCATCTTCGGCGGCAAGGCCGCCCCCGGCTACTACTTTGCCAAGCTCATCATCAAGCTCATCAACAGTGTCGCCGATGCCGTCAACCAGGACGCGGCCCTGGCCGAACGGCTCCACGTGGTTTTCCTCCCCAACTTCAATGTGAAGACCGGTCAAAAGGTCTATCCCGCCGCCGACCTCTCCGAGCAGATCTCGACCGCCGGCCTCGAGGCCTCGGGCACCGGCAACATGAAATTCGCCATGAACGGCGCCCTCACCATCGGCACCCTCGACGGCGCCAACATCGAAATCCGCGACGAGGTCGGCCACGAGAACTTCTTCCTCTTCGGCCTGACCGCCGCCGAGGTGCTCCAGCAGCGCGCCCGCGGCTATCGCCCGCGCGACTATTACGAGCGCGACCCCGAACTGAAGGAGGCGCTGGATCAGATCGCCGGCGGGCATTTTTGCCCGGGCCAGCCGGACCTGTTCCGGCCCCTGGTCGAGGCCCTGTTGAACCACGACCATTTCATGCTCCTGGCCGACTACCGCCATTACGTCAATTGCCAGGAACAAGTCAGCCTGGCCTACCAGGACCCCGCCGCCTGGGCGCGAAAGTCCATCCTCAACGTCGCCCGCACGGGTTACTTCTCCTCCGACCGCGCCATCCGCGAATACTGCGAGCGCATCTGGAAGGTGGCGCCGGTGGAGATCGGGAGCAAGGGCTGAGGACTTGCGCAGGTTGAGCTTGACCCCAGGGCCCTGCCAGGTAAAATCGGGCAAAAGGCTGAAGAGCATGTGCGCGAGCGTAAAGCAGTTCGCCCTTGGCCACGCGGGGTTCAATAAACCGGCGCCGCGCCCCAAAGCAAACTCCCTCCAGGCAAGATCCTAAACCCACGCCTCTAAACCGACTATGAAAGAAACAGTATTGACAGGCATTGCGACCTTGGCGTTGGCCCTGGGCGCTTTCGCCCAAGGAACCATTGACCTGGACAATTCCAAGGGCGACCATGGCGTTTACGCTGACAATTACTTCAGCGGCACGTACGCCTACAGCGGCACGTACGGCATGGAGGTGTGGGAACTCAGCGGCGTGACCAGCGTTCCGGCTGGTATCAACCTCCCTCCTATCTATGGTGGTACGGGGATGTCCGCCTACCATAACATGATGGCCGACGCGTTCAAGAAGGAGGCGACCTTCGCCGACCAGACGATGCTTGATGGCACCTTCGCGCTGGGTCAGGTGACGCTGCCGGATGTCACCCCGGCAGGCAGCACGGTCGTCCTTGCGCTTGCCGTTTGGAACAATTCCGCTCCGAGTTGGGGGGCCGGCGCCGCTCAAGGAAACTTCCAGACTGGCGTGGTTGCCTTTCTGAACCCGACCGCCAACCCTGGCACTGTTCCGCTTGTCACGCCCCCAGCCCTCACTGGCTGGACCGGCGGGATCGGTGACCTGGTCCTGACGCCCAGTCCCGAGCCCGACGCTCTCGCGCTGGCCGGCCTGGGCGTTGCTACCGTGCTGGTCCTCCGTCGCCGGCGTTAGTTCGCCCTTGGCCACGCGGGGTTCAATAAACCGGCGGCGCGCCCCAAAGCAAACTCCCTTCAGGCAAGCTCATAAACCCAAGACTCTAAACCGACTATGAAAAAAACAGGATCGACAGGCATTGCGACCTTGGCGTTGGCCCTGGGCGCTTTCGCCCAAGGAATCATTGACCTGGACAATTCTCAGAACGCGAATGGCGTGGCAGACCTCTACGCTGGCAATTATTACAGCGGCACGTACGGCATGGAGGTGTGGGAACTCAGCGGCGCGACCACCGTTCCGGCTGGTATCAACCTCCCCCCCGGCTCTGGTCGTGGGATAGTGGCCTACTTTGCCATGGAGGCCGACGGGTTCAAGAAGGAGGCGACCTTCGCCGACCAGACGATGCTTGCCGGCACCTTCACGCTGGGTCAGGTGACGCTGCCGGATGTCACCCCGGCAGGCAGCACGATCGTCCTTGCGCTTGCCGTTTGGAACAATTCCGCTCCGAGTTGGGAGGCCGGCACTACTCGGGGAAACTTCCAGACTGGCGTGCTTGCCTTTCTGAACCCGACCGCCAACCCTGCCACTGTTCCGCCTTCCATGCCCCCAGCCCTCACTGGCTGGACCGGCGGGCTCGGTGACCTGGTCCTGACGGCCAGTCCCGAGCCCGACGCTCTCGCGCTGGCCGGCCTGGGCGTTGCTACGGTGCTGGTCCTCCGTCGCCGGCGTTAGTTCGCCCGCGAAGCGTGAACAAACTGGGGCAGAACGAAGCATCGGGCATGGGGCGTCGCGAGAGCTTGGCCGGCGAGCTGCGGGGCTGCTGGGAACGGCTGCCGAACAAGGGGCTGTTCGTGACGTTGCTGGCCGGGTGGGCGGCGTTGTTCCACCTCGCGGGCAATTCGACGCTGGGCTACGTGCGTTCGCCATCGTTGTTCGCGTTCATGCTCGATGAGTACGGTGACCTTTGGGCGGTCCCGTTGTTGGCGGTGCTGGGGCTGTATGGGTGGAAGCGGAAAGAACTGCTGGGGCTGCCGCTGGGGTGGTGGCCGCCGGGACTGCTGCTGATCGGCCTGGGGGCGGCGTTACACGTGTTCGCGTTCCTGGTGCAGCAGCCCAAATTGTCCATCATCGCCATGTGGGCGGGGCTTTACGGAGTGATGGGCCTGGCCTGGGGAGCGGCCTGGCTGAGGCGCGGTTTTTTCCCCTTTTTCCTGCTGGTCCTTTGCGTGCCGCTGGGCGAGCTGGCGTCGGCGGTGACGTTTCATCTGCGGCTGCTGACTTGCCAGTTGGTGGACTTGGCGGCCAACTATCTGCTGGCCATTGACGTGGAGCGGCAGGGCACGGTGCTGATCAACCCGGCCGGCCATTATCAGTACGAGGTGGAGGCGGCGTGCAGCGGGCTGCGCAGCCTGATAGCCACGGTGGGATTGGCGCTGGTGCTGGCGTTCGTCTGGTTTCGGGCGTGGTGGAGGCGGGCGGCGCTGGTGGCGGCGGCGTTTCCGTTGGCGGTGCTGGGCAACCTGGCGCGGATGCTGGCGATCATCATCGCCGCGGACCTGGGCGGCCAGGCGGCCGGAAACAGGGTCCACGAGGGCGGTCCCCTGGGTGTCTATAGCCTGATGCCCTACGCGCTGGCGTTCGCGGGCCTGTCGCTGGCGGGGCACTGGCTGCGGGAACGCCCCGCCAAGCACGGCGAAGCCTGCGGCCCTGAGCCGGAGGGCGGAACGACATGGACCAAACCAAATGGATAAGCCTGGCGGCGGCGCTGGCGATCATGGCTGGCACGAGGGGGTTATTGGCCTACGCGCAAGCCCACCAGAGACTGGGCCGGCCTGGGGTCACGACCCGCCCGCTGGCCGAGGGCCGGCGGGTGCACGTGGAGCTGCCGGAGCGCGTGCTGGACTACAGCTCGCGCGAGGTGGAGATGGACAAAGTGGTGGTGGATTTTCTGCCGCCCGACACCAGCTTCGGCCAGCGGTTCTATACCGCGCCGGACGGTTCCGAGGTTCGCGCCACTGTGGTCCTGATGGGGGCGGACCGGACGAGCCTGCACAAACCCGAGTATTGCCTTCTCGGCTCGGGGTGGCGGATAGACGAGGCCAAATCGGCGGAGGAAAAGGTGCGGATCGAGCGGCCACGGCCCTACGATTTGCCGGTGATGAAACTGGTGACGACCATGGCCAACTCGGGCCAGGACGCCCGCGCCGCGCCCCGGGCGCTGTATGTTTATTGGTTCGTGGCCGACGGGGAGTACACGGCGCGGCATTCGCAACGGATGTGGTGGATGGCGCGGGACCTGTTGCGCACCGGAGTGCTGCAACGCTGGGCCTATGTGTCCTGCCTGGCCGCCTGCCCCCCGGGCGAGGAAGGGCCGGCGTTCGAGCGGATGAAGAAGTTCATCGCCGCGGCAGTTCCGCAGTTCCAGTTGACGCCGGGCGTCCGGCCCGGGCCATGATCCAGTTCGCCTCGCGTGACTGTTCACGTAGGGCAGCCTTCCAGGCTGCCGGTTCGCGGGGCTTCCAGCCCCGCGGCGCAGGCCTGCGACCGGGCGGCTGGAAGCCGCCCTCACCGGCAGGCTGGGAAGCCTGCCCTACATGGCCTACCTGAACAGTAACCGCCTCGCCGGGGCCGGGGTTCAAGCTCAGCGCGGACCCGCGGGTGAGCAGGTTGGGGCGGCTGTGGCGCAAGTTCAGCGTGAACGAGTGAACGGGTTTAGATCTGGGGTTCACCTGTCCACTGGTTTAAGCGGTTGCGTTTGCCTGATCCGGCACGCGGTGCCTTTTTGAGGTTGATTGACAACTCTTGACCCTTGTATTCACTCACTGCCATGAACGTTTTTGTCACCGGGGGAGCCGGCTACATCGGGTCGATTTTGGTGGAGAGTTTGCTCAACGCCGGGCACGGGGTGACGGTTTACGATACTTTGACCGAGGGACACCGTGCGGCAGTCGATCCCCGCGCTCGGTTGATTTTGGCTCGGCCGGAAACGCAGAACGATGCCGTTTCGGCCATCAAAGTGGCCGCGCCTCAAGCCATTATTCACCTGGCAGGCAGTTCGCTGGTCGGGGAGTCAATGACGCATCCCGGCAAGTACTTTCGCAACAACGTCTGCCAGGGATTGCCGGTGCTCGAGGCTGCGGTTGCGGCAGGTGTAAAAAAGTTTGTCTTCAGCTCCACTTGCGTCACTTACGCTGACGGCACGCCCGATCAGGCGCCTCTGACGGAGGACTTGCCTCAACGCCCGTCGAATCCGTATGGCGAGTCAAAATTGATGTTCGAGCAGATGCTCCGGTGGTATCACCAGATTCACGGCTTGGAATTTGTGGCCTTGCGTTTTTTCAACGCGGCGGGCGCCAGCCAGAATTTCGGCGAGCATCATCGGGTGGAAACCCACCTCATTCCGAATGTGCTTAAGGTCGCGCTCGGGCAGTCGGCCCACTGTCAAATCTGCGGCACCGATTATCCAACGCCGGACGGCACCTGCATCCGGGACTACATCCACGTCCGCGACCTTGCCCAGGCGTTCATCCTCGCTCTCGAGCCCGGCCGACAGGGATTTTACAATCTCGGCAACGGCGACGGCTATTCCGTCCGTCAGGTAATCCAATGCTGCGAAACCATCACCGGCCGGAAAATCAAAACCATTGAGCAACCGCGCCGCCCTGGAGATGCGCCGCGCCGCGTCGCCTCAGCAGAAAAAGCCATCCGTGAACTTGGCTGGAAACCAAAACATCAGAGTCTCGAAAGCATCGTCGCGACCGCCTGGCGATGGCACAAAGCTCATCCTCAGGGGTACGCAGATTGAAGCCGAGCGGGTATTAGACCTCGGTTCGGAAGTAATCCGACATCTGGGGGCGAGTGACAAGTGACGAGCCACCCTGGGTTTGCTCGTCACTCGTCACTCGTCACTGTGAGCCCAGGTCTGGATACTTGCGAACCGAGGTCTAACTTCGCGCTGATTTGCAAGTGCGACCGCTGGGCTGTAGTGGCTCATCAGTCCCGCAGCCGCACGACGTGCCAGGACTGCGGCCCTTCGGTCACTTGTAACGTGGCGGTCGTGCTGGCCACCAGGTCCGCCCCCGTCCGGCGCTGCCAATCCGCCAGCGTAGTGTGCTGCGAGGCCAAAAACGCCCCCCCGACCACAAGGTAGCGAATGTGCCGCTGCCGGATCGCCGCGCCCGTCTCCGCGAGCAGCACATGTTCCACCCGCCGCT
>Ga0326728_10022788_pt1 | contig 11572 bp, 10 predicted proteins | sample MB3enrmetagenome_FD_207602 | JGI IMG/M metagenome (GOLD analysis project Ga0326728, IMG submission 207602) | Lab enriched peat soil microbial communities from McLean, Ithaca, NY, United States - MB31MN | ecosystem: Environmental > Terrestrial > Soil > Wetlands > Peat | place: USA: New York... | reverse complement strand
CGCCGCTCTCAATCCGCTCGAGCAGCCGCGAGTAGATGGAAATCAGCGCCCACAGCGCCCGCCGGCTGCGCGGGTGAATCAACTCCAGCAGCGGCCGGGATTCCTCGTAACAGGCGCGCGCCCGCGCCGTTTCGTACCGCATCAGCCCCCCAAACGCCGCGTTGCGCTTGCCCGCGCGCAAGTCCTCTTCGGTCACGCCAAAGCGCCGCAGATCTTCGGCAGGCAGATAAATGCGGCCGCGATCCACATCTTCTTTGATGTCCCGCAGAATGTTCGTCAGTTGGAACGCGACGCCGCACTTTTCCGCCAGAGGCAGGGCGGTGGGAGTGTCGAAGCCAAAGATGTGGATGGTGGTCAGCCCCACCACCGAGGCCACCTGATAGCAATACAGCCGGAGTTGGTCGAACGTCTCGAAACGGCGCGGCTCCAGGTCCGAGACCACGCCGTCGATCATGGAGCGGAAATAGTCGTGCGGGATGTCGAAGCGGCGAACCGTGTGATGGAACGCCGGCCAGACGGGATGCCCGCTGAAGCGGCCCTCGAGCGCATCCTCGAGTTCCCCGCGCCAGCCCTCGAGGGCCGCGCGCGTGGCGCCCGGCTCGTCGCTCAGATCGTCGCAATAGCGCATGAAGGCATAGATGGCGCACATGGCTTTGCGCTGTTGCGCGGTGAGCAGCAGGAACGCGTAGTAGAAGTTCTTGGCGCGGGCGCGCGCCACGCGCCGGCAGTACTCGTAGGATTGCTCGACTGCGTTCATGGGGCCGCCCGCCGGAAGGCCGTGCGCGCCAGCGAGCCCAGCAGCAGCCGCACCCGCTCCGCCTTCGAAATGACGGGCCGCCCGGCCAGGACGTCGTAATTCAGCCGCGCGATTTTTTCCAGCACCCGCAGGCCCCCGCGGCTGAACAAATCCAGGTCGAGCGCCAGCCGCCGGTCCACCATCCTGGAGAGCGGCAGCCCTTCTAAAAACAGTTCGCGGGCTTTCTCCACCGCTAGCCGCATCACTTCGCGAAACGCCGGTGTGAACCGCCGCGCGCGCAGTTCTTCAACCGTGTAGCCGTGCCGCTCCATGATCTCGAGCGGAATGTAGACCCGGTCCTTGAGCAGGTCCACGGTCACGTCCTGCCAGAAGTTGGCGAGTTGCAGGGCCGTGCAGGTGGCGTCCGAGAGCCGCTGCCGCTGGGCGTCGGAGTATCCGCAGAGGTGCAGCACCAGGCGGCCCACCGGGTTGGCGGAATAGCGGCAATAGCCGAACAGCTCTTCCCAATCGCGGTAGCGGGTGACCGTCTGGTCCTGGATGAAGGCCTGGATGAGATCCGCGAAAGGCTGGCGCGGAATGGCGTGCTTCCGCACCGTCTCCAGGAGCGCCACGAAAACCGGGTGCGTGGCGCGGCCCGCGTACATGGCGTCGAGTTCCTGGCGCCACCATTCCAGCAGCTTGAGGCTTTCGGCGCGGTCGCCGATCTCGTCGCCCAGGTCGTCGGCCCAGCGGCAATAGGCGTACACATTATAGAAATCCTGGCGCAACCGCCGGGGGAGCAGAAAGCTCGCCACGTGAAAGTTCTCGTAGTGATGCCGGGCCATCCAGCGGGTATAGGCGCGGGCTTCCGCGGCGGCGTACGTAGCGCGAAGCGCCTCGGGCGACCTTACGAAGTCGGCCGGTAACAGAAACGCGCGCGCGTCCACGCTCGGCACCTACGGAACAATCGCCGTCTTCAGGTGGCCGTTGTGGCTCATCAGGTGGCGCATGACTTCCAGAAGGTTGGTCAGCGGTTCTTCGCGATTGACGAAGAACGAGGCCGTGATGTGCCCCGCGCAAACCAGGTCGAGCGCCTTCCGGATATACGCCGGGGTATGGTGGAAGCTGGCCTTGCAGGTGATTTCGGAGTAGTGCAGCAGCGCCGTGTCGAGACTGACCTTGCTGTCGTTGGGGCAGCCGCCGAAGAAATTCACCGTGCCGCCGCGCCGCACCATGTCCACCGCCCACTGCCAGGTCTGGGGCTTGCCCACGGCCTCGATGGCGATGTCCACGCCGCGGCCGTGCGTTAAACCGCGGATGGTGGTCACGGGGTTGGATTCGCCTTCCACCATGATCAATTCGTCGACGCCCAGCGCGGCCGCCCGGTCAAGCTGGGACCTGCGCCGCCCCACCGCGATCACGCGGCAGCCATACAGCTTCGCCAGCTTGGCGAACATCAGGCCGATGGAGCCCAGCCCGATGATGGCGATGGTGTCGCCTTCCCTGGGAACGGTCTCTTCGAAACCGCGCACCACGCAGGCCAGCGGCTCCACCAGCGCCGCGTCGCGATACCCCACGTGGGCCGGGATGACATAGGTATTGCCTTCGACGATGCGGGCCGGAATGCGGATGTATTCCGCGTAGGCGCCGTTGTTGAACAGCAGGTCTTCACATAGGTTCTGCTGCCCATGCCGGCAGAAAAAACACTCGTCGCAGGGCGCCGAGTTGGCCGCCACCACGCGCTGCCCAATCGAAAACTTGGTGACATCCTCGCCTGCCGCGACTACATCGCCGGCCAGCTCGTGCCCGAACACAGCCGGGGGCACGATCATCCGGGCGTGATATCCACGGCTAAAAACCTTGACATCCGTGCCGCAGGTCAACGCCACCTTCACTCGTACGAGAATGTCTCCGCGATTGATTGTCGGAACGGCTACCGGCTCCACCTGCAAGTGTTCCTTGCCGTAAAGCACGGCAGCCATCATGTGGCTATTCACTATGACCACCTCTGTGGCTGAACGACTATTTTCAATGATTTAGGTCCTGGATGCAATGCCAAATCAATCCCTGAACGGATTTTAACCAACGGCAGACGGTGAGAGATCAACTCCTCCACCGGGATTTCGCCGCCAAAAACCAGGTTCGCGGACTCCGCTTGCAGGTCCACTGATGCACTATAGCACCCCAGGAGGCTGCGTTCACCTACGCAAATGTCGGCCCCCGAGGTTTCGATGCGTTCCGTAGCCGAAGTTTGGGCAAACAGCAGGATTTTCGAGCCGGGACGCGAGCAGGCCATCGCCTGGTCCACGATGCCGCGCGCGGAAACCGCCACGATCACCAGGTCCGCGCCGCGCCCCCCGGTGAGGCGCTTGACCTCCGAGGCGACATCCGTCGTGCGGGCGTCCCAGGCGAATTCCGCGCCGCACCTCGCCGCCACCCGCAATCGCTCGCCGATGGTATCGGTGGCCGCGACGCGCGCGCCCCGGCGCTTCACCAGCATGGTAAACATCAGCCCAATCGGCCCCTGCCCCAGGACGACCACGAAATCCTCCGGCTGCGGATCGCATTGCACCACGGCCTTCAGACACGTGTTCAGGGGCTCCACCAAAGTGGCGCGCTCGAAGGAAACTCCGGCGGGTATTCTCTCCACGCCGCGCTCCACTATCCAGTCCATTACCCGCACGTATTGAGCAAACCCTCCGCCCGCCGGCTCGAAGCCCGCCGAAATGCCGACTTTCTTGTACACCGGGCACTGGGCGTAAATCTTGCGCCGGCAATAGAAGCATTCCAGGCACGGGATGTGATGAAATGCCACCACCCGGTCGCCCAGCCGGTATTTCGCGACGCCCGCCCCCACCGCCGCCACAACTCCAGCCGTTTCGTGACCGTACACCCGCGGCGGCGCCAGCAGGTTGTGCTCGATCTTCTTGAGGTCGGTGTGACAGATGCCACAAGCTTCCACCCGTATCAGAATCTCGCCACGCCCGATGGCGGGTGTGGGAATCTCCTCAACGCTGACCACGCTCTGCCCGCGATAGACGGCTGCGTGCATAGTCTCGGGTACAGCACTCGGGTCAGTATCGGCAGTTTGCAAAAAAAACCCCCAGGACTCGCGCGGCCCGGACGGAACGCTGGCGCAGCCGACACAGTTCCGGCAGCCGGGCCAAAGGACGTCGCAAAGCTTCTCTTAGAATAACCATTGTATCGAAGTGGCCGTCCGCGCGCAGGGCCGCGTTGAAGTCATTCGCCATAGTTTCGTCCGCCAGGTCGGTTACCACCCGGATGCAATAGAACGGCAGGCCGCGAGCTTGGGCGCGCGCGGCCACTCCGGCGGCCTCCATTTCCACCCCGATCGCTCCGCCGGCGCGCAGGCGGCGCTTTTCTTCCACCGATTGCGCGACGCGGTCGATCGAGCAAACCACGCCGCTGTAGTGAGGGGACGCGCTCGAGACGGGCAGGGCGTCATAGTGGCCGTCCGCGGCCACCACGCTGGTGGCCACGACCACGTCCGCCACGGCAAGTGCGGGGTCGAGCGCGCCACAGAAGCCGGTGCTGATTACGGCGTCGGGGAGAAACACCTCGCACGCGGCGTCCACAGCGGCGGCGGCGCGAAGGGCGCCGGCGCCGTTGGCAACGGCAAGGACGTCATGGCCCCCCAGCCGAAGGGCCCGGGCCCAGTCCGCGCCGATTATCAATCGGCGCGCAGAATGCCATTCTGCCCCACAAAAGCGGAATTCCATCGGAGAGGATGCGATCAGGAGTAGTTTCACCTGCGGAACCACTCCACCGCGCGGGTTAGCGCCGTCTCCGCCGGACCAGGCTCGAAACCCAGCTCGCGCCGCGCCTTCTCGTGCGTCACCCACATCTTCTTCCGGGCCATGCGGACCGCGTTCAGGGGCACGCGCGGCGGCCTGCCGGTGAGGTCCGCCCATGCCGTGCTGCACACGCCCGCGCACCAGGCCACCGCGTACGGGAGCCGCACGGTGGGCGCCTTGCGGCCCGTGATCTTCGCCAGTTTCGCAAAAATCTCCGCCAGCGTCAGATTCTCGGACCCCAGGATGTACCGCTGTCCCGCCCGGCCGCGCTCGCAGGCCTGCAAGTGCCCCGCGGCAACGTCGCGCACGTCCACCACGTTCAGCCCCGTGTCGATGAACGCCGGCATGCCGCCGCTTAGAAAATCGGCCACGATCTTGCCGGTGGGGGTGGGCTTTACGTCATGATCGCCAACCGGCGCGGTGGGGTTCACAATCACCACCGGAAGCCCGCCGCGCGCGAACTTCAGCGCCGCCTGCTCCGCCAGGAACTTCGAGCGCTTGTAGTCTCCCACCATGTCTTCGAGCGAAACGGCGGCGTCCTCATTTCCGATGCCGCCATGCGGAATCCCGATGCAGCCCACGGTGCTGGTGTAGACCACGCGCTCGACGCCGGCGCTCTTGGCGGCTGCCAGCAAATTGCGTGTGCCATCGACGTTCGACCGGTACAGCTCCTCGGGATGCCTGGCCCACAGCCGGTAGTCCGCGGCCACGTGAAAAACCAGCCCGCAACCAGCCACGGCGCGTTCCAGCGAAACGGGGTCGCGCAGATCGCCGGTGACGCATTCCACATCCAGTTCCGCGACGCGGCTGCCTGCGCGCACCAGGGCGCGAACGGCGTAACCGCGCTCCAGGAGCAGGCGGGCGACGTGCCATCCGAGGAAGCCGGAAGCTCCCGTGACCAGAACAGGTTTCATATCAGAGCCGCGACCGTTAGGGAGCGGTCCCCTACCGCAAGGTCCATGCCAGCATCTTCAAATTGCCGGCTAACCCGACGTTGATGCCTAACGCGGCGGAAGGCTCAAACCCGCAGTGCACCATGCAGTGCTCGCAGCGGGGATCGTTGCCTGGGCCGTAGCTCTCCCAGGGCGTCTCGGTCATCAGCTCGGCGAAGGTTTTGTAGTGCCCGTCCGTGATCAGGTAGCACGGGCCTTTCCAGCCCTTCACGTTGTAGGTGGGGTTGCCCCAGGCGGTGCAGGGCAGCTCGCGCGCGCCCTTCAGGAATTCCAGGTACATGGGCGTCTGATGCACCGGGTACTTGGCGGCGATGCGCTCGAAGTCCTTGAACTTCTCGTGGATGTCATCGCGCGTCAGGAAGATTTCGCGGTCGTCCACGGCGGAGTAGCCGTACCCCGGCGCAATCTGGTGCCCGTCCACGTGGAACTGCCGGAGATACTCGAACAGATCTTCGATCTCCCGCATGTCCGTCTCTTTGTAGACGGTGGTGTTGGTGCACACCTGAAAGCCCGCTGCCTTGGCGGCCTGGATGCCCTCGACGGCCTCCCGGAAAACGCCTTCGCGCTCCACGCAAAGGTCGTGGGTCTTCTCCATGCCGTCCAGGTGCACGTTGAAATAGAAGCGCCGGTCCGGCCGGAATTCGCGCAGGCGCTTCTTGATGAACATGCCGTTGGTGCAGAGATAGATGTGCCGGTTGCGCTCCAGGATGCCCGCCACCAGCTCGCCGATTGGCGGATACATCATGGGCTCGCCTCCGCAAATCGAGACCACCGGCGCGCCGCATTCGTCCACCGCCAGCAGGCACTCCTCGAGCGGCACCCGCTCCGTGATGCTCGATTCGTACTCGCGAATACGCCCGCAGCCCGTGCACGTCAGGTTGCAGGCGTGCAGCGGCTCGAGCATCAGCACGATCGGAAAACGCTTGCCGATCATGGGATGCGGCTGGTGCTTCTCCCCGCTCTTGGGCGGCAGAATACGGAACGGATTAGACGCGCCCGCTTCCGGCGCGGCGTTCTTCTGCCACTCCGGACGAGGCCGCATCTTGTTCCTGAAAATGTATCCGGCCAAGCCGGCGGTCATCGAGATTGGAAACTTCATAAGCTATCCATTCGAGTTCGCCCGGGCCTTCACGAACGAAGACAACGCGAGCAGCGGGAAATAGTCTTTGTACAAGTGATAGTTCAAGTAGAACACTTTCGGGAACCCCGTCCCGGTGGCCAGTTCCTCCCGCCAGCTTCCATCCGGGCGCTGGGTTCTCAGCAGGTACTCGATGCCATGCTCGACGCTGGAGCTATGGGCGTCGCCTCCGGCGATCAATCCCAAAATTGCCCACGCGCTTTGCGAGGGCGTGCTCGGCCCGGGCGTGTAGACGCCGTGATCGTAGCTGGCGCAGCTTTCGCCCCAACCGCCGTCCGCGTTCTGGATGGAACGCAGCCACTCGCCGCCGCGCAGGACGTGGGCTTCGCGGTCGCTCTCCGCCGACGCCGCCAGGCCCCGCAGCGCGAAACAAGTGCCGTAGATGTACGCCACGCCCCAACGGCCGTACCAGCTTCCATCGGCCTGCTGGTTCTTGATGAGCCATTCGACGCCGCGCCGCACCGCGCGGTGACTCCGACCCACGCCGTGCGCCGCCAGCGCTTCCAGAGCGCGCCCGGTGATGTCCGGGCAGGTGGGATCGAGCATGGCGTTGTGATCGGCGAAGGGAACGTTGTTCAGAAACTTCCAGTTGTTGTCGGCGTCGAAAGCCGCCCATCCGCCATCGCGCGATTGCATGGCCAGCAGCCAGTCGATCGCCCGCCGGTGGCAGGCCTGCTGCGCCGCGGCATCCGAGCCCCGCGCCTGGCTGAGCGCCAGCATCACCATGGCGGTGTCGTCGATATCCGGATAGTGCTCGTTGCGCCGGACCTCTTCCGCCAGCAGCCAATCGGCCGCCCGCCGGATGGATCCGTGGTGCGCGCCGCTCTGTGCCAATGCGTAGACGGCGATGGCGGTGTCCCGAACCGGCGAGAAGCACGGCTGGAAGAAGAACCGTTCGCCATCGTCCACCATGAGGTCATCGAAGTGGCGCAAGGCTTCCACGCGCAAGGGGTCGTCCGGGGCATAGCCCAGCGCGTCCAGCGCCATCACCGAATACATCATGGGCGGATAGATCGCGCCCAGCCCGTCGGAGCCGTGCATGCGCTCGATCATCCACGCTCTGGCTCTCTCGATGGCCTTCCGCCGGAGGCTCTTCGACCCGCTGCGCTCCCACCATTTCAGCAGCTTGTCCACGGTCAAAAAAACATTGTGCCAGGTGAGCCAGCGGGGGTCTTTGTGGAAGGCGGGGCTCACGCCCGGAAGCCAGATCTCGTCCAGGTTGAAGCCCGGCGGAACCGGACGGCGCGGGTTGGCGGCATGGACGATGGCCAGCGACACTACGATGGCGCGGGTCCAGGCCGACATCTGATACAGGAAATGGAACGGCAGCAGCACCACTTCCGGCGGAATGCTGGGGCAGTACTGCCGCGGGTACAGGTCGAACAGGCTGAGATTGACCTTGACGTAGCTGTTGGCCGCCTGAATGCCGCCCAGTTCGAGGATGCGCTGGCGCAGCCGCGCCATGCGCGGGTCCTCCATCGGCACTCCCGCGAGCTTCAGCGCCACATAGGCCTTGACCGAGGCGCTCACCTCCGAAGGCCCCTGGACATAAATGTTGAAGCCGCCGTCGGGAAGCTGCCGGTCGAGAATCGAGCGCGCCGCTTTAGCGATGAGCGGCCGGGTCGCCGGCTCCCACTGGCCGTCCTTGGGCGGGTCGAGCCACAACTGGAAGAGGATGAAATCGGATTCCAGCGTGGTGTCGGCGGTCAGCTCCGCGCACCAGTGCCCATCGCCAGCCTGAAGACCCGCCAGGTGCTCGGCGGCGCGGCGCATGGCCTGTCCGGAAGCTGATGCCAGAGCGTCCTCGACTTGTACTGGGGCGCTCATCGGATGGATACAGTCAGTTCCGCGGGCAGTGAGAACCGCACGTCTTCGTCCACCAGCTCGATCTCCTCCAGTTGGCGGAAGCCATGCCCGCGCAGAAACTCGATCAGCTCCCGGACCAGGTGCTCCGGCGCCGAGGCTCCCGCCGTCACCCCTACATTCTTCACACCATCGAGCCAGGCCGTGTCCACGTCGGAGCAATCGTTCACCAGGTGCGAGCGCACTCCGAAATTGTCGCCCACCTCCACCAGCCGCTTGGAGTTCGAGCTGTTTTCCGAGCCGACCACCAGCAGCAGGTCGATGGCCTCGGAAATGGCCTTCACCGCCATCTGGCGGTTCTCGGTGGCGTAACAGATGTCCTGCGCGGGCGGCCCTTCGAGGTGCGGAAACCGCTCCTTCAAGCGGCCGATCAGGTCGCGCGTTTCGTCCAGGCTGAGGGTGGTCTGGGTGAGGTACCGAACGCGGGTCGAGTCCGGAAGCTGCAGCCGGTCGACATCGTCCAGGGTTTCCACCAGGTAGCTGCGGTCCGGCACTTCGCCCAGCGTGCCGATCACCTCATCGTGGTCCTTGTGCCCGATGAGCACAATACTGTAGCCGTCGCGCGCGAACCGCACCGCTTCCAGGTGCACCTTGGTGACCAGCGGGCAGGTGGCGTCGATGATATCCAGCCGCCGCTCCTTGGCCTGTCTTCGCACCGACGGCGCCACGCCGTGCGCGCTGAAAATCGCCCTAGCCCCTTCGGGCACTTCGTCCAGTTCCTCGACGAAGATGGCGCCGGCCTCGCGCAATTCATCCACAACGTGCTTGTTGTGCACGATTTCCTTGCGAACGTAGACCGGCGGCCCGTACAGATCCAAAGCGATCTTCACCACGTCGATAGCCCTCACGACGCCCGCACAGAAGCCCCGCGGCTTGAGCAGAAAGATCTTCTTATCGGCGCCGTGATTGGGCGCGAAAGGCTTAAGAGGCATAAGGACGAATGGATACAATTATAACAATGCTCGAATGGACTGAGGCCAAAGTGGTAGACAGCGTGGACTTGCGGCTGGTTGCCAGCGCCACGGGTATTCGCGCCATTGAATTCGATCCGCGGCCCGTCTCGGAATGCCAACGAAACGACCGGAATCCCCTGTTGATGGAGGCCGCGCGCCAGTTGCGGGCCTACTTCGCCGGCCAGTTACGTGAGTTTCAACTGCCGCTGGATGTGCAGGGCACGGAATTCCAAGAGCGCGTGTGGGGCCAGGTGGCCGCCATCCCCTATGGTGAAACGCGCAGTTATTTGCAGATTTCGACGGCTGTCGGATCGCCGCGGGCCGTGCGCGCCGTAGGCGCCGCCAATGGCGCCAACCCGGTGCCCATCGTGGTGCCGTGCCATCGAGTGATCGGCGCTAAGGGAAAGCTGGTTGGGTACGGCGGCGGGCTGGCGCTGAAGAAGCGGCTGCTGGAGATGGAGGGCTGTACTTCGATGTCGTTTCCGATTACCGAGCCTCGCGCAATCAAGTGACAGCCCCTGCAACGATTTCGTGGGGCGGGCCCCCTGGCCCCCGCATAGGCGTTAAAGCAGCTCCCCCGACAGGCATTTTCGCAGGCTCCTGATTGGAGCGTAGATTCCCAGATCGGGCTCGCGTCGGCTCACTGCAACGACTTGGGCGTTTTTCCGTCAAGTTGAAGGGACGGGGACTTCATGTGGGCGTTCCGCGCGCCTGCATGCAGATTCGAGGTCTATCAGGCGCAGCCGCTGCCTTCATTGCGAGTCAGGACGCGGTAAGAGCTGGCTGCGGACCATTGCATCGAAATCATCGTATCCTTGGCGGAGCGCGGCCTTCTCATTCTCGCTGATAAGGCGAAACCCATTTCCGTCGATTACAGCGAGTTCCAATCCGCCAATCATAAGTGAGTCAAATCGACTCGCTGCCAGGACGGTATACGCGGCGAGGTGCTTAAGAGAGGAGACCGGAGTGCCTGGTCGATAATAATCAGCGAAGAACCTGCAGAGGTTCCCCAGACCACCATTGACGCGGCACCCTGTAATCTGAACGACCGCCGGCGCGTCCTGAATACATACGCTCCACAACTGCCTTTCGGGGAGTTGATCTCCGTAGAACACAATTAGTAGCGCCCGGGGGAGATGTTGGTCGAATGCGATCCGGCGTCCCTCTTCGGCGGAATAGTCCTGCTCTGCTTTGGTCCGTATCTTTCTGATTGTGTCGCGGGTGATGTGCTCCAAGGACCGCTTGACATTCTTGAAGTCAAAGCAGCTCTGGTCCAATGCTGATAGAAACTCCTGCTCGACTTGCCGTGTGGCGTGATCTCCGACTCCGGCGAATGCCACATGATGCTGGGCGGAATGCTGAATCTTCTGAATAAGGACTCTGTCATCGTACTCAGCGGCGTGCGGGGCCTGCCGAACCATAAGCTCGTCTGCCGCAAATACGATGCCGTCGGAACCAACCATGCCAACGAGAATGGTCATCCACCGTTTATTCTATACGGCTGCTCGCGCCGGGGCACCAGCAGGGGCAGCATAAGCCGGTCAGAGTGAAGCGCTTCGGCCCCGTCCCCAGACATCGGCAGCACTCCCGCGCGCCGTCGCCCGCACCCCCATTGACGGTTTGTCCCGTATTTGTGCCGGCTCGGGGCCCCCAGCCTGCGTTCGGGGCGTTCACGCCCGCGCAGGCGCTGTCCGGCGCGTTGATCTCTGGTTTACTGACAGGGCCGCCGAAATCCCCATCTCAGCGGCCGCCGGGGATCTGTTATTGCACCAGGCGGACAGAAGGATGCCGGCCCCTGCCGGCCCGGAAGAGCCGGCGGTCGGCGGTGAGGACCGGACAATCGTGTTCCAGGGCGAGCGCGAGATAAACGCAATCCCATAAGGACAATTGGTATTGCAAAGACAGTTCCAGCGCGCGGAAAAGCCGCGGGCGCATGTCGAATAGCCGAGGCGCACATTTTACCATCAAGGAGAAGGCCTCATGAGCCTGCTCCGCCGAAATCTGTTTGCGGCGGTGACGCTTCGCTACTAGGCTGGCGAATTCCGCCAGAAGAGTATCCGGAGCGATCAGCAGAACGTCTCCCGAGGCGTAGTGATCGAACAATGCAAGAGCCG
>Ga0326728_10022787_pt1 | contig 11573 bp, 9 predicted proteins | sample MB3enrmetagenome_FD_207602 | JGI IMG/M metagenome (GOLD analysis project Ga0326728, IMG submission 207602) | Lab enriched peat soil microbial communities from McLean, Ithaca, NY, United States - MB31MN | ecosystem: Environmental > Terrestrial > Soil > Wetlands > Peat | place: USA: New York... | reverse complement strand
GTCCAGAACGTGTGCTCGCCCGCGTCGGCGTCGGGGATGACGAAGACCAGGTCGGCGTCCGAGCCCAGGTCGAACTCGCGCATGCCCAGGCGGCCCAGTGCGATCGTCATCATCTGGTCTCCGGGCGTGTAGGATGCGCTCGCCGGCGGTGGCGCTTCCGTAAGCGCGATCCGGTAGGCCGCGGCGATCACCTGATCGGCCAGCGCCGAGGTCTTTCCCAGCGTGGCGAAGATGGGGGCCGCTTCCAAAATGCTTTCGCCCTGGATGCGCAGCATCTGCCGCCGGTAGAAGCGCCGCACCGAATCCGGGTCTTCCAGCCATTCGCCATCCAGTTGAAGCGGCTGCCCGATCTCGTCCAGCAGCTCCGGGTAGCGCAGCAGGTCGTCCGCAAAGTAGGAGCTGTGCTCGAAGATATCCAGTACGCTGGCGGCCAGCTTGGGGTCTCCGTCCAGGCGGCTTTGCAGGTCTGTGCCGGCCACGCTCTTCTCCAGGAAGTGCTGGAACCGCTCGATGCCGCGGCGCAGGCCGGCAGTGGCGACGGCCTCCGCCAGTTGCGGCGCCCGCTGTTCCAACAGGCGCGCCAGATTGTCCGCCGGCGCCTGCGGCTCCCCTTCCTCTTCGGGAGCCGCCGGCTCGGGCGCGATGGTGTAGTACATGGGCTTCTGCGCGTGGACCACCCGGTCGTAGACCTCCTGGACAGCCGCCAGGTGCTCGTCCAGCTTTTCCTTGAGCGTCTCGCCGGTCAGCGCGGCGCCGGTGCTTTCCGACGGCATCTTGCGCGCCAGCAGGTCCATCTGGATGGGGTCCGAAGGCAGCGTGTGGGTCTGGCGGTCCTCTTCGATTTGAAGACGGTGTTCCAAATATCGCAAGAACTGGTACGCGGCCGCCAGGCGCGCGTACTCGCCGCTGGAAATCAGGCCCTTGTCGCGCAGCCGGAAGAGCGCGAACATGGTGCCCCCGTGGCGCACCCACTGGTCGCGGCCGCCGTGCAGCCGCTGCAGGCACTGCACCAGAAACTCGATATCGCGAATGCCGCCGGGCGTGAGCTTGATATCCAGGCCGTTCGTCAAGCCGCGCCGGGCGGCCAGCTTCTCACTGATTCTCTGGCGCGTTTCCGACACCGCCTCCACCGCGCGGAAATCCAGCGAGCTCTGGTAGATCAGCGGCTCCACGAACTCCAGCAGACCGGCGCCCGGCTCCGGCTCGCCGGCCGAAATCCGCGCCTTGATCAGCATCTGCTTTTCCCAGTCGCGCGCGCGCTGTTCGTAATAAATCTTGGCCCCGTCTTCGGAGATCGAGATCTCCCCCAACGTGCCGTCGGGCCGCAGGCGCAGATCCACCCGGTAGCACTGGCCCTCGGCGGTGTACGTCGATAGCAGGGAAATGTACTGGTTGGCGACTTTCTTGTAAAACTCCTTGTTGCTCAGGCTCGCCTCGCCGTCCGTCTCCCCGTCGCCGCCATGCACGAACATCAGGTCGATATCGGAGCTGTAGTTCAGCTCTTTGCCCCCCAACTTGCCCAGCGAAATCACCGAGAAGCCGCACGGCCGCCCGTCGGGAAGGCGCGGCTCACCGTGGCGGGCGACGAACTCCGCCCGAATTCTCACGTACGCCACGCTCAGGATGGCGTCCGCCAGGTTCGAAAGCTCCTCGACTACATCGGAAAGCGTGGCTACCCCCAGCACGTCGCGCAGAACGATGCGCAGCAGTTGCCGCCGGCGGAAACGCGCCAGATCCACCGCCGCGGGCACGCCCGCGTACTCCGCGCCCAGAAACTCAAACAGGCGCTCCTCATACTCGTCCCTCGTGAGGACGCGGTAGAAGTTGCCCGAAGCGGCCACTTCCAGGATGCGTTCCGGGTTCCTCAGCACGGCCTCGGAGAGGAACTTGCTGTGGCAGAACAGGCTCACCGCCCACTGCAGCGCGGCCGACGAGTTGCAAATCCGGTCGAACGCCGAGGGTTGTTCCAGACGCAGCCGTTCCAGAAAGCGCATGGCCGCCTCCGGGTCCGGGGCCGCGGCCAGCAGCAGTTGAACACGCGTGGCGATGCGCTCCGGAAGCGCCGCCCCCAGCCGGATTGCCATTGCCCCTTCGAGCGAACTCGGCATGTCTCAGGCCAACTTGGCCACGACTGAGATTATATCGTTCGGACGCACCGGGCCGGGCGCCACCACGCTGGCGTAGAATCCGCTCATGCCCCAACGCGGCGAGGTGTGGTCCAGCGCCCGCACGCGGTCGTCCGAGATTTCTTCTTTGAGCGATTCGCCGTAAATATCCAGCGCCGTGCAGGGGCCGCGCGGCTGGGTAATCTCGAGCGTGGCGCCGCCGGCGCGCAGCCGGTCGCCGATGCGGATGTCGCGGATGGCAATGCCGCGCGTGGTGAGGTTCTCGCCCAGCGCTCCGTGGAACAGAGGATACCCGCGCGCCATGAGTTCCTCAATCACCTCGGAGGCAACCATGAGAATAGCCTTCCTTGGCCCCCCATGTATGCCCGGATGCGCGTGAAGATCCCCTTCAATCCCCAACGGAGTGATGAGTCCCCCCGAAACAGCGCGCTTCGGGAGGCCCCCCAGTGAGATACTGACCTGGACGATAACGCCTTGCATCAGAAGCCAGGGAAAGACAAATTAGCCACCGATGAACACAGATAAACACGGATAAGAAAGACAATCTTAAGATTTTCTCAGTTTTTGCTTATCCGTGTTTATCTGTGTTCATCTGCGGCTATGATTCTTGGTTCCTAGATATCGTAGTACAGCGCGAACTCGTACGGATGCGGCCGCAGGCGCACTGCATCCGCTTCGTTCTTCCGCTTGTAGTCGATGAACGTTTCGAGCAGTTCTTCCGTGAAGACGTCGCCTCGCAGCAGAAACGCGTGATCTTCCTCCAGGCAGCTCAGCGCTTCTTCCAGCGATCCCGGCATCGATGGCACGCTCTTCATCTCTTCCGGCGACAGGTCGTAGATGTCCTTGTCCAGCGGATCGCCCGGGTCCACCTTGTTCATCACCCCGTCCAGCCCCGCCATCAGCATCGCCGCGAACGCCAGGTACGGGTTCGCCGCGGTATCCGGCGGCCGGAACTCCACCCGCTTGGCCTTGGGATTCGCCGAGTACATCGGTATCCGGCACGCCGCCGACCGGTTCCGCCGCGAGTACGCCAGGTTCACCGGCGCCTCATACCCCGGCACCAGCCGCTTGTAGCTGTTGGTGGTCGGCGCAATAATCGCCGAAAGCCCCCGCGCGTGCTTCAGCAGTCCCCCGATGTAGTGCAGCCCGAGCTGGCTGAAACCGGCATAGCCGTCTCCCGCAAACAGCGGCTTACCCCCGCTCCACAGGCTCTGGTGCGTGTGCATCCCGCTGCCGTTATCCGCAAACAGCGGCTTGGGCATGAACGTCGCCGTCTTGCCGTGCTGATTGGCCACGTTGCGGATGATGTACTTGTACAACATCATGTTGTCGGCCGATTTCACCAGCTTGTCGAACCGCTGGTCGATTTCCGCCTGCCCGCCCGTGGCCACTTCGTGATGGTGGCACTCGATGTGCATCCCGCACTTGATCATGGTCTGCACCATCTCGCTGCGCAGGTCCTGGTAATGGTCCGTCGGCGGCACTGGGAAGTAGCCTTCCTTGTAGCGCGGCCGGTAGCCCAGGTTGTTCTCCCGCCGCCCCGAATTCCAGCGCCCGTCCTCGGCGTCGATGTAGTAGTAACCCGAATGCTGATCCTGATCGAAACTGATATTGTCGAAAATGAAGAACTCGGCTTCCGCTCCGAAATAGGCGGTGTCGGCAATGCCGCTGTTCTTCAGGTAAAGCTCGGCCTTCTGGCCAATCCAGCGCGGGTCGCGCTCATAGCGCTGCTTGGTGACCGGGTCCTTCACGTCGCCGATCATCACCAGCGTGGGGGTCTCGGCGAAAGGATCCATGATCGCGGTCTCCGGATCGGGAATCAGGAGCATGTCGCTCTCGTGGATCGCCGCCCAACCGCGGATGCTCGATCCATCCATGCCGAAGCCCTCTTCGAAGCTGCTTTCATCCAGCTCGCTCATCGGGTACGAAACGTGATGCTGCAAACCCGGAATGTCGGTGAACCTCAGGTCGAGCTGCTTGGCATCGTTTTTCTTGGCAAATTCCAACACTTCTTTAGGACTCACGTGTTTCTCCTTAAGGATTGCTTGGATGCGGCGGCTCGAAAACCTTTCGGCGAGCCACACATGACCTCTTTCAATTTTAGAGACAAGCCCTCGATTCTTCCAAATAGAAAAAATCGATGGGATCGATGGATTTTTACCGAGCCGCGACCGTTAGGGAGCGGTAGCCCCCTGATAGGCGCTAAGTCCTACATTCCGCTGGACTTATCCCTGAGTCAAATCTTCGCGGTGGATGACGAATTCGGGATACGCGCCGGCTCCCAGCTCATACAGGTCCATGCCTTGCCGTTCGCCCTCGGCCGCCACCCGCTGCGGGTAGAACCGATTCAAGAGCCAGTTCAGAGAATATGTCAGCGGCAGAACAAAACCGAGCAGCGTCGCCACGCCCGCCAGTTGCGCCACCAACTGGCCTGAATCGCCGGGGATGCGGGCGAAGATGCCCAGCGCCAGCACCCCCCAAATACCGCTGATGGCATGCACCGAAATGGAGCCTGCCGGGTCGTCCACTCCCAGCCGTATGTCCAGCCACTCCACCGAGAACGTGACCAGCGCGCCGGCCACCAGTCCTGTCAGGGCCGCCGCCGCTGGCGTCATGAAGGCGCACGCCGCGCTGCTGGCCACCAACCCGCCCACCCATCCATTGGCGCACAGGGAAGCGTCCGGCCGCCCGAAGCGCACCCGCGTGATGACCGCCGCCGCCAGCGCCGCCATGGCGGCCGCCAGCATGGTGTCGATGGCCACCCCCGCCATCGCTCCCGGCACAGCGCTGGCGTTCAGGATCGAGCCGGCGCAGTTCACCCCCAACCACCCCGCAAGCGCCAGGAAACAGCCCAATAGCACCAGCACGGCGTTGTGGCCGGGGATGGCCGCCGGCGCCCCATCCATGGCGTACTTGCCCCGCCGTGGTCCTAAGATGCAGGCGATTGACCAGGCCGTCAGGCCGCCCACCGTTTGAATGCAGCCGGCGCCGCCCGCATCCAAATAGCCGCGCCCCAGCCCGCAATTCACCCCCAGTTGCGCCAGCCACCCGCCGCCCCATACCCAGTGAGCGAATATGGGGTAGGTGCAGCCCGCCAGAAGAGCGGTGGACGCGCACGCCGCGCCCAATCGCCAGCGGTCGGTTCCGGCGCCCAGCGGAATCAGCGCCGCCAGGCCCACGCTGAACATCTGCAGCAATGCCGCCAGCGAGGCCGCGGACCCCTCCCGTTGCAGCCCTCGAAAGAAAAACGGTTCGGCCGCGATCCAGCTCCATGCCTTCCCGGCCACCGTGACCACATGCGCGGGCCCGCCCGCAATTCCCTGCCATGAGAACCCGCATAGGAAGTACACCACAACCGCAACCGCCAGAACACACAGCGATGACAGCATGGAATGAGCGGCGCTCCGCGAGCGGCCCAGGCCCGTATTGATCAGCGCGAGCCCCGCGGCGGCCAGCGGAACCAGAAAAATGAACAGAACGCAAACCGCCGCAGTTGTTTCGGAAAGGCGGGTCATCTTCTCTCCCTCCGAAGCAGGCGGTGCGAGCGGATCACCAGCCCCAGCCCCAGTAGTTCCACTCCCATTCCAGCCATCGCAAAGCTGGTGATTTGCGAAGGTGACCCGAGAAGCGCGACGGCGCTCAGGACGATTCCCCATCCCGCCAGGAGCAGCAGAAAACCGGCAATTCTCATAGCGCCAAATCCAGGATAACCCCATGGCGCACACCGCGGTGCGAGTGAAGCCCCAGGAATTTTCGAATGACTCCCATAGAAATTATCTATTCGCTTTTGCGCCAGAGACCCGATAAAGTAAGTGTAACAACTCGTCACGATGGCCACCCCAGTCCGCATGGCCACAAGCAAGGCACAGCTGAGTCGCTGAGCACTCACTTCACTTAATCGGGAGCAATGACATGCGGATGATTCGTGTAGCTATTCTCTTAACCGTGCCGCTGGCAATGGCAGGGGTCGCCGGCGCACAGACGCCAACTGCGCCGGACAATTCCCCCGCGGCGCAAACACCGCCTCCAGCCTCGGCTGCGCTCCCCGCGCCAGCCATAACGGGTCCCCTACAGGCCTTCCCCCCAGCCATCTTCGATGCCGGGCCTTTTGGCAACATCGCTGTCAACGGCATCCTCGACGGTCTGGGCATGTGGACCGGGAATTACGCGCCGGGCAGTAACAGCACCACAGCAGCCCTAAGCAACGGACAGGTGTTTATTCAGAAGACCGATGGCTGGTTTCAGTTCTACCTGCAAGCCGGCGCCTACAATATCCCGGCTCTTGGAGTGCCGTTCCTGGCCACCGACAAAACGCTGACCGACCTCTATGGCCCGGTGCCGGTCGCCTATGTGAAGCTGCAGGCGGGGAAGAATACCTCCATCCTCGTCGGTGCGCTGCCCACCCTGATCGGCGCCGAGTACACTTTCACCTTCGAGAACATGAACGTCCATCGCGGCTTGTTGTGGAACCAGGAAAACGCCGTCAATCGCGGTATCCAGGTGAATCGGACCATGGGCAAGTTCACCGCCTCGCTGAGTTTGAACGACGGCTTCTATTCCAACCGCTATTCGTGGCTGACCGGGTCCCTGACCTATGCCAATGGGCCCCATAGCTTGTCGTTCGTGGCCGGTGGAAACATGGGGCAGACGGCCTTTCAGACTTACGCCACACCCGTGCAAAACAACGGCAGTATTTACAATCTCATCTACACCTACACCAAGGGGTCCTGGATTGTCCAACCTTACTGGCAATACACCAATGTGCCCACCAACGCCAAAATCGGCGTCCTCAAGGGCGCGTCCACCAATGGCGGTGCCGTCTTAGTAAGTCGCGCCTTCAAACACGGTTTCTCGCTGCCGCTGCGCTGGGAGTATATCGCCAGCTCGGGCAGCGCCGCCCAGCAAGCCGTCAACCTGATGTTCGGTCCAGGCAGCGCGGCCACGTCGGTCACTCTGACGCCCACTTTTCAATACGGTGGCTTCTTCTTTCGCGGAGACCTTGCTTTGGTTCACGCCAGCGGCATCACGCCGGGTGACGCCTTCGGCCGCTCGGGCACAAATCAATACCAGCCCGGGGCCGTGGCTGAAATCGGATTCATGTTTGGCAACAACGTAGGTGAGAAAAAACCGTAAAGGCGGGTTCTTCCACGAGGAGAAAACATATATGGCAGATAACCACGAAGTCACAATGAAAAAAACTCTGGGCTTGACCGGTCTGACGATGAACGCCATGGCGCTCATCGCCCCCGGCGCCTTTCTTTGGCTCACGTTCGTGATTCAGGCAGGCACGGGCCAGACCTCTCCGTCCATGTGGATCGGAATCCTTGTCGCGCTCCTGCTGTGCCTGGCTACGGCCGTGTGTTACGCGGAGATGGCCAAGCTCTATCCCGGAACCGGCAGTTCGTATTACTTTGCCGAGCAGTCGTTCCTGAACCATGACGCGGTTTGGCGCTGGGCCAGGCTCGCCAAGTTCATCGTGGGATGGGCCTCTCACCTCTACTACTGGATCTATCCCGGCGTGATGGTAGCGGTCATGGGAATCCTTTGCGGCTACCTGGTGGGCACGCTGTGGCCCAATTTCATGAGCGCTTCCAACCCCGGCACGGCGTTCATGATGTTGATCGCCATCGGATTCTCGTTCCTCATCGCCTATATCGCCCATCGCGGCGTGAACGGCTCCACGGCGGTCAATATCGCCATCAATGTGATCCAGATTGCCGCGCTCGTGCTGTTTGCCGCGCTCGCTCTGGGCTATCGTACCAGCCACCCCGCGGGGAGCGTAGGCTATCAGTTTGATTCCACATCGGGCGATGCCTACAACTACCAGTTCGCCACCACCAAAGCCACCGTAAACGGGCAAACCACCGAGACCATTGTTCGCGACGCGGACGGGAAGCCCAAGCCCCTGGTGGATTCGGCCGGAAAGCCGGTGCCGTACCTGGTGACTTATCCCGAGAAAGACGACCATGGCAACTTCCTGTCTCACGCCAGCGCCGCATCCGTGGTCGGAGCTCACAATTTTAGCTGGGCGTTCATTCAGGCTACCGTCGCCATCCTCATCCTGGTCGGATTTGAATCCGTAACGGCCATGGGCGGCGAGGCCAAGAACGCCAGGCGTGACGTGCCCATCGCGGTCATCGTCTCACTGCTCGTTCAAGGCGCCTTCTGTTACCTGTTCGAGTATTTTGCGGCAAACTACTTCTTAAACAGCGGTTACCACATGCAAAACGCTGTAAGCTCCGCTGCGCCCATCGGTGACATGATGATCATCGTGGGCAATTCGGTCTTCGGTCCCGGAGGCGGGCGGGCGTTTATGCTGACCGAAGCGTTCACCGTATTTCTGGCGATCATCGGCACCACCCTCTCCTGCATGAATACGGGCGCCCGCGTCACTTACGCCATGGGCAAGGACTCGGAGGTGCCCGAGCACTTCGGCCTGCTGCATTCCAAGAATCTCACTCCGCATCGGGCCATCTGGACGCTGGCGGCGATTTCCGCCGTGGTCGGTTGCCTGGGCGTGATGATGGCGTTCGGCGATGCCGGCGCACCGGCGGACGCCGCCATCAAGTCACTGCCGCAGGGATTCTGGTCCAGCTTCGGATACACCACTCACGACGGAATGGCGGCCATGCCCAATTCCCTGCTTACCGTTACCCTGGCGTCGAATTTCGGCACCTTCCTGCTCTATGGGTTGAGTTGCGTCATCTGCATGGTGGCTTACCACCGGCATCCCAAGTTCAGCCCATTGCGCCATCTGTTTATTCCCGTGTTCGGGTTGGTGGCGAACCTGGCGTGCATGTCGTTCTATCTGATCGGTCCCTTCCTGGGATACGGCACTAAGATGGAACCGTTGCTGGCTCTCGGAATCGCGCTGGTCTGGGCGTGCTACGGCGGCATTTACTTTGCCCGCTCCAGCAAGGCCGGCGGCCGGACAACCATGGTTCCGAACCGCTCGCCCGCGGTGTGAGATTATGCTGGAACTCGAGTTCGCCCAGGCGTCCGACCGCGGAATCGTGCGCGATCACAACGAGGACTATCTCGGGTACGCACTCCCCGAGATGTCCGCGCGGTCGGGCGCCCGCGAATGGCTGTTTGCGCTGGCCGACGGGGTGGGCGGCCAGGATCTGGGCGAGGTGGCTTCCCGCACCGCCGTGGAGACCCTGTTGGCCGGGTTTCGGCGGTCCCGCAATGGGGAACAGCATGCCGCGCTGTTGCCGCGTCTGGTGCGGGAGGCCAACACAAGAGTCTTCGAGACCGGAATGGTCACCGGGCGCAACGGCTCTGCCATGGCCACCACCCTGGTCGCCTGCGCCTTGCGCTTCGATCGCGTGGTGGTGTCTCACGTGGGCGATTCGCGCTGCTATCGCATTCGCCATCGCCAGGCCGAAGCGCTGACGCGCGATCATACCGTCACCAACGAGCAGATGCTTCTGGGTGTTCTCTCCACGCGCGAGGCGGCGGAAGCTCAGACATCCCACCTGCTCAGCCGGTCGCTGGGAAGCGAGATGTTCGTCAGCGTCGATACTCACGAGCACCAACTGCTGCCCGGCGATATGCTCCTGCTGTGTTCCGACGGCCTGCATAACCCGGTGACTCCGCCCGAAATGGCCGACATCGCCAACCGCCACGCCCGGTTGGAGGACGCCGTTGGGGAGTTAGTCGATCTTGCAAACCAAAGAGGTGGCAACGATAATGTGAGTGTGCAGCTCATCCGCATTCGAAGCGTGGAACGTGTGGGCATGTACCGGGGACGCCCGTACAAGCTCGCCTAATGACTCCCGTCCATCCCGGCGATCAACTCGATCATTACCGCATTGACAGCCTGGTGTCGCGCAGCGGCATGGCTTCCATCTTCAAAGGCGCCGACTTGCGCACCGGCCGCCCGGTCGCCATCAAGGTCCCGCATCCCGAGATGGAATGCGACCCGGTTCTCTTCGATCGATTTCATCGCGAAGAGGAGATTGGCAAGGACCTCGATCACCCCGGCGTCATGAAGGTGTTCACCGACCATGATCGCAGCCAGGTCTACATGGTCATGGAGTGGGCCGACGGGCGCCTGCTGCGCGAGATTCTCCGGGAGCGCCACAAACTCCCTCCCGAGCGCGCGGTTCGAATTACGCTCGGCATCTGCGACGCCCTCGAGTACATCCACGCCCACGGCGTAGTCCACCGCGATCTGAAGCCCGAGAACATCATGGTCGACGATGAGGACCATATCAAACTCATCGATTTCGGTATCGCTTCGCTCGCCGGCTCCCGCCGCCTGACATTCACGAAGCTCTCGCAGGTCATGGGCACGCCCGAATACATTTCCCCCGAACAGGTCAAAGGCAAGCGTGGAGACGCGCGCAGCGACTTGTACGCTTTGGGCGTGATGCTCTACGAAATGCTGACCGGGACGACTCCGTTTTCGGGCCCCAACGCGTTCGCCATCATGAACGACCGGCTGCTGAATCATCCCCAGCCGCCGCGCGAGGCCGATCCCCAAGTCACTCCCGAGCTCCAGGAAGTCATCTATCGGGCTTTGGAACGCGATCCCAAGAGCCGCTACGCCAGTGCCCGCGAGTTTGCCTGGGACCTCGAACACTTGGACCAGGTCGGAGTCGCCGAGCGCCCCGAGTTGCGCGACTGGAAGCGCCGGCGCGCCTCCTGGCCGCGCACAGTCCTGTTTTATCTGATGCTGGCCCTGATCCCCGTGGTCGTCTTCGGCCTGCTGCTATACGTTGCGCGGCACGGATGACCGCGCGGTGCGCCGGGCCTAATTTAATCCGAGAGCAACTCGAAGTACCGCTCGCGAGACATGCCGGACGTGCGAAGGTTGTTCCTGATGATGAACACCGGCACTGACGGATACTTGGGAATGACCACCGGTCGAATCACCCCGGGCTTGGTGAAAACCATGTGGTCGCCTTCCTCCCGGATGCAGCGGAAACCGTCCGCTTCAAATACACGCGCCAATCGCCCGTAAGAAATCGGGCCGAGTTTAGGCATGTGCCAAGGGCAGAGGCAGGGAGACTCTCTGAGTGCCGACGAACTTGGGACCTTCCAGCCTGCTTCGGCGCTTCAGATAACCGGCTTCCTGCAGGATTTGGTCCAAAGTGCCCATCTTTTCGGCCTCTTCCAGAAAGAGGCGGACGGCTTCCTTGAGATTCTTAAGCGCCCTCTCTTTTGTGCCGCCGCAAGAGGAGACATCCAGTTCGCGGGTGTGGGCCACGTAGGCCCGTCCCTCTCTGAAAATCTGCGTAGTGAACTCAATCTCCATACTTCAATAGTGTATGAATGTGAACAGGAAGTCCACCGCCCCCAAGATCACGCCCGCAACAGCCCGTTCACGTGGCGCATCACTTCGAACGCGTCGGCGACATACAGCACATCGGCTTTCCCGCGTGCCCAGCCGCAGTTGCGATCGGGGTTGATGGCGCGGCGCCGAGAAGCGCAGCACCGTCT
>Ga0326728_10022786_pt1 | contig 11573 bp, 10 predicted proteins | sample MB3enrmetagenome_FD_207602 | JGI IMG/M metagenome (GOLD analysis project Ga0326728, IMG submission 207602) | Lab enriched peat soil microbial communities from McLean, Ithaca, NY, United States - MB31MN | ecosystem: Environmental > Terrestrial > Soil > Wetlands > Peat | place: USA: New York... | reverse complement strand
CTGCCGCTTTCCCGCCCGCAAGCTTGCTTGCGGGAAATCGAACCACCAGAACGAACCTCCGTTAATTCTCCGATTCTTTTGAGCAAGCGCGAGACCCAGCCAGCAAGCTGGCTGGGGCAAAAGCGGCAGCAAGCTGCCGCACTTCAAAGCTTCGCTCAGTATTGGCGGCGTCCCAAGCACCCTCTGCGCGCCAATCACCCGATGCCCCGAATTTTCTTCTCTTGACCTTCCTGTAGATTGCGATATGCTGCCGCTCCTTTGCAGTCCAAGGGCGGGCGATGACAAAATTCCACAATTCTGCTGCGGTGGGGCGAGCTTCCGGCGCCGGTCTTTTCCCCATGGCGAATTCCCGGCGCTGGACGCTGGTCGGTTTGCTGTTTGTTGCCTCCTTCATCAACTACCTCGACCGCGCCACGATCTCCGTCGCCCTGCCGCTCATCTCCGTGGATCTTCATCTTGGCCCGCAAACCAAGGGATTGCTGCTTTCCTCTTTCTTCTGGTCCTACGCCCTCATGCAAATTCCCGTCGGCTGGTGCGCGGACCGATGGAATCTTCGCTGGCTTTACGCCGGCCTGTTTGCCGTCTGGTCGCTGGCTTGCGGACTGACGGGCTTTGCGGGCAGCCTGCTGGTCTTGATTTTGCTGCGCATCCTGCTGGGCATTGGCGAGTCGATCTATCTTCCCGGCGGAACCAAAATTGTGGGCATGCTCTTTCCCTCCTCCGAGCGCGGCTTTCCCTCCGGCCTCTTTGACAGCGGTACGCGCCTGGGTTTGGCGGTGGGGGCTCCCCTCATCGCCGCCCTCATCGTGTTCTGCGGCTGGCGCAACATGTTCGCGCTGGTGGGATTTACGGCCATCATCTGGGTGATTCCCTGGCTTCTGGCCGCCCCCCGGAATCTGCAAGGCGCGCGCCCGGCCGCGGCTCCGGCCGGCTCGGCGCCGCCCTGGCGGAATCGCGTCAACCGCAATCTGCTGGGCATGTGCCTGGGATTTTTCTGCTTTGATTACTACTGGTACCTGTTCGTAACCTGGCTTCCCGATTATCTCGTCACCGTCCGCCACCTGACGCTGGTGCGCGCAGGCTTATATGCGGCGCTCCCCTATTTCATATTCGGCGCGGGTGAGCCCCTGGGCGGATGGATTACTGACCGCTTGATTCGCCGGGGCTGGGATGAGACGCGCACGCGCAAAATCATGCTCGCGGTGGCGTTTCTTTTTGGACTCCTGCTCATCCCCGCCGCCCGCGCCGCCACCCCGCGCGGCGCCCTCGCCTTCCTCGCCGGAGCTTCACTGGTGGGCCTCGCCAGCGGCAACATGTTCGCCATCCTGCAATGCTGCGCGCCACCCGATGAGGTGGCCACCTGGACGGGCTACGAAAATTTTGTTGGGAACATTGGCGGGGTTCTGGCGCCCTTCGTCACCGGGTTCCTGATTGCCCGCACTGGCGCCTACTTTCCAGGCTTCGCGCTTGCGGCCGCCGTCCTGGTGTCCGGCATCTTCGCCTATGGGTTTATTGTGGGAAAACTCAATCCCGCAGGGGAGCAGCCTCCCTCGGGAAGCGAAGCGAACGGTTGAACGCCCAGAACCTAGCTTTGCAGGATCGCCTTCAAAAGATTCCGGTGCACCGTTAATGCCGCGCCGCCATGGTAATCCACTAAGCCCAGCTTTCTGAACTTGTTCATAAAATGACTGACCCGGGAACGGGTGGTGCCGACCATTTGCGCCAATTGTTGCTGATTGATTCTGGGAAAGGGAGATTCGGCTCGACCTTCCTTGCCCAGGCTGGTCAGCAGCAGGAGGATCCGGGCCAGGCGTTTCTCGCTGAAATTGAAGAGTCGGTCGACGAAATCTTCTTCGACTCGACCCAGACGGGACAGCAGGTAAGCGATAAAAAGCTTGGCAAACTCCGGCTCCTGCTGGATGAGGCGAACCAGGGCCTCCTTTTTCACGCAGGTGATGGTGGAAAGTTGAAGGGCCGTGGCGGTCGATTTGCGCAGGGATCCTTTCACCACGCAGCCCTCCCCGAACACGTCGCCGGGCCCCAATATGGCGATGACCGCCTGTTTGCCGCGCGGCGATTCAACCACCAGCTTCACGTTGCCATGCTGGATCTGGAACATCGCATCCGCAGCGTCCCCTTGCGCATAGATGGTCTGCCGGTCATAGTAATCCCGGGTCGTCTTCTGGGCGCCGGCCCTTTTGAGCAAGTTCCGGGAATTGAAAGGGAGCGTATGTCTGCTCATGCTGCATGCCTCCAAAGGTCTGGCCGCGCGCCAACCGCGTCCGTGTGCCTTGCCCGCTGCGTGAGCCGCCCTACGCTGGCTCTGAGCTTTCGATTAAGAAGGGCACACGGGCCTCGCAATAGGTACAGATGGCGGTCTGGTCCACCCGCTTATTCCCCTGCATACTTGTCGCCCTGAAATTACGCAGGCAATCCGTGCAGGTCAGAATGAAATAACCGGCGAAGCCCGGCCGTACCCGTATGGGGGTGGTCACCACTTGCGGAAAATCAGCAAAATCGGGCGTTTTTCGAGCCAGATCGTGGACGGCCTGCAAGAGTTCGGGGATTTTTTGCGCGCCCTTTTCGAACCATCGGTCAGGCCTGATTTCCGCCGGAATTTCATTCGGAATTGAGCCCGAGAGGACGATTACCGGTATGGAAGGGAAGCGTCGGCGTACCACCGACAAAAATTCGAATCCCGACATGCGGGGCATGCTAAGGTCGGTGATAATGACCTTGGGAAGGTCATTCCGGAGTTTCATCAGACCGTCGATTCCGTCCTCAGCTTGTTGGGCATTGAACCCCGCTTGTTCCAGATGCCTGGACAGCAGCCCTCGTACGGATGAATCGTCATCCACCAGCAAAACGCTATTTGCTGAGAGCTCGCGCATGTGTTCTTCACCGGCAGGTCGGCACAGGCGTCCCGACGCTTGACTATTTTGTAACCCGAGAGGGACTCGCCTGTCTGTTCAATATTGCTCAGTTGACTATTATTTTTGCGGAGGCGATTGGGCGGGGGCGGATGCAACCCGTCAGAAATGTTTCCTGGGGATTGGATGGGCCTGGCTGATGATCGTGGACCTCTTCAGGGTCCCCGGGTCTTCAATCCCTACTCATACTCAATCAGCGCCATGGAGAGGGCATTGAAGGGTTCCAGATCGAACTGGATATAGGCGCCGGCGGCGGTAAATTTCAGCGGTTGGCGCTCCGGCAGGTGGGTGACGGCGGTGACTTTCCTGCCCCCGGGCGCCTGCACCCGCACCGTGGCCGACGCCGGAAACGCGGGCAGTTGTTGCTGCATGGTCAGCAGGCCCGCCAGCAGGCGCTTCTTGTCCGCCTGGTGGAACAGGGTCATCTCCACTGACGGGTGGGCATCCACCTCAAATTGGTACGGCCCCGGCAGCGCGCGTTTCAGCAATGCCGCCACCAGGCGCGCGTTCACCGCCTCGCTGCTGCTTTCCATGGGCGCCGCCACCCACAGCGTTCTTCCTTTCCCCAAGGTATTCCAAACGATTCCCGGGTCGGTCCCCGGGGTGAGCGCGGGGGGATTGCTATGGATTGCGCCAAAGCGGCTGCCGATGGGCCTTCCCTGGGCGGGCGGCGCAAAAGGCAGGGTGATGGTGGCGAGCACCGTGGCGTCCGGCAGGGCCATGGCCTGGAGCATGGGGCCGGGGAAGCTCAACTCCTTCTGTGGCCACAGGAGCTTCTGCACCGCCTCGTCCTGGGGCGAGAGGTAGGTCCACGCGGTGCGCCAGGCCTCCGGCGTGGCTTCACCGGCAAAGCTTCCTCCCGCGCCGCCTTGCGTTCCCTGGAGCGCGCCCCCCACCGTCCCCAGATAACGCACTCCGAAAACGTCTTCCAGCAGGAAGCGCGGTCCATCCTTATCAAACCGGTCGAGTGACGACGGCCCGCTCGCGTACAGCGCCCCGCCCGCTTCCACAAATTTGCGGAACTGGCCGGCCTGCGCCGCGGTCATTTCCAGCACACTCGGAAGCAATACGGCCCGGTAATTTTTCAACTGATCCAGGTTGGCGTTGGTGATGACGCCGAAGGGTATGTGGGCCTCGCGTAGGATGCGGGCCAGGCCGATTACGGCGTCGCGGTGCGGGCAATCCTCCTGGTTGCGAATCTGCCCCACGCGAATCTTCTGTTCGAGCGGGTTATAGACCGATTCCTTGTCGAAGTAGATGGCAATATCCGCGAGCAGATCGCCGCCCAGGTAAGGCTCGTAGGGAGCGCGCTCGGCATTCAGTCCCGAGAGGAATTTATAGAGGTCGTGGTTGATGGTGCCATCCACGTTGATGGCGTCGATCATCATGAACGCGGCCGAATGCAGGGGGGCCACCGCCGACTCCTTGCGAATCTCCTCGAAGGGCTTGGTGGTGACGTGATCGCGCAGGTCGCGGGTGCGCGAGGTCATGAACTCCAGAGGGCGGCGCCGGGTGAGGCCGTGATAGGTCTTGCACACCAGCGAGTGCTGCGCCGCGCCGCCGTAAAAATCGCCGCACACGTAGTCCATGGCGTCGCGCAGCTCCAGCGGGGAGGCGAACCTCCAGTTGTGGAGCGCCCCGGCGTAATTCAGGGTCGCGGAAATGGGCCGCGTCTCCTTGATGGTGCGGTATACGGACTGGCCGAAGTCCAGCATCCAGCGCTGGCGGGCCGCCTGAAACTTCCGCCACGTGGGGTCGTCCCAATCGACGATGCGCGGAGGCTCGGCGCCGTCCTCGCGGCGGAAGCGCTCCGTGCAGTGGGCGCAATAGCAGACGTCCGGCCACAGCGGCATGTCCACAAACATGCCCGCAAAATCATAGTTGCCCGTGAGTTCCCGCAGGCAGGCCAGGGTGTGCTCGCGGTAGGGCGAATTGAGGCACGCGAACCCGTAGCGCTGCGGGTGGGAGGGAATGCTGTCATCGTCCGGCAGCAGGCGCCACTCGGGATGGTATTCGTAGGCCCAGTTGTCATAAATCAGGCAGTAGTAGGCCACCGCGTAGAGGCCATTATTCCTGGCGGCCTGCACATACTCACCGAAAAAGTCGCGACCCTTCATGTTGCGATTCATCTGCCCGATCTTGGAGCGCCAATAGCAGAGGCCCGTGCACGAGTTGGCGTAGGGCATTACCGATTGAAAGCCCGCCTCCGCAATCGTCTTCACCAGGTCATTAGCGTCGAATTTGGAGAGCAGCGCGGGATCCCAATCGGGAACGTGCATGTCCACCAGGCTGCGGCGGTAGACCTGATCGGGCCAGCGCGGCGGGTGCGCAGGGACTTCCACCCCGCCACCCTGCGGCGCCCGAGCCTCCAGCAACTTGCCTTGCGGCCCGTGAGCCTCCACCCCCCCACCTAGCGGCGCGCGAGGGTCGATTGGCTGCGCCACGCTTCCCAATGCCCCTAACCCCACCAACTCATTGAATGTCCGCCTATTCATTTCTGGCACCCTTTTCCCGTCAAGAAATTGTGCAGCAAGTGTAGCGCCGACCTTGAGGTCGGCACCGAAACGTGCCACGGGCATCCTGCCCGTGCAGGGGCATGGCCAGGACCTGCCCCGATGTTGTTGATCGGGATGGCCATGGCACATCACGCCCTATCCGTCAAGATGGCGGCGTATTATGACACAACCGAGCCCTTATTTAATTCCCTTGTTGGGGACAGACGTAGCGCCCTGATTCATTGGGGCGGGTGAGGGGTCAGTTCACCGATTTTGGTCGCGGCTCCGCCGCGCAGTGCTACCCCGTCAAGCACCATCCTCAAGCCATGCAGCCCTGCCGACACCGTGGCTATGCACCCGGCTCTCCATGCGCCATTGACTGTAAACGACGACTATGTTAGAACACCGACGGCTTGCTGCCTCAAGATGAACCATCGGTAACGCTCATGCGACCCCTCATGCTGTTTACTCCTATGCCTCCCATTTTATGGACTAAGACCTTTATGAGCAGGACACTCTGCGGTTGGCCGGTTCTTCTATTTTCTGCGCTCGTATGGTTTGCTCTCCCCCAGGGGGCCGTCTTTGGCAACGGAGGATCCGCCGGCAATGCGTTCCGGGGTGGAAATGACAAAGACATGGCATCGCGGATTCCGGGCTCTTCCACATCTATCTGCTATGCCTCGCCCCGCGGGAATGACTTGGCAGATGGACTGATGGTAGGGAGCGCCAAGCACGATGTGATGTCCTGCTATGACGCTATTCCTAGTGGAACTATCCTTCTGTTGGATGGCGGTCCAGGCGTCCCGCTGCGCGCCTGCACGCCGAGAGATCCTGCCGGCTGCGGAATCTGGATCATGGGTCCTGGAGACCCAAATTATGCGCGTCCTCTGGCCGGGTGGAGAAAGGAGAAACCTATCGCTTTCGTCGGGGGCATGAAAACGGATGGAGCGCGCTCTCCTGGTTACCAAACCCATATCGCCGCAGGCGGATCTGATCCGAAGCATCCTGGAATCTGGCTGAGTTCCGCAGATCATATAGCTTTTGAGGATATTTCGATAACCACGTGCCTGCCTGCCGTGGTGGGGACAGACTCCAACGGGAACCCCGCCAACGGGCAAGCGCAGGATAACGTGTTCGATAATGTCGGTCTCTGGGCATCAACCTCCGTGGGCTGCGGGCCGGGGATGTTGATTGGTTCGTCCTCGAGCCGCAACTTCATAAGGCACTCGCAAATTCGGGGGGCGACGTCAGAACATGCCCTCGCGGCATCGATCTCACGCCGTTCAAACATGGTGACATTTACGGCCATGGCCAACCTGCCGTCATCGTGGATGACCGGCATGGTGGTTGGCGTGGTCGGCGTTGCTGATCCCAGCTTCGATGGTGGAGATTTCACCATCACGGTCTCCGGCGCCAGGACGTTCACCTATCCCCAAACCGGGCCGAATGCCACTTCCTCCGGGGGCACAGCAGCAGCAGATGGTAACCAGGCGATCGTGGTGAACCCCCACGGAGCGCAGGGAAACTCCCTCTACGCAGATGATTTGTCCTTGTACGACGGAGCCATAAAGGTATATGCCGGTACCTCGGGCACAACCTTGGATGTGGAGAAGGTGGTGGAAGAGCATGGGTCCGGCCCCGCAGTTTGGATTGCCAGTTGCGACCCTTCCATGAATGTAACCGCCTGGGACATTCGCAACGCCGAGGGGAGCCCAAGCGAACAAATTGCGGAGGTCAGGTCTGATTGCGCAAGAAATCTGCAAGGCCCTGCCAACAGAATGTCTATCCAAAACGCCTCGGTCAAGGCCCCAGCAACGCAGGTGGGGAGCGCGGGCCCGGCGACGAAAACCGCGAGTCCACCCCTAAGTGATCGGCAAGGGAATTCCAAGGGTCGACGGGGAGGACAAATGCGGGCCTTTGCCGTGCAGGTGGGCGCTTTTCGCGACCCTGCCAAGGCCAACCATTTGAAGGCGCAGATAGAAGCGAGCTATGGGCCCGTGGTTATCTTGCCTCCCGGCCAGGGCAACAACACCCTCTACCGCGTTTGGGTGGGGCACGAAAGTTCCGAAGGTGCGGCCCGCGAATTAGGGGAAAAGCTTATCAGCGCGAAGTTGGCGGTGGGAACATTTATTGTCAGAGTGAACTAAAAGGCGGGCTGGCGCAGACCCTAAAGACCGGCTGTCTGCACCAGCCCACCATCAGAAGGCTGCGCGAAGTGCTTGAACGAGTTCCCATCCACCGTTGAGCACCAATAAGGCACTGATCAGCGCTAATATCAGCGCAAACGGCCCAGCGTTCTTCACTGAACCCAGCCCAAGGGCTAATCCCAAAGCTCCAAAAAGCAGGAGATCGCCCTTTCCGGGCTCCTGGCCAAATTGCATTTTCGTGTAAACCCATGACGATTGCCCATAGGCGGTAACCTGGGGAGGATAGGTGTCCGAAAGCCCGAGTAGCGGGCGTTGTCATGTAGCCCACGGCGAGCCAGCCGTGGGAAAGTGCGCCCCCGAAAATGTTCCGCCAGCCCCGCAGGGGCGTCATCAGGTCCCCGCGGGGCCGGATTTCGCCCCTCCGGGGCTCCCAGGATTTTTCCCCCCGCCCGCGTTCCCACGGCTGGCTCGCCGTGGGCTAAACGACGCCGCCACTCCGTGGCTGGGAACGGGCGGTAAACCTTGGGTTAACGGCTATGGGCCGATGGCCTGGGCTGTGCTAGATCGCCCCTTTGGGGGTCAAGAACGGCGGTGGCAGCGCCCCGCCGCCTCGGGGCGGTCCTTCCCCCATCGAAAACAAAAAGCCGCGGACCTTCAAAGCAGGTACGCCTTACGATTGCATGACCAAAGCGGGCCTACCCGAGGTAGTGGGCCCGGTATCCTAAAAATCATGTAATGCTCGAGTGGGGATCAGACGATAGTATAATCGATGCAGCAGCAATTAAAGCTAGGATGCTTGGAAGTCGCTCATTCGATGGCAACCCTACCCATCTCGCGCAAGTCGGAAACGATTGGCCCGGACCCGCTTCCTTTGCGGGCTGGTTCAACTCTGGTACAATCAGGATTGATGCAAGCCACCCACACAAAGACCACTTCAACATTATGTTGCGGAGATTCCAGGGAAATGGACTGGATTCCGGCGGGCTCTGTCCACCTGGTTCTTACGTCTCCTCCCTATTGGACACTTAAAGAATACCCCCACCACAAAAGCCAGCTTGGGCTCATAGAAGATTATGATGCTTTTCACGACGAACTCGACAAAGTCTGGAAGCATGCTTATCGGGTTCTGGTCCCCGGAGGTCGCCTCGTATGCGTAGTGGGAGATGTTTGCCTGTCCCGTCGTCGCCACGGCAAGCACTCCGTAATGCCCCTGCACGCGGACATTGTCGTTAGGGCACGGAAGATCGGCTTCGACAACCTCAGCCCGATTTTCTGGTACAAAATCTCAAATGCGAACTACGAGGTTGAGAACGGTTCCAGCTTCCTCGGGAAGCCCTACGAGCCAAACGCCATTATCAAGAATGACGTGGAATTTATCCTGATGCTTCGAAGGCCCGGGGGTTATCGCCAGCCGACCGACGAACAACGCGAAGCCTCCAAGTTGACCAAGGAAGAATACCAGCAATGGTTTCAACAGGTCTGGAACGGCCTGATGGGAGAATCTACGAAGCATCACCCCGCGCCTTATCCTGAGGAGTTAGCTCACCGTCTGGTGAGGATGTTTTCCTTTGTGGGCGATACGGTCCTTGACCCCTTTATGGGCACGGGAACCACATTGTTAGCCGCTGCCAAATGCGGTCGGAACAGTATTGGAGTTGAGATCGACCATTCCTACGTGAAAATGGCCAAAGCAAGGCTGGAGAAAGAACTGAGTACGCTTTTCGATCAGGATGGGCCTTCCATCATCGTCTAGCCGTATTGACTTCGGAGTTTTTCTTGGGTGCCAGGACCTCAGACTCAATTGCGGTTCGGATCGCCGGACACGAGGCAACTAGGTCGGCGACTACGAAGTCCGATAGGGCGTTGGAGTTTTGTTGGGCTCTTGGGTTAAAGCCGATATTCTGGTTCATCCACCGGACATAGGATTCGGGGGCTCTCATAGTCCGCGCATATTATCACGTGGTTGCTCAGGGGGGTAGCAGTGAGTTGGACGCCGGTGAGCCCTGTTGGGGCTCAAAAACGGCGGTGGCGCCGCCCCAATGCCTCGGGCGGTCGTTCCCCCATCGACAACCAAAAGCCCCGGACCTGCAAAACAGGGACGCGAAAAAATGTAGCGCAAGGCCCGCCCTGCGCTACGCCCGCGTGCCCCAACGGGGTGACCTAACGCAGCCCAGGGCAACGCCCTGGGAACCCGGCAAAAAACCACCCCGCCAGCCCGCGCAGCGGGCGTTTTCATGTAGCCCACGGCGAGCCAGCCGTGGGAAAGAGCGCCCCCCAATAAAGTATTCCGCCAGCCCCGCAGGGGCGTCATCAGGTCTCCTCGGGGCCGGATTTCGCCCCTCCGGGGCTCCCAGGATTTTTCCCCCGCTGCCCGCGTTCCCACGGCTGGCTCGCCGTGGGCTAAATGACGCCGCCACTCCGTGGCTTGGAACGGGCGGTCAACCTTAGGTTAACGCGTATGGGCCGACGGCCTGGGCTGTGCTGGATCGCCCCCTTGGGGCTCAAAAACGGCGGTGGCAGCGCCCCAATGTTCAAGACCAAAGGAGGCCCGCGAGCACTCACCGTTTTCACCTGCCAGGGAGTTCATTTTACAATTTCAGAAGGTCTTTGAGCTTTGCTGCCACGGCACTCCAGGTATGGTTATCTACGACGCCGAGAGAGCGCGCCAAGCTGGAACAATGGATGGTGGCGAGCTTGTGCAGGCGAAGCGCTGATGAGATTTTGAGGTTTGTTGAGCGGAATTCCGGCATTGATGGATCGAGGAGGAGGTCGGAGGGCAGAAGGCGGGTGGGAATGACCGAGGAAATGTAAGCGACCAGTATTTCCGGAACGGGTCCCAACGGGTCAGTCAACAATAAGACGGGGCGAACCTTCATGCCCGGCGCATCCCCGAAGGGGAACTTGGCGAGGTAGATTTCACCGGGGCGCATCGATCGGTTGTCCGTCGTTCAGGGTGTAAATGTCTTGCGCGGGGTCATTCAACTCCGCTGACCATTCGGATGACACTCCGGCTTCCCAAGCCGCGCCGCCTTCGTCTTCCTCCGCGATCAAAACGATGACCCGCACCGTACCCGCCGGCAAGCTGGGGGGAACGTCGGCATGGAGCCGATGCTGGTCGTCAATCTCCCCCTGAAATTCGAAAGCCTTCATGATCGGCATAAGCCGAGTATACGGCACCACCCGGCGTTGAAGCAACTTGCAACTGGATGACTGACCGCAGCGGTTTAGAGTTGACAGTCGACAGTTAACAGTCAAACGGTCTTGATTCTCATTGTCAACTGTAACCTAATGGACGCTGAACTCTTCGCTTGAATTCCGGCTGATGAATAGAGATCGGGGCGCTGCGCCTGAAGTGATTTTCAGGGGCGTGCATAGGGGTGCGCGACATCCAATCCCGGCACAACCTGAAAATGCTTGAAATTGAAAGTGTACAAGCGGGCGTTCCGGGCGAGGGCGGTTGCGGCGATTAGACAGTCAGGAATGTTCAGGCCCGAACTCAACCGGTGAGTCAACAGCAATTGGTAAGCTGCGGCGAACTCGGAGGGTTCTGGCCAAACCACTTCCAAGGTTGCCAAGAAACGCTTAATATGTTCCAGATCGGCGCGATCATGGCAACCCATGACCAGTTCCATAGCGGCCACCGCCGGGACGGCAAACGTTTGCGTGGCGATTTGCTTAAGCCACCCTTGGGCGGGAATTGTTCCGCGCAGACAATCGACGAGAACGTCCGTATCAAGAAGGTTCATGGGAGGGATTACTCCAACCTTCCGACCGGAGTTTGCGGGCGAACTCGCCGCTATCCTCAATGTCGGTGCGATCCCGCCACATCCCTAAGAATTCGGATTTCAGCAGGTCGTCAAAAGTGGAGGAAGTCGATGACCCGGCGGATGAGACCGTAATTACAATCGCGGCCGACCCCGTGGGTACGTCAGCAGGCAATTTGATGCGCAGTTCCCGGCTGGCCGGTATGTCGGCATTAAGTGTGACCGTTCTTACCATCC
>Ga0326728_10022785_pt1 | contig 11573 bp, 12 predicted proteins | sample MB3enrmetagenome_FD_207602 | JGI IMG/M metagenome (GOLD analysis project Ga0326728, IMG submission 207602) | Lab enriched peat soil microbial communities from McLean, Ithaca, NY, United States - MB31MN | ecosystem: Environmental > Terrestrial > Soil > Wetlands > Peat | place: USA: New York... | reverse complement strand
CGAATCCCGGCATGGGCACGGACGCCCCCGGCAACTCGCCCAGCACGCTGGCCCACCGGCACTCCCGGTGGCTCTTCCCAGCCACGTACCACACTTCTTCCAGGTCTGCCGCCGTCCGCACATAGTCCACGTGCCAGCGGACCGTTTTCTCGCTCCGTAAATGCCTTCCCACACGGGCGGCCAAGCCGCCCGGTCCCAAGGCGCTACCGACGTACACGTAGTGCCCCGGCCGTGCCTCAAGTACGCCCAGCCTGCCCACGACAATTTCTGCGCGCGCAGAAAATCTCAGCACCAAGGCATACGTGCCCGGCACCGGCGGCGGGCTGATTCTCGGCTCGTCATTTCGTTCTTTTCCAATCATTCCACCATCCTACCAGGAGGTATTCTCCATGCAACTTGCGCAACGTCTGGCCGAGTACATTTCGGCCTGCTTCACGGGCCTGTGGATCGAAAGCCACGAGCATGAGGACGCCCTCCGCGAAATCGCCCAGCTCTGCCGCGAACAGAACTGGCGGCTGGCGACGTGGGACATCGAGCAGGGATTGCAGATTCCGGGCCAGAACAACAGCCAAATGGCCGCCGCCGGGGGCAGCGATCCGCTGGCCGCAATTCGGTCGATCAACGCATTGGCCAGCGCCGACAGTTCGGCGGTGTTGGTTCTGACCAACTTCCAGAAATTCCGAACAAGAGGGATAAAGCCGGATCGACCGGACGGACGAGGATCGTCCCGCCTTTGCAGAGGTGCCGCCGCTTCTTCCCCTCTTGAACGTGATCGAATTGCAACTCGATCTTGGAGACGAGCGGAGAGATCAAGTCCCGGACCGCCGCCGGCTCGGCGTCCGCAAACGCCTCCCGCATATCCCGGAGGACCCGTGCCGCCTCCTCGACCTTTCGGTCGTCCTCGACGACGGAGCACGTCTCCGGCTGTCCTGCTGCGTTTAACTGGTCCTTGAGCCGGTCCAGCTCCTCCCGGAGCTTCTCGATCTTGGCGGAGAGCGTGCCGACGAGCTTCTCCGGGACGAGGACGAGCCGGTCGAGGCCCTGGTCGATCTGCCGGTCGAGCTTGTCGATCTGCTTACGGAGACGACCGCCGTCGTCGGCAGGAACGCCCCGCCGGCGTGCTGCCAACCGCTTGCGATATGCGTCGAGGAGCCGGCTGATCGCCGTCTCGGAGAGGACCTCCGCTTGCAGCTTGCGGGTAACAACGTCGAGGAGCTTGTCCTCACTCATACTGTTGCAATGGCAAGCCGCCGGCCCGTGAGAATGGTAGGTACGGCAAATGTAGGTGAAATACTTCTTGTACTTGCTGCCGTCCATTGCCGGAGCCCCGCCCATACGACCGCCACAGTCTCCGCAACGTAGCAAGCCGCTGAAAATGTACTGGTGCCCCGTCCGGTGTGCCGTCCGCTTCCGTTGCCCTGCCAACTTGCGTTGTACCCGATCAAAGAGCCGGCGGGGGACAATTGCCTTATGGTGATCCTCGACGACGATCGGCTCGACCTCTTCTACCCCTTCCCCTTTGCGTCGAGTGACGATCTCCCCGTCCTTGATTGCATGGTACTTGCCGGCTCGGTACTTGAGCCGCACAAAGTCCCCGGCATATTTCCTATTCGTGAGTGTGCCCCTGAGGGTGGTGATAGACCACTTGTTACCCCGTGCCGTGCGGAGCCCCTCCCGGTTGAGGAGATCGACGACGGAGCGGAGGCTTGCGGAGGCTTTGTCGTACTCCTGAAAGGCATGGAGGACGACCGCCGCCTTGTCCCGCTCGACGAGGACCTTGCCGTCCTTGTGCTTGTAACCGCCAGGAGCCCGGCCGCCGGTCCCGCCTCGACCGTCCTTTGCCGCCGCCAGTTGTCCCCGTGCCACGTTGCGGGAGAGTTGCCGGAGGTAGTCATGCCGCATTTCCTGCCCGATCAAACTGAGGAGCCTACCTCCTAGGCTTTCCCAATCGACCCGCCCCGTCGGCGTCTCAAGGACGACCCCGCTGTCCCGAATCGGCTTGAGCCAGTATCCGTACTCAAGAGGATCGTTGCGGGAGAACCGGTCCTCATGCCATACGAGGACGATCGAGAAGTCCGGACCGTTCTCACAGTCCTCCCGGAGCCGCAAGAACCCGGTCCGCCGCTCGGTATCGTCTCCGCTGATCGCCGGATCGACGTACTCCCGGCGGATCGTGTATCCCTTCCGCAGAGCCAGCTTGAGCAACTCGTCCCGCTGAGCGTCGATCGACTTGTCCTGCTTTGCGGAACTCATGCGGAGGTAGAGAACCGCCGCATTCTCGGGTAGAATGCCGTGAGCCATGATGCGAACCTCCTGCTAGGTTTGCGTTGTGGTGAGGAGCCGGCTCGGGATCGCAAGTCCCCGCCGGCTCCGCCATTATATCGGCAACCGGCAGGGTGTGCAATGAGAACCGACCTTAGTCGTCCTCCGCCGCCAGGAACCGCTCCTCCTCCCCGTCGAGCAAGTAGCCGTGCCGCCGGAGGTACTCGATCTCCAACTCCTGCATTGGCGGAATCGTGCGGGTGTGCAATATTCCGTGCTTTTCCCATGCCTCACGATAGGGAAGGATCGCCTCGCCGTCGGTCGTCAATCGCCGCTCCCCGTGCTTGGGAACCGCCTCAAACTTCCACCATGCGAAAGGTCGAGTGCCTGGGTGAGCGTCGAGCCACTCCGCCAGGAGCCGCTCCCGGTGTAGCTCCCATGCCCGGAGCATGAGATCGTCGTCGTCGAACGTTGAACCCGGAAAAGGAAAGAGCGGTTTCCCGTGGAGTAGTTCGTATTCCAGGGAGAGGTTTAGCTCGTCGATCTGCTGCCGCCGGAGCTTGGTCCGGTAGTGCCGGTTTGTTGGCATAACGCCTCCTCGATCCAAGGTTTCTCGCATTGCTCGTAAACCGCCGCTCGCAAGTCCGGGTTATTCTTCCATGCCTCGATCATTGCCGGCACGTTGAGACAATGAGGGTCCTTTACCGAGACGCCTGAGAGACAGAAGTCCTGAGCCTCCCAACGAAGTCCCCACCAACCAAAATACCAGCCGTGCCGCAAGAGCGAGACATGCGTGTCCGTAAACCGCCGCCGGTCCCGCCGCCGATAACGCCTGTTTGTTGGCATGTTTTCTTTATCTCCCCGGAGGTCTCCCCGGTCGATCGTTCAAGGGTTCAAGGTCGAGGTGTAGCTGCTTGAATGCTGCCAGCATTGCGGCCCGGCAGTCCCGCTCGACGAGGACCGCCGGGTTTGTTTTCAGTTGTCCCCACCGATCCGGAGCGACGACCCCATGCTCCTTAATGAGAGCTTGTGCCTCGACCATACGGTCGAAAGCCTCTAGTCCGGATTGCAGAATCAGGAAACCGGCGTCGTCGAGGACCCACTCCTCGACGATCTTTTTCCACCACTCTTTAGCCTTACGGGAGAGGTGAGCCGGAGCCTTTGACTTTTTCATAGCCGATCCTTAGTTAAATGTGCGTTGCGGGGTCTAGCGGTCGTGGCCGCCCATGCGAGACCCTTTTACCCCCCCCTACCGGCGGAGGTGCCTGCCGCCGGAGCCGTGCTGCCTGCTCCCGGAGCCGCTCGGAGACGACCGCCGGCTCGCACCGCTGACAATGCCACTTGCCGCCAAAGTCCTGCCAGAGCATGAGGGAGCCGCATTGGTGGCAGGGAGCCGGAGGATCGACCGCCTCGTCCCAGCCGCCGGCGTCCTGGTCCTCGTCGAGGTGCTGAGCGAGAGCATGACCGCCGTGCTCATGATCGTGCTCATGATCGCCGTGCTGAGCGTGCTCGTCATGCTGATCCTCGACGACCGGCTCGTCCGCCGCCAGGAGCCGGACGACCTCCGCCTTGTGCTCCGCCAGGAGCGACCGCTCCGCCGGCGTCAACAGTCCCTTGGGGACCCGGAGCCGGAGGTCCCCGCCGACGACCTCGATCGTCCCGCCGGCGTGCCTGATCTTGTCGAGGACCTCGATCATAAGGTCAACTCCTCCCACTCCCCATTCCCCTGGTCCTCGACGACCGGCTCCTCGACCTGCTGGTCCCCGCCGCTGAACCCCGCAAACTCCGACCACCCCTGCGAACCTTGCGAACTTTGCGAACTAATTCCCCCTTGCGGGTTGTAGGTTCGCTGGGCGTCGAGGGTTTGTTCGCATAGTTCGCATAGTTCGCAAGGGAACCACCGCTCGGTAGGTCGTCCGCTGCCGATCTGGGAAACGATCTCGGGGCGTGCCTTGCCGGCGTCCCGGAGCTTCGCCAGGATACCGACGAGCGTTGCCGCCCGGACGTGGTTCCCCAGCGTCCGATGGATCTCCCGCCGGCCCGCCCCTGGTTGCCGACGAATAGCGTCGAGGACCTTCTGCTCTAAGGGATCTCCGCCACGGCCGAAGATGATCGCCGCCGACCGTCGGCAGTACCACCATACCGCCAGAGCCGCCCGGAGGTGCTCCTGCCGGATCGTGCTGCTGCCGTCGAGGAGAGCGTAAATCATGCTGAGCCGGAGGACCTGTGCCTCCGCCCGGCTTATGACCGCCGCCAGGAGCCCGCCTGCGTCGTCGTCCGCCAGCTTGGCGTATGCCTGCCGCCAGAGGGCCGCCGCCGTCTCGTCCCGTTGCATGCGCCCGTCGGATCGAGCCCGCTCGACCGCCAGGGCCAACCGATCGGCATAGGGTGAGAGATCGAGGTCCCGGCCGCCGTCCGGCAGGAGCTTGGACCTCCGGACCGCAACCCATAGGAACCTGTTGGCGAACCCGTTGAACCCGTCAACCTCCGCCAGAGCCCGGCGTAGCTCCTCGACGGTGATATGCCCGATGATCGAGATATGGGCGTCCGTCGCCTTTGCCGGTGAGTTTTTCGCCAGTGTGCGGAGGGTGCCGCTGTCCCATGCGGAGCGGAGAGTAGGGGAGAGCGTATTCGTTTCCCGCCGGCATACCCGGAGGACCGCTGCGAACTCCGGCTCGACGACGAGGAGCCGCTTGTCCTCGACCCCCTCGTCGAGCAACTCCTCCTCGCCTTTTTTGTTCTTCCCCCACCGCTCGTCCCGGACATTCCAGACGAGCCCCTCGCCGGAGACGAGCCCGGTCTTGACGTTGTCGAGGTTCCACTTGTCGTCAACGGAGCGGAGTAGCTGCCGGACCCGTCCCTCGCTCGTCCCTTTGCGTCCCCGTGCCGTGCTGCCGACGAGGACGGCGAAAAGGTTCGCATGGTGAGAGGTTCCCTCAACGACGAAATATGGTTGCCTGCCGACGAGGTTCCCCGCCATGACGAGGAGTTGAGCCAAGATCGCCACGGGATCGGCCTCCGTCTCCGGTTCGATTGACCGGACGATCCGCCCGGCAATGCCCTGGTAAGCGTCCTGGTCGAGGACGGGCCACTCCTCCGGCTCCGGTAGCTCCTGGGTGTCAACGTCCTCGACGACCGCCTCCGTGCTGCTGGGGCCCCACAACGGAGCCGCCTCGACGAGCCGGAGCAACTCCTCCGCCGTGCCGCCGGCGTCGAGCCAGTCCGATATGTCCTTGCCGGCTCCTGGTAGCTCGACGACCTTGATCTCCGCCGCAATGCCTTGGAGGCAGGAGAGAACGTGTTGAACGTGCTTGCGGCCCGGCTGATCCTTGTCCGGCAGAATGGCAACCCGACGACCCCGGAGGTACTGGTTATAGTCCGGGAGCCACTTCCCGGCTCCGCCGCTGTTGCACGTTGCGACGAGGCCCCGCCGGACGAGGTTGTCAACGTCCTTTTCTCCCTCGACGATAAAGACGATCGCCGCGAGGACCGCCGCCAGTAACTCCGGGAGCATGTAGAGGACCCGCCGGACGCCTTTAAGCGACCACTCCCAGCCGCCGCCAGGTTTCGGCTTGCGTTGCCGGAAGTCCTTGGGGATCATGCGGACGACCTGATAGAGGAGATCGCCTTGCTCGTCCCGGTAGTCGTAGGTGGTGTCGATCGTCGGCTTGCCGTTGCCGGCGTGCCTGCCGTCGCCGTCCGGCATGAGGTCCCGCATGGTGAGCCCCAGCTTGCCGACGATCGCCTCCGTGCTACAACCGGCGTGACAATGGACGAGGACCCGGCCGTCGTCGCCGGTCCCGATCGAGAGACTTGATCGCTGGTCCTCATGCGCTGGGCAACGTGCTGTCCAGCCGTCGCCGCTTTTCCGGACGCCTGCCAGGTGAGAGAGAATGCCTTGAACTTCCATATCCTGCCCTTGATCTGTGCGGAGCTATCCTGCCGGCTCCGCCGTGCTGTTGCTGTCTGCCGCTGCTTTGCGTGCTGAGAGCCGCCGCTCGACGAGCCGGTCGAGAGCGTCGAGGAGCCGATCGAGGTCGAGGAGATCGGCGTCCGGATCGACGACGAGATCGAAACGGTCGAGGAGAGCGGTCCCGGAGCCTACCTCTTGCATGGTTTCGGCTCCGGGAGCATGTTGGCGAACCGAATCTCGACCCCCATTTCTCGGAGCCGCTGCTGAGCTTCCGCCGCAAGTGGTAGGTCCGAATTGCGGACCGCTCGGAGCAGGAGAATCAGCCAGTAATCCGGCGTCGTCTCGACCTCGATCGTTGCAACCATGAGAAAACCCCCATAGGTCCCTTTAACCTACGGGGGTTTGTTGACTTCAGAGCCGCCGGATCGGCGTAAGTGCGTTTCGAGTATAGAGAAGTGCGAACGAGGTAGTTGACTTTTCTTGTCAACAGTCAACAGTCAACTTTCGGATCGGTAGTGGTGGGGTGAGCTTGGCCGGATCGAGCGTCATACTCCGCCCGCTGCTGCGCCGGCAGTCGAGCCATAGCCCGCCGTGCCATGGCGGCATTCTGTTGGTAGTCCTTGTTTTTCGTCAGATACGATCGGTCGCAATGCGCCCGCCTTGCTATCTCGGCGTCGTCCAACTCCGGGTTTCGGACGACAAGGGTGATCGCCACGTCGATCTTGCGTGTCTTGGTTTTCTTCGTGCCTCGTTTCACCTTGCCGGCCTGGTCCTCGACCGCCGGAGCCGCCTCCGGCTTGGTAGCCTGAGAGTTTACGAGGTTTATCAGAGCGTTGAACGTCTCGCAATGAGCGTCAAAGCAAGTGAGGTCCTCGACCCTGCCGGACCGCTCCGCCGTCGCCATTGCCTGAGAGCAAAGGTCCCGGTGTGCCCTGTATGCTGCCTCAAGTTTCGGCAGGAGGTACGATCCCAACCCGCTCCCGATCGCCTCCGCCGTCGCCTCCTGATACGCCTTGTCTAACTCGCCGTACCCGACTTGAGGGTCTATCGTGCGGAGGAGTTGCTCCGTCCGCCCGATCGGAGAATAAGAGACCTCCCCTTCCCGGAGTCCCGACCCGTCCCGGAATGCCTTGAGGTTGGTTTGGAGGTCGTGGTCGCGCTTGTCGTCGGCAACAGCTTGCCGGAGCAAGTCCCGCTCCCAGAGCGACCGATCGACGAACCGGAATAGACACGGAAACATGGCGCGTTTTCCGGTCGAGAGTGCCTCCGCCGCCTGCAATGCCGCCGCCTCGATCCTCCGTAATTCCTTCTCCGCCGCCTCCCAGTTGAACTCCCGCTCCGTATGCCACTTGGCACACTGAGAAACGAGCCGGAGGTCCTCGTAAACTTTCGGCAACCGTTTGGCGACGAGGTCCGCCAGTTGCCAGAGGTGACGAGCGTACTGATCGCAAACCTTGTCCCATTCCGTGTAGGCTTTATGAGCCACGTCCTCAAGGGGGTTAACCCCGGCGTTGCGTGCAAAGTCGATATTCTGCCGCTCCCGGTCCCGTTTCCTTGCCGTGCTGGAATAGCTGACATAGAGAAGCCGTGCGAGATCGGAGACCTCGATAAAGTCGTGAGAGTCCATGAGAGCCTGCCCTTTCAAGAGGTCCCCGCCGGAGGAGCGGAAAAGGCAGGAGACCGCCTCCTCCGACGAGGACCGGATCGAGGGAGCTACCCTCGACCGCCGCATTATACCGCTGTCATGGCCGTTGAACCGCTGCCTTTCCGCTTGAGGTCTGCCGGCTCCGCCATTCGATTCCCGCTGTTTCAACTGTGTGCCGCTAACGCTCGTGTCTCTCCATAGATTGCCTGCCGACAGCGATCCAGTCTTTGTGAAACGCGGTTCCGTCCCAAACGACCTCCGCGCTAAAGGGCCGGCTCGTGAGACCCTTGCCGAAGCCAAGGCCGCGAAGTTGGTACGCCACATTTCCGGTGACGCGCCACGAATGATCTTTTGGCGCTTGGCAACAATAGGCGTCGCATGAACCAAATTCCACTTCCGATTCGTGCAAATCGTCCGCAATAAACTTCTGCGCCGCCTGGATTGCCTTGGATGCGTCTGGCTTGGATGCGTCTGGCTTGGGTGTCTTTTCGCATCCCGATCCGCAAAGAAGTAACAGTCCAATAGCCACAATTCCGATTTTCATCTTACCCTCCGCATTCTTTCGGGTTTTCTTCCCCAGCCTGATCCCCGCCTCTGCCGGTGGACCGGAGCCAGGGGAGCGCCCCCCGGCCCGTGCATTATACCCCCTGTGCCGCATAGGCGGAGGAGCCTGCCCTCCGCTTGAGGTCCTTTGCCGTAAACCGGATCGTCAATCCTCCCTCATGTTCGGAACTGCCACCGCTTCCTGTCGAGCCCCGAGATCGTCCAGGCTCTCGCCCGGCAGATCACGCTCGGCAAGCAGAACCGGACGTTCCTGATCGTCCTCAGCCCTGTCGTTTCCATCCCCGTCGAGCTGGAGAAGCTCTTCGCCGTCGTCGAACATGACCTTCCCAGCCGCCAGCAGATCGAGGAGATCGCACGGGGCGTGGCGACGGAACCGGGGGAATTGCCGGATGGCGTGGAACTGAACCGCGCGCTGGACGCTGCCGCTGGGTTGACCCGCTACGAGGCCGAGAATGCCTTTTCGCTCTCGCTTATCCGGCATCAACGGATCGAACCGGAGTCGATCTGGGAATTGAAGGCCGGAATGCTGAAGAAGAGCGGCCTGCTGACCTTGTACCGTGGCGGCGAGCGGTTCGCCGACCTGGGCGGCCTGGAACCCCTGAAAGCGTTTTGCTTGCGGGCGATGAGGAATCAGGGGCACCGCGATCCGCTGCGGCGGCCCAAGGGAGTTTTGTTGTTGAGTCCGCCTGGTTGCGGCAAGTCACAGTTCTGCAAGGCCCTTGGAAACGAAACGGGAAGGCCCACGCTCGTGCTCGACGTGGGCGGACTGCTCGGCAGTCTCGTCGGTCAGAGCGAGGCCAACATCCGGCAGGCGCTACGGATCGCCGACGCGATGGCCCCGTGTGTGCTGTTCGTCGATGAGCTGGAAAAGGCCCTCAGCGGCGTAGCCAGCTCGGGCCAGACCGACTCGGGGGTATCGGCCAGGCTCTTCGGTACCCTGCTGACGTGGATGTCGGACCACGAATCGGACGTGTTCGTAGTGGCCACGTCGAACGACATCAGCAAGCTGCCGCCCGAGCTGTCCCGCGCCGAGCGCTTCGACGGGGTGTGGTTCCTCGACCTGCCCAGCGCCCAGCAGCGGCGGGCCATCTGGGGCATCTATCTGGAGATGTTTGGGCTCGACCCGCACCAGCCCAGGCCGGTGGACGCCGACTTCACCGGCGCGGAAATCCGCGCTTGCTGCCGGTTGTCGGCCCTGCTTGATGTGCCTCTGGTCGAGGCCGCCAGGAACGTCGTGCCCGTGGCAAGGACTGCCGCCGAAAGCGTCGAGCGGCTGCGGGCCTGGGCATCGGGGCGGTGCCTGAGCGCCGATGGGACTGGCGGCATCTACCAGCGTAACGGCTCGACGGAATCCTCCAAGCCGGGCCGCAAGGTCCGGCGGGCCCGTCGAACAACTGAAACTCCGACAAGGATCTCCGCAGCAGGCATCGTCGCTTGATGCCTTGCTCGACACGCGGGTTTATAATGAACCCGCCCGCAGCCATTGTCGTTATCCGCAAACCCGTTTCCAAGGACAACAAAATGCCCGATCTCAAAGATGGCGAAACTGCCGAGGTGCAGGGCTCGGCCCGAACGCCGTACATCTTGAAGAACGTCGGCGGGGTCTACTCCTGCTCCTGTCCGGCATGGAGAAACCAATCGGTGCCAATCGAACGCCGAACCTGCAAACACCTCCGAAGTTACCGGGGCGAACAGGTGGAGCGGGACCGCGTGGGCTCGTTGGCTCCCGCCGCGCCGACGACTGCGGCAACCGCCGACGCCGACACGGCGCCCAAGTTGCTTCTGGCCAATTCCTGGGAGAACGATACGGACCTGACCGGATGGTGGGTGTCGGAGAAGCTCGATGGCGTGCGGGCCTGGTGGGATGGCCAGCAGTTCCTTTCGCGGCTGGGGAACGTCTACCATGCTCCCGACTGGTTCATGGCTGGCTTGCCCGCCGTGCCGCTCGACGGCGAGCTGTGGCTCGACCGCAAGGCGTTCCAGCGTACCGTGAGCATCGTTCGCCGCCAGGACAAGAGTGAGCACTGGCGGCAGATTAAGTACGTCATGTTCGACGCTCCCGGCATCCGAGGGCCATTCGAGGAACACCAAAAGGCCCTGGCTGAGCTCATCCGTCAGCACCACCCGCAGTATGCCACCGTTCTCGATCAGGCACGCTGCACCGGCATCGAAGCCCTGAAGGTCGAGCTTGCCCGAGTCGAAGCGCTTGGCGGCGAGGGGCTCATGCTCCGGCAACCAGGATCGCAATACGAGGCCGGGCGCTCATCCACTCTTCTCAAAGTCAAGTCGTTCCATGATGCTGAGGGCCGGGTGGTCGAGCGTCTCCCTGGCAGAGGCCGCCATGCCGGGCGGCTGGGTGCCGTCGTCGTGGAATTGCCTGATGGCAAGACCTTCGCGGTCGGCACAGGCTTCTCCGACGCCCAGCGTCAGAATCCGCCCGCCATCGGCAGCACGATCACTTACCGCTACCAGGAATTGACGGAGCGTGGTGTGCCCCGCTTTCCGTCGTTCGTCCGCGTGCGGGCGGACGTGGCGCAGCCCACAGCGGTCGCGCCGAATCCCCCGCGTTCCAAACCAGTCCAGCCGAAATCCAAACGGAGTGTGAAGGCCATGAAACGCTATTTCGAGTTCGTCGAAGGCAGCTCTTCCAAGTTCTGGGAAATCGCGCAGAACGGCACCGACGTCACCGTCCGCTTCGGGCGGATTGGCACCAACGGCCAGACGCAGACCAAGACACTGGCCGACGCCGAGGCGGCGACCAAGCACGCGGAGAAGCTCATCAGGGAGAAGACGGCCAAGGGTTACAAGGAGTCAGCCCCGAGCTGACCGAGAATCTCCTGTCGTATTTGCCGGGGACTGGCGTGCCGTCGCAAGATTGGTACGCCGGTCCCTGTGTTTTGCCTTCTGAGAATCGGGCCGGATGCTACAAGGCCCGCCGTGCCTCTGGCCGAAGCGCGGCTTGCCCCCGGCTGAGGGCCTCATCCAAGGCGGCCAGCAGGTGGTCTTTGTCGCGCGACAGCGTTCCCGCCAGCGGCAGATAGTTCGACGCATGATTTGTGCGGAAGATGCAGCGGGAAAGACCATCCGTGTTCGCGATTACCTGACGCAGCTCGCCGAGCAACTCCAGCGGTTCCGGCAACTGGAAAACGCCGGACTGCCACTGCTGGTACAGTTCCGTGCCCGGAATGA
>Ga0326728_10022783_pt1 | contig 11573 bp, 15 predicted proteins | sample MB3enrmetagenome_FD_207602 | JGI IMG/M metagenome (GOLD analysis project Ga0326728, IMG submission 207602) | Lab enriched peat soil microbial communities from McLean, Ithaca, NY, United States - MB31MN | ecosystem: Environmental > Terrestrial > Soil > Wetlands > Peat | place: USA: New York... | reverse complement strand
AGTTCAATCTGCGGTCGGATACGGACGGTGTCGAGCCATTGTTCCCGCACAATCCTGCCGCAATCGTTTTCACGCATTTGGTCACCCACCACTTGACCGAAAATGCATAGCTTGCCGAACGCGCAGATCGTGACAAAATACGCTCCGGGCAGAGAATAGTCATAATGAATTAGGCGGATCGAACGGCGATGATGGATTTTCGCGTCGTATTTCATCGGCGGGACCGAATGGCGTTCGGGCGTCCGCAGGGCCGAGCAGCGTTCGGCCGGTCGTAGGGCCGAACAGCGTTCGGCCTGGGCCGAAGGCTCTTCGGCCCTACGTTAGTCGCGCTCGCGATTCCAGATCATCCTTGAGGATATTCAGCAAATCACTTGGGAGGCCACGGGCGCGGTGGCTTTCGCTGTATTCTTCCACCTTGGCCACCATGCGCCGCAGGGTTTCAGCGCTAATACCCTTTTCCGCGGCGACTTTGTCTTCCATTTCGCGTAAGCGGCTTAGTTCGCTCAAGTCGGCGTTCATGATGACACCTTTCTGCCGGTTGACGATTCGCGCCACGCCGCGCCCGTCGTCGGGGTCGCGGGCGGCTTTCCACATTTGCTGGATGAGTAGGAGTTCCTCGGGGCTGATGAGCGCTAATTGAACCTCTTCCTGTAAGGCAAGCAATTTGGTCAGGAGTTCGCGACGGGCGGAGATCAAGAGTGGCCCCGGTCCCTGATTACCGTTCATGCGGCGGGTGTCGCGCTTGCCGTTGGCGGGATCGCGGAAAAATAGCAATTTCTCCCGAAATTCGATCAGTTTCTCCATGCGCTCGTCGCCGCTGGCGAGCAGTCCTTCGCTGGCCTTGTCGCGATCGACCACCGTGCACGTCCAACAGCCGAAGCGGCTATTGCCACAACTGGGGGTGCTGGTGTCGATTTGGATGGGGCACTCACCGTTGCTGGCGCTGGCGTAAAGCTTGTAGAGGGGGCGATTGTCTCCTCCCCAGGGGTTGGGATTTTGAAGTAGGTAGGCCCAAACGTCTTCGGTGGACAGGAATTCAATGGGGTTCGACACCCACACGCGCGGCAGGTCAGGATGCCGATTCAAGCCGTTGCGAGACTGGCGGGCCGCCATGGTTTGGGCGCGAGTGGAGCTTTCGGCGCGGCGGGCGCCCAAGTGCAGGATCGCCTCTCCCCAATGGCCCACGCGCTGCTTTACAAAGTCGTTAACCGGATCAATCTTCATCCGCTGCGTGCACCAGCGGAAGGTGCGATTGGGCGGCGGATAGCCCCGGCCAATGATATTGACTCAAAAGGATTCTTCATGGAGCGGCTTGAGCAAGTGGGTGTCAATATTAAGCTCGTGCTGCTGGGAGCACCACCTCATGCGGTCCAGTGTGCCTTCGATCATCTCCGCAATGGCGGGAATCTCGACGCGCGTGTCCGTGCAAAGGATCGAGATGGGCTTTTTTCGTTGCTCGGCGGGAATGGACAGAACGGCGTCGAAAATCAGCGACGCCAGCATCGTGCTGTCCTTGCCGCCGCTAAATCCGACCAGCCAGGGCCGCTCGTCTTCCCGATAGAGTTGCTCGAGAGAAGCTCTAATCTCCTGAAACATTCTTTGTCTCTTCGGGCGGGAGTATACACCCCCGCTTTGGATTTTCAAGTATTATCTCTATGTGACGGGCCAGAATTCGTGAGCCTAAATGGGCCAGAATTCGTGAGCCAAGGTGGATGGGCCAGAATTCGTGAGCCTGGATGCGACCAGAGACACAAATCCCCTCGCCTGAAGCGAAGGGATAAGGTAGGGTTTTCCGAACGCGAGCGCTATGTCTGCGTCGGGTAGTTCTTCATGGTCGTTTGGCTTGCCACGGCCTTAACTTGCCCCTGGCCGACAAGCATATTCGATACGGCCCAAAAGGTGCGGGCGAAGTCGGCCATATTTCCGACCGGGCCGTACTGATGCCAGATGATCGTGGGGCTTGCGCCGCCCCCGCCACCGCCGCCCGGACCGCCCCCGCCCGGACCGCCGCCGTATCGCGACTGGTTGCCGCCCGTGTTCGCGCTGCTACCCGTTGCGGTACTTCCACCACCCGCCCGGCCGCCGCCACCGCCCGACATCAATGCGTATTGCGTCGCGGCTTCGAAGTGCAGGCCCGCGGCAATGAGCGCTGCCGGATTCGGCGGCCAGGTCCCGCTCGCCAGGCAGGCGATTCCCTCGGCAATCTCGTACCCCACCTTGAAAGCCGCCGCCGCCTTCTGGCTGCCCGTCAGAGCGATCGCGGCCGCCGCCAGGTTCTTCATTGAACCCAGCATGTCGTTGTTAACCGCGTCAACCTCGACCTTCACGGCCTGGGTGAACGCGCGGCCGACTTTGAGCACATCCTGCTTCACCAGCAGATAATCCGAGTAAGCGGCGGTGAGATGCCTGGTGGCGTTGGCTTCCGTCGTGATCTGCGGCACCAGCATGCGAAGCTGCGCATAGGTCATGACGTTCACGGCGCTGAGCTTTTGTTCGAGGTCGAAGAGCTGCTGCTTGGCCAGAAATTCCTGGTGCTCGGCGGCTGCGCCTCTTGCCTTCTCGTCCGTGGCGAGCTGCTCGCCCGCCTCTTTGCGCGCCTTGAACCAGTAAGTGTAGTATTCCTTCTCGTCCTTGATGAGCGTTGCCCAGTACTTGTGCTCTTTTTCGGTGGCCTCCTCCTCCGCCTTGACCTCTTTTTTATGGTCTTCCGCTACGTCGTCACCGTAAATTTTCGCCATCTCTGTGGCAAGGCCTTGCAGGCGGATGGCTTCTTCCTGGGCGTCGTTGTATTCTCCCGTGAGTCCGATGACCTTCGAGAACACGGCATCTGCAACGCCGAAGGTGGCTGTCAGGTTATCCTTTTCCTTTTGAAGTTCATTAACATGCGCGGCGGCGACAGCGGCCTGCATTTGCAGGCGGTGAAGTTCCGTACGTGCCACCTGGGTGCTCGCCCGCGCCATCCCTTCCAGTGCTGCCTGATTCTCCTTGGCGTAGGTGGCCATCTCTTTCTCGGCTTGGGTGACGCCATCAAAGTCGGCATATACGGCAGTTAAAGCCTTCTCGAACTCCCAGAGTTCTTTGACGGCAAATGCAGCCAGTAGCGCTGGCCCAACCGTATTAATCGCGGGCAACATTTCGGCCACCGCGCCAGTGACCGCGCGGGGCATGTGCACGCCCATCTCCTCGATCAGCAGGCGGGTGGATTCGCGGTTTGAGAGCAGGTTTCTGTCCAGGGACCGGGCGCCGGCGGACGCTCCCTGGAAGGCCTCTTCAGCAGCGTGGCCGGCCTTTCCAAACTCGTCCGGAAGCCAGACTCCGACAGCCTCATGGATTCCCGAGAGGTCTCCGGTTACGCGGATTTGGACTGAGTTACCCATTGAACTTCACTGACCTCCGGGAAGTGGAAAGAACTTTTCTACACTCCGCCTTCGATGCTAGGCGTCGAGCAGTAGGCCCCGCGATAGTCGAGGATGGCGCACTCGTACTCGTGGCGAAGTTTATACTGCGCCCGGTCCTGAGTGAACGCCTCGCCTACCAGAGGGTCATCGGCTATGTCGAAATGGGGCTCTTGCCTCCCTTGCAGGAAACCAAGCTCGATGATTTCGACACTCCTGGAGATATCGAACAGAAACCAGTTAAGCTGATTGGTGAAAATCGGGTTAGCAAAGATGCGCTCGCAATTCGGCCCAAACCTGCCAAGCCACCGGTTAGGCTGCCCGTCCAGGTCACTGAATTGGGCAGTGTTCAAGGTCCGCGCCATCTCCTCTAATTCAATCGGCACCGCCAGCAAAAGCGGCCCCCCACCGAGCCCGAGCCGGTCGGTCCCACCGGGCTCAGTCTGAGCGAATATCGCGGCGCGAGCCGCTGTCAGCGCCGGTCCATTGAGTCCAACCGTCCCAAGGTTGTTATGCCCCGCGCAGAACATCGCGGAGCCATCCCCGCCGTAAGTTGTATTGTTGACCAGGAGATTCCACACGCGCTTTGCCAGCGTGCGCCATGCGGCGCGCCCAAGCTGCTTACAGCCGCGCAGGATCACTCCCACGTCATCACTTAACAGCACGCGACGTGTGAAGGAAAACATGCAAGCCTTTTCATCGATCGTGTAGGTGACTGATTCCGGGTCAACCGTGCCAGGCATGGGAGTTTCAAGAATAGGCTGGTCTTCCGGCACGTCCGGGATGTCCGGCACATAGACTAACCGCGTGCGCATGTTCTGGCGAAAGTCTCGCGGCGCGGTGATTGAAGTCACGATATCTTTCCAGCGGTAGTCCGCCGGCGCAAAGTCTTCAATCAACATCCGGTTAAGCACGTTGGCGAGGGCTTCCTCGAAACTTGCCAGGCCCTGTATTTGTGTGACGCGCTTCCCGAAGTAACCGATGTTGGAATCCCCGGAAAAATCGACGTATGCCTCTGCCAAATTAGAATAGCGCCGGTACTCTGATTCCTCCGGGAAAGCCGCGCCCTGCCTCACGCGGGCTAACCCGTGCGGTACGGGCTCCAGATAATATTGGTGAGTGAGCCCGAGGGTCTTCGCAAGCCGGATTTGGCGGTCCTGATTCATGTCGATGATGGCCTGCCGCTGTCCGACCGTCTTGTCCGTAAACCTGCCAGGGTACATTGTTAACCCCATGATGCTTCTCTCCCTTCTGTGTTCGGCTGTCGCGCCTTTGTCTGACTGCCTGCCTATCGCATGTACTGACGGGCAACATCTTGAGAAGTCCGCGCGGCCTTCACGCCCGTGTTGGTCCGGCCCTGCGGCTTCTCGGCGGGCCTTAGTCTGAACTCTCGCCCGATGGCTTTCCCGGACTTCGCCTCGAAATACGCGGTCTTGCCGTCACAGAGAACCGCGCCTACCACGTCCCCGCGCACCTTCCACTCCCCCACCATCATCTCTTGTGTGACATCGCTTTTGTTCTGGACATCGACAGTCTGGACTTTCGCCTCCACCCGCTGCCCGTCCTCCGACAAAACCTGCTCGCTGCTGATAGCGACCAGGCCGACGCCTTTGATGCTGCACAATGCCGCCGCCTGCGAAATGCTCAGTTCTTTTGGCCAGTCGTGTGCCATTGCAATCCTCCTTTAGAATTTACTTCTATCGTTTCCCCGCTCTCGGATTCTGCCTTTCATTCTGTCTCTCTTGCTTGCGCTTCTGACGCTCTCGCAAGAACCGCTTCACGCCTTCGGGCGGATAGCCGATATGCCCTCCCTTGAGGGTGACAAACGCCGGTCCTGCCTGAAACTGACGCCATACGGCCAGCACGCGCCGCGAGACTCCCAACAGGTCGGCGGCTTGCTCCGTCGAGAGCATTTCGGATAGGAAGACTGACGCGAGCGCCGGGTTCGGCCTTATCGCCGCGTCCACCTCTTGGAGTCCCTCTACCATCACATCACCTTGGCACTTCCCAGAAACGCATTGTCAGGCGTTTCGCTTCCGAGCTTAGGCTCTTTCCCTTCCTCCGACACTACCAGCGTTACCCTGATCTGGCAGATTGCATAACTCGCTGCGGTGATGCCAACTAGCGCGGCCCAGGCCCGCTGCTCGTCGTCAATCTGGTCATCGGGCAGCCGCAAATAGGAAAGCGCCGACTCAAGATTGTTGATGGCTCGCTCCCGGTGCTTCCTGCTCGCCTCTTTTCGCGCCTCCGGCGTTATTTCCGCTGGCTCGCTCATCGCATCCCTCACTTCCCGGCTCTGGAGTTGGAAGTCCTAAAATCCTTCGGCTTTTCGGTCCTTTCGCTATTTACCCCGAAGAGCCCGGCCCGCCCATCCTGTCATCATCTCGGGCGCTTGGGATGGACTGGGGGTCGAAGGTTCGTGTGGGCTCAGGCAGTGGCTTCGGACCTGTCTCGATGATATCGACCCGGTTCACTTGCGGCCCCGGTTCCGGCATCCGCGCTCCCTCCTCGGGATTTCTCGGCAGACTTTCCTCAATTGTCTTTCCCATCCTGCCTCCTTACGGTTCGCACCGTCCGACTTCGGACATAGCGCCGAAGGGCCTGAAGCGAGTACCGAATTCTGCTACCGCCCACCCGGATGTACTCAGGCCCGCGCCGGTGCCAGCGGCAGCGCCAGTCCTTTAACGTATCGGGGCTCACGGCCAAAAGCTCAGCCGCTTCGCCGGTGGTTAGAAGGCGCTCGGTTTCAGCGTCGCCGCCCATGCTTGAAAAGTTGGGTTTGCGTTTCATCTCGCCTCAGCCGTTTTCATAGCCTTCTAACTTAAGCCGCCCGCGCACGCGGCCAAGGATGCGCCAGCCTGGGCGAAGATTAAGCTCTCTCTGCGCTCGCTCCGCCAGCTCCTTTCGGGCAGCCATGACAGCCGGATCCTGCCGATGGTCCGAAGGGCCTGCGCCGATGTCCCCAAAACCAGCAAGAGAGCGGGGCGCCCAGTTCCCGATCCAGAGGCTCCGCTCCGCCATCGCATCGGTCAAAAGGAAGACTCGCGCGCTGGCGTGATATTGGGCATCACGCGCATGCGGCCAAAAGTGAACGATCATCAGCCTCCCGGCGTAAATTCCGCTTCCGCGCCGTGGTTCGGTGCCTGTCCGTGGGTCATATCCGACGAAGATCACCTGCCCCCAGAAGGGCAATAGGTTTGAAGCCTTTTCTTCGGTGTCATCCAGGATAAAGATTCCCCATGGAGAATCCGCGATTGCCGTAGCCCCCTTATCCACAGAAAGGCAGACCGTCGAACCCGGATTCGGAATGAACTCTGCTGGGAGGGGAATTGGAGGACCAGCCGATTCCCTGCCTTGAAGGGTTTCGCGAAACCGTGGGATGCGAATAATCTCTCCTGGCGCGGGTGGGGCACTACGTTCCTTTAAGAGACTCTTTGAAGCGGAGAGTACCGCCTCTTCGTCCATTCCCGCCTGCCTCCAAAACCAGATGTTGTCCGGGTAAGAAGCTTTGTTTCCGAGGCGCAGATAGGCGGCCAATGAAGGGGTATCGGCCCCAGACTCCCATGCAGAAACCATCGGCTGTGTGACGGCTAGAATCTCTGCGAATTCAGCCTGCGTTTCATTACGAGCCTCTCGCAGCTTACCGATTCGCCTGCTAACTTCGGAGTGCTTTTTCATTCCTGCGCCCTTCCCTGCGCGCTTAACTTTTTCCTTGACATACATCTCCATTAGAGATACCATCTACTATAGGTTTATGTATATGCCGAAGAGTCAGAGTAAAATCGGATTACAGGATAATGACCTTCGGGAACTCCTAAGTTTCCTGATTAAGCAATCCCCAATGAGCCGGGAGCAAATTGCCGACGAAATGAGCAAATCTCTAGGGCAGCCGGGTTCGATTTCGTGGCGTATGCTCAATGACTGGACATCCGAGTGCCATAAAAGCGCGAGATTCCCCGCGTTTTTCATCAAGTCATTCTGTGACGCCATAGGCAATGACCGCCTGCAAAGGTGGGCAGCGGGCTCGCGTCTGCGCAAACTTGCTGAGTTTGCCGAGCGACACCTCGAACTAGAAGAGCGGCGCGCCGAACTGCTGAAGCCGAGCCAAGGCCGCCGAAACTGGGCAAAAGGCAAGCGCCCTCGGAAATCATAACATGGATGCGATTCGACATCCCGATTCTGATTACAGCGTGACAGTGCCGGAGGCAGCGGCCCTAGAGGATTGGACGCGGGAGTACGGCTACCGATATTTCGGGCGTTTAGCCGTCAAATCCCCAGACGGTCAGCTCCGGGTCCCAATCCCGGCGCTGAGCCCTACGGCAAAAGAGCGCTGGCTTCAGCAGAAATCAGCGGCCCCGGCGAAGCAAAGCGAACCCGTAGCCGATGCGGAAGGCCAATTCACGCTGCTTCCCGAAATCGAGGGAGATAAGCAGAAACTCAGTCTGCTCGGCATCTCAGGGAAGAAAGCCGACCGCGCCTTGAGCCTGCTCTGCGGTTTGCAGCCGCTCATCAACGGCGATTTCGCCGCACGCGGCTATCGACACAAGGCCGAACTTAAGAAGTTAACGGCCCGGAATTTCAATCTCAGCGTGCGCCGCATCGAAGATCTGCTCGCGCGCTACAAGGAGAACGAAGACCCGAGCGTTTTCGTAAGGAAAACCCCTGGCCCCGCGAAGGGCATCTATAGTTCGCTTCACCCCAGCACGCGGACCCTCATCCAGGCCCTTTGGCTGGAGGGCCATACAAAGGCACAGATTTGCCGCGAGGTCGAAGGCTATATCCCCTTCAAGGCAAAATCGCCCGGATGCCGCTACAACTTTGAATACAAGGCTCCGAGCCGCGCCACGGTCGAAAGAGAGATTGAACGCTACAGCGCCTTGATTCAGGCCGGGCGGGAAGGCCAGGATGCTCGTAAGACCGCTTGCGGACATATCGAGCGCTCTTATCTCGACCTGGCTCCGCTTGAACGTGTGGAGTCCGATGAAGTCAAGCTCAACCTGTTTGCCTATGACCCGCGCCGACCGGTGAACCGCAAGGGCGAGCCCTGGATTCGGCGCTACTGGCTTCTGACCTTTTATGATGCCCGCTCGATTTATCCGCTCGTTTGGACGCTCTGCGAAGGCTCCGAGCATGAGTTGCGCCGTGGCATCGCGCTAGAAGATGAAATCAACCTCTTTGTGGCCTTAGTGCGTGAATTCGGCGTACCGTCTTCGATTCACTCTGACCGTGGCCGCTTCCGGGGCAGGGAATGGGGCGGCGAGCCTTATCAGCAACGAATCGAGAAACAGTTTGCGCCCGTCAATGGCATCCTCCAGCGCGTGGGCCAGCTTGCGGGCTTGCCCGATGGTATCCGGCACAATATGCCCCGCGTCCACAATCCACGCGGCACACGCCTTGAGCGCTTCCATCGCTGGCCTGCTGATTGGTTTCGCGGCAAGCCCGGCTGGATTGCCACAATCAAGGAACGTAAGGAAGGACTGATGCCGCGCGGCGACGCCGACGTGGAAAGGCACAAGCTCTGGTGTCTGGGGAAACTTCCGCCCGGCGAGGGCTCGCCGCTCTGGACGCGGGATGAAGTTTTGGCCGAAGTCGGTAAGATGATGGAGGCTTGGCGTGACCACAATTCCGAAGGAACGGATATGTGCGGCATGACGCCGCGCGCCGTGTTTGTGCAATGCTCGCCCGCCTCCGGCTTCCCGCGAATCTCGGAAGAGCAACTCGCCTTTGCCACGGCTCAGCATTTTGAGAATGAGCATATCGAGATTGGCGGCATCATCGAGCTACGCGACGGCACACGGTATTCCCACCCGCTCCTGGCCGGGCTTGCGGGCCAGAAGCGTGAGGTTGTAAGGCTCCGGCATGACCATTCCTTCATCACCGTCCTGCCCGCCGCGAAAGGCGACCCGACAATCACCGCGCCGCGCTGTAAGCGCGTGGGCATGAAAGACCCCGATGAACTTGCCCGGCAAATGGAGTTACAGAACCGCTTAGAGAAACTTGCGGGTGAGGTCGTGAGGCCCCTGATATACGAGCCCGGCGCGGAGTTTGTCGAAGCGTCCAAGTCGGCAGATGTGATTCACCCTTCGGAATTCATGGCCGCGCAAGAAGCGCCCGAGCCTGAACCGCTCGACTTCTCGGAAATCTCTTCGCCGGAATGGCAAAGCGAAGGGAAAGGGCCGCGCCCAAAGCCGTGGGACTTTGCCGACCTGGAGACTTGACCTATGCGCGAGACTGTACGCCGCGCCATCCAAGCCCGCCCGGAGTTGACCGCTGAGTTACTGAGGCGCGGCATGTTCGAGCCGAAAGAGAAGGCGGAGCTGCTTCGCTGCCATCCTGAGAGCAACGGAGAATCCGAGCAGACGCCTCTCGGTATGATGGAATTCACGGCCTTGCTTGCTCGGGGCGACTCGCAGTTTGCGGCCCGCGCGGTGCTGCGAAAGATGCTCAGTTACGCGGAATTGGTGCGCCTCGAACGGCTGCTGAGATTCCAGAAGCCGAACAAAAAGCGTGATGAGTTGACCCGCATTGTAGAGCGTGCGATGGAAGGAAGGAAAGGACATGCCCGCTGAAGTCACCGAAGCCCCTGCAAACGTCCTCATAAACTCCGTGGTCAAAAACCTCACGGCCCTTGCGGCGCGCGCATGGGCTAAGCGTTGGATGATTACCTTTACCGCGCCGACCGGCGTGGGCAAGACAACCGCTATGGACTACGCCGATCGCACTCTGCCCTTCGATCATCGGGTGATTCACTGCAAGCAAATCACCACGCGGTACACGTTGCTGCGAACATTGGGACTTGCGCCGGGTGAGAAGTGGACGAACCACGGGCGTAATTGGATGCGCGCTTCCGACCTTTACGACCGCGCCGTGGAACGCATCCGCGAGCGCCCCTATCTTCTCGGCATTGATGAGGCCGACCGTTTGAGTATGGACTGTTTTGAGATTCTGCGCGATTTTTGGGACGATGCCCGGTTGCCTATGCTCCTGGTCGGAAATGAAGTCCTAACCGAAAAGCTGAATCGCCAGCATGAGCGGCTTTTCCGCCGCGTCCGTGTGCGCTTCGCACAGCCTCCGCTACGTGAGGCCGACCAGCGCAAGATGCTCGAATTCATGGGCTATCAGGTGGCGGATGAAGAGTTCGCTCTGCTCTGGAAACTGGTCGGCGGCTCGCCCGGCTTTGCCGAAGCACTGCTCGAAAATGCCAATGAAATTGCGGACTCGAAGGGTATGAAGCGCGGCATCGAAGCGCTGGAAGGCGCGGTCCGCTATTTCCCGACGTTAAGAAAAGTAGTATAGTGCAAGTGTAAGAAGCGGGACCGCCCGTTGCTGAAAACAGCGCGCGGCCCCTAAGCCAAGAGGTGAAGATGACACCCCGAGAGCCTAGACGTTTTATTACTCCCACTGCTGAAGAACTGCAAGCGATTTTCGAGCTTCCATCGGAAGCAGAAGTCTCCCATGAAGCCAAGGATGCACTGTACGAGAAATCGTTGGCTCATCAGTACTCTGAGTTCCTTGGGGATTTTGGATTGCTCTTCAAGTACGCTGAGAGAGGCCAACCTGAAGCTGTAGATGCTCTTGTCGCTATGTCGGAAAAGGCCAAAAAAATCGCGGAATCACTTGGTTAAGCGGTCGGCCCGCCCCTCTTTTCCTGCCAAAAATTATTTTCGCACATTGCCAGGATGCGCTTTTCGCACTTTGTCACTATATTAATTTTCGCACTTTGTCAGGATGTTCTTTTCGTTCTATGCTAGTATCGTCTTTTTCGCTCCTTTCATGAGTATCACTTTTCTCCATGCTTTCCGGGGTCTCATCAGCCACTTTCAAAAATCAGGTTACACCCCCACTTGACAATTAGTCAGCTGTAGGTTACACCGATTTTCTGGCTTTTCACCTCTTTCGAGGTCAGGTTACAGGGTTAAGTGATTGATGCGCCGCCACTTGGCAAGAATCACGTTTTTTGACATGCTGAAATTATGCGTTAGATGCAACTTGCCGCCGCTTAAACCCTTACTTTTCAACACACCGCTTGCAACTAGGGTGTAACCTATGCGCCACTTTGCGAAGCAAACCTTGAGCGTCTTCCAAAATCAAAGTGCTGATTTCTAAGCACATCCAACTAAATCTAACCACATCCAGCGAAGCGAACTATGAGCGCTTGCAGGAATGGTGCGGAAGGGG